>Ga0247843_1004061_pt1 | contig 22486 bp, 19 predicted proteins | sample LaCruzMarch2017__FD_192420 | JGI IMG/M metagenome (GOLD analysis project Ga0247843, IMG submission 192420) | Freshwater microbial communities from meromictic Lake La Cruz, Castile-La Mancha, Spain - LaCruzMarch2017_8m | ecosystem: Environmental > Aquatic > Freshwater > Lake | place: Spain...
TGCGGAAGGAGTCGTTCAATCACTAAAGGGTTCCTTCCAACCATAAAATTAGTGAATTTATCTACTGGGGGTCACGAACAATTTGCCCTCAAATTGCGCATCGCATATTGACCCCAAACGTACTGTATACCCCTACACAAATAAAGCTCGTAGAATTGTGGTTGCGGGAACTTTCAAATACGATCCCCGCGAAAAACGAGCCTCATTTGTGTTCTTCTGCCAGACGCACATACCACGACAATAATATGGCCTCGCGCAAGACGGCAAAGAGTAGAGAGCCGGATGTACTCTCGGCGGCATACCTCGAGGGGACGTCGAATAAGGTGAGATTTATGATATATCTTGTCTTCGCTGCTTTCCAATGATTGCGTACACATGCATCTTTCCATTCATGAGGGAGATCGGTGACACTGAAAAAAAATGACACGCTCAGGTGGAATGTATGATGTTACCCAGGAGCTGTTGCGCCCGGAGTCAATCCGAAAATCTCTCGTTTACAATTTTGATTCATGGCAGTGTTCGACAATTCTTGTTGCATGATGCAGATAGCTTCTCCCATGTCATGCACATCATTATACTCACATGTCACGTCCTGCTTTACACTCTCCTCCTCCTCTCAACAGACTGAGCTCCTTCGGCGTCTATCCCATATATCCGATGCCCTCGCCTCTCTCTCCGACGACGACGATGATGACGAATCCCCTAGTCGTCACTCCGGTAATAAACGTCCTATTGGTCTACCTTCACTAAGTGCCACCATCGTATCCTCACGGATACTCCAACATCGTGATCCCACTGTCCGACTTTATGCAGTCCTGGTAGCATGTGACTTATTCTACGCTTACGCACCTGACCCACCCTGGTCTGGACGTGACTGTGTAACAATATTTACAGCTATCGTACAGCAAATTACCAAGCTGGGGGAATATACCGAAGGATGCGGTGATGACTTTGACAATCGATTCCGTATATTGGAACAGTTAAGTGAGGTTAAGATTGGTGTTGTCTTGGTAGATATTATTAGGACTGAAAGTATTGATATCCGACGCAGTAGCAGTACGAAACACCACAAGTCCAAGAAGAGTAGTGGCATAAGGTCGAGCATTAGTGATGATGACGACTTTAGTATTAATGGATCATCGAACAGCAATGATGATGATGCCAGTGGTTTGAATGTCGCAGCGGACGCCCAAGAGGTATTATGTGACCTCCTACGGGCATTGTTAACATGTGTCCGACCAGATCATCCACCCGAGGTGGCAAGTCATGCTGAGCTAGCCATCGTGGCATGTCTTGAGGAATTTGAGGGTGGGGTGCCCTATCGTGCATTAGAAGAGCTGCTTGTGTGTGTTGGACGTGGACCGGTAGTATGGGTAACGAATCCAGCATTTGCAGGTGGGACTACTACTACTGCCGCACCGTTGTCGTCAGCAGCGGCATCTTCCTCTGCTGCGTTGGCACTACCACCAGCAAGGATTCAGGTAACGAATGCAGCCTACCTCGTGGCTGCACGTGTTTTACGTCGTGCCGAGGATAAGATCTCAAGTCCCATCGCGGCATTATTGAATGGACTACTGGCCGGAGATCCAAGTATTGTAGGTAGTACGACATTATCGACTGAAGACTCGGAGGCAAAGAAGTTCTTCAAACCAGTCAAAGGTCGTGGTAACAAGGGGGTCGGGAAGAATAAGAAGAAGAGTAAGGGTAATAGTGGTGGTGGTGGTGATAAGGAAAAAGATGACGACTACCACGAGGAAGGGGGGTCTCCAGTCGTATCTCCCGATCACAACGACGACGACGAAAATGACGATGACAATGATGAATCCGGTGCGAATGTATACTCTGTCTCATATGAACTCCATCGTATCGCACCACAGATCCTCACAACGGTGATTGGGACTGTGGCAACATCGCTTACTGATATGGATCTGGCCCGTCGTTGGCAAGCTGTTCGATTACTTGGACGGCTATTCGGTGCACGCACGTCTGACATTGCTAGTAAATTCGGCATGTGCTTTCGAGAGTGGTTGAGAAGGAGCTATGGTGAGTTCATTTTAAATGAATACCCCACTTTGCTTGCACAAACTACTGGAATCATATCTCATCCCTTCTCTCTTTAACTCTTCGTAATTTGTTGTTGCGTCAATTACCAGATCCCGAGCCAAAGATTCGTGAGACCATGGTTAAGTGCCTTGTGAACTTTCTATCCACGCAACACGCACAGACGGATCTATGTGCCGATGTCAATGAGGCCCTCGCCGTTATAATACAACGCGATCCAATGCTGGATATCCGTTTGTTGGGGATACATCAGGTATGCGAGCTAGCGCACTCAGCAACGGTTGTCGATCCTAACGGGAGCCCTGAGATGGTTGAGTCCGGCGACAGCAATAATAATAGCAAGAAACGCTCTGTCCATCCCATGAGTGTCGTTTCGTCAGACCTACTCCATGCCGTGGGCAATCGTGTCTCGTCGAAGAATAAGAAGGAGCACAAAGATGCTATTACTGGCCTGGCACAAATCTATCACAGACACTATATCCGCGCTAAGTTGAAACACGTCCAGGAGGGTGGAGAGGATGTGAGCATCGATGAGATCGTGGACGTATTCCAGAATTGCAAGTCGAGTGAGGAGCAGGAAGAGAAGTTTGCTTGGATCCCCCAAGAAGTGTTCAAGTGCATGAGCTACCCCGACAACGGTGATCCAGAGATGAGAAATCGTGTCCTACAGATCGTTGATGATGTCCTTCTGGGCACGGCCAAGGGTGGAGGTAGTGCGTTGACGCCCACTAGTCGTGCGGTCGGACTTGCCATCATCATTAGTTCCGTTAAGGATAAAGAGAATGCCTACAAGTGGATGCGAGAACTATTTGTTCAGCGCGGGCGTCTCCAACTAGCTCTTGGGGGGTACTTGGACGCCCGCTCCAGGGCCAGGGAGTGTGATGCGGGTAGTCCCGAAGCCTACGCGGCTGATGGTGACGCCGTGGAGAAGCTTGAGCTCGTTGCCTCTCTCACGGCGCCGCTCGGTAATGAAACGTCCAACAGCAAAACTGAGCTAGAATCCATTCTGAAGAAAGTCCACGCCGCCAAGGACAAGCATATCTTTCGTATCCTTTCGACAATATCGTCTCCCGCCCACTCACCCTCATCGCGCCTTCGTGCGTTCGACGAACTACCCAAACGGACCAAGGGTCTCGGCGGTGCAGCACAATCTTGGGTCAAGACCTTGGCCCGTCGATGTGCGATGGGCGCCTTCCTTGATATCGAGAGCATCGAACATTGTATCATCTTGTCGCAGGAATGCTTCGAGGCTGAGGATTGCGAGGCATCAACTCTATTCTTGGATTGCATCAAATTGGCCGTATCAATCTTTCCATCGCTGGGATCTTCAAAGAAGGGTTTCCAGAATCTAGTGGAATTCTTTGATGCCAGTCGTACCACCTCTACGTCATCGTCGATGAAGAGGGACATGGAGAAGTATGGGGTTGTGACCATGCTTAGCGACATTCTTGCACGATGTGGGACGGTCTCTCGTCCTACATCGGCGGGCTTGAAGAAAGGCGGCGTCGATGACGAAGATTTTGATTTCGAGGACAACAAGTCGAGCCGCGACACCCTGCACGAGCAGCTCTTGCGATTGTGCACACATGACGGCACTCCAGAACAGGCAAGGAATGCTGTGTTTACTATTACGTCCATGATCAAGTCTCAATCGGATGATGGAGAGAGCATTGCATCTCGCGTAAGCAAGGAAAAGAAAGAGTTCGACCCTCTTCTCAAGGCGCTTGTTACTCCAAGTCGGTTACTGATCCCCGATGAGAGTTCCAACGCTAAATCGAAGGGACGGATTGTTAGTATTCTGAGCGCAATCGCAGCCATCGCGGAATGTGCTCCATATGCCTTCAATGAGTGCGGAGAAGGGCATAAACTTGGTTGGGGCGAGCGTGCACTTGCGTTCGCACTGGATACGGTGTTGCTTGGGAAGAATAATAGGCTCAATTCGTCAGTTGATGAGGACGATAGCAGTGCATCAGACGATGACGAGGAAGAATCTCCTGTCAAGGGTCGCAGATCCGCTAAGAATACCAAAGGCGGCAAGGCTAATGAAGTTTCTGTTCACAGCCAATTGATTAGTGGAGCTATCGAAGTCCTCGTCTCTCATATACGATCGACAATTGTCGTTTCTCGGTTTGGTGAGCTCACAGCGCCGTCACCCAGTCATATTACAGGAGTCTTCTCAGCCCTGACGAAACTAATCGAAGATGGCACTCCACAGTCGAAAGTAATTGGCCGATATTGCAAGACGGCGAAGGACCAGGCAGAGCTACGTCGTAGCGCCGCAGTAAATTTGCTGCGACTTTGCGATGCCAATTTGCAACTGGAGGCAAAGTACTTGACTCCTAAGATGTGGCACATTCTAAGCTCTGCACTGGTCGATGCAGATAATTCTGTCAGCTCCTCCGTAATGGGCGAAGTGTTAGCCATGTACACAGGTAGTGGTAAATTCCGTGCAAACACTCCTGTGTCAATGGTACCGAGCCTGCGCTTCGTCTCTCTCGTGACCTTGTGTGCCGATAATGATTCGCCTGCTGGTAAAAAAGTGAAAAAAGCCGCAACATTGCTCATCAAGCAGCTACGCACAACATCTCAAGTAGTCCAAGCACAGTGTCGTCAGCAGGGTCGCAATGCCGAGAAAAACTTTGAGAATCGGCTGAAATTGCTGCTTATGCCTGAATATTCGGTTCCGTACGCTATTCACTTGTTGTTGTTCCGCCAAGAGACCGCGAGTGCTGCGGGGCTGGCGAAAGTGAATTCCTCATCTACCGATAGCGATGACGAAGCGGCGGCTCAAGCGCATCATATTCAGGAGGCGAGTAAAAAGGTGCTGAAGCAGAGACTTAAGTGGCTATTCGACCCATTGATTCAAAGTTTGGGTTCTGGTGCCGATAATGTGAGTCAAGTGTTTATTCATTGGCATTCCAGATGAATTTTTACAAGCGTCAATAATCTCACCGTTTTATTCCTCCGTCCATTTAGATTTCTTTCTTGATGCGTATGATCGATCTCATTGCGAAACATCCACCGATCAATGTTACCAAGACTACTGTCGGTATGTCCTCTCTCGAATTGAGACTTTACGATGATGATGATGATGATTATGAGGACCTTGATGTTGTGAGCGAGAAGGAACTCGTGCTGCGAATTAAGATTATTTGCCAACTTGCCCGCGAGGTGTTACTCTCGCATGTTAAAAAGGATATCAATTTGACAGTGTATCCTGGCACCATCCAGTTCCCTGGTGACTTGTACTCGCGTCCAAGGCCATCCTCTACTTCACCGGTGAATGCATATGCGTACAAGTCGGAGGAGGAGTCTGAGGTAGAATCGAGCCGTAAGAAAACAACGATACCCAAAAAGTCGATTAGTCATTATGTAAAGAAAAGTCAGGATGAAATGCCACTTCCTAATAGCGACTATTCTGATTACGATGAGATCGAAGATAAGAAGGGTACGCACTTTCCCTCATTATCTCCATCGCCTCCCAAGTCAAAATCATACGAGCTAGAAATTAGTCCGTGTGTTACCAAGAGTGATAAATCTCCACGGAAACAGCAAGGCAAGCCCAGTAGCGATTCCTACGATCATTCTCCTTCATTCACACCATCAACAACTGACAATGGAGGTTTCGACAACTTCGGTGATGTATCTCCAATTTCTCACGCCGAGTCTCCCGCCGCTCATGTTATTGCCAAGAGTGCACCGAAGAAGCACTCGTCCATCCAGCCGCAAGTGAAGAAACGTAGGTCAAAGTCCTCCACCAATAGTGAACAGCGTAAGTCGAGAGCAATAGATGTGTTCGACGAGTATGCCACTGCTCATGGTGATGATGACTCTCCTGCTTACGGTCAAACCAATAAGAAGCGAAAGTCTACCGCCCCAACTGCTATGTCGAGAAAGGGTGGCGGCAATGCAAAGAAGTCGAAGGCAGCAACGCCTGTATCTGTCCCAAAGAGTGTTATGGTAAATGTTACCAACTCGACTACTACCTCTTCCTCGCGCTCTAACTCGGCCACTACCACAACAGTCCCCGCCGCCGCTGCTCAGAAGAAGAATAAAGCTTCGAAGACCAAGGTTGTTACGAAGAGTGTTGATGAAAGTGACGATTTTGATTTCACCGATGATCCTTCACCAGTTAAAACCAAGACTACTGGACGTTTGGGCAAGGGAGGAGGTGGGAAAAAGTCATCGTCGTCCACGTCAACAAAGGAAAAGATTGCCGTAGTAAGCAAGGCAAAGGCTCCGGTCAAGTCAACGGTGGCAGCAGTGAGTAAGAAGACGAAGAAGAAACAACCATCCCCATCATCTGCTGGCTCGTCTACTAAAAAATCTCCCTCATCATCAGCATCTGCTTTTAGTTCTGAAGTCTCGTCAGTCAGTGTTGGAAGGAGGAGGGGGGCACGTTAGATGATCCACTTCGAAGGTGTGAACACTTGGGATGTTTATATATATTTATATTATCGGATGAATGTACGACCAATCTCTCACTATAATATTTCTCTGTGGTCATTATTCAAAAAAGAAAGAGGGAGAAGTTGTCGTGTGCATGTTTTCATTTCTAAGGGATATAATATTATTCTTCTATTCCTTTGCTTATTGCGTCAATCATAGTAGAATTGACATTTTTTATGATATTTATTTGTGCTTTACTCATCAGCATCGGACCCCATCGTTCATACCTAAATCGATGACATAGTCAATATATTTACATGTTCACCACTTATCTTTGTATTCATCAGCGCTCTCTCTTGCTTATCGAAATAATATGATGGATATCTCTCTCGCTCTCCAATATTATTCTTATTTTGTCATCACTAATTGCAATGAATCCTCATCATTTATTCCTTCCGTCGAAACGACGACCACATACTCCCAGCCGAAGCGCGTTGACGTTGCTGCGGTTGATGAGTCTCCTCTTGTTGCTGTTGTTGTTGCTGACTCATTCTCAGTCTTTCGGTCTCTTCCGCCTCTTGCTTCGCCATGGCCATTAATTGACGACGTGCACCTTCGGGTACGGCATCGTCTCCCTCCTCGAATAGTCCACGTAATTTATCACGATCAGCGATGAAGGGTAGGTATATGGTCCCTACGCCCAGGGCTGACACTGTTAATGCTACGGCTATTCCCACAAGCTTACGTCCATCCGTCCGCCGAGACATCGTATTCGAAAAAGAGTGTGAGGGTTTTTCTCAAATAGTTTCGCGCCACTACTCAAATAATGGCGCAAAGAACTGTCGCGACTTTGCTGTTGCTAATTGGCAGCATCATGATTGTTGTGCACTCGACAACACCATCAGACAAGTATTATAGATTTACGTACAATGATGGCAAGTCACATAGTCTCTCCACCATTGAAGAAGACGAAGAAGAAGGTGATAATGGTGACTCATCCTCTTATTTTTCAACAATAGTTGTTACGAATAATAATACTACCCTAATCATGAAACAAGATGGTTCGTCAACCACAATACCGCTAATAATAACTGCACCGAATAAAAGCAGTAGCAATGATAACAATTTGAATACGAATAATGGATGGCCGGCAATGCAATTGTCAAATGGTGCAATGTTCCAAGGTCAGGCTGGAATTATTATTGGTTCACTCGGGGTACAAGAAGATGATGAAGAAGTATTTGATCCACAGAAGAAGAATGAGAATGATGTTAATGGTGGTAATGCAATAGAAATGTATAATGGTCAATCATCATCGGCAACTGGTAGTGTAGCATATTTCTTCAAGGGTATGAATATCATTGGTGGGAGTGGTGGTGGCAGTGATGGTCTAGGTGGGACTGCATTATATGTACATGGATTTGGGACTGAAGCTTATATATATGGTGGTATTTTCCAAGGTGGACAACAACAACAGCAAGGCAGTAATAGTACTACTCCAGTCAATAACAACATCAATGGTAGTAGCAGTAGCAGTAGCAATACTGGTCTAAGCATCCAAGTCACGAATGGTGGTACAGTACATTTATACTCAGGAATATTCATTGGTGATATAGAAATTGGAGATAGTGCAACAATTATATTGTATGGCTGCTTTGTATATAATAATTCAACATCAATAGTATCAGGCCACTTTGCAAGAAAAAACAACACCAATGCGGATGAGGATGATGCAACACCATTTCTGGTAATTAAAATTACAGTATTAAACGAGAATAATGGAAAGGTAGTAATAATACCTAAGTCAGAACAAGAGTGTGATAGTGCACCATTATCAAGTCAAAGTAGCAGCAGCAGCAGTAGTAGTAGTAGTAGTAGTAGAGGTGGAAAGATAAGGATACTGCAATTATTATTCAGATTCGTCGTGACGACATTGATCTTCCTATATTACTTTTTTTGAGAGGAAAACTCGGCACAATTCCATTTCAGAGTTTACTATCTACACAGCAATTTACACATCATCCCAAACTTGAATACTAGCATTTGCATACACATACACACTCCATTTAAGCAGCTGTACATCAACCTTTCTATTTACACCCCAAACCACCACTGACTTTTATCAGTTATCCTCTGTTGCTTCTGCTACTGACAAAGATTCACTACCACTACTATGCTGACCTTTCCAATAATCAAACCATGTACTTGGCGAACTGGGTAATTCTGACTTTCGACTTAACATAAAGTTTAATACCTTCCCAACAATCGCCGCCGTCATTGATCGTATCAATGCACCATGCAAGTCGGCACTTGATTTTAATACCTTTTCCAAGTCCTCAAATTGCCATTCAATTAATTCAACATCATCGACTGCCACAACTGTCGTGACCGCACGATACCAAAACTTTTCATCACTACTTGATAATGCCATTTTAATAATCCCTCTTTCGACTCTACCCTCGGGCATGTTGTTGACACCATCATGTCCTCCAGCACTTTTATCCTTGTAATTATTAATATCATTGTTCATGGGAGATGTGGGCGAATGTTCCATATCCAAGAAACGCAAGAATGCAATCTCTCCAACCCAAGCGCCGGAATCACCTCCTGGTAATACATCACGATTGCCCTCGGCACTGCCCATGACTGTTAGTTTTCGCCCAAGTGTACTGGCACGTGTATTACCCTTTACGATAAGTTTTACACTTTTTATTATTTCACCCTCGCGTGAAATCACACTGCCTTTGGGCATCGTACGGATATGTCCAGCTTGCATAATCTTTTCAAACTGTTTCGGCGTAACACCGTATGGTTTGAAATGTTCTCTATACGTCAATAGTTCCGTGGGATTACGTATTTCATCCTCCGTCTTACCCTTACGTTCATCCAGTATCATCACTACCTTGTACAAATTCACACATCCGAATAGACTACTCCACAGGGGTGGGCCGTACCGTATGGGACGCTGTAATAGTGAATACAGTACGAATGAAAAACTGCCCGTCATGGCGCATGTGCGTAATTCCAATACGTCCGACCGGGTGAATGCCGTGAGGGTACATAGTGAACCAAAGTTCATGACTATTAAATGGAAGTTCAGTTTGAACCAATCCATATAACTCCATGTTGCCCTTTGTTGTTGTTGTTGTCCTCCTGCTCCTCCTTCCGAGGAGGAGTTTGTGGTAGTGCCTGCTGCTGCAATTACTCCATTTTCTGCAGCTAGTGCAGATGATGCAGCTGAAATAGTATCAGTAATAGCAGTAGTGGTAGCAGCAGGAGCAGGAGAATTGGGCGGGGTTAAGAAGGGAGTTGGCGCAGGAAACGTCATTGGTAATGTGGGCAATAACGGAGGAGCATTGTTAGTAGCATTCTTATCAGTTTTAGGTTTCAACTGACGACGATAGAACCGTCCTTTGTAAACAAAGCTAACAACTTTGTTTTGTAATCTTCGTTGCTTACTCCATCGCTGTAATGATGCCTGTTTCTGATGACCTTGGAGAGCAGTTTGTATATTAAGACCTGCATTCCTTGCTATGTCATTGAATATCTTTGTCATATAGGGGTATCGCACCATGATCAGGCGTCTATGAGAAATGCGGTATCATACTATTTACACTTCGGTGTAGTGTGTTGGTGAAAGATCTTCAATCCTCGACTTGGCGCGGGAAGCCGACTTCACCCCCAACCCCACACAGATGCCAACAATACAAGGTCATACACGTATCGCATTCCTATGCTTCTTCATATCACATATACCAATCACTCTGCTAATTGATAGTCAGGCATTGTTTCCACGTCATTTTTACCCCCAGGTTCTACGTACCAGTTTAGATTGGTATGCCTCTACATTCAAGGATGAATTAATGACACTAACTCCAATAACATCACCACCCGTCTGGTTCAAATCATTCGTTGCAATTGAAATTATTTTCCAATTACCATTCTTCTTCTTGGCTATATTTGTCATACTTCATGCACCTCAACAACAACCACAACAAAACAAAACCAACAATCCACTGATTCGAGGAGATGGCATCTTCCGTTCTTTATGTCTAATATATAGTACATCAACAGTAACAACATTGGCACCAATATTGGTATCCATAGCAACATCACAACTAACAACAACTATAAGTGAAAAGGGGTTATTGCTTTGCTTCTATTTACCCTACTTTATATTTCCATTATGGTTATTAATCATTGCACTTTGTGAAGAGAACGTACTCCAATCACAACAACGTAGTAACTGTAAGACGAAATAGCAAAGAAATGAAGAAGATGAAATGATATACATGTTTGTGTGGCATAAGCTAGAACAGCAGAGATTGGGGAGAGAAATACAGCCTCGCAAATATTATAGAAACGTTGTTTTTATCATTTGAGGAGAGGGAGAGACACATGATTTTAGTTTCATTCGATCATTTGTTGGATGGTAATCGATTTTGTTTTCCGTGAATGAGGAGATAAATGTTTTAGTTTAAGTTGATTCAAAAATAATGTAGGACAACATGTAAAGTCATTTACGCAAGCTCTCATATCCCTTAGGGGCGCGTTTGAAAAAAGTCTTACTTGACGACGATGACAGTTGACGCTGATCATCTTGCGGAACATCATCGGCATTCAAACAAGTAGTAGTTGTACCATGTACATCACTTAATGCTGCTTCTTGAGCATCGGTAATCTCCTTGTTGACCTTTTCTACAATCAACAAAGCCGATTTGGTCGCTGGATGATCATCGCCCATACACTCTTGATAGATAGACAGGGCCCTGTGATACACAACCTCGGCACTAACTAAATCACCCCTTTGGTAATGCACATTACCGATTCGTTTATGTGCACTGGCAACGTCAGGGTGAATAGGACCCACCTCGGAGCATTTAATGTTCAGAACTTCAGTAAACATCTCAATAGCATTATCAAAGTTACCTTGCTTGGCATGGATTAGTGCTATGCTCTTCATGGTGGGAATCACATCCGGGTGCTTCGTACCATAAGCAGATCTATTGAGACGTAGTGCCTCCTTATAGTAGTTCATAGCACCATCAAGATTCTTCTCAATGTAATGGACACTACCAATGCATACCAGCGTCGTGGCAACGATTGGGTCGTTCCGTCCGAGTGTTACTTGATATATCTTGACTGAATTCTTATAGCATCGCATGGCCTCGCATAAATCACCATTCCGTTGATGTATACCTCCAATGTAGTGCAGGACCTGGGCTACCTCAGGATGATCCGTCGTACCAAATGTTCGTGTTGCCAAGTCATAGGCTTCCTGATAGTGAGACATTGACTCTTCTAGCTTACCCATCTTTGAAAATATGGCACCAATTCTTGACAGGATAGACGTTACCAGTGGTCCTGATGTCTTCTCATTAAAGTTTTGACGCATAATGTCAATTGCATCCTGGAAGCAACTCATGGCCATGTCAAGCTCACCTCGCTTCGTATGGACCATGCCCATAATCTTAAGTGTCGCTGCTACCTCTTGTAAAGCCAATCGGGATCTTCCGCCCATTTCTTGTGCACGCTTGCTCACGGATTTGTATATTGACAGTGCCTCGCCGTAGAAGAGCAGTGCATCCTCAAGCTGTCCACGTCGATTTTGTACATTGCCCATGCAAGATAGTGCACTGGCCACATCACAGCATGGTCCGTCACCCTTGCGATCATTAACAGCCTTGTATATACGACAGGCCTCTTGGAATTTATCCATCGCCTCATCAAGTAACCCTTGTTCAGCCAGAACCATCCCAATATTCTTCATCGTACCGGCTACATGAGGATGATCCCGCCCAAGTGTCTCTTGATACACAATTAGTGCCTCATTATACTTCTCAAGCTCCTTCTCTACATTATTTAGTTTGTAATGCAATCCACCCATGGCAATCAACATAGATGCCACAGACAAATGTGTATCTTGATTGAAGTGTGATGCACTACGTTTGCGAGGTGTCCCTGGAAGGAACGGGGTGCGTGTCGCCGCTTCCTTCTGTGCCATGTGAGCCGATTCATATATATCCAGCGCAAGTTGCCATTCTTTCCTCTTGATCTTGAGCTTCTGGGATGAAGGACTGTGCTTCGAGTCGTGATGGTTCGGAGAGCAAGAAGTACTGCTGCACTGCAATAACTCATATTTGCGTAGAAAGTCGTCATACTTTTTCTCGTGTCTGTCAGCACTGTGACTGCGTCCACCGTATGAGTCTATTACTGTGCGATAGGTATCAACTGCATCGGCAAATTCATTATCCTCCTTCAGACCCTCAGACGTGGAGGTCGAGTGATGAGGTCTTGTCTGTCGAAGCGGAGGTAATTCAGGTTTACACTCACACTCTTGTGTATCAGTCTCGATCGAGACGCGCAATCGCCGTCGTCTGTGAGATGTCGAGCTTGACATATCGTCGACGCACGTACTTTGTGCCGAACGTTCATCCGTACTAGCTGCTGTGCCCTCCGTGGAGTCCTTGTCATTTCGTGCTTCATCCTCTTGTACCATCATTTCCTCCTCAATAGCAGTCTTCATGAATCCACGAAAGCTAATGCCACGAAACAGATCATCTAATGCCTTAATATCTTCGTTGATTTCAGCCATAATATGTCCCTCTCCAAAGAATACACCTGCAGGGCCCAGACAACTTGCCGTGCCGGTACTTAGCTGCTCTTCAATATCCATTCTTACTGCTTGAATTTTTGTCCTTTCATCGTAGTATTTCATGGCAGCCTCATCTTCTCCACGTAGAGAATGAACTTTGCCTAGGTTAGACAGCGTCGTTATCATATCACCCAAAGATTTCTGTTGCGCTGTCACAACTTCTGGATTAGACGCTGTAAACGTTTTATCCTTGGACATAATTGTTGATAGGTATGGCGATGACGAGGATGATGATGTGACCGAAGTACCACATCCCTTGGGAGTATGAGGATATCCACTCAATTGACTTGCGGACATACCACTCACCAAACTCTCATCACCGTGTTCGGTACTGTCCAAACTTGGCATAGAGCTCAATGAACTACAAACGACACTGCGATTTTCGTTCAAACTTTCTCGCAAGGCCATCATAGCCTCATCGTACTCTCCATTTCGAATATGGTACTCACCCATTCGTAGGAGTGATGATGCCAGTTTCGACCGAGCTTGCTGGAAGTCAGCTTGATGCTTTTGTAACTCCTTGACTAAGACTTGATAGTCCTGCGCCTTCGCTTTCGAGCCTACCGACCCCTTCGAGCCGCGACTGCCAGCAGTGCTATGCGTGGCAACACTAGCATTGTCAGAGGCACGAGACGACCGATGCGGAGACAACGCAAGGTGGGGTGAGAGATAGGAAGCAAACATATGATGATGTGTTTTTGATGAGTAGTACAACAAGAGATGATGATGTATGATACTGATGGTTGTTTTGGAAGTAACCTTGACTATGTGAAATCGTATTCGCAATCAAAATGTGCAATGAACTGTTAGACTCCTCGCTCTCATTCATCTAACAGTCTCCGAATCGCTACTGGCGACGCAAGGGGAGACGCTTAGAAATCATCTGTCATTTCTCTCAGAGTCGTTTTAAACTCAACGTCTCGGCGGGAAGCCAAAAGAGGACAACCGGAAGGGAAAGATGAGTCGCGCTTCTCATTAAAAAGCAAAAGAAATATAAACGTCACTATCGTTAAGTATATTTTGTCACTATTTGGACAAATCGTGTCACTATTTGGACAAACAAACTGTGTGGGCCTTCGGACGTTGTGTCAAAAACGACTCCTCAGTTTTTGTTGAACGTCGCTGAGAGCGATCTCTTTTTCTTTTTCTTGTTTGTTCCGAGTCATCACATCACAAACCTCACCAAAGAAAGATTCTTTACTCTCAACGTACATTGGAATACTACGAGTCGGATGACAACTGAATTTTCTTCCTACATAGCGAACCCCTAGCAGGAGTCGGCTTCACAGCGTGCGAAGCCAGGCAGTTGTTTTTGGGATTCAATCGAGCCCAACTAAAATGGGAAGTCCTAGGAAGTCGCTACTAAACCACAGGAGGAGATCGTTCGGTTGCCGCGTCCTTTCCGAGAAAGCAACGGCCAAAAACTGGTGAACCGTCCTCTTCCCCCATTCATCATGAACGGCCGCCATCCAGAGCGGCCGCCGCGACGCCCGGCGCAATCTATCTCATCAGCGGACTCAGGGGAACGTTCTGTGGCGGCGCGGTGGTCGTGGGCGGCTCGGGGGCTGAGTAGCGGTGGCTTTGCTGTCGTGGCACCGTGCTTTTGCACTGTATGAGGTGGGATATTGGAAGTACCCCTTCAATCAACTGGATGAGTGTTTTAGAGGCTCCGTTTAGCCTCATATGCATCGGATATCGTCGGAAATCGTCGGAATTGATTGGAGAGGTGGAGAAGTGGTCGAACTGCCAAATCTGGTACCAATATACACGTGAAGAGGGGGTAGTGGGTAGTGGAGGGAATGGGGAGGTACTTCATGAAATAATCAACAAATGACACAACAAACGGCTACTAATTGATGGGGGGTGATAATAGGATGGAGTCGGCGCGATGGAATGGCAAGAATGAGGGTGACAGGTGTCGTACCTACCCCATTGAGTGGAGCATGCATTTCACTGGATTTGTTACTGTATTACAGTGTGAAAGTGATGTATTATCCCGCTGCTTTTGGAAGTATTCAACAATGAACAACCACTAGAGACACTATCAAAATAGCGTTAATAATCTAATAAATGTTCTTTAATACACCAATTTGATAACACTAGCAATTAGTTTCATCATAATTAGCAGTGTAATTGACGTAAATAGGGCACGAGGCGAAGCCCGCGGCAACCAAAATTCACTCCTCCTGGGGTTAAGAGACAATTATATAGGTATGAAGTACTAAATGATATAGGAAGTCGCTAGGAAGCTTCAGTTGTTACCCACTACTCCCTAAATTTGAGTGTTGGAGGATCAAACTTAATGCCAAATAAAATTGTTATGTGCATTCCCAATTCTTAAGAAACTAAATGATGAGGACTCAAATGGTTGTTGATTCTGATTGATAGATGCAACTTTTAATCCTAACTTGACTTATATATATATGTATATATCTTGACATATCTACATACTTCAAAAAGTCATTGCTGCTCAACTCCTCCATCCCCCACCCCCAACATCCCCCCTCCACCACCACCAATCATTAATCCACTACCACCATTCACCATAATATTTGCCAATCGTGAACTACTACTACTACTTCCCATCATGCCCCCCGTGGCATGTGCACCCGTTGGTAAACTTACATCCGGTGGGCCAACCACACTTAGTAATTGACTTAACCATTTCTTTACAGTCATATCATCCCGCAGTGACACCGCGAATGTATCATCACGCAAACTCACGGGTAAGGCCTGTCGTAGCGCATCTCGGGCACGTGTATTTTCACTTAGACGCAAGTAGCATCGTACTATATGTTTCAATAGTCGGACACTCGGACTGCTAACCAACATGCCTACCATATTATTCAACACGGTACTAACCGCGTAGAACCGTTCGGCCGTGGCGCATACGTAGCCCAGGCCCACATCGTCCAATAATATCTTTTGCACGATAAACGTCGCCACGGTCTTACTAAGCTCCGATCCACTTTCCATTATACGCAAGCATAATGGTATGATCTCCGTTTGTAATAAAAAGTTTATAACGTCGGCATCGTCCATCTTAACGAGTGCACCAATCACGCCCAAGCTCGTTAATCGTAAATATTCAAAAGGCCGGCTCTTACTTTGCGTATTCAAGAATGGATACAGGTATAACGGGATATGTGCATTTAGGAACAATCCGCGCGTATCCGGATGACTCGCGACGCATTGCAATAATGCCAATGCATTACAAACGCGATTACTCGCGGGTGCCGTTAATGTGGGAGGGGTTAGCAGTGGATATATCGCAACGATTTCTTGTAATAGTGCCGCGACGGTACCAACGGTATGCCATAATATGGGTGCCAAGTCGGGAAATGATTCGCGTTTTTTCGATAATTCTAATAGGACACCCTCGCGTTGATCTTGATTTACTAGCTGTAATACTAACATGTGTAATTCATCAATGGACGACGACGACGACGACGAAGACGAGGAGGAGGATGATGCAGTGCTCTGCTGTTGTTGTTGCTGCTGAGACTGTTGTTGTTGTTGTTGTTGTTGTTGTTGTTGTGAGGATAATGGCACTCCGTTGGTAACTACTCGACTGGAGCCAATTGCCTGTGTCGTCACACCTCCTCCTCCACTACTCGATGAAGAAGACATCATAACACCGCCAATGAGTCCCGATGAGGACAAGGAGGAGGTGAGCATCGTCCCACCTAAGGAGAGTAGTCCTGTAGAAGACGAGCCAGATGGCTGCTGCTGCTGATGTTGTTGGAATAGGTATTGACTCCCCCCTCCTCCTCCTCCTCCTCCGTCTCCCGAGGTGGCGGAGAGGAGAGAATCCCCGGTTGCTCCTCCGCCAAGAAGTAAGGAGGACGTGGATGACAGTGGCAAACGCGAGGAGGTTGGTCCAACACCACTCGCGGCATTATTATCATTCGCATTCCCAACGGAAAACGATGACGATCCAAGGAAGTCTCCAATATTATTATTACCAGTATTACCGCCAATGGCATTCAAGAGGGATAGACCCGTAGTAGTAGTCGCACCACCACCACCGCCATTATTAGAATTGCTACCAATAGAGGAGTTGGATAAAAGGTTGAATCCACCAACTACTGTATTATTATTAGTATTGCCACCACCGCCAACGCCGCCGATGCCGTTATTGTCATTACTACCCAACATCATGATGTCAGCGCACCATCAAAAGCTCTGAAAAAGTGCGAATATCACTCAATTAATTTCTCCGGAGCAGCTCAAACCATCGCCACCTCATTTTTGTTACAAGGGACGTTGACGAGGCTGTGTAGTAGCCGTCATCTCCTTATCCTCTCGCATCATGCCACCGGAACGTGATGATGATACGCTAGACCCGTCTCTCGTCGATGTTGACGTTGGACTTGTTCTCGTTGGACTTGTTCTCGTCGAGAAGGACAAAAATAAGGCAACGACAGTCAAGTCGTCCAACGGCGACAAAACCAACAACGACGCATTGCTGCACACGACTGGGAAGGAATACACCATTGACGAAGTGGCCAAACATAACGGCGAATCATCCTCCACTACATGGATAATATACAATAATCTAGTATTAGACGTCACATCCTGGTTACATCATCATCCCGGCGGGGAACAAACTATATTGCGTTTCGGGGGCATGGATGCCACGGATGAAATACGTGCCTTTCACGATGATTGGATCATTAATACCAAGTTGACGAATTTCGTTATTGGTACTGTCGTTGCGGCCGTATCATCGTCAGAATTGGTACGAGACTTTCGTACGTTGGGCGAAACATTCGTTTCATTGGGATATTTTACCAATTCGAAATACTATTATATCAAGAAACTCATATCGGTATTTACATTATTCGCGCTCTCGTTGGGATTGTTATTATTTGGCACTACTACTAGCAGGACTACTACTACTACCGGGTTACATACTGTCATGGCCGCGATATTAATGGGACTGTTTTGGCAACAATTCGCATTTATTGGACATGATTGTGGACACATGTACTCGGCGCGTACGCATGCCAAGGCGGGGATTAATGTACATTATTTAGGTGCATTGGTGACATTCTTTAATGGTATATCCGTGGCCTGGTGGAAGGCGACACATAATATACATCATGCCGTGCCTAATACTGTTGATTGTGATCCAGACATTGCCCATGTAAGTATTACCATCTGTGTGTGTTGTTGGTATCATTTCTGCATCTTGTAGTATTGTATATATATAATAACTTACTTTCTTCTTACTTTTTTCTCTCCTTGCTAAAACAGCTACCCGTCTTTGCGGTTAGTAGTAAGATGTTCAATTCCTTATTCAACCTATATCATGGACGTGTTATGCCCTTCGATTGGCCAGCACGGAATATCTTCGTACCGTATCAACACTTGTGGTACTATCCAATTATGTGTGTGGCGCGATTCAACCTGTACATCCAATCGATGATATTTCTACTTACCTCGAAAAATGATGGACATAAGGGCCGAACACGTCTTGATACTATGGCATTCGTTGGTTTCTTTACATGGTTGATAGTATTAGTCTCATATATTCCAACTTGGGGGGAACGTGTAACCTTTGTTATGATTAGTCATGCCGTGGCTGGATTACTTAATGTACAAATTACCCTTAGTCACTTCTCTCGTCCAATATTTGATTCACCCGTGACGGGCGAAAATGAAGGACGAGAAGTAGCGGGAGATGAAAATAATAACAACAGCAAGATGAAGTATGGTGGTGATTTCTATACGCGCAATGTAATTTCATCCTTGGACGTTGATTGTCCTGTGTACCTTGATTGGTTCCATGGCGGACTACAATTCCAAACATTACATCATCTGTACCCCCGTCTCGGACGGGAGCATTTACGTAAGACGCTACCGCTGATCAGATCATTATGTAAAAAACACAACCTGCCATACACTATGAAGTCATTTATCGATTGCAATATTGAAATATATGAAACATTGAGACGTACTGGACTGGAAGCAAGGACATGGTCACCATTGATCTATGAGTCCCTGTGTGCGCAAGGATAAAGAAGATGTGTGGGTTGGTATATGTAGATTTGTTCGTCGTTTGTGGTGAATCCTTGTAAAGATAATTGTTTGTATGTCATTGTTTTCCTTGGAGAGTAGCCTGAGTGATGCGCTGTATGCCTGCAGCTCATGGCATTTTTGGAGATCTCATGAAACAAATTAGAGTTCGTTACAAAATCTCTGCAGACCTAATTGAAAGGAATCAATTTATGTGTTACTCTTAACTTTATGTAAATAGTTGATGAGGTTGCACTGATGACATCATGGATCCTTCCACATTACTTATCTCCAACCCGGCCTTCAAAATACTGGAGCCCGCTTCATTATTTTTTAGACCACGCAGAAAAAGAAGGTCAGGATTTGATCAATGGCGTCTCCTCAATTTCATCATAAGATGATGATGCTAACTCAACAACAGCAGCAGCAGTATTAGCAGTATTATACTTTTGGTTGTCGTATTCGTCATTCACACAACTACGATGATGCAAATCATCATCTTTTTCAGTATCGCCACACTGCATTACTCTTTTGGTTTTATTCCACCGCAACTATCAACTACGACGCCTCAAACTACTTCATCCTGCTTAAAAACAGTTGTGCCATGTCCGATAAGACAAATGTCGAATTCTAATTTGTTAAGTCTTCGCAGACATGGTGATGCTAGTAATAGCAGCAATGATCTTGTGAGTTTATGTAGGAGGAGGCGCTACAAATCGGCCCTGAGAACGTATGATTTCAATAACGAGGAAGATCGCAATATGATACCGACTACAACACCCTCCTTCGAGGAGTATCTTACACAGCGCTACGGTGGTCGACAATTCGACGAATCAAGTTCGTTCATGAAAGTATCCACCGACAATGTTGGGGAATATAGGAGAGATTTAGGACTGGAACGTGAAGCGCCCAATGTTGGCGATCCACAGGTAGCACAAATGGAGCCGATGAATATAACACAGGTCATGACAGAATTACAGGCAATACAATCACAGGGACCAAAGAAATATTGTATATTAGGGACAAGACATTGTTCATTCTTACATCAGCAAATTGTGGAAATGTTGTAAGTTTTTGTCGTTCTTTTCACACAGTATGTTTCGTTATATGTCATATCTAATTTTTCTGTATACACATTATCTACAAATATATACTTGCATCATATATAATAAATATCAACGCACAGGGCTTATGCACTAGTTTTATCTGGAAATCATCTTTACACCTCAGGTGCCGCGGGGACGAATGCCGCTGCGATACGAGGAGCCCTTCGTGCCTTCCAACCTCAACTACTAACAGTAGTCCTCCCCCAAAGTATGTCAAAACAAACTCCCGAATCACAGGAGTTACTACAGGACGTGACGAATGTCGTTACTATGCCTCAGAATGATGCAATGCCGTTGGATGTGGCAAGTAGGATATGTAATTCACATTTGCTTAGTCAGACGGATCACTTGATAAGCTTTGCCTTTCACGAGAGCAAGACTGTGTTGGAGGCAGCCCAAGAAGCGCAGAAATTGGATATGCTTGTGACTCTTTTGTACCTTGATTGATGAGAAACGGTGTTGTTTTTTTACAATCTACTTGGTGTTCGTATTGGGTGGCTACAATATTATTGTGGATAATGACAAAAGTATATTATATACGTAAGCTAAGTGTTTTCAGTTGATGGACTAAATTAATTCTTTCTTGCAATAGCTATACAGTATCCGAACCTCGGACTCCATAAAACAAATAAGATCACAAATTCAAGGTCGTGGCGTATCCAAAAGGAGAGTAAAAAAGAAATGAAGACACTTCACTGAAGCAATCATCACTTCCCACTCCCTGCCCTATTGTTCACTTGAATGACTATTTTTTTGGGTTTTTATTGCCCACCCCCACAACACCCTTTCTTCTGCTGATTCTCGTTCAAATCATTCTGATTGAGTGAAATAGTCTGTCCCCTCGCCGGTCCTCCCGATACCGCACCCTCCCTCATCCCCCCATTCCCCACCCCACCAGCCTGACTCTTGAGCTGCTTCTTCATTTGTGTCTTGTAAATTTCTTGTAAAATCCTCTGAAATGCCGTATCGACGCCGGTGGCATCCAATGCCGACGTTTCTATGAACGCCAAACCATTCTTACGTGCGAATGATCGGCCATCCCGCACGAATACCGTGCGTTGTTCATGTAGGTCCATCTTATTCCCCACAAGCATGATTAAACAATCCTTCTCGGCATTCTCCTCCACCTCCTTTAACCACATCGGTACATGATTGAACGAATTCCTATCGGTCACGTCATACACTAGTAACGCACCCACGGCACCGCGATAGTAACTCGATGCGATGGATCGATATCTTTCCTGTCCGGCCGTATCCCATATTTGTGCTTTGACGAGCTTATCGTCTTCAATCTGGACCGTCTTCGTTGCAAATTCGACCCCGATTGTGGATTTCGAGTCCTTGTTGAATTCATTTTTCGTGAAACGGAAGACTAGGTTGGATTTACCAACGCCGGAGTCACCGAGGAGGACGATTTTGAATATAAAGTCGTAAGATTCAGACTCCATGATGTGGTATTATGGGATGGTGGTGTTCCACTGCATGTTGTGTGCCGTCCTTTCTTTTCCTACGATACAAGCCATCGGGGCTTCGCCGCGCAGGGGTTTAATTCCTGTTGAGGGTCATGTTCTTTATCATGTAGGCTAGAGTGGATATTTCGTACAACAGCTCCAGTATTTTGGTGTAGAATAATAAATCCCTCCGCAAGCCAAAGATGCTATGTGAAACAGCATTATTCACTAGTTTAATTTGTGTGTACGTTCATCTCCAGTCACTCGCATCATAATAACATTGTATTTCTTCACTTGTCTTGATAATTCTTGTAGCCACGATTGTCTACTTGCCGACAACCCAATTCGATTGACAATTATTTTGGGCCTCGACAAAAATTCATTTCAGATGGACAATTTTGGGCCTCACACAGACGGACAGACACACAGACACACTCTTAATCTTTATATCTATTGAATTGACGACATCAGCTCTCCTAGCAGGCAGGGCTTGAGAAATAACTTTCACGGTGAGAAAAAAGTTTCACAGATTTTGTACTATTCCGCTGTACAATCACCCTAATGAAACCTTGATTAACCCTAGACGATATTTATTTCTCAAGCTGTGTTATGGACGATGAAGCCACGTGTTATGGTATGGAGTGGGGCCCGTCTCACAAAAAGTGGCGGTCGATAAGTTGCCCTTGCCGCTTAAAAATGGTCGCGGGTTTCACCACAGAGACAAGGCAACATGGTGAACAGTCTGCCCGCCGCCGCGGCGTGACACAATCAACCTCATCAGCAGACTCGGCGGATGGTTCTGT
>Ga0247843_1004063_pt1 | contig 22476 bp, 17 predicted proteins | sample LaCruzMarch2017__FD_192420 | JGI IMG/M metagenome (GOLD analysis project Ga0247843, IMG submission 192420) | Freshwater microbial communities from meromictic Lake La Cruz, Castile-La Mancha, Spain - LaCruzMarch2017_8m | ecosystem: Environmental > Aquatic > Freshwater > Lake | place: Spain...
GGACCGGTGGACCGTGTGGACTCCTCGTGGACGAGACGCGCGATGCGCTCCTTGCCGGTGCCACTCTCGCCGGTGATCAGGACGGTCGAGTCCACCTTGGCGATCCGGCGCGCCAGATCCACCAGCGTCCGCATCGCGGTGCTCCGCGCCACGAGACCGCTTGGATCGTCGGTCTCCGAGATCGCCTTGGCGAGCGCGCGTCGCTTCGCCGAGAGCTTCTCTTCGACCTCTCTCAGCGTCTGCGTCGCGCTGCTCAGCGAGGCATCGAGCCAGGTCTTCAGGTCGTCGCGCACGAAGAAGCGCAGCTCGTCGGCCCGCTCCGGACCCCACTCCTCACGTGTGCGTCCGACCATCTGGCAAATCGAATCACCACGTCCGATGCAGCGCTCTTCGAGGACGAAGATCTCCTTGTCGGTGACTCGGCTCAGGAGGCCGCTCAACATGCCGGCGGTCATCCAGCAGGTCGGGTTCTCACTTCGACCGAGGTGGCAGATGTGTTGCTCGGCTTCGGTCGTAGCGAGGAGCGGCAGTCCGCGCTCGGACAGGGGACTCGTGGCATGCGCCTCGAAGCGGAAGAAGCCTTCGATCATCAGCACACGTAGTCCGGCGCGGATACGATCGACGCTGTCTTCGCAGCCGAACTGCGAACGAATCGCCTCGGCCATGTCCCAACCGTGGACGAAGCCGACCCGGGTCAGAATCACTCGGGCGACGGCCGGTCCGAGGTGTTCGACCAGCTCCTTCTTCAGGATTCCGATTGCCGTCGCCTCGAGCAGGGTGTTGGTGTCACCTGCAACCAGGATGCGGCCCGAAGCGACATCGAACTCGACGAGCTCTTCGACATGTAGGTCTTCGACGCGCATAGGGGCACCATCAGAGTGATTGGGTGGTGGCAAGGCTGCCATCAAAGTAAGCACCGCGGAGCTTTCCGCGCGGGCTGATTGGGTGGCTGGGACAAATCGGCTCGGGGAGCCTACACCGGAAGAGCGACGCGACCCAGAAGGGCGGCGTCGCGACAGCGGTCGAAATGAAGGACTCAGTGAGCGCCCGGCCGAAGCCGGGAGCTCACTGAGTCGACCGGCGGATACCCTCACAGGTCTTGCACCCGCGAGGACATCACGACGTCACGGCAGGACGGTCGTGGGCTCCGAAGAGCTCGCCTCGTACGTGGTGCCGGGGTTCTCGAGGCCGTTCGACTCCCAGATGAAGCTCGTCGTGTAGAGCCGGTCCGCCGGGGTGCCCGTCGGGACACGGGCCTGATGCACGACGTAGAAGGCGCCGCCCGGGGCGAGCACGGTCGACGGCGTAATGGTGATGACCTGGAAGCCGGTCGCCGCCGCCGAGAGCGTGTAGTTCGTCCCCTGGGTCAGGAGCACTGCAGTCGGGCTGGCCGTGTCCGAGACGATGAGCCCCGTGACCGGGTCGCGGACCGGGCTGTTGTCGCGATAGACACGGGTCGAGACGATCGTGAAGACACCTGGGGTGCCGATTCCGGTCGGGCTCGTGAGGCCGATGCTGTAGGTGAAGACGTTGTTGCTCACACCCTCGTTCGAGAGCGGCTCGACCGAGAGCACCGAGAAGTAGTCGACCGTGCCGCCGACCGCGACCGGGTCGCCGATGTCGACGAGTCCCGTCTGGAGCGCCGAGAAGGACGGCACTTCGACGCAGTCGGTCGCCTGGCGGGTGGCCGCATTGGCAGCCGTGACCGTTGCGGTGTTGCAGTAGGTGCCGGCGATGGCGCCCGGCGGGATGCGGCTCACGACCGTGAAGGTCTGGCTCTGTCCGGCGGCGATGGTGATCGTCGGGGCAGTGACGACCTGGTTGGCCGACGTGCCGGCGATGCCGTTCTGGTTCGAGCTCACGTAGATGGCGCGGATGCCACCCTCGGGGTTGAGGCCGATGGTGTCGCTGATGACCACGGTGGTGGCCGGCGCGTTGCCGCTGTTCGTGACCACGATGGTCGACGTGTAGGTCGAGCCGGGGAGCACACTCTCGGGCGAGTTGACCTTGGTGATGGCGAGGTTCGGGGTCGCGACGGTGAGGCAGGCGCTGTCCGTGCCCATGCCGATCGTGCCCGAGGTCGCCGTGACCGTCGCGGTGTCGCAGTAGACACCGTCGGCCGAAGCCACGACGGTGAAGAAGATGGTCGTGGTCGCCCCGGCGGCGAGGTTGCCGACGGCGGTGTCGAAGCCGTCATTGGCGTTCTGCGTGCCACTCGAGACGCCGCTGACCTGGTAGGTCGCGCCGTTCGTGGTGGTCAGGCGGTCGTTGACGGCCACACCCGTAGCGTTACCGGTGCCCGCGTTGATGACGCGGACGCGGAGCTTGACGGGCACATTGGCAGCGACGGTCCTGGCGTCGCCGAGTCCGGTCACGAGGTCGTCAGCGACGAAATCCTTGACGATCGAGATATTCGACTCGAGCGCCGTGAAGCACGCCTGGTCGACGAGGGTCGTGTCGGTGTACGAGGTCTCCTCGTCGCTGTACGAGGTCACGCGCACGGCGTTGCAGTAGGTGCCGGGCTCGGTGACCGTGGCGGTGAAGGTCAGCGTCTTGGAGCCGCCGACCGCGGCCACACAGGCGCGCGGGGTGTTGATCGCGTTGGTGTCGAGGGTGACGGTGCCGGTCTTCGAGAGGACACGACCCGAGACGCTCGAGCCACTGCCGAGCGTGATGGCACCCTGGCCGACGATGTTGCCGGTGAAGAAGGTGGCGAGGCCAAGCGACGTGGTGGTGTTCACGCGCCAGTAGACGTTGCAGGGGCTCGCACCATTGATGAGGCGGACCGACGCGCCGGCGGTGCTGGTGAGCGTCGTGCCGACCTTGAAGACGAACTCGGCGTTGGGGTTGCCCTGCGCGTCGAGGACGAGGTCACCCGCGAGGTTCGCGGTGGTGTCGTAGCAGTAGACGCCCGGGGTGAAGGTGCGGCTGGTGAGCGGCAGGTTGTTGGCGCCCGTGCAGGCGCGGGCCGCGAGAGCCGCAGATGCGGTCGTGAGCGAGGCCTGGGCCGCGATGGCGACGCTGTCATTGGAGTGGATCGAGCCGTTCAGCACGACGCCCGGGGGGAAGCCGGTGATCGCGGACGTGGGGCTCGTGCCGAGCTCGCCGCTGACGATGGTCAGGCCGGTGTTGGTGACGCCCGTGTTGCCGAGCAAGCCGAAGCTGTAGGCGTTGCCCAGGAGCTGGGTGTTCTGCGGCGGGGCCGGCTGGAAGTTCGACGGCAACGGGAAGGTCGTCGTGAAGCCGTCGCCGGCGGCAACGCTGCCCGCGGGGAGGTTGCCGGCGGTGTAGTTCTGACCGACGCCCGACAGGAGGAAGTCCTCGACGTCGACCTCGGTCGCGTCGCCGGTGCCGACGTTGCGGACGGTGACGGTCCAGTTGACCGTGGCGGTGCCATTGACGAGATTGACGACTTCGCGGTCGACCGTCTTGCTGATCTCGAGGCTCGGCTGGGGGGCGAAGCGTTTGTAGAGGATCTGCTTGCCGATCTCTTCGCCGTTGATGGTCGCGACCGCGATGATGCGGCTCGAGGCGCGGGCGTCGGCCGAGAACAGCGTCACCCAGGTGAAGCCGTCGACAAACGGCGAGCCGATGCCGGTCTGGTTGAAGAGGGGGTACTCGTTGGCGAAGAGCGGGAAGGACGCGTTGGCGAGGCGACCGTTGTTGGTGCGCGTGTCGGCCTGGTCGTCGAAGACGCCGTAGCCGAGGCCCATACGATTGTCGTCCGAGGTGCCGAACTGGGTGCTGTTGACGCGACCTGTCCAGTACTGGTCGATCTCCCAACGGACGTCCGCGCCGATGACCGGGCGCACGACGCCGGCGTCATCCTTGACGCCGACCCACGCACCGCCGAGGTTCTGGGTGAAGCTGGGGGCGGACTCGGTCTGCTCGGAGACGAGCGGCATGCCGGGGTCGGCCATGGTCGTCAGCTCGAGCTTGGCAGGGTCGAGGCCGTTGGTCTCGTTGTCGAGCCAGGCATAGAAGACGAACTCGCGGTCGCGGAGCGCGTCGGAGTCGAGGTTGACGAGGTTGCCCGCGCCGTCGCGGTACACGGCGCGCGGGGCGTCGGTGATGATGGCGCGCGAGTCGAGGATGAGGGACATGCTCGAGGTCTGGCCGGCGACCACGTTGACCGAACCCGAGGCGCTGATGAAGCCCGGGGCGCTGGCCTCGGCCATGTACTGGCCGGGCTCGAGGTCGACGATGAAGTGGTTGCCTGTGATGGTGCGTGTGTAGTCACCCGGGCCGCCCAGGACGACGGTCGCGGACGCGGGGTTCACGTTGACGTTGAGCGAGCCCAGCGTCGGGGCGACCTGCGAGAGCACGATCGATAGGGTCGAGGTCTGACCGACGACGACGTTCACCTGGCCAACCGACTCGTTGTAGCCGGCGAGGTTGGCGGTCGCGATGTACTGGCCGGCTGCCAGGTCCGTCATGAACTGGTTGCCCGTGAAGGTCTCCGAGAGCGCGTCGGGCCCCGTGACGACCACCGAGGCGGTCGCGGGTGACACGTTCACGTTGAGCGAGCCGCTGACTCCAGAGGGCGGCGTGAGGTTCAACGTCAAGAACGAGGTCTGCGCCGCGACGACATTGACCTGCGAGGTGGCACCGCCAAAGCCTGCGGCTGTTCCGGTCGCGCTGTACTGGCCAGGCTTAAGGGTCACGAGGAGCTGGTTGCCGGTGAATGATTTCGTGTACCCATCGTGTCCCGTGACCACGACCGCAGTGTCGTTCGGGATCACGTTGATGCTGAGGGCTCCCGTGGTGGCTGTGACGATGACAGGGCCATCGTCGTCGCTGCATGCGGGAGCGATGGCGGCCCCCATGAGCAGGGCGACGAAGACGCCGATGAGGCCTCCGTGGCGGGTCTGGGTTCGACTCTCGAATCGATTACGCATGGAAACCTCTCTGTTGGCTGGGTCCGCCACGCGTCTTACAAACCGATTGTCGGGGGGGCGCACTCATGACGACTCGACCCCCCCCATCGCAAGTGACGTGCCGCGATTCTGGCGCAGTGGAACAAACTGGATTCATTGATCTCTCAGTTGGGTCGAAGTTGATGTCCGTGTTCTCGGGCCATCCCTTTGGTCGCCCTGAGTGTCAGTGTGATGGATGGCCGTCGAGGTGATCGCTACCTCGTATCCGTGCCTCCACCGTTTCGACCTCCACCCATTAGAGAGCCCGAGGCGGGGAGCTGGGGAAACGAGTCGCGGACGGAGTCGGTGAGGTCTCCTGAGCTTCCGAGGAGCGCGCCCGACGCGACGCCATGAGAGTGGCCGACTGCCATGAGTCCGGCTGGCGATCACGGTGGTGTGGTCGCATCAGTTTGAGCGGAACAACCCCAATACGATTGCGGTCCGCGCCGCTGCGGTCTCGATGATCTTTGTTCGCCGCTTGTCGTCTGGCCATGGAGGGCGACCCATCGGCGAGCGGCACGGCCCTTGCGTAAGCGACCAGCACTGACCCTGCGAGCGTCGCGGAGTCAGAGTCCGAATTCTATCGCTTGTCCACCGAGGCTCCCATGAAACGCTCGACGTTCATCCCTTTCACATTCGCCCTGGCCCTCGTCGCACCGCTCGGTGCCTGCGGCTCGAGCAACAAGGCCCAACGCGACGACGACGTCGTCTCCATGCGCGCGCAGGACTATGACATCGAGTCGGAGGGTGAGGTCGTGAAGGCCTGCGGCCTCGACACATCGCGCTCCTATTTCGCTTACAACTCGTCCGATCTGACCGACGACGACAAGGTCCTCCTCGAAGACGTCGGTCGTTGTCTCACGAGCGGCCGTCTTCAGGGTCGCTCGGTGCTCGTCACCGGCTACACCGACGAGCAGGCGACTCCACGAACAACTACGCGCTCGGCCTGGAACGAAGCCGAGCCGTGGCGTCAGAACTGGCCGCCCGCGGTGTCCCCCAGACCCGCATCTTCCTCCGTTCGCGCGGCGAGGGGAGAGCGAGCGGTGAGTCGGATGCGGGCCGCGCCCTCGACCGTAAGGTCGACCTCCGTGTCGTAGCCCGCAACTGAATCCAATTGGCTCTCCTTTTCGCACGTAATCATCCCACGTCCAACCGCTCCATCGGAGTCATATATGAAACTCTATCTCGCCATGCTCAGCACCTTCGCGCTCTCGGCACTCGGTCCCCTCGCACATGCGGCTGACCCCGAGCCTGTCCAGGACCGTCAGATCGACAATTCGAATCGCACGGGCGTCCTGCCGCCTTCGCAGTCGGATGACGACCTCAAGCCCCCCGTGCCCTCGCCCGCGCCGCCTCCCGGTGGTCTCGTCAAGCAGGCCGGCATCGGCGGTGTCACATCTTATGCTCGCGCCGGCGTCCTCGAGCTCGGCGGTAACGCGTCGCTCGCCGCAGCGGACGGCTACCTGCGACTCTCCATCGCGCCGTCGATCGGTTGGTTCATCATCGACAATATCCAGCTCTCAGCCATGTTGGGTCTCTCCTACACGACCATCGACACGACGACCGATGGCGTGAAGACGTCGGCCGATCAGACCCTCTTCTCGTTCCTCCTGGAGCCGAGCGTTCATATCCCGTTCACCAAGAGCCTCTTTGGCTTCCTCGGTGTCGGCATGGGTGTCTCCTACGCCGACGGGTCGGGTGCGGGCTTCGCCCTGCAGCCCCGCCTCGGCCTGAACGTGCTCGTCGGTCGCTCGGGCATCCTCAGCCCGGCCATCTACGTGCAGTACACGACGACCTCGGCCATCCAGACGGACGCGGGCACCTTGCTCCAGGTGAACTTCGGATACGGCCTCAACCTCGGCTACACGGTCATGTGGTGAGCTTGAGTCGACTGCTCGGAGTCCAGCCCCCTCCCTTCATCTCGCTCAGCAGGTGACATCATGACCGTCGAATCCGTTCTCATCATGCTCCTCATCGGCGCCATCGCCGGTTGGCTCGCCACCCTCCTGATGAGTGGGTGGGGCTTTGGCCTCGTCTTCAACATCATCATCGGCATCCTCGGCGGATTCGTCGCCACCTGGCTCTTTCCTTCCCTCAGCGGCTCGCTCGGTGGCGGAATCGGGGGCCAGATCCTGAGTGCCACGGTCGGAGCCATCCTCATCCTCGCTATCGTCTTCCTGTTTCAACGCCTCGGCGCGTTTCCGCGTCGGCGCTACTGAGAAGAAGACCAGGGACTCCGACCCGAGTCGTCGGGCGGAGTCCTTCAGGTCCCCGAATGAGCGGCCTCCGAATCAACGCGATGGCCGCAATGAGCCGCTGTCATTTTCTGACAATCGGGCTCGCCAATGCCCCAAGGACATCACCATGTCACTCTCCAGCCGAATGGCACTCTTGTGTCTCACCTTCGCGACCATCGCCACTCCGCTGACCTCGCTCGCGGCACCCGAACCCTACCGCCACTCGAATGCCTCGCTCGGTGTGGCCTTTGGTGACCCGACGGCCGTCGATCTCAAGATCTGGACGGGCGAGGGTAGCGGCTTCGACTTCGGTGTTGGCTTCACCCGCTTCTCGGAGCGCCTCGGCCTCTACGCCGAGTACGAGCTCGGTCTCGTCGATTTCTGGATCGGCAATTCCGTCAAAGGAATCTTCTACATCGGCGTGGGTGGCGCGGTGTCGCTTCGCCACAACAACGACGACCTCTCGGTGGCGCTCATCGTCCCCATCGGTCTCAACTTCCGCTTCCGCGCTCCCGTCGAGATCTTCGTCGAAGCCCGCCCCGGCATCGCCATGCTCGACAGTTCGGGCTTCGGGATCGGCGGTCAGCTCGGTGTTCGTTATGTTTTCTAGACGCGTCTCCCGTCGCGAGCGACCGGGCTCCTCATCCGTAATTCGAGAATTCCGAATGTCATATTCCACCTCGTGCGTGAGTCGTGACTCGACGCACGAAGGAGCTGCTGTCATGAGCTCGACGATACCAGAGACGATACCTGAGCCGACCCCCGATACCGAGGCTCACACCCCGGACGGGTCTGAGAAGAAGACGCACGAACGCGAGGTGACCATCACCGTGGGGCAAGCCAAGAACGGGCGTATCCCATTCAGCATCCTCGTGGTTCCCACCAAAGACTTCGACGCCAACACTGGCATCTTCGTCGACTTCCGACTCGGCAAGAAGGACCCGTCCAATATGCCGCTCGTCTTTGACGAATCCCCGGCCTACCAGACCTCCATCGAGTCGGGCGATGCAGCCGTCGCAGCGCTCGCGCGCATCGAGATCGCTGCGGGTAAGACCGCCCCGGAAGCCGAGGTCGAAGTGGCGCTCACCGAGCCCCGCATCGCGCCCACGCCCGAAGAGCCCATTATGCCCCTGACGAAACGGAAGGTCATGGACGGCAAGTACCCCATCGTGTCCCACCAGGTCGGGCCGGCCATCAAGCTCACCGTCGGACAGTCGGAGTCCTTCCGCGCCGAGCTGGCCTCGCCCTCGGCACCAAAAGACGGAGAGCGCTGGTACGCCCGCGCACGCTTCGCGGCCACAGAAGGCCACGGACTGCGCTCTTCCTGGACCCTCGTCTGAGGGCAACCTCGCGGTGACGGCAGCGCCCCCAATTCGCTGCGGTCACCGCTGACCGTCTGGGTCCAGTCGGGCGGACACCGACCGTGTCCTCCTCCAGGTCATTGGCGAGTCTGTGGTCGGAGAGGCGACTTCGACGGTAAGCCTCCTGTCGTGACGACCAGCCCCGACCTCTTCGCACCCGGCGCACACATCCGCGCCTACCAGATCGAGCGGCGTCTCGGCGGCGGCGGTCAGGCCGTGACGTGGCTCGCGCGGGACCCGGATCGGCAGCCCGTCGTCCTGAAGTAGCTCGTGCTGCGACGCGCCGAAACACTTCGGCGCCGTGAAGACCCGGCTCGGCGGTCCCAAAACGGGCGAGTCGACCATCGTGGGCACCCACGGCTATATGCCAGCCGAGCAGCTCATGGGACACGCCGAGCCGCGCTCGGACCTCTACGCGCTCGGGGCCACGCTCATCCATCTGGCGTCCGGTCGCCACCCATCGACCCTGCCGCTCGACGGTCTGCGGCTTCGCTTCGCCGATGTCGTGAACCTGCCCGCACCCCTCATCGCCTGGCTGGACACGCTGGTCGCGCCCGACCCAGGGTTGAGGCCGGAGAGCGCCAGGGTCACGCGGGCGACGTTGGACGCTGCACTCCAGCCGAGCGTGAGGCGACCATCGCAGGATCCCACACTCCCGCCGAAGGCCGTCCCAGAGAAGAGGCCGCGCTACGATGCTTGGGGTGCCTGGCTGGCGGGGCTCGGCACCCTGGTGGTCATCGGGATGCTCGTCGTGAGCCGCAGCGAAAGGGCGCCTGGTGTGCAGCCGGCCACGTTGGCCAAGCCCGTCCCGGCCACGCGGAGAGTCGCGGGCCCCTCTCCATTCGTGGCGCTCACGGCCGAGCTCGAGGAGAGTGAAGCCGTCGTTGTCGCGCCGCGTCGGTCCATGCTGCGAAAGGCCGAGATGGGGTTCCCACACTCGAGCGTCGACCTCGCCGTGGTCCTGACTTCGAAGGTCGAAAAGCCCATCGTGAGCCTCACCGCCAACGTCTTCCTCCTCCTCCTCCGCAGCCCAGGGTCTTCGTGCCCGAGCTCCCAGCAGGGATGTGTGCGGAGGCGTTCGGTGAGCAGCTCACCTGTCGTGAGCGTCAGGCCTTGAAGATGCCCGCGGGAGGGCGTCATGAAGGCCGCCTCGTCAGCGATATCGAGGTCCAGAACGAGGACCCTGCGGCGCTTCGTTTCCTGCAGATGAAGCCGCGCTGCGTGGCTGCGGACGGGGCCGTGCGTGCTCATGGCGTGGCCGACTAAGGGATGCAGATCTACATCGATGCCCGCTATCCCGGCGAAGCCCCCTGTTCAAGGGCAGGCGATCTCAGGGTCTATCGGGCCCTGTGTTTCCCCGAGACCGAACGCGTGACCTGGCACATCGAAGCGCTCATACCCGCGACGCCACAACCTTGAGAATCGAGACATCCGGTCTCAGGGGCTGGGTGGCACGGGCGGCTTGGGCGGCGCGTCCGGTGGCACCGTGGCCGTCGCCACCGTCTTGACACCTGCGGCCCGAGACTTGTCGACCAGCTGCACGACGAACCCGTAGTTCGCCTCGTCGTCCGCGACGAGGAAGATGACCTTGAAGTCGTCCATACGGACGTCCATGAGCTCCTTCATCCTCGCCTGGTAGGCCGCCAGCGCGATGGGCTTGTCGTTGATCGTCACCTCGTTCTTGGCGTCGATCCGCACGAGGAGCTGGGCGTCAGGGACCTCCTGCTGGTCGGCGACCTCTTCGACTTTGGGCACGGCGACCGTGATCTCCTTGTCGAGGAGCGGCGTCACCACCATGAAGATGATGAGCAGGACGAGCACCACGTCGACCAGCGGCGTGACGTTGATCTCGGAGTTCGGGCGGGCGAAGGCCGGCACGAAGCGCGGCTTGCGATGTTTCGACTTCACGGCGCGGCCTTCTTTGGCACGTCCGGCGCCTCCACCCCGAGCGCCACGCTCTTGGCGCCGCCATCCTGCGCCGCCTTCATGACCTCACGCACCTGCTTCATCGAGAGGCTCGAGTCGCCCTTCAAGAGCACCGCGCGGTTCGGGCTCGTGGCCAGCATGTTCCTGACGAGGGCGGGTACTTCACCGAGCTTGATCTCGCTGCTTCCCATCCACACCCGCTTGTCGGCCGTGACCGCCAGGATGAGCGGGTCTTCCTCTTCGGTCCCCTCGTCGATGTTGCTCGCCAGCGGCAGCTTGACCTCCTTGCCCTGCTGCAACATCGGCGTCACGACCATGAAGATGATGAGCAGGACGAGGCACACGTCGACCAGCGGCGTCACATTGATGTCGCTACGAGGCCCGTCCTTTCCTGAGCCGACGGACATTCCCATCGGTCACCACCCCCCGCGCGATGCACGGCCGGAGCTCAAGGTCTGCGAGCGCGCGGCGGCGCTCATGCCTTGCCCTTGTGCTTCTTGCGGAGCTCGGAGGCCACGACATCGAGGAGCTCGTTGGCCGTCTCCGACATGTCGACCGCACGGGAGTCGACCCACCCCTGGAGGTAGTTGTAGGCGCCCAGCGCCGGGATCGCCACGAAGAGACCGGCGGCCGTCGCGACGAGCGCCTCGGCCACACCCGCGGACACCACGGCGAGACCGCCCGAGCCCGAGGACGCCATCTGCGTGAACGAGTTCACGATACCGACGACGGTGCCGAGGAGCCCGACGAACGGCGCCAGCGCCGACACCGAGGCGAGACCACCGAGGCCACGCTTGAGCCCGTGGACCTCACGCTGCGTCTGTCGTTCGAGGGCACGCGAGACCGACTCGAAGGCGACGTCTTCGTCCTCATGGCTGCGCGTCGCGAAGGCGTCGAGGCCGGCTTTCACCACTCGACCGAGGTGGCCGATCTTCTCTTGACCCTGGAGCTTTGCTGACGCGCCCGAGAGGTCGTTCGCCGAGAGCGGCCCGGCCAACTCGGACGCCCAATGCACAGACTCCTTGCGGGTCCGGCTGTAGGCGATGGCCCGCTCGCCGATGACGAAGATCGAGAACGCCGACATCACCACCAGCACGATCAGGATGAGCTTCGCGAAGAAGCCCATGTGGCCCCAGAGCTCGGAAAACGAGAAATCCAAAATTGTCCTCCAAAAGAGAAGCGCCCCGTAGTCGGGGCGCTCGTGAGATGGGGTCCTGCCTTATTGGGGCATGACGAGTTTGATCGTGAACGTGTAGTCCACGCGCACCGGACGTCCCTGAAAGGTCATGGGTGAGTAGCGGTGGGTGCCGAGCGCATCGAGGACCGCTCTCTCCATGTGGGGCAGCGCCTTGATGACGCGGCAGTTCTGGAGGCGCCCGTCGGTCTCGATCACACACTTCACGATCATCGTGCCCGCGACCTCGGCCTCGAGCGCCTCACGCGAGTAACGCGGGTCTTCACCCGATAGGCGCTTGGGCCGAGCCATGCCCTCACCGAACGGCACGACCTCGGTCGTGGTTCCAGTCCCGCCGACCTTGCCGCCGATGACGCCGCCGATCTTGCCACCGACGACACCACCCTCCTGGCCCCCTTCCACGCCGCCAACCTGCCCGCCCGTGGGAGCGGTCGCGGTCGGATCTGCTTCCGCTTTCTTGTCGGCCGAATCCGCGGGTTTCTCCGGGGCCTTCACCATCGTATCGGGTGGGACCACGACCTTTTTCGGTTTCGGCTTCTCGATCTTGGGCGTCGTCTCGACCTTGGGAGTCTCCGCCGCCGCCGGAGGGGGCGGCGGCGGGGGTGGAGGAGGCGGAGGTGGTAGAAGGTCCACGACGGGGGCTGGCGGTGGAACCGTCGGCTGCACCATCGTCACGTCGTCGGGCTTCTTCTTTTTTTCTTTCGGCGTGTGATCGTCGCTCAGCGCCCAGACGCCGCCGCCGACCCCCACATGGATGACGACGGAGACGAGCGCCCCACTACCGATGAATCGACGCGTGCGTTTTCGTGAGCTCAGCAACGATTCGAACACTTGTCACCCCGTCCGACGACCACCATTGGCCCCCGCCCGCTCTCACTTGAGGGCGTCGGGAAGCTTGCCATCCTCGAACATACACAAGAGCAGGTCGGGATTGCACTTGATTGAGTCGCGGAAGTCGGGATTGATTCCTGAACCGTACGGAGTGCCGAGCTCAGGGTTGGCTTCCGGGGCGCAGAGAGCGTCGACCGGGTTACCGTCGTCGTCACCGCAGTAGACCGCAGGATAGAGGCCGACCGCCGTATACTCCGCGGTGCAGCCGTTGACCTTGTGGGTCAGGTTGGCCGTGAAGACCGTGCCGATGATCGACGGGCTGACGATGAAGCGCATGTTGCTCCATGCGTACTCCACGGTCTTCGGCTCTTCGGCGGGGACCTCGGCCTCGCTCTCGTCTTCCTCGGTCGCCGGGTCATCGGGCACAGCCGGGATCGCCTCGAGCGCGGGGAAGTCCTGGCGTGCGGGCGCGAGCGTGGGCACCGTGCAGACGTCGCCCTCAGGCTTGCCGCTCGAGAACGGCCCAAGCGCGAAGGGCGGGTTGACAGCGTCGGGGATGTCGCCCAACCGCGCCGAGTAGTCGTCGATCATGATGCCCATGTCTTCGGACTTGATGGCGACGGTGGAGTCTTCCGCGTTGGGCCGCCCGTCCGATCGGGGCTGGTTGTAGGTCTGGACACCATACCAGCCGCCGACCAGGCCATTGCAGGCCTCGTCGGAGCCGCTGGTGAGGGATAGCTTCACGGCGAAGTCACCGTGCGCGGTCGCGCAAGTGACCCCTTCGGCCGTGCAGCCCGTCGAGAGAAGCACCCCCGCCGAGGCCACCGGGAGGGCGAGCTTTCGGAGAACCGATGTCTTGAGTTGGCGCATATTCGTTCAACCTGCTCTTGGGTTGCCGTGGGGGGTCGCTCGGCCGATCTCGCGGCGGCGCGACCAGGGGGACTCGGAAAAGAGCACCTGGGGTTTTCGTGCCCCAGGGCTCAGAGACGACAATCAGTAGGTGCCGCGGATGCCGAAGCGGAAGGTGCGCGGCTGCTGGTAGGACGTGACCTTGCCGAAGTTCGGGTTGATGTCGGTCTCTTCGAGGGGGCCCGTCTGGCCGACGTACTGGACGTCGGCGAGGTCACCCTTGGTGCCATCGATGAGCGGATCGACGTCGGCGCTGGTGTACCGGTCGTTGCGCCCCGTAATGGCCTGGAAGTTGAAGAGATTGAACACGTCGGCGGTGAAGGTGAACGTGACCGACTCGCTCGCCTTGAAGGTGTAGCCGAGGTTGAGGTCGATGCTCGTGAACCAGGGCAGGCGCTCACCCGAGCCACGCGGGAGGATGAAGACCTCATCGGCACCGTAGAGCGGATGCGAGCCGAGGTAGTCGGTCGGGCCGCCTGAAGCTGCCCGCACGGCGAGGCCGGCTTGCAGGCTGTTGCACTCGTTGAGGACGAACTCGTAGGCGGTGAAGAGCTTGATCTGGTGGCGCGAGTCGCCCGGCAGGTAGCCGTCGCGGTTCACGGTGAGCGACTTGAGGTCGAAGTCCGAGTTGATGTTCGGGTCGAGCTGGCCGGTCTCCGGGCGGAAGAGGCCGGCGTAGTTGCCCTTGAGCCAGGAGAGCGTGTAGCTCGCCTGCATCATCCAATTACGCGAGAAGTCCTTCATGAAGTAGACGGTCAGGGCATCGTAGTCGCGCGTGGCCTCGGGGAAGTCCTTGGCGATGCCGCTGCCCGGGTTGCCGACGAAGTAGGTCGTCGCCTCGTCGCGGCTCATGTCCTCGATGACGTTGTTCATCCAACGCTTGGTGTAGACGAGGCCCGAACGCAGGTCGCGGAGCTCGTCGGTGATCTCGCCGAGATCGAGCTCTCCGCCCAGGACGAGCTCCCACGAGCTCTGCGCCTCGAGGTCGGGGTCGACCGGGGTCCGACCGCCGCCGGTGAGGATCCACTGCTGGTCGGGTGAGGAGGGGCCCTGGACAACGAGGCGGCCCTCGCCGTCGCGGCAGCCCTGGAGGCCTTCCTCGGTGCTTGGGTTGCAGACGGAGGCGGAGTGGACCGAGGCGATCTGGGGCTCGCCCGACCCGGCGCGGTTGGCGATGCCGAGCGGGACGTTTTCGTAATAGAGAGCGAAGTTCGCAAAGATCTTCGAGCGGCCCTTGGCGGTCGGGTCCCAGATGGCACCGAGGCGCGGGGCGAACTGGTAAGGCAGCGACATGAAGAGCTGGTCGTCGCCGCCATAGAGGAACTGGCCGTCCCAGCGGCCGCCGATGTTGAACGTCAGGCCGTCGGCCACGGTCCAGCTGTCCTGGATGAAGCCGCCGAGCGACCAGCTGTTGGTCTCGACCTCGAGCGAATCGAGGATGTTGAAGTCGTCAGGACCGGTCAGGTAGCCGTACTGGCGCAGCTCGGTAAACGAGGCCCCCGAGAGACCCTCGCGGAAGGCGGTCTTACCCGAATAACCGCGGTTGTGGTTGAAGCTCATGAAGTCGACCTCGGCGCCGACCTTCACAACGTGCTGTCCGGCGCCTTCTGCGAGCAAGGTGAGCGTCGTCTTGGCGCCGATGCGGTGCATCTTCTCGACGTCGATGAAGCCCGGTCCGCCGGTCACATAGTTGATGAGCGGGCAGAGCTGGGTGCCGGCGGGGGCGCCCGCCGGGACCGCGCAGAGCGTGGGGTCCGGGATCGTCTCGAACTCGGTGATCTCGTGGTAGCGGCGGGTTCCATCCGCGTTGGGTGTGCGGCGCCAGGTCACGCTCGGGATGCCGGCGAGACCACTCGCCGAGCCGACCGCCGAACCGTCGGACGGGAGCACGCCACCGGTCTGATAGTTCCAACCCACGGTCGTGTCGAGGAGCAGCTTGTTCGGGACGAGGTCGCTGTTCCACTTGAGGTTCACGCCCCAGGCCCCCGTGTCACGGGTCGTCGCGAGCGTGTCGAACGAACCGATGATGGAGCCGATCTCGGGCGTGCCGTCGCGGGAGTCGATCGAGAAGTCGCCGTCGCCGCCCGACCAACGCGGAGTCCCGACGAAGGAGAGGTTGATGCGGTTGGTGTCGTTCGCGCGCCAGGTCAGCTTGGTGAAGATCTGGAGCATCCGGTTCGACGCGCCGAAGTCCTGCTCGGTGCCCGGCATGACCTCGGTGCGGGTGAAGCCGTCGTCGTCGACGATGGGCGTCAGGTCGTCGCCCAGCACGGTCCGGCGGAGCTTACGCGTGTAGTCCCAGTTGGTCGAAGAGAAGCCGACGCCGAAGTAGAACCACAGGTCGTCCTTGATGAGGGGGCCACCGATGTCGACGCCGAAGTCGTAGACGTCAGAGATCTTCGACTGGGTGTCGACGGTGCTCGCCTCACGCTTGATCTCCTTGTTGGGGCCGACGAAGGCACCCGGGGAGAGGAAAGCCCAATAACCGCCTCGGAACTCGTTGGAGCCCGACTTGGTCACCGCCGAGACGATGCCGCCCGTGGACTTGCCGTACTCCGGCATGAAGCCACCGGTGATGACATTGAGCTCCTTCACGAACTCCGACGAGAGCGACAGGCCGAGCGTGCCGTAGGCGGCGTCGTTCACGGTCATACCGTCGACAATGTAGTTGTTCTCCGGCGAGGTCGTGCCGTTAATCGAGGTGCCATAGGTGTCGCCCTGGGCCTGCGGGGCCGAGGCGGCGACGGACTCGATGTCGCGGTTGGCGCCACCCTTGGAGTTGGGGCGCGAGATCGGTATGCGCCGCGTGAACTCGGAGTCGATCGATGTGCCGGTCGTAGCCGAGCCGACGTCGACCGTCGGGCGTCGCGCAACGACGACGATGTCTTCGCTCAGGCCCTCGGGGAGGATCTGGGTGTCGAGGCGCAGGGTCACATCGGCGCGAACGCGGATGTTACCGCGGGCGTAGGGCTTGTACTGCTCGCGGGCCATGCGGACCGTGTAGTCGCCGGGCGGGAGGCCGAGGATCCGGAAGTCGCCTTTCGGGCCGGTGACGGCGATCTCCTCACCCTGAAGGCTGGGCGAGGTGACCGTGACCACCACGTCTGCGACCGGATTCTGCGTCGCGGCGTCGCGCACGACACCCGACAGCGAGCCCGTACCGACCTGGGCGCGGGCCACCTCAGCCATTTGCGGCATCATGCTCACGAGGGCCACAAGTGCCGTCGTCGCTCCAAGAATCCTGTTCATCCCAGCCTCCGTAATCGAGGTGCGCAGGTGCCGGTGACGGTGACCTGCCATTGAAGAACCGAGCGCCTGACAGTAACAGGCGGCCCACGAACGAGAAGAGTCATCTTCCTTAGAAAGCAGGGTACCCTGACGATGGCCCTGCTGGATGCGGCCGTGGGAGCACCCACGACCGTTCCGGCGCCGCGTTCTCGACATGCGTCGAACGAGGTCGCGTACGCATTGTGGACTTTGTCGCTGACGCGACCTGCCAACGCCTCTGCACTTCGAACAGATGGTGTGGTGGAAATCACACCCCGACCCAGTAGCCGTATGGAAGCAATCCCTTCGGCTCGACACAGAGGTTGTTCCAATTTTCGTCGGTTGGCAATCCAGCTTTCTGAGAATTCTGGGAATACACATCAGAGTCTCAGTTCGATAGATGTCGAGTAGCGTAGATTAGCAGAATGCCACACAGGAGAGGCACGAGCGTTCGATTCCGACCGACGAAACACTCGAAACGATGTCCCGCCCGGGCCCGGTGTTGGCCAGCGGGGTCGCCCACCTCCCGGGGCTCACCGAGCCGCCGGCGTTCTACACGCCGCGGGGCGTTTCATCAGCGCGCCGCGTTGTACCTGCGAGGCCAAGGCAGGTCGCGAGTGGCATGGGCGACGGCGTCGGTGAGGCGTTCGTCGCCAAACCCGGCATGCGTCAAGACGTTGACAGTCCGAGGGACCCGTAGTTTGTTTTCTTCCACAACTAACGGTGCGACCGCCTCGTGTCCGTTCGGGAGGACCCATGACGATGCCGCCGCTCTCCAGCCTCGCCCTTGCTCTCGGACTCACGCTCGTGTCCTGCGGCCGGACGGAGCGGACGCCCGCGCCCGCGCCCACGCAAGCGCCCACGCCGACGCCCACGCCCGCGCCCACGCCCACGCCCGCGCAAGCGCCGACGCCCACGCAAGCGCCCGCGCCCACGCCCACGCCCGCGCCCACGCCCGCGCCCGCGCCCGCGGCCACGCCCACGCCCGCGCCCGCGCAAGCGCCCGCGCAAGCGCCCACGCCCACGCAAGCGCCGATCGCACAGACCCCCGACGCACTACTCGCGGGCGAGGTCGTCGCCATCGCCTACAGCGGCTATCGCGCAGGCCAACACCCCGACCGAGGCGACGGCGAGCGGGCTCCGACGCGCGCTCAGCTCCTCGAAGACCTCAGGCTCTTGTCCCGGGACGACAACTTCTCGCTCATCCGCCTCTACGACTCGCGCAGCCTGTCCGAGACCGTCCTCGAGGTGATCCGCGCCGAGCGTCTGCCCATCAAGGTCATGCTCGGCGCCTGGCTCGCAGCCGAGCTCGACAGCCACGAGACCTGTGAGTGGCTGACCGAGCCCTATCCCGAGGCAACGCTCGCCCGCAACCGGGTCGAGAACGCCGCGGAGGTGGACCGCGCCATCGCGCTCGCCAAGCGCTTCGAAGACATCGTCGTGGCCGTGAGCGTCGGCAACGAGGCCCTCGTGACCTGGAACGATCACCTCGTGTCCATCGAGTCGCTCGTCACCTACGCGCGCCGCGTCAAAGACAACATCGCCCAGCCCGTGACCACGGCCGAGAACTACGTCGCGCTGGCCCAACATGCGGCCGCCCTGTCCGAGGTGCTCGACTTCTTCGCCGTCCACACCTACCCGGTGTGGGAGGGCAAGGGCATCGACGAGGGCCTCTCCTTCACCATCGCCAACCTCCAGATGGTCCGCGACGCCGCCCCGAAGATGCGGCTCGCCATCGGTGAGGCGGGGTGGCCATCGAAGGCATCCGAGTTCGGCCCTCGCGCCAGCGAGGCCCATCAACAGCGCTACTTCGACGAGCTCACGGCCTGGGCGCGCAAGATGAACATCACGACCTTCGTCTTCGAAGCCTTCGACGAGGACTGGAAGGGCAACCCCAACGACCCCGATGGCGCCGAGAAACACTGGGGTATCTTCGACATCGACCGGCGCCCCAAGCGGGTCATGGCCGGCCGCTATCAATAGAACGCCACCCTCGGTCAAGGACGCCACCCTCGGTCAAGGACGCCACCCCCGGTCAAAGACACAAGCCTCGTTCAAGGACGCCACCCCCGGTCAAGGGCGCCACCCCCGGTCAAAGACACAAGCCTCGGTCAAGGGCGCCGTTCTCGGCCAAAGGCGCCACCCTCGCCAAAGCGCGCGGTCCTCGGTTCGGCGTGCGCAGGACTGACCGAGACGGGGTCGCGGCCGAGCCGATGACGGCGGCCCAACGACGCGGCAAAAAGATGTCCGCCGCTTGACACGTCACGGCCCGGGTCGTTAGTTTGTTTCTCGAACAAAGCCCCGGAGTCATCATGAACGCTCGGCACAACCCATCGAATCCGGTGATCTTCGGACACCGTCGCGTCATCGCCTCACTGGCCTTGCTGGTGCTCGGGTCCTCGGTCTTCGCGGCCTGCGGCGACGACGATCCGAAGGCCTGCGCCGATGGAACCGTGCGCATCGCGGGTGACTGTGTCCCCGTCGGAGACACCACAGACGCCGACACCGGCGGCTCGGACGCCGACACCGTGAGCCCCGACGTCGACCCGGTCGACACCACCGACACCGACGCCACGACCGGCGTGACGCTGCCCTTCGCCATCGACGACTGGTACGCGCCGAGCGGCTACTTCCCGGCCGGCGAGGCGGCCAACATCGCCGGGGCGACCTGTCCCTCGCGGCCTGCGGGCGCCATGGGCACCTGTCACGGCTTCACCTGGAGCCCTGCCGCTGACGGCTTCGCCGGGGTGTGGTGGCAGTATCCCGACGGCAACTGGGGCGAGGCTGCCGGTCTCGTGGTCCCTGCGGGTGCCACGTCCATCACGTTCATGGCCTGGGGCCAGGCCGGTGGCGAGAAGATCGAGTTCCTCAGCGGCTACGCCAGCGACGGCTTCGAGCGGAAGTCCCCGGTCGTCACACTCACGACCACGCCGACCGAGTACACACTGTCTCTCGTCGGCGCGAGCTACACCGACATCGCGGGCGGCTTCGGCTGGGTCGCGACCTCGACCGCGGGCAAAGCCGTCACGCTCTACATCGACGACATCGTCATGAACGGCCCCGTCAGCGGCTCCGGCTGCACAGACCCGGAGGCGACCAACTACGATCCAGAGGCCACGGTCGACGACGGCAGCTGCACCTACGACACCGTCGCGCTCCCCTTCACCCTCGACGACTATTATGGGCCGAGCGGCTATTTCCCGGAGGGCGAAGCCAACAATATCGACGCGACCGGCACCTGCCCGAACCGCGCCGCGGTGGGAGCCGTCGGGCTCTGTCACGCTTTCACCTGGACGCCCGGCGCCGGCGGCTTCGCGGGCGTCTGGTGGCAGAATCCCGATGGCAACTGGGGCGAAGCTCCGGGCCTCGAGATCGCGGCCGGCGCAACGTCGGTCAGTTTCTGGGCCTGGGGCAAGAACGGCGGCGAGAAGGTCGAGTTCCTCGCCGGCTACGCGAGCGACGGCTTCGAGCGGCGCTCGGGTGTCATCACGCTGACGACCACCCCGACCGAGTATGAGGTCGACCTGGCCGGCGCGACCTACGTCGACGTCGCCGGCGGCTTTGGCTGGGTGGCCGCCGACGGCGCGCTCACCTTCTATGTCGACGGCATTACCTGGAACGGCCCGGTCGCGGGCAGCGGCTGCACCGACAGCGACGCCAACAACTACAACGCGGCGGCCACATCCGACGACGGGAGCTGCCTCTACGACGTGACCTTCGCGGTCGACCTGGGCTGCTCGGGCGTCACGCCGACGAGCCCGGTCTCCATCACCGGCCCCTTCTGCAGCTGGTGTGCAGCCGGCTTCGAGCTCGCCGACACCGACTCGGACGACGTCTGGACGGGCACCTTCGAGCTCCCCGCGGGCGCCCTCGAGTTCAAGTATATGGCCAACGCCTTCGCCATCCAGGAGGACCTGATCGGTGACGCGTGCGCGACCATCACCGACGGCTCGACCTACGCCAACCGCCAGGTCACCATCAACGGCCCGACGACCTTCACGCACACCTGGGGTCAGTGCACGCCTTGCGGCACCATCGGGCTCCAGCAGATCTCGCTCCCCATCCGCTTCGAGTCGGCTGAGGTCGACCACACGATGGTCGACTTCGGCGGCGCGGTCACGACGCTGATCACCGACCCCACGAACGCGAGCAACACCGTCGCCCAGACCGTCAAGCCCAACACCGCCGAGGGCTGGGCCGGCACGACGATGAGCACCGAGGAGCTCGGCCTTGCGGCGCGGGTCCCCTTCACCGCCCAGGCCACCACGATGAGCGTGCGTGTCTACTCGCCCGATGTCGGTGTGAGAGTGCGTCTGAAGGTCGAGGACAAGACCGACCCCACGAAGACGTGCGAGACCGAGGCGGTCACGACGGTGGCCAACGCCTGGGAGACCCTGGTCTTCGACTTCGATGACGAGGCCCCTCTGACGGCCGCCCTGAACCTCAACTACACCTTTGACATGGCGTCCATCTTCTTCAACTTCAACACTCCGGGTGCGGTCGCTGGCACGAAGACCTACCTGTGGGACGACGTCGAGTTCGGCGGCGCCGGGCCCGCCGTCATGGGGTGCACCGACCCGGCCGCGAGCAACTACGACCCCGACGCGACGGTTGACGACGACAGCTGCACCTACGCAGGCGATGCCATCGCGCTGCTGACTTTTGACAACGCGGGTAGCACTGCCGGCTGGTCCAAAGTGGCCGACGCCAACAGCGCCGAGGCGACCATCGCCTGGAGCGCTGCCGGTCAGAGCGGTGGCGCACTCCAGCTCTCAGCCACGAACACGTCGGCGTCTGCCGGCAAAGCCTACATCTTCCAGTACGACGCCACGGGCCTCGACTTCGGTGGGGCCGCCTCGGTCCGGCTGACCTTCGACGTCAAGGTCGCGACCTCGCTCGTCGGGGCCGCCCTTCACCTGCAGACGAACATCCCTGGCGTCGGTGTCACCAACACCTTCGACATCCAGAACCAGGGGCTGAACGCCACGAGCTTCAACACCTACTCGTACGACTTCGCAGGCGTGAACCCGACGGCCACGACCTTCTCGATCCACTTCAACCTGGCTTCGGGCGCCTTCGTCGGCGCGGGCGGCTCCATCCTCGTCGACAACATCCGGCTCACGGGGCTCGGTGGCGGCAGCACGCTCGCGCAGGTCTCGCTGCCGATCACCTTCGACGCCGACGACGTGGACTACACCGTGGTCGACTTCGGCGGGGCCATGACCACGCTGGTTGCCGACCCGACGAATGCCGCCAACACCGTGGCCCGCACCGTGAAGCCGGTCGGCGCCGAGCTCTGGGCCGGCACCACGATGAGCACCGACGCGCTCGGTCTCGCCGCAGCGATCCCGTTCACGGCGCAGGCCACGAAGATGAGGGTGCGCGTCTACTCGCCCAACGTCGGCGTGCCGGTGCGCCTGAAGGTCGAGGACAAGGCAGATCGCACGAAGAGCTGCGAGACCGAGGCGGTCACGACGGTGGCCAACGCCTGGGAGACCCTCGAGTTCAACTTCGCCAATGAGGCTGCGGACACAGCCGCCCTGAACCTCGCCTTCACCTTCAACAAGGCGTCCATCTTCTTCAACTTCGGCACCACTGGCGCCGCCGCTGGCGAGAAGGTCTACCTCTGGGATGACATCGTGTTCGTCGGTGGCGGCGGGAGATAAGTCAGACCAGTCGCGCATACTCCGGTTCGCTACGTCGCGGATCTGCGACGTAGCGAGCAGGCATTTGGACCGACGTGTCTAGTGCTTCGACCGGAGCGCTTCGATCCGGTCGAAACACTAGGGGCGACGCGAAGCGGCGCGGGGGTCGAAGGGGGTGCAACCCCCTGT
>Ga0247843_1004064_pt1 | contig 22475 bp, 22 predicted proteins | sample LaCruzMarch2017__FD_192420 | JGI IMG/M metagenome (GOLD analysis project Ga0247843, IMG submission 192420) | Freshwater microbial communities from meromictic Lake La Cruz, Castile-La Mancha, Spain - LaCruzMarch2017_8m | ecosystem: Environmental > Aquatic > Freshwater > Lake | place: Spain...
CTCAGGATGACGTACGCGCTCAGGATGACGTACGCGCTCAGGATGACGGAGTAAGGCACCGGGCAAGGCATCGGTCCAGGATTTCAAGGGCGATGGCGATTTCGTTAGGCCCACAAATCAAAGGTGGTGCAAAACGAATGGTCGAGGCGCCGCAGCCCAGGAGCAAAAGACCTTCGCGAAACGCCATTTGTTCCAGTTCTGCCATGGCATTGGGGATCGATTGTTTGGTGACCGGGTCTGCCAATTCCATGCCAATCATGAATCCAGGTCCACGCACATCCATGATGCAGGGGTGACGTTCGGCGAGTTTCCTTAGGCCGCTGGTCAGGAGCTCGCCGTTCTGGCGAATCTCTGGCAGGATTTTTTCGACGACTTCCAACGTTGCGATCGCCGCCGCACAGCTGACGTTATTGCCGCCGAAAGTGCTGCCGTGGCTTCCGCGGGTCCAGTCCATGACTTCCTCGCGGGCGATGATGGCTCCAATGGGAAGTCCCGATCCCAACCCTTTCGCCGTGAGCAGGATATCCGGAGCAACGTCGAAGTAGTCTGCTGCATACATCTGGCCAGTCCGCCCCACGCCACTTTGAACCTCGTCAAATACCAGCATGATTCCGTGGCGATCACAAAGTCCCCGCAGGCCCTTTAAAAAGGATTCTGGCGGGACCACGTATCCGCCTTCGCCCTGAATTGGTTCGACAAAAATGGCGGCCAATTCGTCGGGACTGACCACGCGATTGAATAGCTGCTTTTCAATTTTACGGATTGCCTCAAGTCCGCATTCTTCTGGTGTCATCCCTTCCGGACGGCGCAGGACATCGGGATATTCAGCGTGAACAACGCCGGGCAGAAAGGGGCCAAAGTGCTCACGTTGGCGGATCTTGGAGGCTGTCAGCGACAAGGCCCCCATTGTCCGGCCATGGAATCCGCCGTAAAAAGACATCAGGCCTTTGCGCTTTGTGTGAAAGCGCGCCAGCTTGATCGCACCTTCGATGGCCTCAGTTCCCGAGTTGGTCAAAAACACCCGCTTTTTACCCATACCCGGGACGTAGCCGGATAATTTTGTGCATAGGCGTGAAAAAGATTCCGTATAGAAATCAGTGCCACAAATGTGCCAGACCTTTTCCAATGATTCCCTTACGGCTCCCATGACGTGTGGATGGGCATAACCGGTGGAGCTGACGGCGATCCCTGCCATCATGTCCAGGAATCGATTGCCATCGACATCGTCGATGAAACAACCTTGGCCGCGGTCAGCAACCAGCGGGTATTCTTTGATGTAGGAGGGGGACGTGCAGGATTCGTCCTGTGCAATGATCGCTTTGCCGCGTGGTCCAGGCAGTGCTGTCTTGATTAGAGGGCGCATGGATTCACCTCATCCTTGTGCGGGATTGTTCCCGCATGAATTGCTCTACATAATATGGGCCGCATCCACCCTTGCCGCTGGCGCCGCTGGCCTTCCATCCGCAAAACGATTGTACGCCAGGCCACGCCCCGGTGGTTGCACCGGTTTTCCGATTGGCATAGAGAACGCCGGCCTCAGCCTCGGCAAAGAATCTTGTGATGTCGCTGTCGTCACGGGAAAAAATTCCTGCCGTCAGGCCAAAGTCCGTCTGATTTAGGATGGTAAGGGCCTGATCCAGTGAACGGACTTCAGTCAGCCCGACAAAGGGCAGGAAAAGTTCTTGCTGCATCAAATCATGATTGGGATCCAGCTCAGCAAAAGTCGGCATCACATAGTGACCGGCAGGCAAAGACAAACGGTCTGCGCAGTTTTCATGACGGTAAATGATCTTACCGCCATTTGTCGACGCCAAGGCGATGGCGCGTTCATTGCGCGCAACGCCAGCGGCATTGATTACTGGTCCAAGGCCGCAGTCGGCTGCCGATGCTTCCGCGACTTTCCATGTCGCAGCGCGTTCAAGAAGTTTGGTGGTGAATTCTTTCCTGATGTCGGCATGGACCATAATCCGGGAGAGTGCGCTGCACTTTTGGCCGGTGAGGCCAAAGGCTGATTTGACGCAGCCTTCCGCCGCCTCGTCCAAGTTTGCGCTGGGCATGATGATGGCGCCATTTTTTCCGCCGAGTTCCATCAAACAAGGCTTGATCCAACGGCCACTACCGCAGGTGCGATGGATTTCCATCCCTGTTTTCACGCTGCCGGTGAAGGCAACACCGGCGATCCCGCGGTGGGAAACGAGGGCTGCGCCAATGGACTGGCCGCGACCCTGGCAAATTTGGAAGACCCCCTCGGGCAGCCCGGAGTCACGCATCACGCCGAGCAGCAGTTCACCGGTCCAAGGTGTCTCTTCGCTTGGTTTCAGGATGACAGAGTTGCCACCGAGGATTGCAGCACCGGACATGCCGGCCGCCAGTGCTGCCGGGAAATTGAAGGGCGAGATTACGGCAAAAACGCCGTAGGGCCTCAGAAAACTTCCGGTTTCCTCGTTGGGCAGCAGGCTCTTTAGCGGGCGAAAATGGCCCCCGGCAGCCACCACTTGATCCGCATAGTAATCGAGGAGGTCGGCTGACTCGTCGACATCGCCGAAAGATTCAATGCGATTCTTGCCGGCTTCAAGGCAGACCGCAGCAGAAAGTTCCATCCTGCGGCTGCGGATGATGGATGCCGCACGACGAACAACCGCAATGCGATCTTCCCACGATTGCGCGGCCCAAGATTTATGAGCTTTTATCGACAGGTCCACCATTTCGTCAAGGGCCGCAAGTGGAAATGCGCCAAAGCGATGCAGGTGCTCGGAAGTGTTTGATGGATTGATCGAATCAATATGATCAACAGATCCGATTTTTTTTCCGTATCCAATGACTGCGGGAAATTCCATTCCAAGATTTTTGCGTTGGGCAGAAATTGCGGCTTCAAATGCCTTTTCCATGGGATTCCTCCGCTGTGACAAATTCACAAAGCATGGCGATTCCTTGACCGCCGCCAATGCAAAGGGTGGCTATCCCCAGATTTGTTGCGCTGGTTTCCGCTGTCAGGCGTTTAAGTCGTTCGTGCAGCGACATCAGCAGGCGCAGGCCGCTGGCTCCCAGAGGGTGTCCCAAGGCCAGGGCTCCACCCATGGTGTTCACAATGTGCGGCGGGAATTTCAGTTCGTCGATGCAGGCCATGGATTGAATGGCAAAGGCTTCGTTCATTTCTACAGCGGCGATTGAGTCGACTGTAATTTTATTTCTTGCGAATAATTTTTGGACCGCATGCACGGGGCCCATCCCCATGATTTCCGGTGCGACATGGGACGTGACGGTATCGATGATTCTTAAGAAACTTCGAGCTCCGCTGGCCCGGGCAAACCGTTCTGATGTGACAAGGCCTGCGGCGGCTCCGTCGCTCATTGGCGAACTGGTGGCAGCCGTAATGAGGCCATCAGCCCGAAACGCTGGTGGCAGCGACGCCATTTTTTCAAGATTCACTGGAAACCGGATGCTTTCGTCGCGGCGAAGGCCACAAATGGGTAGGACGTGATTGTCGTAAAACCCAGCATCCCAAGCCCGATGAGATGCGGCGTGGCTTGCAGCAGTAAATTCTTCTTGAGCGGCGCGGCTGATGCGCGGGAATCGCCGCGCGACATTTTCTGCGGTTTCTCCCATCGTGACATAAGCCTGAGGCGCCGCGACCTTTACCAGTTCCGATTCAGAGAAATTGGCTCCGCGACGCGGCACACGAGACATGGATTCTACGCCAGCGACCAACCATGCACTGGTTCTGCCGCAGGACACTGCGGCTGCCGCAATCGCAGCCGCTTCCAAGGCCGATCCACACAGACGGTTCACAGTCATCCCAGGAACTTCAAGGCCGGCACCAAGGCCAGCGATTCGGGCGATGTTGTAGCCCTGTTCCCCTTCTGGGTAGGCGCAGCCCACGACTAAATCCTGTGGCCCGTCCTCGTGCTGGTATGCGTTAGAAAATTTTTTCCGGTGTTCCTTGATCAGCATCACCAGCAATTCGTCTGGACGGATACCTTTGAAGGTACCGCGTTGAGCGACGGCGAAGGGAGTCCGCATGCCAGCCCAGAAAACTGGCTGGATGGATTCACCGGTCATTTCAGTAAGGGGCTGGCGCATGCATTTCCTCCATATTTAGCAGACTGGAGGAAAGTTTCAGGTCGTCGATGCTGACTCCCGGTGCCAATTTCTGAACCCGGAAAAGTCCCGCTTTTGGGGCGAAAATACCGAGTTCCGTGACCACGAGGTTGACGCAATTCATGCCAGTCAGGGGCAGGCTGCATTTTGATCGTAATTTCGGTGCACCGGATTTGTTGAAGTGTGTCATGACGACAATCACGTGCTTTGCCCCATGAACGAGGTCCATCGCACCGCCCATCCCTGTGACCTTTTGGCCTGGGACAATCCAATTGGCGAGGCTGCCCTCTGAGTCCACTTCCATGCCGCCAAGGACGCAAAAATCGATGTGGCCACCGCGGATCATGCCAAAGCTCAATGCACTGTCAAAAAAACTGGCCCCGGCGCGAATTGATATGGTTTCCTTGCCAGCGTTGATCAGGGTGGGGGATGCTTGTCCAGCGTCCGGTCGTCCCAAAACACCCAGCACACCATTTTCTGACTGGATAAAAACATCAAGGTCGGCCGGAATCCTCTCTGGAATCATGGTGGGTAATCCAATGCCGAGGTTGACACTGCAACCTTGATTGAACAGTCCAATGACCTCGTCCAACATCTCTTCTTTTGACCACGGCTGTTTTTGTATGGTCATCATTTTGATTCCTTCAGGATTTCAATGTCGTTGCGGTAATTCTTGCCTTGATAGATGCGCTGAACAAAGATCCCTGGCAGATGAACTTCCTCTGGACGAATTTCGCCCATGGGAACGAGTTCCTCGACTTCAACCACCGTGATTTTTGCTGCCATGGCCATCAGTGGCGAAAAATTTCGCGCAGATTCCTGAAACCAAAGGTTGCCATAAGTGTCACCGCGCTGGGCCTTGATGATCGCGAAATCTGCGTTCAGGGGCAATTCCATGACGCACGGCTTGTCAAACATCCGGACCTCTTTGCCTTCTGCCACAATCGTCCCGGCGCCTGTAGGGGTAAAAAAGGCCCGGATGCCAAGGCCTGCGGCGCGGATTCGCTCGCTGAAAGTTCCCTGCGGAACCAATTCGACCTTCACTTCTCCGGCGAGCATTTGTTTTTCAAGGTCCGGATTCCCGCCTACATAAGTGCAGATCGCATTTTTAATTTGGCGGTTCTGGAGCAATTTCACGAGGCCGCGCCCGGAGTTCCCAATATTGTTTGAAATGACTGTCAGTCCCTCGACCGGCATCGTAGCAATGGTATCGATGCTGTTTTCAGGGATGCCACAGAGTCCAAAGCCACCGCTCATGATCGTCATGCCGGAGGTGAGTCCCTCAAGAGCCTCGAGGGCGCTTTCGTAAACTTTGCTTTGGGGCTTTGTTCTGCCGCTCATGTCAGGGTGCCTCCGTCGAAAAATTTTCCAAAAACTTCTCAAGGCCGTGAAACAAAAGTTGATTGTCTTTGGATGTCATCACAAACGGCGGTGCCAGGATGATCGAATTTTCTTTGATCGCAAAATGAAGTCCGTAATCCAGGCCGCGTTCCCACGTAATTCTCGGTCCGATATCTGATGAACTGCTTTTTAGGTCTATGGCAGCCATGAGGCCCACGTTCCGTATGGCCTTTACCTTTGGATGGTTTCTTAGTTCCAAAAGCCCGGCGGTGAACTCCCCGGTGAGGGCCACCTTGGAAGATTGAAATGCCTGGTCTTTCATGAGATCCAGAACGGCATTAGCGGCGGCGAGTCCGAGGGGATGGGCGTATGCAGTCAACCCTGCAGAAAGCATGTTTTGGTCATAAAACTGAGCGACTTCTTCTTTTACCCACAAGGCCCCGAAAGGGACGTATCCGCCGGAGATCGCCTTTGCCATGCACACAAAATCAGGTTTGATGCCGTAGTGATGCATGGCGAGATTCTGGCCCGTCCTGCCGAATCCGCAACTGACCTCATCGATGATGAGTAAAATTTTGAATTCCTGACACAGGGATTCAATTCCGCGCCACCACGACGCATCAGGGATGATGACTCCGTTCATTCCCGAAATGGTTTCCAGACACATCGCTGCGATGTTTTTTGATCCGGCAGATTCAATGATGCGGCGCGTCAGGCTCAAATCAGGATCGTCGGCTGGTTCTGGTATTCTCAAGGTGGCATCCTGAGCACCGAAATGGCCTTGTCCGCGCCAGTCTCCGGTCACCGACATGGCTCCCATCGTCGCGCCGTGATAACTCTTCGCGCGAGCCGCGACCAGACTTCGTCCAGTGATTTGCCGGGCCATCTTCAAGGCATTCTCAACGGCCTCTGCGCCGGACAGCGTGTAGAAAATACGCCCTGGACCAGCGTCGACAAAAGCACACAGCTTGTTGCTTACTCGTGTCTTTAATTCAAACTCGTGCTTTGGGTTGGCCACTGGCATGGCATCCACTTGCATGTGGATTGCATCCTTGATGGGGGCGCAGGAATGACCGAAGGCAACTTGAAAGTTGGTTGAGATTGCATCCAGGAGGTGATGGCCGCCGGAAGTTCTGAAATAACAGTCGTGACTCCCTGTCACGGCAATGCGCGAGGCATGGCTCTGTGTGGTCCACGTCCAAAAGAAGTTGTCAGCGTTTTTGTGATTCATGGTTTTCATGTATACTAAATAATCAGAATTTTCGCATTGGAGAACGTGTTTTTTAATTTCCCTGCAGAGAGAGCGAGGGAGTGAATAATGGCTTTGATTCGCGCTCTGATTGGCTCATATGCAATAATCGCGGCCGTGACGACTTCTCCGGTTTTGCCTTTTTGCGCGGGTTTTCTTTGGTCTTCGTGTGCCTATGCTGCAACGGATTCCATGGATCCGCGCGTGGAAGATGTCCCCGATTTCATCCATATCCCCATAACCAGACAGGCAACAGACTACACATGCGGTGCGGCAGCGCTGGCATCTGTATTGCACTGGCTTGATCCCAGGCTCGATTTTACGGAAGACAAGCTGGCCAAACTGCTGAAGTCCAATCGGTCCCATGGAACGACGATTCGCAACATCGAGGCTTTTGCGAAAGGCCTGGGATTACATGTTGCGTGGCGTGACGGTTGGACGATCGGCGACTTGGAAGGTTCTCTGGCCAAGGGCATTCCAGTGATCGTTTTGATTCAAGCATACGCAGATTTTGAATCGGCGAGGTCAAATTATGATTGGAAGAACGACTGGAGCAACGGCCATTACGTGGTGTTGAACGGTTTGGACGAAAAAAATATTTATATGATGGATCCAAGTTCACGAGGAACTTACACCTACATTCCTCGCAAAGAATTCCTTGACCGGTGGCATGACGTGGACATCAACGTTCGCCATTTCAATTTCGGAATGACGATCATTGATCCCGGGAGATTGAAGTTTTCATCATACGATCGCGATCGATTCACGAGGTTGCAGTAAAATGATGGGTCAACTGAGAAAAAAAAAGTCACTGTTGGTGATTGTTTGTTTCGGCGCATCATTGGCCTTATTAGCCTCATTGGCTTCTGCAACGCGCGGGTATGACCGGCCAGTCGAATGCCCGTCGCCTGACGATCTGGGGATTTTCCCAGAGGGTCGCTCCGTATCGACGCAATCTCTTGCCCGTATAGCTCCAGCGTCAACAGGATCTGTGGTCCCGTCTGCAAATTCAGAACGCACACCGCCTTTTGAAACCGGTCCCAAAGTTCTTCCTCACCTTCGCAAGGCAAGTCGTGCGGGGTCTTCTCCCAAGCCGGGTTTGCGGGTGGAGCAACTTCGGCTTGGCGAACGGCAGGCCATTGAAATCGCAAGAAAAATCGGGCTGTCCACGGCTGAATTTGAGGGTTGGCCAACGCGCAATGCCCTTGGCGTCGACTCATGGACCTGGGCTCGTTACCGGAATGTTCCGGCAGAACCTTGGCGCTGGTTGGTGGTTTCTGAGAATTTAATCTCCGGTTCCATGCTTGATATTGAAGTGGATGACGCAGCCCCGTTGTTGCCAATCGTCCGCAATGCGGCGGGTGTACCGAGTGACTATGAAGAAATTTTCCGTGATTTTCTGGACTTTCGTTTTCTTACCACGAAGCCAATTTTTGGCGACATGATCTGGACAGACCAATTGAATGGATCGATTGTTTACAGCAGTTGGCTGAATCCAGATTTGCGTCCAATTTACGAACAGTGTGCGCCAGAGGTTGCTCGCAGTTTTGGAATTGAATTGCCCCAGCCGGCTCGTTTTAACGATAAACCGATCACGTTTATCGCTGCGCTTCAGGATAACTTGGTCCGCTGGAGTCCTGAGATTACCGTTGCGCCTTCGATGCCCGCCTCAATCACACCGAAGCGGGCCGCTGTTCAAGTCGGCGAGTGGATGCCTGATTTTCTGGATATCTATCGTCAAGCAATTGGTGTGATCTCTGGCGCACAGATGGCAAAGTTTCCAATCTCTGGATCGGAAATGTTTTTTACCAGAAAAAATAACGCCCAGATCGATCATCACTTGGAATACCTGAATGACTATCTTCAGGAAAGCTACAAGGAACTTGGCATTGAAACGAGGCGCCTGCCATTTGAATGGAGGCGCATGACCCACTCGAATCTTGTGGCGGTCATCCCAGGGGAAATGCAAGGGAGGGATCCGAACCCGGTGCTGATGATGGATCACATTGATACGGCTTTCGCGCATGACGTGTTTTATAGCAGCGGGGTAAGGGTTTCAGTTCCTGGAGCCGACGATAATGCGACGGCCGTCGCGGCGTTGATGCTCGCGGGAGAACAATTACGCGGGCGGAAGCTCAAACATGATATTTGGCTGGTTCACCTGACGGGCGAAGAATTTCCTGCGGACGATCTTGGGGCGCGTCATTTTCTGCAGTCGCTCGATCTGAACCGGATTGAACCAAGTGCCATGATTCAACTTGATATGATCGGCTATTCAAAAACCTCGGCGACTGAATTTCAGATCAATCCAGGTGATTCGCCTGGGTCTCTTGAGCTGGCCCGCTTGACGCTTGGGGCGGCCGCCGATGTTGCCCCTGGAATGCGCGGGCTTTATCGCCCATACGGGACACCTGAGAGTTATTTGTACAACACCGATGGAATTATTTTTTCCGACTATGGTCTGCCCGTAATTTTGATCAATGAAGTGGTCAACAGGACCAACTATCATCTACGGGACGGTGATTACCATCAGATGGCTGACAACATGGACAATGTCGATTTTGATTACGCCAGCGCCATTTCGAAGATTGCAATTGAAACCGCAGCCCGAGCGGCTGCAGAGTGAAGAAAGCCGGCAGGGGATAAATGTTGATTCAGCGCGTTTGTTAAACTATTGTTTGGACAGTGAAACATAATCGCGAAACTTTAACAGTAGACTCCCGACACGGAAGTCAGTGCCTGCCGATGGTCTCGGCTTTGGCAGGACCTCTGGATCTTGGTCGCGCCATCCCTTGGGGCGGAGATCTTCCGGGTATGCCCGACCTGGACGACGCGTTACTTGGACCAGTTCGTAATTTTGCCAGCCGTGATTCAAAGCAGGTTCGGGCTCAGCTCGTGCGGATTGGTTTTGAACTGGCACGCGGAAATCAAGACGACCGGCCGTCAGATGAGCCTTTACTAAACTGCTTATCCTGTGTCGTCGAGGCTCTGCACGCAGGGTCGCTCGTGATTGATGATATTCAGGACGCCAGTGAGGTCAGGCGCGGTCAACCCGCCCTGCACGTTCAGATAGGCGTACCGTTAGCCATCAACGCGGCGAACTGGCTATATTTCTGGCCAGCCGACCTGATCCGTCAGCAAGCGATCGCTCCCGATTTGGAACTTGCGATCTACCGCCTATATCACTCGACAATGATCCGTGCCCACTACGGTCAGGCCCTGGATCTCGGGCACGACATGGCACAAGTTACCCAAGGCAACGCACACGAGATATCGATGGCATCCATCGAACTGAAGACTGGTCAATTAATGAGCATGTGCGCGGAGCTTGGTGCTCTGGCGGGCGAGGCGGAGGACCTCCAACGTGCTCGTTTATCCCAATTTGGACGCCGTTTTGGGGTTGCTTTGCAGATGTTCAACGATATTGGTGAGGTCGTAGGGGACATGTCCTGCAATGACAACGCCAGATCCTTCAGGCGCCCGTCTTTGATCTGGGCTGTTGCGGCGAGTGAGCTTGAACCCGCGGCCTACGGGGATTTCCAGCGATTGATGTGCGATCCAGACGGAACAACCAAGGGCCGAAGTTTGTCGGACCATCCGGTCGTGCTCGAGGCTACCCGGCGTGCGTGCGAAGAAATGCAAGCGTGTATCGTTGAAGCGACAAGCATGTCGGAAGGCAACAGAAGCGCAGGCGCGGTATTGGCGCTGAATGACTTGGCGCGGAAAGTGATGAATACTTATGCGTAAAGACACCAAAACGGCAAGGATTGCGGTCATCGGAAGCGGATTTGGTGGCCTAGCAGCAGCCATTCGATTGCAGGCGGCTGGGCATACGGTGACGCTTTTTGAAAAGCGGGATGAGCCCGGCGGCAGGGCCTACGTATACCGTGACAAGGGATTCACATTTGATGCTGGTCCCACCGTCATCACGGCACCCGATTGCTTGCGTGAACTTTTTGAATGCGCCGGCAAAAAAATGGAAGATTACGTTGAATTGATGCCGGTCACGCCTTTTTATCGATTGTTCTGGGAGAATGGTTTTTCGTTTGACTACTCGAATGACGCGGAAAGCACCTTCGACCAGATTCGCAAGAAATCACCTTCCGACGTGGATGGTTACAAGCGGTTTTTAGACTACTCGAAGGAAGTTTTTGACGAGGGCTATACCAAACTGGCACACGTGCCGTTTCTGAACTGGTGGAGCATGATCCGCGTCGCCCCACAACTTGTGCGACTCAGTGCCCACCGCTCCGTTTTTAAAACAGTCGCACGATTCATCAAAGACCGGGAATTACGACAGGCATTCAGTTTTCATACGTTGCTGGTTGGTGGCAATCCCTTCAAAACGTCATCCATTTACACATTGATCCACTATCTCGAGCGTAATTGGGGAGTCTTCTTCCCGCGAGGCGGAACCGGAGCACTTGTCCGTGCGCTGGTCAGGCTTTTCGAGGAACTCGGGGGTGAGTTGAAGGTTTCGTCTCCAGTCACTGAAATTCTCACCCAGGATGGGCGCGTATCGGGGATCAGGACTGCCGATGGCACGTGGTCCTGTGATGCCGTTGTTTCGAATGCTGATGTTGTGCACAGCTACAGCCACCTGCTGCGCGACGTGCCTGAAGTCAAACGATCGCGCAAGAAAGCGCTGGGCCAGTCGCAGAGCATGTCCTTGTTCCTCGTCTATTTCGGAACGGACAGGCAGTATCCAAAACTTGCTCATCACAACATCCTGTTCGGAAAATCCTATCGAGGACTCCTGAAGAAAATCTTCGGAAAAGCGGACAAGATTCCAGACGATTTCTCTCTTTATTTGCATGCGCCGACGCGCTCAGACCCAGGGATGGCCCCTGAGGGGTGCGAGGCTTTCTATGTTCTGTCACCGGTGCCACACTTGGGTCATCTTAAGATCGACTGGGCGAAGGAAGGTCCGGCTTACGCCGATCGCATCCTTGAATACATCGAGCGGTGTTATGCACCTGGCTTGCGCAAGCACATTGTGACGCAGCGGATCTTCACGCCAGAGGATTTCAAGGTAGAGCTGAATGCCCATCTTGGTTCTGCATTTTCCAGTGAGCCAGTGCTTTGGCAAAGTGCTTTCCTGCGGACTCACAACCGGGACGACGACCTGAAGGGCATGTACTTTACGGGTGCCGGAACCCATCCCGGTGCGGGTGTTCCGGGGGTCGTCAATTCAGCCAAGGCGACAGCCACACTTTTGATTGAAGACTTGAATACGGGACTGCTTGCCACGCACAACGAACTGGGGGCCATGATTGGTCACCTCGCCGCCAATCCAGGGTGAACTATCGCCCGCGGAGGCGATCAGGCAAGGTTCAAAGAGCTTCGCATTGGCGTCTGCTTTTCTTCCCGTTAGGTCTCGTGAGCCAGCCCTGATCCTGTATCAATGGTGCAGGAATTGTGATGATTCCATCGATGATGCGCCCGATGCAGAGGAGGCCCGCCTTCGCCTTCAGTCCCTCGAGGACGGTAAGTCCGCTGGGGGCTTGCTGGCTGGACCTGACTGGCTCGACCCGTGGCAGCGATCGGAATTCGTCGCCGGGATGCGAATGGATGTTGAAAATCGTCGGTATGCGAACCTGCAGGAACTCGAGCAGTATTGTTTTCGGGTCGCCGGTGTTGTGGGACTCATGATGTGTCCCCTGTTGGGGGCGGATCGTGAAATGGGGCCGACACACGCGGTCTCGTTGGGCTGTGCCATGCAGTTGACGAATATTGCACGTGATGTTCAGGCGGATGCACGTCTGGGCCGGGTTTATGTGCCGCGAGATATGCTGCCAGGAATTGGTCCGGATGTGTTGGCCATAGAACCTGAGTGTGCCTTGGCTGCGGTCAGGATTTTACTGAATCGTGCGGATGAGCTCTACGAGCATGGCTTCCGGGGGCTAGCCTGGCTGCCCTGGCGCGTAGCCTTCGCGATTGCCGTGGCCGGTAAAGTTTATCAGCGCATTGGGCACAAATTGTTACGCAGGGCCGACGTCAACCCGGCAAAGGCCTTCCAGCGAAGGACCGTGGTTTCTTGGCCTGGCAAAGCAGTTGCCGTGGCGTCCGCAGCATGGCTGTTCATCCGGATAAAATGGCTCTCCGTTCAAGGCGACTGGATCGACCGGTCCCCATCGCCATTTTTACCGTCAGTCATTTCGGTTATGCCAGTCAAAAAGCCAGCGATTGCAAACCACCACCAGGTTTCCTGAATGCCTTGCATGACAGCCGGGCCGCCCTGAAAGATTGACGCCAACGCGCCGAAAATTGCGCCGAAGGCGGCTCCTGCGACCGTCCATTTTGCGATGGTCCAATTCATGGTGGCGTTTACTTTCATGATTTTCTCCTGTTCGCGGGCAGTTGGTGCCAGGGAATTCCCGGCAGCAAATGGTGCGTATGATGATAACCGAAGTGCCAGCAAGAAATCAGCGAAATTAGCCACGAGAATTGTAAATCTCGAGCGTGGTGATGGTCGGCAAAGGGCTGCAGGCGTGCACGCCGGTGTGGCAACCATGTCCCGAAAAAGAATAATTGCAAGCCACTGAGCAACGCAGGCAGAACCCAGAACTGGATCACATTCCTTTCCGGGACTTTGAGGCCGTGAAAGAAAATCTGGGCAACCGCCATCATGATGACGATCTGGCGAAGTTGTAAATATTCCCGGAAGAACCTCCATCCCCATAGAAAAAAGTTAGCGCCGTTCCCGGTATCTTCGTGAAAATCGGGGTCGTGGGATGTCGCCACATGAATATGGTGGGCCTGATGTTTGGGCACGAGGCGGTCAAAATCAAACGCAGCATAGAGGGCGGCTGCGATCCGACCCAGCCATCGGTTCCCGCGCGGATTGCCTGGATACGCGGTTCCGTGGCATGCGTCGTGCGTGACGATGAATAGACCGCAAAAGAGAAACTGGATCCAGAGCATCAATGCCAGGGCCGCTGGCGAGTCGGGGAAGATTCCGGTCCGCATTCGGAAAAACGCGTACCACAGGCTCACGATCCACGCGGAAATGATAAGCGCCGCCAACGCGGGGCTTGCCATGTTGGCTGCTCGATCTCGAAAAATTGGCGATTTTTGTTGTTCAGGGTCGCCCAAGTGTTATCCTTTTCACCATTATGTGGGCACTTTTTTTTATCAACGCTGTGTCGATATTCGGGTACGCCACCTTTACGCTACATCCGGAATTGTTGGCGCGCTACCCCTGGTCGCTGCCGATCTATGCAGTCTCCTATCCGCTTTTTGCCCGATTGCAGATCCTGATTGGTTTCTGGCTTTGCGTCAGGGCTTGTCACAAGGCCATGGGATGGCGTTGGCCAGTGTACTTCGCATCGGCCTTTCTGATCAGTTTCGCTATGGAGTTCAGTGGAACGAGTTTCGGAGTTCCATTTGGTAAATACTCCTACACGGGTCTTATGGGTTGGCAGCTTCTTGACAAGGTTCCCATCCTGATCCCTGTGAGCTGGTTTTGCATGTCGTTGTGTTGCTATTTGCTCGCCGTCCAATTGACGGGGACCACAAAAAATCATGTATTTCTGTGGGCCAGAAGGTGGCAAGACCCTGTTCAGAGGGTCGGGCTCGCCGCTGTGTTGCTCATCGCGTGGGATTTCACCTTGGAACCAGCAATGAGCCAATTGACTCCCTATTGGATTTGGGAAGAGGCTGGCGTGTTCTTTTTCGGAGTCGCCGTGCGCAACCTGCTCGGTTGGCTGGTGACTGGACTTCTGATCTTCACCAGCTTTGAGATCCTGCGACTTCGTGCGTATAGCCATCATTTCCAATCTTCGTGGCCACTCCGTTTTTATTTACTGAACTTATTCCTCCCGATCGGTCTTTCGTTGGCAGGATCGGCATGGCCCCCTGTTGTTTTGACAGCAGTGGTCCTTTCTGGCTGCTTTTTGTATGCGACTTGGCGTGGAACTTTGAAGGCCGGTCTGGTGATTCGTGGCTCCACAGCATAGCCCAGCGATTCGCCGGTTGTGGGACTGGTACCTCAGCCTGAAGTACCGCCGCTCGTTCGCCCGGATCCATTTTGACTTGAGCGCATGCGAAGGAAAACTGGACCCGGGGATTCCCGTCATCCTGGTTCCCAATCACATCAGCTGGTGGGATGGTTTTTTTTGTTTTGAAATCCAAAGGCGTCTGCGGCCCGGATCCGGGATTTACTCGCTGATGCTGGAAAGTGAACTCCAGAAGTTTCCGGTTTTGCGCAAATTGGGCTGCTTTGGAATGGAGCCGCGAAATCCTGTGAGTGTGCGGCGTGCCTTCGCGCACTTCCAGGACCTAGTCACTGCGAATCCGTACCGGACGCTGACGTATTTTCCACAGGGCAAGATTTCTCCCGTGCGTCAACGTCCGCTTGGCTTTCAGCGCGGCATCGAGCTGCTGTTGCGGATGGCGGGCCCTGCTCAATGTGTACCGGTGGCCTTGCATATCGAGCCACTGACGGCGGAAAAACCGACGGCTTTCGTTATTGCCGGCAATCCAGTGAATAGTGGGCACCACGAACTGACGAGCCGTTTTCTGGAGACAGAAGTCACGCGTCTTTTGGAAAAAATCACCATCACGGCCCCCCTTGATTTGCTCGCAGGGGGGCAGCCATGTCCATGAGCATTTTCTCGTGGATGACCACGGGGCCGAATATGGTCGCAGCAACTGACGCAGTATGCTGGCTTTGCCTGACAGTTCTGGCAGGCGCCTCTGCGATGACGCTCTTTAACTGGAGGTTTGCAGCCCGGATGGAACGACGCCCGTCCCCTGCGCGGGTCCCCGCAGACGACGGTGCGGTCATTCAACCGCTCGTCCAACCGCTCGTCAGTCTTTTGATTCCTGTTCGTAACGAAGCAGAAAACCTTCGCAGCAAATTGACCACGATCCTTCAGTCGACCTATCGACCCCTGGAGGTCATCATCCTGGACGATGAGTCCACCGACGGTTCTCATGATATTGCTGGATCCATACTTGCAGGCGCGGCCTTTCCGGCGCGGGTCGTGCGGGGCAGCCCTTGGTCCTCATCTTCTGGCCTTTCGGGAAAGGCACATGCATGTGCCCAGCTTGCAGATCACGCCCGTGGCGAGATCCTGATTTTTTGTGACGCGGATGTGATTTCATCCAGTCTTGCAATCCAGCGTACCGTAGACTGGCTCACAGTGCCGACGGGACGCCATCGTGCCGCGGGAGTCACCGCCCTGCCGTTTCAGTCCTGCACTGGTTGGCGTGAACGTCTGTTGATCCCGTGGATCATGCACCTTCCACTGATGATCTCTGTTCCACTTTTTTGCTCGTGGCGTATGCCAGTGGACTCGCTGCAGATGGCAAACGGTCAGTGGATCGCGCTGTTTGCGTGCGATTATTTTGCAAGTGGAGGTCACCGGAAACTTGGTGCAACCCCACTGGAAGACGTCGCCTTGGCGCGTCTTGTTCGTCGTGCCACCGGACGCGGCATCCGGCCTGTTCTTGCCATTCACGATATCAATGCAGCCATGTATCAAGATTGGCAGGGAATGCTCGCCGGGTTTTCAAAAAATCTAGTTGCCATTGGTGGTGGAAATCCTTGGTATTTCATTTTTTTACTTTTCCTGGTGAACGTCATCTTTTTGTTTCCCTTGTGGGGCTGGCTGGTACGCCCTGACCTGGCTGCGGTCGGTCTCGCCTTGTGTGCATTGATTCGTTGTGTGACGGCAGTATCATTCAAACTTCCGCTTCGTGACGTCTTGCTGCATCCGGTCAGTCTCATTCTGTTGAATCTGGCTGGGTGGAAGTCGCTGTGCCATGCGTTTGGTGGCTCGTACGAGTGGAAAGAACGGGTGATGGAATGGTCGTCGACGTGATCAACTTCGATGTCGTAATCGTTGGGGGTGGTCTGGCTGGCTTGCTGCACGCAGACATGCTGGCAGATGATCCGTCGACTGATTTGCGCGTTGCAATCATCGATCCTGATCCTGATTCCATGGCATCAAAGACTTTTGCGTCATGGCGCCTTAAATCGTCCCTGCCCCATCGATACTCGAACTGCGTTGAGAACCGGTGGGCGCGATTTCGGGTCACTTCGTGTGCGGGCGAGCGTATTGTCAGGGAGTTTGGTGATTATTGCTACGAGCGCATTCCTGGTGAGCGCCTTCGAGACACGATCCGCCTTCGGCTTGATGCAGATTCACGCTTTCAATTTGTGCGGGATTCCGTAGTTGAAATCACCGAGGGTATCGAACCGGCGAGCACTGTCCAGACGGCACGTGTCGTTGGGGCATCGGGTCGTGTCTTTTCTGCGAGCCGTGTCTTGAGCTCGGTGACTGTTGGCAAGCCAGAAGTCTTGCAATACTTCCTTGGCTTCGAAGTGGAGACGGGTTCTGATCACTTTGACCCGGACGTGGTTGACTTGATGGATTTCCGGGTTGCGCAGAACGGGGACGTTCGTTTTGTTTATGTGCTGCCATTCAGCAGGCGCCACGCTCTCGTGGAGTTCACTGTGTTCTCCCCGGAACGGATGTCCGACCTTGAGTGCGAGGCGATCCTTCGCAACTATATCCGCGACAACTTGAACTTGCCCCCTTTCACCATCACCAAGGTGGAAACTGGCGGAATTCCAATGACGCTAAATGCAAATCCGCGTTTCCCGGCAACCCGCATGAACTCGGCTATCGACGTCATTGGTGGCGCGGCCGGAATGGTCAAGCCAAGCACAGGGTATTCGTTCCAGCGCAATCTTGAATCCCTGTCTCAACAAGCAGGAAAACCCTATGGGCATTTCCGTTTTCAAGTCTACGACGCCTTGCTGCTCCGGATCATTCAAGTGAATGGAGGGATGATTTCGAAACTCTTCCCGGTTTTGTTTTCAGCAAACACTCCTGCAAAATTATTTGCTTTCCTCGATGAAAAATCCAGATTCCCCGATGAGATAAAAATATTTTACCGTCTACCTTGGGCTCCTTTTATTGGCAGCCTTGTGGCCCTTTATCCTTTTCTGTTCGCGGCGTCCGCTAGTCTGCTCTTGCACCATTTGATTGGCGGAGCTTCAGTCTGGGTGATTCCCGTGGTGGGCTTACTGACTGCAGGCATCGGACACGGGAGTCTCGATCACTTGCTGGATTCTTCGTCTGGAAAGCCATCTCGGTTCTACTTGGGCTACTTGGGTTCGATGCTCGGATTCCTCGCAATCTGGTATTTTTTTCCAGCACTCGCCCTTTGCTTTTTTGTTTTTCAGTCTGCGGATCATTTTGGTGAGGCTAACTGGATTCGCGCCATTCGCAACTCTGGCAACGCAACCTGGACGCGGGTCCTGGCTTTGATATGGGGGCTTTTTGCCGCAATTTTCGGAGTGTTGATCCATTGGCAGGAGGCCCGTCCGGTTGTCCAATTGATCCTTCAGGGCTCGGTGTCTGTGGCTGCTGTGCCAGTAGAAGTTGCCCGGATGGTTGGGATTGCAATTTTTGTCGCTGCGATTCTAGCCTCTGTCGCACTGGACCGGTATGAGCGTAAGGTCCTTGGAAGGGCAGTGAATGGCCTCCCTGCAACGTTGTTGCTCGGCGTTAGTGTGATGGCGCTGCCACTTTTGCCAGGATTTTTCTGCTTTTTTGCTTTTTGGCACGCGTGGGATTCGATCGTGGCGCAACGGGTTGGAAAAGGGTGGACGTCGACAGAATATGCGCAAAGGGCGATTCGTTACACTTTCGCAAGCCTCGTTGGAATCTTTCTGGCGATTCTCATTTTTTCCGCATGGGGTGATTACGACCGTGTCTGGCAAATACTATTTGTCATGATTGGTGCGTTGACTGCCGCTCATGCCCCTGTGATGAAGCGTTTCCTGAAAATAAAACCGCCGCGCTTTTCTAGCGGGGCGGTTGGATGACCTTTAGATCATTTCTACAAACGATCCAGACGATCCTTCAGGCAATTAGTGAGCAGCAGCGGTGAAGCCTTCGGTTTCCGACTTGGCGCGCGCGATCCAGTAGATCATGACACCGTAGAAGGCCTTGGCAAGGACGTCAGCAATCGCGTAGCCGACCTGAATACCGACCACAGAGGACTGGGGCTGGATGCCGAACATCGGGAGCATGTACGTGATCGGGTAGAAGCCCCAGGTCAGGATGAGAAGAAGGCGGATGTTGGTCAAGTAGACTTTTGCTTCGCCCGGCTGGCTTTCGATTGCGGTGCCCAGCTTGCCCCAGAGGATCATCAGGATGTAAGCGAACGGAATCGAAGACAAGGTGCCCCAGACGGCGCGTGTGGCGTTGTCCGTGGCGACTTCTCCCGGGTAACCGAGGGCGATCATCAAGAATGCAGCAATTGCGAGTTTGCCAAAGAGGCCTTCGCGCTGGTTTTTCGGGAGGGCCAAGACGGCAACAAGTTCAACGAGCAGCAGGGGCACGGTGAGCAGCCAGTCGACATAGCGGTAAGCATCATTAAAGGGCTTGCCGGATGGCATGTACATGTTGCCGTTCATCGTGAACGCTTCGTTCCAGCTGTTGAATATCCGGATGTAGTGGTAACAGGCGATTGCGACGACCAGTGACGAAACCAGCAGTGCACCACGATACTTTGGAGCAACTTGCGAGCGTGCCGCCAAGAAGAAAATGAAGGCAGCACCCATGCTGGCAATCGTGAATGAGAAGACATTGTAGACTAGAGAAAATTGCGAGGCTGTTAGTTCTGTCATTTTTAGGACCTCTCCCGGATATGGTTAAAAAAAAACATCAATCAACTAGGGGCGCTAAGTTCCTAAAGTGTCTCATATTTATTTTTAATGGGTCAAATTTTTGGAGGGAGACTTTTTATTTTCCCAGGAGGTCCTTGTTGTACAAAACTTAAACTTGGCGTTGTACGAGACAAAGTCTATTGCTGGATTTCTTAACCGCAGTGGTCCAAAAAGGCTTTGACGAGCACCCAGCCGTCCCGTGTGCGCGCCTCTGACTCTGGTGTGACGGAGGCTTGTGTGTTTGGCTGATCGATTTGCTGATTCACCAAAAAGCCAGATGTGGCCTCCGGATGGGTCTGCAGGCTCCATATTGGCAAAGTGTGGTGTTCAAGTCCGTCAACGGTCACTTCAGGACTCGTTGCCATCACATTGAATCCCGCGGGAGCGGCAATGACCGCCTCGCGGTGGGATCGAAGCAAGGACCGTGAACCTTCGGGGGCCAAACGTGATGGCTTCAGTGCTACCGGATAAAATCCTTTGAGCTTTTCTTGATCCTGACGAACAAATCCCACTGCTGCCCCGTGCATGTGGGCTAGCAATTGATGGCCGAAACAAAATCCAAAAAAAGGAACTCCCCGCGCGATGTGCGGACGCAGCCATGATGCTAGTTCAATCTGCCACGGCAGTTGATCGTGAACGCTGGAGGCGCTGCCTAACACGATGATCCCTGCGATCGTCAAATGTCCTGCTGCGGCGCGCTGATTTGCGTGAGCGAGTGTTGCCAGACCACAAATGCCGGGCAGGTGATAACTGGTACGAACCGGTGAAAGTCGGGAGATGTGATTGAAGCAATCCGCCTCTGGAGTGTGCGCTGCCGGATCGACTACGATCAACTCGCGGTCGAATGAATCGGAAACCCTCACGTCAGTTTTACCTCGGAAGAATCGATTGGCTTGGTCGCACTACCGGTTTTGGTGTTCCGGAATGGGTCTTGGAAATCACACTTTTTGGTCAAGCGCATGGAGAGCGCCGTGGTTTTCGTGAGGTTTTCCTCGCGGGCCAAGCCAGCCTTGGGATGATTATCTTCGGCGAAGACCACGATGTTGCAGAAGCTGCAACGCACTTCGGTGCGAGCAACAGGTGCGGCGTCGCTGTCAAAGGTAATGTGAAAACGACGGGAGCAAACTGGATTGTCGACGATTAACTTCGTGTACGACATGAACACCCCTTGCGAAATACGGCGCAAAATTGAACCCCCGGATCATAGACCGGTTCAAGGGGTCACGGCAATATCCAAGGCCGCATGGCTGACCAGTGCGAAATTGCCTCCAAGGCTGCTTTCGAGGGAAGCCGGGAGGGCGGCCCATGGCACAAAGGCCGATTGGCCGGCCGGGATTCTGACGGTGCCAAGGTTAAGGCTGCCATCGAGAACAGTGATTGTAGCAAATCCTTGGCCTCCAAGGACTTCAAGGTGGCAAGTTGCACCCGGCAGCATTTGGATGCGGCGTACCGCATAGTTTTCATTGGTGGGAAACGTCAGAACATTCACGCCTTTGGCTGGATGGCTGCGACTTGCCGTCCGCTTGGTTGACTGGGCGAATTCGTGGCCATGTTGTGTTGCAGGGTCAAATACCGTCAGGGCTTCTTTCACATGTAGTTCCCGGGGTGTCCCTGCCACAGGGTCCTCGTACCCTTGGGCGTTATAGCGGCGGTTCCAATCCCAAACACGATAGGTCTTGCCGCCTTTGCCAAATTTTATACGCTGCGGTTCCAGAATTGTTGTCCCAGGTCCAATGGCGTGCAGGATGCCGGGGGTCAGTTCAAAGTAGTCACCCTCCTGGACTGGAACGAATTGCAGGTCATCTGCAGAAAATTTGCCAGTGGTCAGGGCGTCACGCAGGGAATCCTTGTCCCACGGGCGTTTCAAGCCGATATAGATTCCGGACTCCGGTTCCGCGTGAAGGATGAGCCAGGATTCGGGTTTACCGCATTCGTTGGGCTTCAAGGCCAGGTCATCATCCGTGGGATGGACCTGCACAGAAAGTGGCGACGACGCGTTGACCAATTTGACGAGGATGGGACAACTTGCCTCTCTTCCCCATTCGCGGGCAAGTTGTGGCGAAATCATGGCTTCCGGGTTGGCAGAAATCGCTTCCTGCAACGTTTTTCCTGTTGGAATTCCTGTCGCGTCAACAATGTTGGACGGAAAATCAGGGTCACAGGAAATCTCCCATGATTCTCCGATCCATGCTTCTGTGGAGTGGTTTTTTTTGTATCGCGCATGGATGTCCTGCCCGGCCCAAGGGGTCCGCGAGCGCGGAGTGAAATTATCGGGGGCCAAGAGCAGCGGCTGTAATTTCGTCTCTGGCGTCGTATTGGGATTTATCGCGTTCATATCAACTTCCAAAAGTCCCAAGGGGTTCCCCGCCTAGAATATGCGCGTGGACATAAAATACAGTCTGTCCGGCATCCCTTCCCGTATTCAACACAACCCGGTAACCGCCCTGAACCAGACCCAGGTGTTCGGCAGCATTGCTCACCCCAATCAAAAAGGCGCTTATATTAGATGGCGGTTGATCCTTAAGATCGTTGAGGCTGGCGGCGCGGCGCTTTGGGATGACCAGCACGTGGACCTTGGCCTGCGGCTGGATGTCCTTGAAAGCGAGCACATCGTCGTCCTCATAAACGATCGCGGCCGGAATCTCGCGTGCCAGGATCTTGTCAAAAATCGTGTCCGATCCCTGCATCGTAACGGTCCTTTTGCTATGATGTTGAAGATCGTATCGAAAATCTTCCCAGAGATCTTCTTGGATATCGTCTTGGATATCGTCGTGGATATCTTCTTGGGGATCATATCAGCGAGCGGGGTTCCCATGAAACGGATTCATCTGAAACGGATAATCCTGATCGCATTGACCGGGATGGCGGCGATGGCGTGTCGCGATCGCGGAAATGCGTCGGCGCGGGTAAAATCTTACGAGGAAAACGGAGTTGTTTGGGGGTGGGGGGATATCCGTCTGGCTGCGGCCCCGGTCACCACGGGCATTTTTCTGGACCGCCTGCCTTCTGGGGCTCCCAATGGGCAGACTTTCAAGCTGGTTGGCGCAGATTCCAGCAGTGCAAGCACCACGGACCTGTTTTACGCGGACTGGCATCCAC
>Ga0247843_1004067_pt1 | contig 22452 bp, 14 predicted proteins | sample LaCruzMarch2017__FD_192420 | JGI IMG/M metagenome (GOLD analysis project Ga0247843, IMG submission 192420) | Freshwater microbial communities from meromictic Lake La Cruz, Castile-La Mancha, Spain - LaCruzMarch2017_8m | ecosystem: Environmental > Aquatic > Freshwater > Lake | place: Spain...
CGAAACATCAAAATCCTGCGTGCGGACGAGGTGCAGTACTCAAGAGTATGTAGCACATAATTACATATTACACAAAGTCCTGAAGTCCGAAAGTAGGAAAAAGGCTCCCCGCCTGCGGACTATGCCTAAAGCATCACACTGTGCGTGAAACTTTCATCCTTTTGGCGGGATGAATCCGACCCCCCACAGCGCACTTCTGCAACATACATGATGTCATCTTCTAACGACGACGTCGTCATTGCTCTACGACGTGGGTGTATAGTACTACTGGACATACCCCCCGGTACAGCAATAACACTTGATGGTGTTACGCGTATTACTCCTCCTCCCTCCACTTCTTCCTCCTCTTCGTCTACTTCGGGTAGTATGATAATTATTGACAATATACCATCGTCAACGACGGATGCTGATTTTCATTTACTAATTGTAAAAAAAAATTCCGCTAATAATGGAGGCGGACATGCCTTACCTGTCGGTTTCATCCTAGTGCCCACAACAGCAATCATGAAGAATGAAAAAATCGGGGCTACCACTGCCACTGAATATGATGGATATTACGATTGGACATTTGTACGAAAGTATGATGTCTACAATGAAGAAATATCCAATAATGATCAGCAAATGGATGAAATATCAATGAAGAATTTATTACTTGCTTTACGTAATGGAGAATTACGTCATTGTACTATTCAATATGACCAATTCATGAAGAACAATGCCGCTACTACTACGTCGTTGAGTAATGGCGGCTTAGTATCCTCTCCGAACTTAGATGATGATATTGGTCATTGTAGTAGTAGCATAGCTAATAGCATGCAACAATGTCTTCCATCATGGGATGTACGAACATCCATGATACATTCCAATTTTCTACATGTTTGTCATGATATTAAACACGGATGTAAGATTGTACCATCCTCTAATATTGGTAGTCGTGGTAGTACTTACGCTTCTTCTACTAATACTAATACTTCAGATGATATTACCAACAATATAATTGTTGTTGAAGATGGAAAGTCACTTACATATCCAGCAATACCATGTATTGATACATCAATTACTAATGATTTACGACTAGTTACACGTCATACAGGAACACGATTGTATTTATCAACACTATCACCGAACGAACGTACACGTTTACTCCTCTTTAGTTCGTCAGTGAATGATAATGATGATGATGACGATGACAAAGAAACAGAAGAAGAAGGAAACGCTGGGAATGGTACTTCCAACTGCTACCGCCGATCACTACCTGTTGGGGAATATGTATTCGAAGATGTATTGCGACGTTACGACAACAGTAGAGGTGAAGAATACTTCTTGGCTGATATCGAATTATCATTTTTACTATTTGTACATCTTGAATGTCATGTATCATTAGAACATTGGAGGGATGGTATATCCATGTGTGCATTGGCCACTGCCACTGCTGTACGTGGCCGTAGAACATCTACATCAGCAAGCATCGTATATCGACGGTCAAGTTTCTTTTGTAAGCTACTGTCAATACTCTATCAACAGTTATTATGCATAGAAGTAGACTTCTTTCGTGAAGTGGAATATTCCGCAGGCGAAGAGAACTTTTTAGTTGTTGCACTCCAAAGATTGTGCAATGCCTGTACTAATGCACAACAGCAGTCCAATGGTGTTGATACTGCTATTACTGCTGCTGCAAGCAAACGAAAACGGGGGAATGACGGAGCTGCTGCTGCTGCTGCTGCTAGCACTATCGAGTTGTTGAAGTCTGCTTCAATGAAATTGAAACGACTCCTTTGTGATCGATTTGGTTTGGACCTGTCCAAAATGACAAATAAGGATGTTGATTATGTTGATGTTGACCACGATGATGATTATGTTGATGATGATATGGAATCAGACGCATTATGGTCAACTACGGGTAATGATTATGTAAACGACGAAGAAGATACAGATGAAATATTAGCTGACTTGCAACAATACGAAGGCAATACCCATCATCTAGAATCAATGGACAATGGTACAGCCAAGGACAATAGCAACAACAACGAAGAAGATGAAGATGACGATGATGGACCCGTGATTATACCCTATGAAGATGTAGAGGCATCCATTGCACGCTCGACACTCCTAACATCATGTGAAACTATTAATCAGCAGCAACTACGACAGGTGGGTAAGGCTCAGCAGCAACAGTGCGAAAAGTATCCTCTCCTATATGCCGCCATGTCCTCAGGTGAAGATGAGGTTATGGCATGTGCAAGGATATTGGATGAGGCACGGGATGTATCATTGGTCCGTGAGGCTGCAGCATATTTGGAAGAGGTGGAGGCCCATCGTGAGTGGGGCATGTGAGAGAGAGAGGGGGGAAAAGGGAGTATCTTCTATTTGGGCTCTTGCCGCATAAAAACAAATACAAATGTTAACTTGCCCCACTATTACTTCAGAGATATTACTTCTGGGAACTCTTGCGCTTCTTGCCTTTTGTAGTAAAGCTACTAACAAGACGTTCCACATCGTCGTTGTTATTAACAACGCCCTCACTTTTCCTCTTGGTAGATGACTTTTTCTCCTCCCCTACCTTTTCGCTTCCATCTCCACTTGCAGACGACTCATTCGTATTCCCACCACTTCCATCTCCCAGCAATAAGCTAGGGTGTATAAACTCCATCTCGCGTGCTTTGCGTTTTTCCTCGGTCTTATTCCGTGCCGACACCTGCTTCTCGACCAGCTTTCTTGATTTGCGTTCACGTTCCGATAAAAAGTATTCTCCAGAATCAAGCTGTTTGTCAATCTTCGATGGTAGCTGCGCTGGGGGGAAGGGTGTGTATGACTTCTTCTTATTCTTCGTCGTGGTAGCTACTACTGCTGCCCCATCATTATCTACACCTGTCGTCGTCGTCGACGACGACGACGTTTTCGTCACCGCCACCTTCTTCTGTCTCTCCTCGACCAATTGCCTCGGTTTCTTCCGTTGGACATTCTTCTTCTTAAATGTTGGTAAGAAACGATCCCAACTTTCATCCTTCAACTTTGGATCCTTCTCCAATTCGCGCATAATCATTAAACGTTTAATATTGTACACCGGATGTATATTCTTCATACATTCCAGTATAACAGATCGCGCACGTTTGATACCCTTATGGCCGCCCATAACCGACACGGTGTTACCCTGTACTAATATGTAGCATTGCGTTAATAGTTCCAGAGCCTTGAGCGTGGCACCATCGGGCCCGATGAGACGCTGTCGACGCTTGACGAAGCGTTCCTTATTCCGTACCAATCCGCCGATTTTTACTATATCGCAATGATGATCATCGTTCAATATCTTAATCGCCTGCGGGGCCGGGATGCTCCGCGACAACAGCTTGATCAGATCGCGCGCCTTCAGTATAATGTACGGATCGCCCGTCTTCCTCGTCGTGCGGACCGTCATGCTCCCCTCGACCAGGTTCAATTCGCACGCCACGCCGTGCGAATCGAGCGCACGCGTGACCAGCGGCCACACCTCGCGTAGGTACTTTTCGCGATATTTGGGAAAGAGCGTCGCGAATGACGATTCTTCGAGCAGTCGTCCGCCGGGCAGGGCGTCGCCGTTGGCGGCATCCCACGGTCGAGATTTCCAATGATCGATGTCGGGCGTGTCCCACGGTTTGTCGCGACGGTACTTGTTGTGATTCTTCGTACCGCCGTCCCTACGACCTTCTCCTCTCTGATCACCGTCATCGGCGGCCGTGGTCCGCCGACTACCGTGCTCGATGATGTTGCTCATCGTTGTAAAAAAGTGTGTGGTATGTCTTCTTACTTCTTAATTTTCTACATTCTGTTTTTGTGGTCTCTCTTTTGTGCGGGAAAATTGATCTTCAAAACCACCCACAAAACTCTCCAAGATGATGTGGAAACCAGGCACTGCAAAACCAACCAGCGTCGGCAGCAACAGCATCAAAGTAATATCTGGAGGTAGTGGCCAAGCGCAACATCATGCTGCTGCTGCGGGGAGCAGCAACAGCAGTCCTCCTCCCGTTGCTGGGTCTTCGAAGAAACTTTCCACTTCGACCATGGGGATGCGATTTATGAAACGAAAGAATAACAATAGTAATAATAATGATACGAATAACAATTGCAATAAGATTGTCGATGAAAGACGGGCAGTCTCGGCAGCGCCTGGACAAATCATGGATACTAAGAGCCATGCCACGACAACGGCAATTAATACCGATAGTACTAGAAACGACACCCACAATAATGGCAATGGAAGTTCCGATGCAAACATTAGAAAGAGAGCGAGCGGTGAAATGATATACACTACGCAACAACAACAACAACAACAACAACAACAACAACAACAACAACAACAACAACAACAACAACAACAACAACAACAAACTTCTAAATTATCAAATGACGATGGACGAGTAATAATTGAATTAGCATCAGTAGTAGATATGTACGGCACGGGATCTGACATTATTGGTCGACGATCATTTGGTGGTTTTCGTAAATCTAGTATGACAACATATGACACGGCATTAAAACGCCGTACTGATGATGAGTATAGTAGAACGAAAAATACGAATAGTCTTATTACCGATGAAGAATTGTTAGAACGGTATGAAAAATATGTGGATAATGGTGGCTCTGGGGATAGAGGAGGAGGTGGCAGCAGGAACAGGAAGGGAATAGGTAGTAGCAGCAGGAAGGACAAACGTAGAAAACGCAGTTAACGTAGAGATAGTAATCGACATTTCTAGCTTGGATATGATAATTAACACAAAAATCAACCAATATTTTCGCATGGGTTCATACAAACATCTACCTTTATATCCGACCACCCTGTAGATACTTTTGATTTGTTTTTGACAAACGCTTTCTCATTCTGTTATCATGGTATACCGTAGACTTGGTCTTCGTGACGTCCCCACCATTACCGGCAATGATGGGTGTCCTTATATTATCATCCCCTCTAGCAGCATGTTCTATTTCGTCTTCATGCTGCTGCTGCTGCTGTGTCGTTGGCACTATTCGATAACCAAGACCTTGTGTCCATGCCTCCGGGAGGGAATGTAAGCCATTGTATGACTGAGATTCATCACGCACTACCTCCTTGTGATAACTATCGGATGATACAGCCGATTGGAACTCTTCCAATACTTTCGTATCGACGAGACCATCTTTGCAGCAGCTACGGAAGATAGAACGTACAACTTTATCCCGTTCAACGCCGGGGGGAAGTAATTTTGCACCACATTGTAATAGTAATTGGTATGTTCGGGTATTGGGTCGATACAAATCAGATTTCTTCATTTGCTGCAATATAGATATTGCCATCACCAATCCCTCCTTGCGCTTCTCGTAGCTGGCATTAGTATTGACCATGCCAGTGCACGCTCGGATGACGGCATGGAAGGAATATACATCTGGACAGGCGGCACTATTCCCATTGGTATAGTCAGTTATCATACGCTGGAGTATTTCGTTGGCCTTGATATATTTGTTCTCGGATCCACTATTACCATAGGCATGTATAGTACCCACGTAACTATCTCTACTTGGTCGCATTGACTCATCACCAGCATCATAGGCTGTAATCATTTTCTTCAATAGATGGTATGCCTTCTCTGCCGCCTCGACATTCTTCCAAACTATCAATGCCTGTATGACATTGGTGTAAGTTACCGATGTCGGCTTGACTACTGCCTCGCTTGATCGATCAACATCTTTCTCCATCTTACGTAACATGTTCTCCGTCGCTTTGGCATACTTCTCCGGATCAGTTCGTGACTTACGCGCACAATTCTTTAATGCCTCAATGGCAGCATCGAAACATGCCTTATCGGGGAATATATGATTATCCTCCATAGTTTTGAATAATCGAGGTATACTCGTGTCGTGGATTGTTTCGGGTACACGCGAACGAGACATGGTAATTAATACATTACGATAGCAGTCTAAGTCTGGCTGGACAATAGTTTTCTTATTCGTGTATGCATACTCCATAGTACTTAGGACGGATAATGCACGTCGTGCCGACTGATTATTATTCGAACGTGTCCACGCATCCAATACCCACTTGGCATCCTGTAATGTCGGTTCCATCCGTTCATCCCCCGTTCGGAATAGTAGTTGCATATTCATCCATACCCCCATGGCCTTGTATGCGGCGTCTTTATTACTGCTATTACACCAAGTTTGAAGTAGTAATCGACATTCACGTACAGTGGGATGGACATTCGGATTTTGTTCCAGTTTGTCAAATATTGATTGAACAAGTATGGGTGTTTTGCTTTCTTTGTTGTTGCTGTTGTTGTTGTTATCTCCCGCAGTCTCACTAGCTGCATACGCCCTCATAACATTATAATAACTATCCACGGTCGGTGTAATACTTATAAGTGTGCCATCCGACGATCGATTAAGGCTTGAAAGTGTCTCCATACGTGTGAGCCATCGTGATGCAATGAATGGAGCTTGCTTGATCGTCAAATGCGAAGCGTAATGTTGTTGTTGTGTATTTTGTGCTGCATTGGCAAAGGCGGATATCACAGCGTTGTAATGTTGAGAAGTTGGTTGAAGACTTGGTAGTCGTATATCCGTGGTTGTTGCGATACTTTGTCCCGAAAGTCTCATGGACGAAAAGCGATCTGATACACCCGAGAAATCCTCCATATGAATTAGCAACTGTTGTACCTTTTCCGCTACTGTCATTATTGATTCTACTGTCTCCTTTGATTCTTCGGCTTGTCGCTGCTGTTCCTCGAGAAATGAAGAAATTAGAGAAGTATAACTCTCAAGCTTTGGTAGCATATCCACTCTGGAATAAGTAATGGCATCTGTTTGCATCTTATTTAACAGTTCTTCAGCTTTTCCACACTCCCCCAACTTTTTGATTGATATGATTTGCTTATCTAATCCTTCCTGACTAACAACATGACCACCATCGACTTGATGTCTATTATCATCGGTCAAGTTGTTGCTCTTACTAAAGGCACGAGAATAACCAATCCACTTTTTCTGACTCGATGCATTGCAATAATGATATTGGTTGGTTTCGCCATTATAAGAAGAAGAATAGCTTGATTGACGAGACAAAAACTGTGCAGAGTCAACAATACTACCGCCTCGATGAGTAGCACTCGCCAATGTAGAAGGGGGTCTAATCAAATGTCGTGGATATCGCATGATATGAATGTTGGATCGAGATCTTCGTTGTCTTAAGCCCCCCTGTCTGTGGCGGGAACATGAGACGGGGGTGGGGTGAGGGAGGCGCGGAAGCGAGGTGGTATGTAGCATGCAACCTCGTACCTGCTCGATAGTACCCATCATATCTGATCAATGGATGTCAACGTGCCTACTCCGCCACCGTCCCACCACGAAGAAGAAAGCAGCAAATCCTTCCTCCTCGCAGATGCATCCTCCTCACCACGTCTTCGACCCAATCTGATCAATCGTATTAGTTCCAGTAATAACACTCCAGAAAGGGGAGGAACGATCATAAATTCCACCATCACCACTAACACCAAGGCTTGGTCGCTCCCCACAATTACCGAAGACAATGGATTTCAATTAAACATTGTTGATAATGCACATACTCGATCATTACTATTTGCAATACTTTTCCCAATTGCAGCGACAGTAACGACGGATGTTTGGTTCGATTATTACCTCATGTCATCATCATCGTCGTCAATTGCATTGTCATTGGACTATGATGTTGTACTACTACTGACGAATGTATCAGGTGCATTTATTGATGGGTTCCTTCAGGCATATGAGACCGGTGTGGTCCTACCCATGGGTGCCACGACTGAGGCGGTACGGCTCGTGGCAGAAGACTTTCGTTTGTATTATATAAGCACGTACACATCATGGAGTGGGATGGTCAATGTAGCGGCCACACTGGCTATTGCGAGATCGACTATCATCGGCGGGATACTATACATTATCACTTCGATAATACTTGCATTCATTGCACATGGTTTTGGTACCGATATAGCAAAACGCATTACATCAACGGTACGACCCATGGCCAATGAGGCATATGCTAAGCCGTACGGACGTAAAGCTGCTCGAATATTAAAAAATTATATGCTTTGTTCAGTAGGATATGTTGTACTGCCATACTTATTTCTTGGTAGCGAGACTTTGGATGAGGATCCTACCGACGTATTATTAGACTCGAATGGTGATATTATTAATGAAGATGTACAACATAAATTTTGGATCCAAGCCACACCCAGGAATCAACTTGCAATATCAACATTGTTTGCGGTAGCAGGTGCATCCGTTGGACGAGCATTGGCAAGCATAATATTATCATTATCAATGATACACCATACACTCATCCCAATGGAAACTTTATTATGCAATGGGTTATTTGGCATGCTTGGTTTGACACTTAATTTGATGAAAATTTATGATCGATCATGGGGTGATTCTCTGTTACTACGTGGATTTGCGATCAGCTTTTGTGGCGCGGCATCATTGTTTGCTAGACACACAGCTGACAATCGACGATTGTGCAGTGAGAAACGTGGGGGATCGCGTAGAGCAGTGATTAACATGGCTGCAAATATTGTCTTGGCCATGATGATATTTTGGATTGGTGTTGAGATTGAGGAGTGGACACATCCTGATATTAATCATAGACGAAGAGGGGTCGTTATGAGGATTATGAAGATTTTGGAACGACGCAAAACTCTACAAGAATCATAAGGAGACATGAGTATCGGCTGAATTAATATTCTAGTGACATCCACCTATCTAATACAGCAAGTAGCATAATTTATAGATACTATCAACGCAAAATGGGAAGTTCTAAATTTACTGTATTTCCAGACATTGATTTTCATCGCATTTATTCGGAACAAGGAAAAAGAATTTTGCTTTTTTCACTCCTTTGCCTTCATTTCGAATCCAACGGAGGCTTGAAAATCCATTGCCAAATTAGCTAATTCATCAGCTCTTGCATTCCGTGCACGTTCAATGTGACTTGTTTGAAATGATTTAAATTCTGGTATTATTGATACTGCCTCATCGTAGTACGCCTTTAATGTTGCCGACTTGACCTTGTATTCCCCGACTATCTGTCGCAATATCAATTGACTATCACCCTGAACTACAATGTTCTGTACACCCAGTGTCCGGGCACATTGTAGACCAGTTATCAATCCTCTATACTCGGCCTCATTATTGGTGTACTTATCACCGAGGTAGTGATATCCTGACCATACCTCGGTACCATCCTCGCCGTTGTATAAGACCATTCCTGCACCTGCTATGCCTGGATTGCCACGTGAACCACCATCAAAGCGTAATACGTATGTTTTGTCGGGAGAGAGGGATGTAATAATGGTGGGAAGGTGGTCCCAATTTATCTTAATATGTTGTGATGACCCGACGTCATCATTGTCAATTACGGCGACGGGAGGAGGGATTGTATTTTTCGTTGATAATTCATCCTTGAAATTGTCATTCTCTGGAGGAGAATTTACTACCGAAGCGCCATCATCCTTCGCATTGTCCAACTGCGATGCACGTTCATATTCGTCTAAGAATCCACCAAGCAAGGGTTTCTTTGCTAATAGCATTCCCTCCAACCGTTGATATTCCTCACGCAATCGTCGTGATGTCTCCTCGGGAGTAGTCGAATCATCACTATCACTACTAGAATTCAACGATAATGTTGTCATCGTCGTAAGTTGAGTAGTCCGCTCATTTAATGATTTATCAACACGGTTTAATGTGTTCGCAATTTGTGAAACAACTTTCTTATTATCAGACAGGAAGGCCTGATTGACTAGAATGTTTTGATGAAGCATCGTGACCGTTTGTAGGAGGGAATGTAATCGTAATTCAAGATCCTCTGCCATTCTTCGTCGATCTGGTCGTAACGTAACTGGCGAGGAGATGGATGTAAGCGATCCAGTGGATGACGAAGACAATAATCGACGAGTAGCGCCGATTGACGAGGCAAATTTCATACCGCGGCAGGAGGAGGATATAGCGAGAAGAGTCATTAGATTTTGCATCGATGCAATGTTAAAAACGCTATCGTCTATCGTAGAGAGAGATTCATGATGAGCGAGTGGCGGTTTTTTGCTCTTTGAGTTCCCGCTCTTATTCTAATAGTTTGTACGAGAAAGGAGCGAAATGACTAACGTCTACGTGAAGACTTGTGACTGTAAGTGAATGTCACAATACTCACCACAGCAGGCGTTAATCGGCTCCGCCCAGTGCTTCTGGCTTTTCATACTCCCAACATGATGAGACTATTGTCACTTGCATCTCTCGGTGTAATGATCTTCAATCCAAACAATGCGCTAGCAATAGAGTCTTTACCATTTACCAGGCCTGCGTGGCAGCTTCAATACCAATCAGGACCACTTCTTATCTAATGGGTATCAATGAGAGTCCAACCAAGAGTTTTGAACACTTAGATTTCATCGAAGAGACGGAAGACTCTTCCAATGACAAGTTAATCATCAACAGCGATTGGTAGAGCCAGTACTGCAACAGTACAAGAAATAGAAGAATCTGTACTAAGTATTGATGAGCAGGCTGTCATTCAAGATGCTAAAAATGCGTTTGTTGTCAATGAATCAATAGAGCCTCAGCAAGAAGTAGATGTATCAAATCAAGGAAGTTGGTCAAGAAGCAGATGGCATCGCAAGACAAGTCTGAGGAAAAGCGCAAGCTAGAGAAAGGTAGTTGGACTTTGTACACCCGGGCTTGGTATTGGGTAGGAATAATATTTCTCGTGGAGGTGGAAGTGTAAGGAACAGAAGATCGTGGGCAGTCCTGCTCGTGTGTTTCATTAAGGTTCTGGTGTCATCACTACCAGTCCCTCTCCACTATTTGAATCGCTGCAATTTCAATCAGTTGTTTTATCTGGTTGTTTTGGAAAAAAAATATTTTGCTGAACAATGGTAACCGGTACACATGGATTGTGTAGATACCCAAGCTTGTCAGCAGAACTACGGCGCCACGAGACAAGAACTGTGTACCTTTGTCCTGATTTTGCTGTGTACTAATACTTGGCTATTAACATAAAGGATAGAGTCTGAACTTTACTACATCCTTCTTAGGATTCTTCATCTAGCACAGTGATCAGAAAGGGCAATACTAGACCAACGATACGTCAGCACCACAAGTAACTCGACATTGTTGTCGTATATCTGATTCATCACTCATCATTTTCATCTGGCAAATACTCCTAGTCATGTTCCTTCGGTAGCTCTTCTCATCCATCCTCACCTTCCACAATGCAAGCTCAAGTATTCTGGTGACCTCTCTCAATTTGGGAAGTTCATCTTCAAACTGGACAACTTTTGCTCGAATTCTACTGATGATATGTTGGGTGCCACCCCCCGATGCAAAATCTGCAGTGTGAATCATATTTATGATAAAGTCGTGCCAAACTTTGAAGGCGAGAGCTTCCACACGGACTGACATGCCACGTATGAACAGAAAACGCATCTGTTCTTGAAACATAACTCCAGGCGTGTGGAATTTAAAAGGCTGAGCAAAGTCAATGAGTAGATACTCCCAATCGATTGGCTGCTCAGGGACGTGCATTTGTTTCACACGGAGTAGATTCTCAATACTTTTCTTTGGCGTGTCACACCTCCCCATTGTCTTCACCTTCACCATCATCGTCCAGTTGAATTCATGATTAGGGTAGAGTGAATGATATAGCTGTCGAGGAGGAATTGTATAATCTGTAGTGCCCCCCACCTATCTTCGGTAATCAGATTTGCGGGGTAATTCTCGACAATCACACGATTCATCTCCAGGTTGTGCACAGAAGAGCACGTCAAAATATGAAGTGGAGTCATTCCAAGGCAATCTTGTTGATTGCCCGTCGGATCCAACCTACTGCGCAATGTCCGACGTTGACCAGATCTCGTATTTATTGCAGCCAAGAGAATCTGAAGCACCCCCTGATAATACGTCTGGTAGTAGATTAATCGGTGTATCGGCAAACCATCGAATCGATGCTGCAGCTCACCAATTATTCTTGCATCCGAATCACCAAACAGCCGTTGAAGATCCGTGTTTGCGTTCCTCGCTCTTTCGTTAACAAATGTATCATCGTCAATAAAAATATAATCGCCAAAGAGAATAGCATTGGGCGGAAAGGCAACATTTCGTAGACAGAAACAATTGCCAAATGCACCATCTTCAATCTCCGTTGCGTTCTCTGGAAGCTCGAGCGAGAACATGGATATACATTCATATAACATGCTCTCGGGGATCACGGTAATGAGGGGTGGGACTCAAAAGTTGGTGAAGATACAGCCCATGAATACGTCGTATCCAATGCTTTCGATGCTATCGTGGAGACGAATGGGACATCGGAGGGCGCATGAGAAGGCTTGATCACGAATCCTCCTGAGTAGTAAATTGGGGATGCTGATTTTCGTTATTGAATTGTCACACCAACCGAAGGACCGATACCCAATTTCCACGACACCTTCGCTGAGCTCCACATCGGTGAACCTTCTTTTTATCGAAAAATGCTAGAGCAGGGATCGACGTGACGGAGGGGTCGACCAGAATGTGGGATACATCGTCCGGAACTGTAGCTCCTCCGTTCCCCGTGTTGACGAAGACCTCGGCATCGGCGGCATTGGTCATGGGCCGTGCCGTCGGTCGGTAGCGAGCCTGTAATGGGATGAGGAAGGAGGAGCCGGGTTCAACGCGCCAAAAATTAGGTCGACACAACCAAAAAATGGCTGTGGCGGACCTTCCCAATGACGATGTCCATGGCGGAAATACGGGATCAGCAGCTGTGCTATCGTCTGCTGGACTGACAAACAATGACGACGATTGCTCGATGATAATCGCCAATGCCGAGCCTCCAGAAGAAGTAGTCGAAGCGCCTCCTCTCGAATGCCTTGCGTCACCCACGAAGCGCCCACGCGTCTCTGGTGGCATGAATGATGTTGTGGACGGTCCGACGATGACCGCAGCGGCCAAAATGGAGGATGATCCAATTGTAGATGATTCCGACTACTCTGACGTCGAGGTGCTCACCCCCGGACGATACCCGCAACGTAGTACAATAACAGCAATGATTCAATCCTCGCAAAATTCAACTACTAACGGCGCTGCTGACAACAACAAAAATGACGACACGGACGATGATGAGATTGCCGTAACATCATCCAACGCGACTAATCCAAACATTGACTACCCCCATTCACGTAACCGGTGTGGCATTCACTCCTTCTGTATCATATCACATCCACGCTCATCTAACAGTGAAGAAATTAATGATGAGAATGAAATCAATGTCAAATATTGTGCCAAGTGTTATTGCTATGTCTGCGATGCACCAGCATCGACATGTAATCGTTGGATGAATGATCATTGTCATGCACATGGGGGGGATGGGATGTATGTACGAATGAGAGAGGTGACACTTGATCGACTAGGTCGTGGAACAAAGACTACAACAGCAGCAGCAGCAGCAGCAACAACAACAACAACAACAACAACAGCAGCAGCAACAACACGTAATACCAATATTAATCAAATGTTTGGATTGGTCCATAATGAATTCTTATCTCGATTGGCAGCACAAGGGGGTGGTGATGGCAACGTCGGCACGTCCGACGCACTGAATGGCTTACAACGTGTGAAAGAACGAAAGGATATGAGAATAACTGAGGTATTATTGGAAAACTTCAAACGAGCAACAAATTTGGCATCCGCTTCCGCAGCCCCATCCGTCGCTGCTGCCGTGAAAAGCATCAACAACGAAGACAGTAAGTCAACGCTAAGCACTTCTATTCTACCATCACAACCACATCAAAGGATGGAGGGAGACATACCCACATTATCTCTTTACAATTCCTTCTTCGTTGAGGGGATACGAATTGGTTGGCCGTTTCCGGAGGTCATGAAACCTCAACGTCAAATGGCAATACACCTTATTAAGGCGTTAAAGAATAGTCGACATGTTGTGTTAGAATCTCCAACGGGAACTGGCAAGTCGGCGGCGATACTGTGTTCAGTATTGGCGTGGCAACGTTGGCATCATCTTAAGATAGACAATGAAAAGAGACTTCGTAGTAGGAGCATCGAAGAAACGATGACAGGAGATACTCCTGCAGAATATAAAAAAGTCAAGGTGATTTACTGCAGTCGGACACATTCTCAAGTAGCACAGATGGTGGCATCATTGAAAAGCACACCGTATCGACCTAGGATGGCAATATTAGGAAGTAGAGACAGACTTTGTATCCATAAGAATATCAAACCTCGCACTCGTGGAGCAGATGCCATTACCGGCGTTAATGTTAACAACGAATGTAGACTTAGAGTAAGGAATACTGAGAAGTCACGAAGGCATCATGTCACAAATCCTACTAGTGACACCGCATACAATGATGATGATCCACCGGAGCACATGCCTGGAGATGGCGATACGGGAGGTGGGACGCAAGATGAAGGAGACGAGGGCTATCTTCACCGTTCGAGGACTTGTCCACATTATCGTCAACTAACCACAAGTCGTGTTGCGAACCTTGCACACTCGACATTCGTACCAGGTTCCAAGGTTGACTGCTGTTCTGTGGGTGGACGACAGTCTAAGTATGGAGCACATGACATTGAGGATCTTGTTGACTTTGGTGTTAATCCATACATTCAGAAAGATATTGCATTGTATCGGAAAGAACCAACCGAATCATTCGGTCTGTCGCTACGGGGCGAGGCTGGTCGTAAAAGTGGTGGTGGTAGCTTCGTGCGAGAAGTGAAGAGAGATACACCGGCCGATATTAACGGATCGATCATGGTGGGTGATAAAATTATACGCGTGAATGGGACTGATGTATCAAAGTCACCTCCCGCAACTGTCGTCGCAACAATCAAGGGAGTACAGTCAGATCCATTACTGCTAGATGTGTCTCGTGGTGGTACTGGAACGTTGTCGTCAAGCTTAGATGACGGGTACTCATCTCGATCAGCTTGTCCGTACTACTTATCACAGATACTTTCAAAGGATGCAGAGATCATATTTGCCCCATACAATTATGTTCTTGATCCAGGGATTCGTAAGGCACTGGGTCTCGAATTGGGAAATTCTGTAGTGATACTGGATGAGGCGCATAATGTCGAGTCTACACTACGTGAAGCTGGAAGTGGCAAGTGGGGTGAATTTGAGCTATGTGAGCTACTTGTCATGCTCAATAATTATGCCATTACTGAAAGGTCGACAACTAATTTGATTGATGTTGGACAAGATGGTGGTGGCATACTCTCTACGGACAACCCATTAGAAATCGCTTACGTTTGTGATGTCGCGCATACACTCCTAATGTTTGTCGAAACAGTGGTGGAGAAACTACGGACTGATCGCACATGCTTTCAGAATAACCCGGGCAAAAGAGGGGCCGCTAATGCTTTGGTAGAGTGGGAGAAATTTCATACTCAAGATGATAATGAGTTTGAGGTTACATTTGTTGGTCCCACAGGCAAAGGTATCAATGGAAAATGCGTTGGATGCTTCCCCTTTTTTGAGAACCTGGGTATCACAAAGGTTGATATAGATGGTCTAGTGAAACAAGTGGAAGCATTTGAGAAGCATGTTCGTGGCCGTGAAGGCGATGCCGGTACGACGGAACGAGACAAGATTGCTAATCTTGTTGAGCGACTAATTGATCTTGTTGTCAAGTTAAATGCAGCGATTCAAACGCCTGAGCACTTCTATGCTGCTGTTTTGGCCACAGCAAACGGCAGTCTGGAGTTTGCAAAGAATGGTGATGTTGGCGAATCAGAAAATGGAGGGAGATTCAAAAGGAAACCGCGAGCCTTACCATTCATCCCTCCACGTACTGCATCTAATCCTGACAGACCAGCCAACCCTTGCATTAATCCATCCTGCCGTGCTAAATGCATTGACGTATTCAATCCGATTCGTCACGGAGAGTGTTGCAATGGTAGTACACCAAGATGGGAGGCTCATCTTCATCTGGACCTTCTCACACCTGGCCCGTTAATGCAAGAGCTGTCTAACGAATGTCGAACGGTTGTTCTTGCCAGTGGTAGTCTCGCTCCTATTCCCTCGCTTTGCGCCGAGCTTAATCTATTTCCAGCCGATGGTCAAAGTCCAGTTAAGCCGTCTCAGCCTGACCCAACGAATAGCCAACCCAAAATTCAGAAAAGGTTACAAAATCAACCAACTCCACTCGAAGCTGGACATGTAGTAGATCTCGACAAGCAGCTCATGGCTGTTTCGATCGGACATTTCCCAGATGGTTCCGAGCTTCGTGTAGCCCAGAAGAACTACTCGCAACCTGAATTCTTGCACAAGCTTGGTGATTGTCTAGTGCGAATAGTAGAAGGTATAGCTGAAGGAGGAGTCCTAGTCTTTCTACCCAGTTATGCACTGCTGCGAAAATGTGAACGACTATGGAACCCAGATGGTTTTCGCCGTCAAAACAGTAGACGATCATGGTGGCAACAAGAAGAAGAATCGGATGATGGACCGTCTGTCTTTGATCGCTTAAAAGCTATGAAACACAATGTCATTGTAGAGCCCTCCGGTGATCAGGATGCATTCGAGGTAAAGAGGCAGGAATACATGGAAACTGTCCGAACGAAGGGTGGTTGTGTTCTGCTTGCGGTATTCCGGGGAAAGATGAGCGAGGGCATTTCCTTTAATGATAATAATGCAAGAGGAGTCGTCTGCATCGGGTTACCTTTACCAAGCGCTTTTGCACTGCCGATCAAAGTCAAGATGGATTACAATGAAGAGCAGAGGAAACTGCGTAATCGAACAGATCTGCTTCCAGGTCGTGAATGGTATAATCAACAGGCGTATCGGGCAGTAGCTCAAGCTCTTGGGCGATGTATTCGTCATGCTGCAGATTATGGTGCCATTTTCCTCCTAGATATACGACATTGTGATGATGGTTCACCGAACAATGGCGTTCCCGAAGCACACAAGAATCTTCCCCAGTGGATGAGACACACTGTGAAAAACTTGTCGAAACATGCAGCTGGGAATGGAAATTCTATGTTTAATTACGTCTCGTCATCGAATACCGTCTGGGGAGGATGGCCTGGCCTCCGGAAGGAACTGTCCCGCTTCTTCAAACAAGCGAAGTCTCATACTGATGAAGTGTTGGTGAAACAACGCGATAAGATTGCCGCTGCTAGCAAGAGTAATGTAGTCCATACCTATAATGTGAGGACGAGCAAATGGAGCGAGGAGAAGAGCGAGGAAATGCCACAAGCTCAGCCACAAATCAGCCCTGCTCAAGAAAATAATTATGCTTCGAAGATTATATCAATTGACACAACGCCCAACCAACCGAGCCGTACAAAATCTATGCAAGCTAAGAATCCCTCAACTACCAATAACGGAAATTCGTCAAGATCAATTCAGAGTGCAAAAAAGGGTTCTCTGCAAGAAATGTTCAAAAAGCAGCACGATGAATCTGTAGGATCGCAAAAACCACCGGCGTCTAGCACGACAAAGGCAAAGAAGACGCCGAATACATTGAAGGCAATGTTCCAAAAGCAGCAGGTCACGGCAAACGAAGCCAGTGCTGTCATGACACCTACCGAAGAAGAAAATATGCATGTTGATGATAATGAAGTTGCCATCACGGAGCAATCCCCAGATGCACCGCAAACTGAAGCAACTACTACTCCTATGAATAACTCCTTCTCCTTCAAGCGATCTCCATTTGCCAATAATTCACTAACACCAACCTCGGAGGTAGCATCTGGAACCTCGGAGCTATGCTTATCTGGGGGATTGACCGGTCCATTACATCATGACACGACAGAACTCGGATCCCCCGAAGAAGACGAGAGACTATGCATTGTGTGCGAAGACGAGAAAAAGGAGGTTATACTATTGCCGTGCAAACACATGTGTTTGTGTAAAAAGTGTGCATCGACATGTCTCTTCAAGACGTTGCACGAATGTCCCATGTGTCGAGCGATGATAGGAGATTCGATGGAGGTTTACTGGTAAAAAGATAATGTTGTAATACTGTTTTATAATTCCTTAATTCTCTTACCATATTTACCCCGAAGCTTGGCGTATGTAGTAGCTTGTCTTATTCGATCACTTCCACTCCAAACTGACCCTCATCAAAGAAGGATGTGGCAGTTACAGTGCCAATAGCCTTATCATCACTAATCCGTTCATACACGCCATAATACATTTCATGTCCAAACTTGCCTTCACGTACCACCTTCTTCCCCTCCTCGGTCGTTTCCTTCATCAACTTGACACATGGATCTGCGTCCATTTCGTCTTTGGTCAATTTACGAAACATGGGGTGTGCATTACACATTGCGATATGCCAATCATGCAAGTCTTTCACATCAGTAATGACATACAATCGTCCAATTGTGGGTTTTAGTAAATACGCGTATTCCGTGAGCAGACGTTCAGATACGATCCGTCGTGGCCAATTCTTACGTTTAAAGTGTGGATCCGGGAAGCAGATGAACATTTTCTCTAATGAACCACCCGCGAAGAAGTTGGGTAGATACTTCATGGCATTCGTCCGTAATACGGAACAATTTTGATATTGTGTCGGGTGTTCTTTGCGCTGAGCGAGTATCCGCAAACGCACAAATTCGGCAACCTTTGGTCGGATTTCAAGTCCTAATATTGTATGATCTGGTAATGATTCGGAGAGGGCTAAGGTGAGTCCACCGAAGCCACATCCCACGTCGAGCACATCCGGGCGTATATCCGCAATTAAGGAGGACCAATCGAAGGATTCATAAGCATCATGATCTGCTTCGTAATCCAACTCCGCCTCAGCCTCCTTTAATAATGGATGATCGGGATAATGTTCCTCGGTCCAATCCATCTCTCCTGGCCGGGTGGGGTATTCAAAGTTTTCGTTGAAAGATAGCGGGTTGCAATGCGCTCGGCTTCGGTAGAATTTCTTTTGTGGCATGCTCCCCTCAGTCGTAATGGGAGCAACAGCAGTAGTAGCCATCGCTCCACTGATGTTGTTTGTGGTCGACGTCATCGCCGCCGCAAGGCTCCGCTTCTCCTTCTTTGTTTTGGTCATCTTTATGCCTACTCTTCCTTCGTCGGCGGGCTTCGACCCGCCAATGAAAGTGGGTGTCAATAGCAATGTCAAGGTCTCGTGTTTACTAGGTAGATATCGTACCTGGCTGGACTCGAATGTTTCCGCTATTCCGAGGTGTGCAACGTCCCATATTCGGCGGCGGCTTGGGTGTAGGCGTAAGTTTGGTTGATTGATACATGTTTTTTTCGTTTGCTCATGTTCGCGTTTAGATTGACTTACGATAGATACGTTATTTCTAGAGGCAAGCGCCAGCAATTTCTATATCGGCATCGACAGCTAATCATGTTGTGATTAATGATAATGAGGTAGTAGAGGAAAGAGAGCTTCGCATTCCCATTCGGCTGAATTATTATTCGGGTGACAACATCAACAACAACAACAACAACAACAACGAAATACGACGTGACACGTGGCCTATTAATTCAGACGAAGCTCGTCTATTGCGTCGAGAATTTGTCCAGGAGGGATTCCGAAGACTTTACCGCTCTGCTGTAGCGTCATCATTGGGTCAGAACCGCATTACGAGTGGTGCTGCTGCTGTTACGTCTATCAATGGCTCATTCGGTGGGAACGAAGGGGGAGAAGACGAAGAAATTGTTGCCGCATTTGACACGTTGGGATCAATCTTTGGCACTCTCATTAATGGCATCAAAATGACCTTTGGTGTTTTCGGTTCACTCGTTAATGCAGCTGGTGCACTTAATGATGTTTTGGTTACTGATTTCAGACAAACTGAAGTAAATAATGGTGTCAATAGGGATTTAAAGCCGAAGGAGGAGGAGTGGATGTATTATGCTCAGTGATTCGTCCAAAAGTTATGCAAAATTAGTCATGATTATATAGGTTCTAGAAAAATTCACAGCCGTCTAAATTTTCTAATATCGTACATCTTCTCTCATGCGACCCTACTTCTTGTCTTTAGGCAAGTGTCGGCGCTCCTAGGAGATATGTTGCGACCCACTTCTTCAATGCATCATTAGCCAACTCGGACACTTTCTTATCGCTGTTAAATACAACTGTCTCATCTTCTTCATCGTAGCCTTCACCTATGCCCAGTGTTAATGTATCACCTTCTCTTCTATTGGATGAGTATGAGTTTTCCTCGGCTGCTGCCTTTTCCCAAGCCACTTCTCCAAGTGCTAGACTCTTATCAAGATTGTCTTTCGTAAGAATGTCCTGTTTTTGTAATGCATTTATAACTGCTCCGACCTTTGCAGGATTGACCACCTCAAAGATGCCACGTTCAACATAATTTGCGAGACTATGCTTTGGCCATAAACTTACACCGCTCAAAACTAGAAAGTCATTTGCGCTGGCAATTCCGCGTTTAATAGCAATGCTTGCCTCCTCTTGTGTACATTTGTAAATACCCTTGCTTTGATCTCCAACGGTCATGCCAAGTCCTAACTCTAATAGACTTTCTCGGCAATGAAGCCACATCATGGGACTTTGATTCTTGATGGCAAAATCTCCACCATATCGTATTGGTATCTTAGCACCACTGCTACCAATATCACAGCCCTTTGTGGATGGGTGATTGAGCATACAACCAAGTACAACCTTCCCATCCTCAATCAGAATTAGTATCAATGAATGATGCAGTTCCTGCTTTGAGAGTAAAAATGGAGACCGATCTGCCGATGATGCACGTAGGATTGTCCCAGGCGTAATATCGACCGATGATGATGCCAGCTTGGATGCGTCCATCATTAGCTTATTCGCAGTACCACCGCTCATTTGTATCCCACCGACTAATGGCGATTGTTCACCATCAATTTTGATTAAATTGGCTGCACTCCATTCCTTTAACATGTAATCATCAAATCCAGAACTGTACCTAGTTGCAGTCTCACCCCGTCCAATCATATTCATTAACAGTGTCCATGTTTCTAATCCAGCATCTCGTGGATCCACGCCACGACCTTGTCGTGCAAGCTCCGTCAATAGTGTTTGGGAATCTGTCGCACACATGTACCATGACTTGCGATCGAGCTCACCCGATAATTGCTGAGGTCCCCATCCGGCATACCCAGCAAAGAGCCAAAAATCATCAGGACCAGTGGCCACACCCCGTTGGACTAGTTTTTGTGCATTTTCAAATGTTGTCCATTGTATATCCTTCATGACCAATACACTAGCCTCACGTGCCTCCTTACTTCGTAACGAATGCAAACATAAAATATCTGGCATTGGGGTATCAAATCCCTGTACATCCCCCCCAAACCATACACGCCATCGCAATCCCGAATTAATAGTATCATCTAACAATCGATCGCTGGGTCTATTTAATATAATTCCTTTGGTGAATTTGTCATCATGATCCAAGACTAATATCACAGACTTATGAAAATATTGTTGTCGCAAGCCGAAGCCAAAATCTTGTTCGACACCCCCTAATATTACTGCACCTTTTTCGATGATTTTTCCAGAATCATATGCCCATTGCGATGGACTTAGTGGAGTAAATCCAGCAGTTGATGAAGTTGAGGACGATGAGAAGAGTGCACCAAAGCCATCCAAATCATCATCGTCGACCAAAACTCCTGCTGCTGCTGTGGCAGATGCTCCATCATCGTCGATTGTTGAAGATGGGGTGCTGCTACTGCTGCTACCTCCTTCGGACATGACAAGCTTGGCACGAAATGTCCTCCAATCTTCGTCATCCTCGTTATCATTGTCATCATCAGCATTGTCATCGTTCGACGACCGTCTTGGAAGTATCCCCCACCGCGTTGATTCAGAAATGCTACTACTACCAACCACCTCCCATCGAAACGACGCGGCGGAGGGGGAGAAGGCTAGGGCTTTGTCCACGGGTAGCAAACCCAGAAGTAGCGCTAAGAACAACCGCATCATCACTTCGACTTTCATGATGCATGTTCGATGACGATGAGATTGTGCCGAGCCGATGGAGCACGGACTCTGGGTGTCGACTCTTTCATTATTATTTGAGCGTATCTTGATGATGCGCTGTCCGGTCCACCTTTTTTCGCTTTTGTCCTGCCGCTATCCCTCTCTACCACACAAAGTCATCAATGGGGGAAAAAAAATAAAAATTCGATATCAGTACATCATATCAAAGCCCACGATCTGGTGAGCATTGGGTATCATAACTTTCTCTATTTCATGCTAATATTGGTGGTAGGTATTCAACGCCATCAATTCGCCTAAATTGACGTGGCGGAGCCCCTATCTGCGATCATGCCCACTTGAAGATGCAAATTCAATGACAAAATTGGCGAGGAAGACATATGAAGGAAATAGGTTTCGATATATCATTCTTTTGGAGGTACTCCTAAAGCCCGGCAGCCCTTATTCTTTTGGAGGTACTCATAAAGCCCGGCAGCCCTTAATGTCCTGTCTCCTGTATCCTGTCTCCTGTATCCTGTATCCTGTCACGCTC
>Ga0247843_1004068_pt1 | contig 22452 bp, 19 predicted proteins | sample LaCruzMarch2017__FD_192420 | JGI IMG/M metagenome (GOLD analysis project Ga0247843, IMG submission 192420) | Freshwater microbial communities from meromictic Lake La Cruz, Castile-La Mancha, Spain - LaCruzMarch2017_8m | ecosystem: Environmental > Aquatic > Freshwater > Lake | place: Spain...
ATTCCGTCGGGCGAACTTATCCCTGATGGGTTGCACCTCTGCAGAGCCCATTTCCGTTTCAGTTCGTAGCAAAGTTCAACGCATTAAACTATATTTACAAACTGTTGAAATTCCCAACCACTTTCATTATAACCTTGCCAGAATGAATATGCTTTTACACGGTATGAAAGACACCGAGTTTGACATATTCCACGGAGACACTTTATTGAATCAATGGAGTTTATTAAATGAAATGAACCCAAGTAAAAAAGAGGAGTTTGATGCCATAGTAGCTAATCCACCTTTTAGTTTACGTTGGGAGCCTAACGACACCCTTGCAGAAGATTTTCGTTTCAAAAGTTATGGTTTAGCTCCTAAGTCAGCAGCCGACTTTGCTTTTCTGTTACACGGTTTTCACTTCTTAAAACAGAATGGAACAATGGCAATCATTTTGCCACACGGTGTTTTATTTCGAAGTGGTGCAGAAGAAAAAATACGCACCAAATTGTTAACAGAAAATTCTATTGATACAATTATTGGTTTACCATCAAACCTTTTTTATTCGACAGGTATTCCAGTATGTATTTTGGTTTTGAAGAAATGTAAAAAGAAGGAAGATGTATTGTTCATTAACGCAAGCGAACATTTTGAAAAGGAGAAGCGACAAAATACATTAGACGAAAAGCATATCAACAGAATTGTTGAAACATATCAATATCGCAGAGACATTGACAGGTATTCCCGTAAAGTTTCAATGGACGAAATCAAAAAGAACGGCTACAACCTGAATATTTCTCGTTATGTAAGCACATCACAAGACGAATCAAAAATTAACTTGAAAGAAGTAAACACAAAACTAGTATTAATAAATAAGAGAATTAAAACAAACACGGACAAGCATAATGAATTTTTAAAAGAGTTAGGACTAAATTTAATCTAACAACGAAATGCCAACGCTATTTGCAAGCACATTGCCAAAGCCCCACAAGCCAACGCACAGACCAAAGCTTTGTCAAAGAGCTTGCAAATCCAACGCAGGACAAAATTGTTTTTAAAAAATTTCCCGACCCTTCAAAAAAAATAAAAAACGCAACGCACAACCCGACAGACAATGACACGGAAACTCAACAAAGACAATGGTTTACAAGCACGGACGACAGAACACCAGCTGCCAACAGCGGTTTTGCGTAATGGCGGGTTCAGTGCTTCGTATGACAGTTTTGTGGTAGGTTCAAGTGCAGTTCTTCGATTAAACTTTTGTGCTAAAAATCCGCCACTACGCAAAGCCGCAAAACGTTGGCGGCATCAAGCTAGAAAGACTTCAACTACAATAAAATATTCAAAAAAAGACTATAGATGTGATTTTTTCACTAAAATTGCACAATAAAACAACAAAGCAATGTTAATCAGATTCACAATTGAGAATTTTCTGTCATTTAGGGAAAAACAAGTCTTTTCAATGATACCAGGAAAAGGCTCTCTTAAATCACATCATAAATCGACTCCAATAAAAGGAGTTTCAGCTTTAAAAGCAGGAGTTATCTATGGAGCAAATGCTTCAGGAAAATCTAATCTGATAAAGGCAATAGATTTTGGAAGAAAAACCATTTTAAAAGGTACTAAGCCTGAACAGCCAGTAAGCACAAGTTTTTACAAACTAGATAAAAAATTTCTAAATAAACCTACTTATGTAGAATATGAAATCCAGCACAAGGGAAAGAATTATGCTTACGGGTTTATTCTAAGTGCGAAAGAGATTATTGATGAATGGCTATTTGAAATAAACAAATCTGGAGAAACAAAAATATTTGAAAGAAAAAACACCAATATCTACGACATAGATTTTCTTTTTAAGAAAAATAAAACAAAAGATGAAAAACAATTTTTAGAATTTACTGCAAAAGGAACACCTAGAAATCAACTATTTATTACCCAAATCCGAAACACAAACGTCACTGACAATGTATCCGACATTTCAGATATTTTAAATGTTATAGATTGGTTTCAGAACTCTTTGACTGTTATTTATCCGAAAACAAAGAACATAAGCAAGAAATTCGAATTACATAAAGACACTAATCTTCAACAAGTATTTAAAGAAATGCTTGATTATTTTGATACAGGAATTGATGGGATTGAATTTAAGGAAGTTGATTTTGAGAAAATGGACATTCCAACAGAGGTCAAAGAGGATATTAAGAACGATTTATTTAGTGAAAAATCTGAGAAAACAAGTGCTTTTCTTTCAAATCCTCAAGATGATAAATATTATGTCATTTCTAAAGTTGACAGCCTTACTGTTCAAGCTAAACTACTTAAGACTAAACATAAAATAATTGGTGGCGGATACGAACTATTCGACTTAAAAGATGAATCTGATGGCACAAGAAGAATTATGGATTTAATACCATTAGTAATAGATTTCTTTGGCGGTGGGAATGTGTTTGTTGTTGATGAAATTGAAAGGAGTTTACACCCTAATTTAGTTCGTGATTTTTTTGAATTCATCTTAGATAAATGTGACAATATAAATAGTCAACTGATTGTTTCTAGTCACGAAGCAACGCTATTAACTCAAAAATTACTTAGAAAAGACGAAATATGGTTTGCAGTTAAGAACAAAGAAGGTGCAACAAACCTTCATTCACTAGAAGATTATAATGTCCGTTTTGATAAAGAAATAATGAAAGATTATTTACTTGGACGATTTAAGGGCATTCCAAAACTTGGCAATAGAAACCATCTAACTGTTTTACCTATTAATGATTAAATTATGCCAAGAGAACCTATACCATTAGTTCGTGAAGGTGGATTCCTAGAAGCTGAGAAAATGTTTGTTTTGTCCTATGAAGGCAAGGTAAGTGAAAAGAAGTATTTTGAAGATTTTAGAAAGTCTGATTTATTTAATGATAGTGGTTTAATTGAAATAATTTCTCTAAAAAGACCTGCAAACAGAGGGGCTGACCCAATTAATGTGAAAAAACTTCTTCAAGAGGCTAAGAAAGAATATCGTTTTAAGGTCACAGACGAATTTTGGTTGATAATTGATAGAGATGATTGGGAAGAAATCCACAATCATAACTTTGATCTACTAGTTGATGATTGTAAAAAAGAAAATAATTTTTTCTTGGCAATGAGTAATCCTTGTTTTGAAATATGGTTAATCATCTAAAAGACATCAATGAATATGAAGAAGATAAGAGGGAAAGAATATTAGCTAATGCGAAAATTAGTAACAGTAAAAATTATATTGATACTGTTCTTAGTGGAATTCAAGGAAGAGGTTATAACAAAAGACCAAATCCCCGAGTATTTCTACCTTTAACAACGGTAGCTATCAATAGAGCAAAAGAACTTGATGACGAAAACCAAGACTATCCAAAACAATTAGGAACCCACATTTATAAACTAATTGAAAAATTAATAACGGATGAATGAAGCCCGAATGCCCAACACGCGTTTGGCTGCAATGGGGGTTTTAGTGCTAAACCCAAACCTTTTCGTACTTTAGTACATCACGCTGCCTAGCAAGTGTGGTGCACCCCATCTCCCACCTTCGCCAAGCCCGAAACCGTTAGCGTTCATGACCGAAGAAAAGGGTTTATTCGGCCTGAAAATAGCCCAATATGGCTGTTTTAATAAAGCGGTGTTGTTGGGTGGGAGCCAATTCAGGAACGGGCTTTAGCAGTTCAAAATGCGGCCATCCATCTTCATCGCGGCCAATAAAGCTGTAGTATCCGTAGGGAACAAGCAAAGCGCAAATGGCCACGTGCAGGCATTCCATTTTTTGCTGTTTGTTCATTTTTAGGGGGCCAAGTCCAATTTCTTGGAGGCCTATAAGCATAAGAACCGCTTCAAGTTCGGGAGCATCGCCCAGTATTTCGTGCAGGTTTTTTAGAAGGGCCGCCCATTCGGCCTGAAATTCAAGGTCGGGTCTAGCCTGTACACGCATGAATCAATTGTACAGCTGCAGAATCTCGCGGCTGGTTTCACCGGGAATAATCCGCACCACAGTTTGGCCAATCAAATCGGCCTTTTTACCACTGACGTTCAATACGACTTCCAGGGGCAAATCTGAAATGGGATCGGTATGCGTATAGCTTACCTCACCGGCCGAATTGGAATATTTAGTTACATCGACGATGCCGGCGCCATTTCCATTTTGAATGAACCGAACCTCAGCCTCTGAAACCTTAAAACCTTGAGAATCCAAAACTGTTACAATTACCGTTCCTGGGGTCGGCTCTTCGTAGCAACCAAAGGTGCTGAAAGCAACAGCAAGAGCAAGAAAAACAGGTGTTAACGTGCGAATCATGGCGGTATATTATACATAAAGGTAGAGATTTTTTTTAAGAACCTATAAATCGCACTGCTCAATTATCTTTGTACCAAAGCACATCCATGGAAACCCTACTGAAGGAAATAGCCCAGCGCATTCAAGAGGCGAAGCTTACAACGAAAAACGATTGCGAGAACTTTAAGCGCGATGTGCTTGGAAAGAACGGTTTGGTTCAATCGGCCATGGACCTGTTTCGGCAGTTGCCGGGTTCTGAAAAACCCAAATGGGGCTCTGAATTAAACCGGCTTAAAACCGAGGCCAGCGCGCTGCATCAAGCAGCACTGGACAACCTTGATTCAGAGGTTAAATTGCCTTGGACCGACATCAGCCTGCCTTCCGTTCCCCTGCCCAGGGGTAGCCTTCACCCCCTAACTCAGGTCGAGAACGATTTAACGAATTTGTTCAACCGAATTGGTTTTCGTGTGGCAACGGGCCCCGAAATTGAAGACGATTGGCACAATTTTACCGCCCTGAATTTTCCGGAGAACCATCCGGCACGAGACATGCAGGACACCTTTTTTATGAAAGGAAATCCAGACCGCTTGCTGCGAACGCATACCAGCGGAGTGCAGATTCGCACCATGCTCAACCAAAAGCCGCCCATTCGGGTGGTGGCACCCGGCCGGGTGTACCGCTGCGACAACGACGCTACCCACAGCCCCGTTTTTCACCAAATCGAAGGACTGTTTATCGACAAAGACGTTTCGTTTGCCGATATGAAAGAGGTGCTCTACTATTTTGTGGATCAGTTTTTCGGAAAGGAATTCGAGGTGCGGTTTCGGCCCAGCTTTTTTCCTTTTACCGAACCCAGTGCCGAAATGGACATTGGCCGAAGAAAGGCCAACGGAGAAATTGCTTGGATGGAAATTTTGGGTTGTGGAATGGTTGACCCCGCCGTTTTGGAAAATTGCAACATCAATCCCGAAGAATATTCCGGCTATGCCTTTGGCATTGGAATTGACCGATTGGCCATGCTCCGATACCAAATTCCCGACATTCGATTGCTGTACGAGAACGACGTTCGCTTTTTAAGCCAGTTCTAAGTATTTAGTCTTAACTAAATATTTTAATGTATAGAACAGAAAAACAAATGTTTATCGTTTAAAATCCTTGTTTTTAATTTGCCGAGAATCGCATATTTTTTAAATCACGGGCTAGCACCTGTGTTTATTAAAACCTGAACGGCCTTTTCCCGCTTTTTAATTTTTGATTTGCCGGTGTTGAATTGGGTTTGGCTTTTTGCCTTTGGAACTATTGCATGGGCTTTTTGCAGGGGTGTTTTTTAAGCTTTCTTTTTTTGGCGTAGGCTTTCAGGTTTCGAGGTGCGGCAGGGATTGACGCAGCTAGCCCGCAAAGCTTGGGGCGGCTGGCAGGCAGTGGGCCGCAGAGCGACTTTAGGAGCTACTGCGGCACCTGCACTGCCCCGCCTCAAGGTGCGGACTAGCTCGGAAAGCCCGGCTGCCGCCCCAACCGTTCGCAATAAAAGGCGGGGGAAGGGCTTGAATTAACGGCCTAAAAACACCAGTAAAATGGCGATGTCTGAGGGTGAAATTCCGCTGATTCGAGCCGCATGTCCTACGGTTTTTGGCTGCTGCTGACTCAGTTTTAATCGGGCTTCCATGGATAGTCCGTGGATGTGCATGGGGTCGAAATCGCTGGGAATGTTGACGTATTCGAGCCTTTTTATTTTTTCGGCCGTGTCTTTTTCGCGTTCCATGTACCCGGCGTATTTGATGCGGATTTCGGCGTCGGTGATGACGTCGGCTGAGCGCAAGCTCAGCTCTTGGCGCATGTTTTCACTGTTTTCTGCCAATCCATTTAGGTCAATTCCGGGCCGAGCGAGCAGTTGAGCCCAGCGTATTTTTTGAGCAATGGGGGCGGTATCGATTTTTACCAACCAAGGATTTATTTCGCTGGGATCTGCGCTGTTGTTGTTTAGGAATTTGAGCAATCCAAGGCTTTCGGCCTGCTTTTTTTCGATGCCCACGATGCGTTGTGCCGATATGAGACCTAGGCTATGGCCGAGCGGGCTGAGTCGTTCGTCGGCATTGTCTTGGCGGAGCAAAATGCGGTATTCGGCTCTGGAGGTGAACATGCGGTAGGGTTCGTCCGTGCCTTTGTGGATAAGGTCGTCGATGAGCACACCGATGTAGGCTTGGTCTCGGCCCAGCACAATGGGTTCTTGGTTGCGAACCTTTTGTACTGCGTTGATTCCGGCCATGAGTCCTTGGCATGCGGCCTCTTCGTAACCGGTGGTTCCGTTGATTTGGCCTGCGAAGAACAGGTTTTCAATGGGTCGTGTTTCGAGCGAAAGGCTGAGTTGAGTGGGCGGAAAGTAGTCGTATTCGATGGCATATCCGGGGCGGAACATGCGGGCATTTTCCAGTCCGGGTATTTGCCTTAGGGCTTTCCATTGAACGTCTTCGGGCAGGCTGGTTGAGAAACCGTTCAGGTAGATTTCGACTGTATTCCAGCCTTCGGGTTCAATGAAGAGTTGGTGCCGGGTTTTATCGGCGAAGCGGTGTATTTTATCTTCAATAGAAGGGCAGTATCGTGGTCCTAAGCTTTGAATTGTTCCGTTGAACATGGGGCTTCGGTCGAATCCGCTTTCAAGGATTTCGTGCACCAAGGGGTTGGTGTAGGTAATGAAGCAGGGAAGTTGTTTTTGTGTTAGGTTCAGGTTTTCGTAAGAAAAGCAAGCGGGGTTTTCGTCTCCGTCTTGGCGTTCGGTTTTGCTGTAATCGATGGAACGGCCGTCGATGCGGGGTGGGGTTCCGGTTTTCATTCGTCCGGATTCAAAGCCAAGGCTTAGGAGTTGTTCTGTAACGCCGTATGCGGCGGGTTCGCCGGCTCGGCCGCCCCCGTAGTTTTTTTCACCGATGTGAATGAGTCCGTTGAGGAAAGTTCCGGAGGTAAGCACAACGGTTTTTCCGGCGATGTGGTTTCCACGAGCGGTTACGACCCCGCGCAGGGAGTTTTGTTCCATCCAGAGTTCTTTCACGGGTTCTTGCCAGAACTCTAGGCTTGGTATTGCTTCAAGGTATTGCCTCCAGAGGTCGGCAAAGAGTTGTCGGTCGTTTTGGGTTCTTGGGCTCCACATGGCGGGGCCTTTGGAGCGGTTGAGCATTCGGAATTGAACACGTGAGCGGTCGGATACTTTTCCTGAGAGTCCGCCGAGGGCATCGATTTCGCGTACGATTTGACCTTTTGCGATTCCGCCCATGGCGGGGTTGCAGGACATTTGTCCGATGCGCGACAGGTCCATAGAAACCATCAGGGTTTTGGCTCCGCGGTTTGCTGCTGCTGCCGCTGCTTCGCAACCGGCGTGTCCGCCTCCTACAACAATAACATCAAAAACATCGATCATGGTCAAAATTGAAAATGTTCCACGTGGAACGTAACGAGAGTAAGGTGTTTTTATGAACTGCAAAGGTAAGTAGGATTCTGTTTGCAAGGCGTTTTTGGATGATTATTGATTGGGGGGGCATGTGGTAAACGGATTCACGGGCGGGAGGGATGATCGGGTGCGGGAGTGGACGGGGGGGGAGTGGACGGGGGGAGGGACGCGGGAATGAACGGATGGGCGGGTGCGCGGGTGAACGGGTGAACGGATGGTTGAATGAACGGACGCGGGAATGGACGGGTGAACGGATGAACGGGCGAACGGATGGTTGAATGAACGGACGCGGGAATGAACGGGTGAACGGATGAATGGATGAACGGGTGAACGGGTTAACGGGTGCATGAACGGGTGAACGAATGCATGAATGGTTGAATGAACGAATTTGCGAACGAACGAATACACAGGGCTGCACCCTGTGCTAGGGTATTTCGCCCCTTCAGGGCTGGGCGGCTTGATGTATAATGCGGATAACTTAGCTAGAAATCCTCAAAATTCGTGCATTCGTGGCTGCCCTTTCTAACGGCTTTCTAGTAATCATTGATTGTGGGAGCCTGGACAATTTATCCACGAATCCTCAAAAATTCGTGCATTCGTGGCTGCCCTTTCTAACGGCTTTCTAGTAATCATTGATTGTGGGAGCCTGGACAATTTATCCACGAATCCTCAAAAATTCGTGCATTCGTGGCTGCCCTTTCTAACGCGGTTTAAAGGATTGTCGTTTATGGGCGGCAGGAATACGGTTGGTAGGGGCAAACCCATGGTTCTGCCCCCCTGAATTGGAACGAGCGATTGTTCCAATCCCGGCGTTCCACGTGAAACATTGGCAAAAACGACCTTGGACAGTGCGGCCCTGCAGAATGAGGAAGATGGATTGTTCCAATCCCGGCGTTCCACGTGAAACATTGGCAATAACGACCTTGGATAGTGCGGCCCTGCAGAATGAGGAAGATGGATTGTTCCAATCCCGGCGTTCCACGTGGACCAAAGGTGGCACAGCAACAGCCTAACCTAGAAGCGAAAAAAAGAAACCAAAACCACAGCAACGGGCCCAACCCCGTGGCCCTAAACCACTAAAATAAATCATCCAGAGATTCCCAACAAAGGATAGGAGTTCTGCCAACAAGATTCGCAATATAGACGTAAAAATATAGGGCGTTCCACGTGGAACAGAAGTTGGAATAGGAAGGTTGGCGGGGAAACAAAGGACTGAAAAGCAAAAACATACACCCCGTGCAACGCTTATCGAAAGGAGGGTTCAGGACTTTATCCGTTAATTAAACGGTTAATAAACGTTTACCGAACGGATAATCGCGATCCGCGGTCGTACCTTTGTAGTGGGGGGCCGTTTCCCCCCAGGGGGGCCGAATCGGTAGCGCGGTTTCAGCCCTGGTCAGGCCCATAGCCATAATCCATACCTATTCCGATGGCTTTTCATTCCCCTTGTTTCTCTTTCGAAGATTAACACGGATATTGTGCCCATATTTCATCATCCTACTATGAGTTCAGGCCAAAATCCCATTTAATAAAGGCATTTCCTTAGGTGCCCAAAACAGGAAAGGGTGTTGTTCTTCGAGCCAAAAGAATCCGCTTTTCTTCCATTTTGGACAACAGCCAAAATGGAACGGCGGCAAATCAAGGACATGTACGAACGATCGTGATATAGCCTTGCCCTGCATTGTATTGACCAATGTTTTGAATCGGGCTTCCATTAAACGTTCCAGAGTTGGCAAATTGACCGGTTGACGTGGCTGGATTTGTGCCGCTGGAATGAATGTAGGAACCGCCGCCGCCGCCGCCATTTCTTCCGTCTGAATTGCCAGATCCAGTATTGTTCCACATCCAAGCACCGCCGCCTCCAGAATATCCGCCGCCTCCTCCTCCAGCATGGTCTCCGCCTGCTTTGTCAGGCCCGCCACCTCCAAATCCACCCAATTGACCATACCCGTTTCCTGCAATGCCTGTAAATCCATTCACCACCATCGCATTCCAGCCTTTTCCTCCTGCTGATGCGGAATTCCCGTTTGTTCCATGTACTGGATCGTTGTTCCACGCCATGGATCCGTCGGGAGACAAATTCCCCAGCTTTCCAGGATGGAACTGAGCCGAACCACCATTAATAATGGAACCGCCTCCGCCCCCGCCGCCAACCAACAAGGGTAGGTTTTGACCACTTACCCAAACAAAAGAGCCTCCGCCCCCATTTCCGCCTCCATTGGCCGTATTTCCTTGCGTATTTTGATTGGCTTCCTGTCCAACCACCAAATTCAACTGAGTCCCAGAAGTAAGGGCAAACGTTGCCCTTACAATGCCGCCTGATCCGCGGTTGTTTTGACCCACTCCATTGGGAATACCGCCCTGTCCGCCGGCAGTTGTAATGGTATAGTTGCCCGTTGCGGGAACCGTCCACGTTTGAACTCCCGAATTCACTGAAACAACCCCAACACCATAGCTTGCATTGCATTGGGCTTGTGTTGGTCCATTGGTACCCGTTTGACCGCAATTTGAAAAGGAAAAGGTTGCAGGAACGCAATTAATTACGGTCAAAGTGCTATCTAGCGTGTCTTTGCACCCAACAGAGCTAGTAGCAATCAGCCGAACAAGCACATTGCCCGTCTGCGACCATGTTACAGAAGGTGTACCTGAGGTAGAACTCCCAGGGCTTCCATTTTGAAAAGACCATGAAAAAGTGGAGTTTTGGGTAGTAGCGGTAAACTGGGCTGCATTATTTATAATGGGCGATGCAGGCACAACCGAAAAAGCCGCTACAGGATTCGCCACCGATATGGAATGAAGCGTAGGAGCTGAACTGCCACATGAATTCACAGCTACCACAGAAATACTGCGAGAGCCTTGAATTGCTGAAAAATTCACAGAAATACTGTCCAGGTTGTTCGGACCCACAACCGTATCCAAATTCCCAATGCTCCAAACATAAGAAAAGGCACCCTGCACGGGCGAAATTGAAAAAACAACCGCAGTATCCGATGGACAAACCAGGCTCGGCCCCTGAATAAGTGTAGGTGATGGTGGAGCGGAACTGCATTCACAGGAAATGGCCTTCCATCCTGTTTGAAAATAGGCTTCAATGCATCGGGTATCGCTGTTATAAACCTGCAAACCATGTGCGGGACTTCCTATTCCATTGCGTTGAGCTGTGGTCATGGTGGGAAGTAAAAAGCCACCGTTCGTACCTCCAACTTCAAGAGTAGCAGAAGCATGTGGCGGAGTACCCGCACCAATTTTCACACCTTGGGCTTGAGCATCAATCATCCAAAAAACGCAGAAGAAAAAAGAAATAAGAGCCGTCCTCATAGTATGCATTTAGTAAAATTAGGCTATAAAGTAAGCCAATTTTTAGAGTTCCTGGGCAATTTCTCTCGTTACTAAATCCACTACAAGGCAAAAAACCATACCACCACCGCCTATAATCAATGATACTAAAACCGCGTTAGAAAGGGCAGCCACGAATGCACGAATTTTCGAGGATTCGTGGATAAATTGTCCACGCTCCCATACCCATTGATATAAAAAAACACCCTAGAAAAATCAGCCACGAATGCACGATTTTTTTGTTTTCGAACCCAAACCTCCGCACCAAAAATCAAGCCGCCCAGCCCTGAAGGGGCGAAATACCCTAGCACAGGGTGCAGCCCTGTGGTTTCGTTAATTCGTTCACCCGCCCACCCGTTCATTCGCCCACCCGTTCATTCCCGCATCCGTTCATTCATGCATACGTTCACCCGTTCATTCGTTCGTGCATTCATTCATGCATCCGTTCATTCGCGCACCCGCCCATCCGCTCATCCGCCCACTGGTTCATCCGTTCATCCGCGCATCCGTTCATTCGCGCACCCGTTCATCCGTTCATCCGCGCATCCGTTCATCCGCGCATCCGTTCATCCGCGCATTCGTTCATCCGCGCATTCGTTCATCCGTTCGTTCATCCGTTCGTTCATTCCCGCATCCGTTCATTCGTTCGTGCATTCATTCATGCATCCGTTCATTCGCGCACCCGCCCATCCGCTCATTCGTCCATCCGTTCATCCGTTCATCCGTTCGTCCGCCCATCCGTTCGTTCATTCATGCATTCGTTCATTCCCGCATCCGTTCATTCATGCATACGTTCACCCGTTCATTCGTTCGTGCATTCATTCATGCATCCGTTCATTCGCGCACCAGCCCATCCGCTCATCCGCCCACTCGTTCATCCGTGCATTCGTTCATCCGTGCATTCGTTCATCCGTTCGTTCATTCATTCGTTCATCCGCGCATCCGTTCATTCCCGCATCCGTTCATTCGTTCGTGCATTCATTCATGCATCCGTTCATTCGCGCACCCGCCCATCCGCTCATTCGTCCATCCGTTCATCCGTTCGTCCGCCCATCCGTTCGTTCATTCATTCGTTCATTCCCACACCCGTTCATTCGTGAATCCGCACATCCGCGCAGTCCTAACTAAATCCCCGCATAAAACACCAAGCCGCCCAGCCCTGAAGGGGCGAAATACCCTAGCACAGGGTGCAGCCCTGTGTATTCGTCCATGCAACCATGAACCCATGCAACCATGAATCCGTGTAACCCTGCAACCATGAATCCCTGCAACCATGAATCCCTGCAACCATGAATCCGTGCATCCCTGAATTCATACATTCCTGCGTTCCCCCACAGGCCCGCCCCTACCTAACCCGCGCCTCCAAACACCGATCCTCCTCCGCCCGCATCGCCGCACGCTCCCCCGCCGTTTTGTCCTTAAACCCCAACATGTGCAGCAAACCATGCACCATAACCCGGTCCAACTCCTCATCCATTCCATGCCCATTCAACCGCGCATTCTCTTTTACCCGATCGACCGATATGTACAACTCCCCCTTCAAGGCATCTGCGGGTATCCGCTCCCGCATATCAAAGGTGATGATGTCGGTGTACTCGTCGTGGTTCAAATGCCGCCGATTCATTTCCAACAACTCCTCGTCCAGCATAAACACCACACTTATGTCTTCAATCTGCTGCCCCCGCTCCTGAACACAACCCTCAAGCCAAGCCCTGCGCTTGCGTAGGCCCCTTGCCCTCCAACCAAAACTTGAAAAAAATTGAATCACGATACCCTGAAAATTAAGTCCACCTGCCGCCCCCGGTCCGAATACAACAACTCGTCGCTCAACCTTCGCATTAAAAAGATGCCCCGTCCACTTTCCCGCTCTATATTCTCAGGCAAGGTGGGATCCGGCACACTCTCTTCGCAAAACCCCATACCACAGTCCTTTACCGCAAACCGCAAGGTGTGTTCGCTGTAAGCATATTCCAGCTCAAACTCAGGAGTACAAGCCCCAGGGCAGCCGTGCAATATGGCGTTGTTGCTCGCCTCACTCAAGGCAATCAATACATTCCCCAAATAATCGGTCGAAATCCCATGCACATCAAACAAATGCTGTATCAGCAGCTCTACGGTGCGCAGCGATTCCGCTTCGGCGGGCAAGGTCAACTGACCGGATGTTTTCTCAAAAACAGGAGGATCAATGCTCATGGGCGAGAAGAATTGAAGTATTCAGAAACACGCTGTTTGTAATAAGGTTTGAAGGCTGGATTTGCAAAACGCAAAAACTCCGTTTCGTTTTGGCGCCTACGTTGGTATTCTTGAAGTATCTGTTCCGGCAACTTCCAGTCTTTTAGGTTTTCGTTCGATTCCCGCTTCTCGTCCTGGTCTTGCTTCCGCAAGGCTTTTTCCGATTCCATCATGCGTCGGGTTATTTCTTGCTGCCTCAACAAGGTCTGAGCATTGATTTGCTTGTTTAAAATGTCCCGCTCGGTTTCTTCCATTTTTTTCATCATTTCGGCCAGGCTCTTCCGCCCATCTTCGCCCATGTCTTTCATCATTTCTTCCATCTGCCGCCGTATTTGCTCTTGCTCGGCCGCCATTTGAGCCAATTGCTTGGATTGCTCGCCCCGATTTCCTCCCTCTCCTTGCCCCGGCTTGCCTTGCTTGTCGTTCTTCTCTCCCTCTTTTTTCTCTTGCATTTTTTTCTGCATCTCTTCCATTTTCTTCTGCAATCCCAACTGCCGCTTGATCATTTCTTGCATTTGCTCGGGCTTGCTGTTTCCGGGCTTGTTGCACTGCGAACCGCCCGAGGAGCCCATGGAGTTCATTTGCTGCTGCATTTGGTCTAAAGCTTCGCTCAGCATCAAGGCCAGGTTGTTCAGGCCGGTCATCGCTTCTTGCTGCCGAGTCGCCGTTACGGGATACATGCGTTCTGAACCGGCATCCAAGGCCGATTGCATGCCCCGCCGCACCTTTAGCAATTCCTCCATTACTACGTTTTCTAAATCGGGAACCCGTTTGCTTAGCGCCAACAGCGAATCTTCTACCTGCCGGGCACTCGTTATCAATCCCCGCTGCTTTCGCAACACCTCGCGCATCAATCCGTCGCTTTGCCGCCCGCCCTTGTGCTGTTCCACCAAGGCCTCCTGCGAAAAACTCAACTGCAATACATTGTCCAGCAACAACCTTAAATCTTCCATGTTTTCTCCCTGCTGCCCGGCCGCCATGCTTTGCTGCTTTTCTTTCATTTTTTGGGCCATCTTTTTCATTTTCTGGGCCGCCGATTTTTGCTTGGGACTGGCCTTTTCAGGTTGGCTTTTCTGCAAATCTTCCTGGGCATCGTTCATCTCTTTTTCTATGTCTTGCATCTCTTCTTCCTGATTGTCAAGATCATTCGGCTTTTCCAGTTCTTTGTTTTTCTGGTCCAATTCCTCCAGCTGTTTTTTTACTTCCTCCGCTTTTTTGTTCAACTCGGCTTGTTTCTCGGCCTTTTCTCCGTTGTCTTTGCCTTTGTCTTTTTCCAATTCTTCTTGTTTTTTCGCCAGGTCTTCCAATTGCTGAATGGCCTCTTGCATGCGCTGCTCTACCTCAAATTGCTTGAAAAGCTCTAAGGTTCGGTCCAATTCTCGCTCCACCTGTTCGTTGCTCATCTCCAACTCATCCATCATTTTTTTTAGGTCTTCCTTCGAAATTTTATCCATCAATGCCTCCAGCTGTTTTAGCATGTTTTCAAGCTTTGAGTCCTTCATTTCATTAAGCAATTCCTCAATTTTTTTCTGTTTGTCTAAAATAGATTGCTCTGTTTTCGATATATTCTCGTTCCTAAGGTTGTTTTCTTTTTGTTTTTCCTGAAACTTCTGCATTTCTTCCTGCATCTTCAGCCTTTGTTCCAACAAGGCTTTTAGCTGCTGTTTTTCTTGCCATTCCGGATTTTTCTGGCTTAGCATTTCCCGCTTTAATTTCTCGGTTTGTTGCTGTAGTTTCTCCAGTTCTTTTTGCTGTTCTTGCATGCCTTTTTGTATGGCTTCGCTGGCCTCTTTGCGCTCGGCGGCTACTTCTTCAGGGCTTAGAATGCGGTGTTGCACCACCGGTGTCCGGGCCGATTTTGGCCCCAGCACCCCGTCGTTGTCCCAAACCACAAAGCAATACGACAGTTCTGCGCCCAGTTCAAACCCCAAATCGCTTAAATCCACGGGATATTGAAAACTAAATTGGGGGTCTTTTCCTGGAACAGGCAGGGCCAGCCGTTTCCATTGGGCAAACGGCAAATTGGGGTCGGCACTGTAGTAAAAGGCGATGCGGCTCAGGCCATGGTCGTCTTTGGCTTGGCCTAAAAACAGAATGCGCGAAAAGGCCAAACTGTCGGCCACCGACTCCACCCGAATCTCTGGATGCAAATCGGGCAGCACCCGAATGGCATACGTTGCACTGTCGGGCTGTTTGTACTTTTCGTTGCCCGCCTTCAAGCCCAAGTTAAACGATTCCATGGCCCGGCGGCCAAAGCGCACTTTGTTCTCGGCACCCGGATTCAGTTGCTCAACGCTGTCTTTCCAATACAACCACACCTGCCGTGCATCTTTCCACAGCAGCTCCCATTCCAACTTGGTGCCCGCGGGTACGGTCATGTCTTGTGGATTTAGCAGTTCCTCGTCCTGCATGTTCAGGTATGCCGGATAATTCACTTTTACTTTCATGTTCAGCAGCAAAGGCCTAGGCAAAACCGACAAGGTGTAGGCTTCGGTTTGGTGGTCGCCCGAGCTTAAAAAGAAAACCTGATTGGCCCCAGGGTTTTTAAATACGTAGCTGTACGCGTCTTCGCTGTCTTGCTGCATGCGGTAGGCGGCTCCGCCCAAATGCAAAAACAAGACCTCGGGGAGCTCATTCCCCGCCAATTTTACCTGCAATTCAAAATCTTGGTGGGCAGGGGTGGCTAAGGATTTGTTTAATATCTGCACCCGATACGGCGGTGGCGGCAAATACACATTTCGGTAATTGAACAGGCGCTCAGAGCCTTGGGTTATGGCCTCAGGCCGAACAATCCATAGGGTACTAAGCAGCAAGGTGGGCAGCAGCAGCCAAGGAATCCGCCTGCGGCTAACGCTAAAATCCACGGCCCGGTCAAAAGCAAAGGGACCCAATTGCTGGGTTCGTTGTTGAATGGAAGCCAGCAGGAGTTCAGAGCTGCCATTTCCAGATTTCTGCATTTCTTGCAGCTGCAGGGCATTGATCAGGCGGTCGCCCACCCCTTCAAAGTGCGCGCCAATGTTCAGGGCCGCTTGTGCATGGCTCATGCGCCCGCGCAGCCGGTACAGCGCCAGCAGGGGCCGCAGCACATAATATCCCAGCAGAGCTAGGTTCCCGAACAGCAGGGTAAAAAACATCGCGGCACGCAGCGGCCGTTCAAACCGGCCCAGGTACTCTGAAAAGGTAAACAGCAAAAACGCTGAAATTCCCAGCCCTAGGGCAAAAAGCCCACCACGAAGCAATTCGTTCAGGTAATACCTGCGAATGTAGGCTTCTAGTTTTTGCTGCAGTTCAGGTTGAGGTAGCATGGTAGGGAAACGGCTTTATAAACGACTAAATCAGGCCTGCGGTTGCAAATTCCAACAAATAAACGGCAAGTTTATCGCAAATCTTTGTTTTGATGCCCAGTTTGGGGCAAAGTACAATGAATTTATGGGTTTTTTGGGCGGCAGCCGGGCTTTCCGGGCTACTCCGCAGCTGCCGAAAACGGGCCGGCCCGTGCACGGCAGTAGCTCCCAAGGTCGCTCTGCCGCGCCAGGGCCGGCAGCCGTTTCGGCCCTTGCGGGGTAGCCTCGTCAATCCCTGCCGCAGGCTCCTGGCCGTTTATCGAGTAGAGACAGCCCATGTAGAGACAGCACATGTGCTGTCTTTACGCAGGAGGCCGCCCATGTAGAGACCGCCCATGTAGAGACCGCACATGTAGAGACAGCACATGTGCTGTCTTTACGCAGGAGGCCGCCCATGTAGAGACCGCCCATGTAGAGACCGCCCATGTAGAGACCGCCCATATAGAGACAGCACATGTGCTGTCTTTACTTGGCTCGGCTCTTTTTCTGCTTCACCAAATCGTAGCTGTGGCGAATTAATTTTAACAGCAATTCGCTGGGAAGCCCCTCGGCATCTACGGTATTCCAATGGGTTTTATTCATGTGCCAGCCCGGTACAATTTGTCCGGGCCAGGCTTCTCTAAGCTGCAGCGAACGCTGGGGACTGCATTTTAGGTTCAATGTCCTTTTTTCCCATTCCACATCCAACAAACAAAACATACCCCCCGGATTTTTGAACACCAAGGTTCGGTTGTCGAAGGGAAATCCCTCGGTAACTTCGTCTAAGCTTAGGCAGAACTCCCGAATCTCGTCCAAGTACATTACAGGGGAATTAAGGGATACAACACAGGTCGGCTGGGCGAGGCGTCGTTTTCCCAGCGCAACAAGCCCAAATGCAGCAAATACATGCCGTCTTGCACCTCATTGGGCACATAAATCAGTTCGGTGATGCTGGCTTGAGTTCGGGGGGCCTCAGGGTGGTTCCAAAAGGCATGGTGCACCTGCAATTTCCCTTCGTCGCTTTCTCGGTCCACCGAAGGCAAATCCAACAGCAAGTGTTCAATCCCCGCATCGCGCAGCAAGGCTCCGCAATCGGGATGCAAGTAGGCGGGGTTGCTGCCCGAATAATCTCGGCGCAGTTTATCGGTTTCGTTGGGTAGGGTGCGAATCACCAGGGCTTTTTGTTCGGAATTTACCAGGCCGGGTTTTAGTTGGTCGGGCATAACCACCAAGTCATTGCCAATGGCCAAGGGCGTAACGCTGATCAGCTGGGCCAGCATCCAAGGATTGGGAACGGCCAGGTAGGCAGATTGAACGCCCACATCGATGTGGCCCACGCTTTCGGTATGGGTTCCATGTCCGTGTGGATTGATAAACACATCGCGGAAATTAACGGGAGCACCGGCTTCGACCGACCCAATAAAATCGGCGGTTTCAACAGGCTGAAAGCGCAGGGGATTGGCCCACCAGGCGCGGGGATGTTGCCCGTTGTTCCCCACGGGAATGCTCAAATCGTGGGGGCTTTCATGGTCCACTTTATATCGACCTTGGGGCAGTTCTAGAATGCTGTGCAGTTGCATTCCACTAAGGTAGAGGTTTCGCTGTAAAGTCAGCACATGTAGAGACAGCACATGTGCTGTCTATACACGGCAAACGGCCACAACGCCGCCCGCGGCAGGGATTGACGCGGCTACCCCGCAAGGGTGCCGAAGCCTGGCCCGCTAGGTGCGGAGGCGACGTTAGGAGCCCCCGCAAACCAGCTGGGCCAGCCTTTCGGCAACCGCGGAGTAGCGCGGAAAGCCCGGCTGCCGCCCACCATCACAATCCTAAAAACCGGCCGCTGGCTGAACGCAAAATAGGGCGTCAGTTTATTAGCCAGACGCAAAATATCACGTTTTGTTCGCCAACTGCCCGCAGGCCGCGTCGATGTCTTTGCCCCGGCTGCGGCGCAGGCTGACCCGCACCCCCGCACGGTCTAAAATGCCTATAAACTCGTTGGTTCTGGCCGTGGAACTGGCCTTGAATTCCCCGCCTTCAATGGGGTTGTATTCGATTAAATTGACCCGGCAGGGCACGCGGCGGCAAAAGCGCTCCAAGGCCCTGGCGTCGTCGTCGCTGTCGTTAAAGTCGCGCAGCAATACGTATTCGTACGTTATGCGGTTGCCGGTGGCCTCGTAAAACCCAGCTACGGCGTCGGAGAGCATGTCTAAGCTGTTGCTGTCGTTGATCGACATTAGGCGGCTGCGCTTTTCGTCGGTGGCGGCATGCAAAGACAAGGCCAAGCGAAAGCGAACGCCGTCATCGCCCATTTTCCAAATCATTTTGGCTATTCCGCTGGTGCTTAGAGTAATGCGCCTGGGCGACATGCCTAGTCCTTCCGGATGGCTTATGCGGTCAATGGCCGAAATCACGTTTTTGTAGTTCAACAAGGGCTCGCCCATGCCCATAAACACAATGTTGGTCAGGGGTATTTGAAAATGTTCCTGTGCCTGCCTGCCGACCTCGACCACCTGGTCGTAAATTTCGTCGGGCATTAAATTCCGGGCCATTTTTAGCCGGGCGGTGGCGCAAAAAGAACAATCGAGCGAGCAGCCCACTTGGCTTGAAATGCAGGCGGTCATGCGTTTTCCTTTGGGTATCAATACCGATTCAACCACCTTGCCGTCGTGCAGAGAAAGGGCCGATTTCACCGTGCCATCGCTTGATTTTTGAACGGTCTTCGGATTTAAATGCAGCAGCTCGAAATGCGATTCCAAAAAGGCCCGTAGGGGCTTGGCCACGTTGCTCATTTCGTCGAAACTGCGCGCATGCTTTTGCCACAGCCATTGGTGTACCTGCTTGGCCCGAAAGGCGGGTTCGCCCCTTTCGGTAAAAAAGGTGCTGAGTTCGTCTTGCGAAAGACTGCGGATGTTGGGTTTTGCGGCCATGGGCCTACAAACTTAGTGTTTTTCGATGAGGCCCTTAGAATAGGCGTAGTTCATCAATTCGGCAGCGCTTTTGCAGGCCAGCTTTTTCAAGATGTTTTTGCGGTGCGTATTGATGGTGTGATGGCTCAAATGCAGCTGCTCGGCAATATCGCGCGAGGAACGGCCTTCGGCCACCAAGGTTAGAATTTCGGTTTCGCGTTCCGACAGGTTTTCTTGTGGCTGAGGCCTGCCCCCCCCCGCCATTTGCCGGCTTTGCTGAATTAAAATGTCAACCACCGCCGGCGAAAAAAAACGGACTCCTTTGGCCGCGGCATAAATGGCTTCGGTGATTTCTTGCAGCGGGGCCTCAGTGGTGAGCAAGGCGACCATGCCGACTTTGTGGATTTGGTAAATCCATTCGGCCGATTGCCCCGAAATCAACACCGTGGGAATAGAGCGCAGCAGGGTTTCGCGGGCCGGCGAATTTTCCATGGCCTCGAACAGGCCAGCAAAACGGTCGTCAACCACCAAAACCTGAACGCCCTCGCTTTGACAATACCTAAAAAGGCCCTCGGCTCCTTCCAATTCGTCCAATTCTGTGGCCAAGCCAATGGGCCCAAAAGCGGGTTGCTGCTGGCATAGCGATTCCAACGCAAAGCGCATCAGGGGCTGTCGAACGGCAATATGGATACGGGCAGTTGTTTCCATCGGATTACAAAGGTGATAAAATCATAGCACTTCCTGACTTAAAGCGGGCAAAAATCACCCATTAATGGGGTGTTCTTCCCCGTTCATGTTCCAAAACCTATTTTTCGGCTGGGTTATTTCCTGCATCGTGTTCAGTTGGGCATTATAATGTTAATGAATAAACCCCCCAACCGTCCTATATGTTCAAATTCATACTTTTATAAAAAAAACCTTATGCGCATTTTGCTTTTTTGCTTCCTTTTGGGCTCTGCCTTGTTTGTTTCGTGTACCGACACTGGGAAAACCGAGCCTATGCTTCGTTTTCGCATGCGGTTGGATTCAACCCAAGAACGCCTAAACAACATAGGTGCTCCGGCCGGCATTCCGGCCGAAAATCGGGCTCAAAACCCAAGATTCAACGCCATTGCGGTGCATTACATTGAACTGGCCAGCAGCCCCTACACCTTGTTGGGCCAAGGCAGCATTTTGTATCAAACGGCATCGACCAGCCAGGGCGGCAGCCAGGCGATTTTGTTTGACAGTTTGGTGATGGTGAACGACAACGAGGTGTTTTTTGAAATTCCGTTGAGCCAGGTTCCGGCGGGGAATTATTCTTGGATTCGGGTTTCCTTGGCCTATCAAAATTACGACATTTCGTTTCGGGTCGGGCCGCCTCAGGTGCCTGTAACCTTGAATGGGACGGCCAGCGTGGCGAGTTTTATCGGCTACAACACCTATATAAAAACCCATTTGGTAAAAACCCTTTCGGAAACCCTAAACAGCAACAGGGCGCAGGGTTATTGGGCCTTTGAGACCGCCATTCCGGGGTATCCGGCCCAACTAAGTTCAGGCCAAGCGCCTCCGGGCGCCACAACCGTTCCCAATCCGCTTTGGCAGTCGAGCCCCATACCGGCAGGAAGCTGTGTGGTAACCGGCCCCTTTGACCAAACCCTAAGCGTCAACGCCCAATCGAATGGCGACATTGAGGTGGTGGTAAGTTTATCGACCAACAAAAGCTTTGAGTGGAAAGAAAGCGGCGGCAACAATGTGTACGAGCCTTTGGCCGGCGATACCGTGGTGGATATGGGGATTCGGGGGCTCGTATCTACGGTAGTAGAGCAGCCCTAGCGGCCCGTTGGGGCAGCCCTAGCGGCTGCCCTTTCCCTAGCGGCCCGTTGGGGCAGCCCTAGCGGCTGCCCTACCCCTTTCGGCCCCGTTGGGGCAGCCCTAGCGGCTGCCCGTTCCCTAGCGGCGGCCCTTTCGGCAGCCCTTTCGGCGGCCTTTCGGCGGCCTTTCGGCGGCCCTTTCGGCCCCGTTGGGGACGGCCCTTTCGGGCCGTCCCCGGTAAAGACAGCCGCAAGGGCTGTCGCTACTTGCACCTTCCCCAACAAAACCCTACCTTCGGGTGTATGAATGTGCGTCTTTTCCGTTTCGGGATTCTTGCCCCCATGCTTTTGGCTCTGCTGTCGTGTGCATCTAAGAAACCCGGCAACGCCTCCGCAGAACCTTGCCTGGGCTTGCCCGATTTGGGCTTGATTTGCCCCGCCATTTATCAGCCCGTATGCGGATGCGACGGAAAAACATACAGCAACGATTGCACCGCCGAAGCCGCCGGAGTTCTTCGTTTTACCCCCGGGGAATGCCCCGCCGATTCCAATGCTGCCCCTAAATGAGTTGGTCCGCGAATGCCTAAGAGGCAGCGGCAGTGCCGAAAACGAACTGTACGATCGCCTTTCGCCACTGATGTTTGGAGTATGCCTGCGCTATGCCCCCAATGCCACCGAAGCCGAAGATATTCTTCAAGAGGGTTTCATGAAAATGTTTCAACATTTGGGCAGCTACCGAGCTCAAGGACCGCTCGAAGCCTGGGTGCGCCGAATTATGGTGCATACCGCTTTAGAACGGTACCGAAAAAAGGTCTTGTTGACGGTTGAAAACTCCGAAGACGAAACCCTAGACGCCCAGGCCGAAGCCGCCACCTTCGACGACAGCCTGACCACCGAATCCCTGCTCGAATTGATTCAGGCTTTGCCGCCCGGATACCGCTTGGTGTTTAACCTCTACGCCATTGAAGGCTACGCGCACAAAGAAATAGCCGAGCGACTCCATATTTCTGAAGGCACTTCAAAGTCGCAATTGGCCAGGGCCCGCCGCATTTTGCAAGAGCAGGTAGCCCGCCTCTACGGGTTTAAATCGCAACAACAAGAAAGATGAGGCAGCCCATAGACCAGCGATTCCGCATTTTGCAAGAGC
>Ga0247843_1004069_pt1 | contig 22449 bp, 20 predicted proteins | sample LaCruzMarch2017__FD_192420 | JGI IMG/M metagenome (GOLD analysis project Ga0247843, IMG submission 192420) | Freshwater microbial communities from meromictic Lake La Cruz, Castile-La Mancha, Spain - LaCruzMarch2017_8m | ecosystem: Environmental > Aquatic > Freshwater > Lake | place: Spain...
GTGTCATCCCATGGTGGTTGGGTTGGCGTAATGATTTCACCCGTTGGCAGGTAATCATCACCTCTTTTAAACATTTTATTAGCAGCAAATAAAAGCTCTGCTGAATCTCCCTTACCAATCTCACGGGCAAACCATGGATGAAAACCTAGTGTTACTGGTAGATCACAACCATTTGCTTCATACTCAAGTGACCAACGAATGGCATTATCTAAAATCTCATAACTTTGCGTAACAGTTGCGCCATTAAATGGTGATGGCAGCTCTAAGAATTGCCTGCCGCCGCCAATATCCTCCCAAGAGGATTGAGCGCCATATCCAATTAAGGCATGTGGTGGATCAAAGTTATTTGGTAATTGATACTTATTACCCTTTGAATCTTTAACAATTCCATCTTTAATTCTTCCGGCAAAGGGCGCCATTGAAAACCAACCCCAGCTTAAATCCTGTCCACGAAAAGAAACTGCAAACTGCATATCTCGCCACTGCACAGAAGCCAAACGTGCTCCTTGATCTAAATCAATTGCTATTGAGATTTGATCCCCATCAATGTTTAACACCTACTCAATCTCCTTTAGTGTTGGTGGATTAGCACCACTTCTAGAAACAGTTATTGCAGCAGCCTTTGCAGCCCGTTTAAGCATCATTTCTAACCGCACCCCACTCAAAGTATTTAGACTATCTTTCACAATTGCCTCAACCAAAATAGCACCCACTGTGTCACCAGCTCCTACAGTGTCAGCAACTGCAACCTTTACAGCATCAACACTTACCTTTTCACCCACTCGATAACCTGCTAACCCTTGATCACCGTATGTGACCACAATTAGTGATGGCCCCTTTGCAAGCCAATTGTTAACAACCTGGTCAATTTCAAGGGAAGGATAAAGCCACCTTATATCTTCACCACTTACATTCACGGCTGCAGAAATAGATACCCATTGCTCAACCTGCATCACATATTGCTTTCGATCACTAATCACGGCAGGCCGAATATTTGGATCAAAAACAATTGGTGCAATCTTTGCTACAGATTGCGCCCATTCAAATAAAACAGAGGCACCTGGCTCAATTGCTGTGGCAAGGGTTCCTATGTGAAGAATTGATGGCCGTTCAGATTGAGGATTTGCTAGCCAATCTAGAGTGAAATCAAAGGTGGCAGTATTTTCAATCACAAACTCATATGAGGCAGATCCTGTATCACTTAGTGAAACTATTGCTAAACATGTTGGCTTATCTGAATACTTTACGTAATCAAGTTTTACACCTGACGTAATCAATTCATCCTTTGCCATCTGACCATAATCATCAGTTGAAATCCCATCAATAAACTGAGTATCAATGCCAAGCTTTGCCAGTGCCTTTGCTGTGTTGGCTGGCCCGCCGCCGACAATTGGTTTTCGATCTGTGCCATCTGGGATTAAATCGATTAATACTTCACCCGCCACCCAAACTTGATTCATTAAAGCTCTTCACCTTTTCGAGCCAAAAACTCAGTTAAAACTTCCACGGCAAATAAGTGGTCTTCAACTTGAGGTAATCCGCTAATAACTAAAATCCCTTTAAATCCTTCATCTGTAATCAAAGGAAGTGCGCCACCATGTATTGCATGTATCTCATCTTGTAATTTATTTTCTTTATGCCAATCAACCCCACGCTCTTCGGCAGAGACTCTTTCATACATAGTTGAATGCTGCTTTAACTTCACCACAGCCACCTTACGATTTATCCACCAATCATTTTCAGGCTTTGAGCCTTGTAGGGATGCGTGGAAAACAATCCAATCCCCAATTCGAACCTGAATTGCAATAGGAACTTCTCTTTGATTACCTAAAGTAGTTGCTATCTCACCGATTTCAACTGCATCTGAATTTGTAAGTGAGGGCAGTTTTAATATTTGCTCTTCTTCTAATAATCGCTTGCTGCTAAAGCCACCAGTTGTCATACCCGTTAGCCTATTAGAGATATTACTTGGAATTAAAGGCAGCGATATCTTTAATAATTTGATCAAGGTTGATTTCAGGTGACCAGCCTAAAACCTGCTTAATCTTTGATATATCAGGTACTCGCATTTGCATATCCTCAAACCCTTCTGGATAGGCATTCTCATAAGCAATCTTTTCAATACTAGATTTTGATCCAGTAATTTCAATTACCTTCTTTGCTAACTCCATAATTGATATCTGCTTGTTGTTCCCAACGTTGAAAACTTGACCCAATGCTTTCTCTGAATCCATCACTAAAAGTAGGGCTCTAACAGCATCATCTACATGGCAAAAACATCTAATTTGATCACCACTCCCATACACAGATAGTGGCTCATTCTTTAAAGCAGCAGATACAAATCTTGGGACAACCATTCCGTAATGACCAACCTGACGAGGCCCTACAGTATTAAAGAATCTAACAATGCGAATTGGAAGTTTACTCTCTAGGTAATAAAAGTAAGCAAGGCTTTCATCCACAGCTTTTGCTTCACTATAGGACCACCTTGACTTCAGTGGATGCCCAATAATTCGATCATCCTCTTCATTTAAAGGCACCTTGTCGTTTTTGCCATAGATCTCACTAGTTGAAGCAATTAAAACTGGCTTTTTATATTTATCACATGCCTCCAGCACAACCTCACTACCTTGAAGGTTGGTTTTAAGGCTTTCTAATGGCTTGTTAACAATATTTAACACACCAAGGGCTGCCGCTAAGTGAACAACGTAATCACTTTCTGAGACTAATTTATCAATTGCTGCTTTATCTAGAATGTTGCCTTCATGAAAAGTTATCTTTTCTTTAATCCAAGATAAATTAATAGCTGAGCCAGTGGAGAGATTATCAAATACAACTACCTGACCACCTCTAGCAATCAATTTTTCAACAAGGTGGGAACCAATAAAACCTGCTCCTCCTGTAATTAAATACTTCACTAAATAGACCCTCGAGTGTTCAGAATTGGCATATCTCCAAGTTTTGTTAGATCCAGATAAGTGTGCGGTGTGGCAATAATTGCTAAATCATATTCATTACTAAGAGCAACAGACTTTTCACCATTACACTCTTTAACTAAATCATCATGCCAAGCTACCACTGCACCTTTTTGCCTTAGTTTTATTATCAATTTTTCTGCAGGCGCTTCACGTATATCAGCAACATCAGGTTTATAGGCGATGCCTATTACTAGAATTCTTTTTTTATTTAAACTACCTAAAAGTACTTCGGACCTTCGAATAATGACATCAGGTAGTGATGCATTAATCTGTTCAGCTAATTCAATCATTTGTAACGGTGAATTAAAATGTCTTGCACTACTGGCTAAATACAATGGATCAACGGGAATGCAATGTCCACCAACTCCTAGGCTTGGATAAAATGGCATAAATCCGTATGGTTTGGTAGACGATGCATTTATTACCTTATTGATGTCAACACCTATTTGATTACAAAAAATCGCTAATTCATTAATGAATGATATATTAATTAATCTGAAACTATTTTCAAGTAACTTTGCAATCTCAGCAATTTCTAACGTATCACATGATTCAACGGAGTTAATAAAGGTTGAATAAAACTCGAACGCCAAGTTTTTTGCGGTTGAACTCAAGCCTGCTATTAATTTAGGCGTATTCTTCACTCCCCATTCTTTGTTACCCGGATCAATTCGCTCTGGAGAAAAAGCTACGTTAAGTTCTGATGAAGGAATTTTGGAGTGTTTTTCTAACAGCGCCGAAAAGACATTACGAGTAGCACCCGGGTATACAGTGGATTCAAGAATTACTAGTGTGTCCTTATTGATGTATTGCGCAATGTCTATTGCCGCCGACTCAACATAAGAAAGATTTGGTAGATTTAAAGAGTTGAGTGGTGTTGGTACGCAAACTACTATAACTTTCGAATCACTAACTAATGAATAATCTTGAGAAACTTTGAATTCCATAACTTCTATCGCTTTGGCTACTTGACTATCCGAAATGTCTTCAATTGGGGATTTTCCCTGATTGAGCATTTTTACTTTATCGCTATCTTTATCTATTCCTACAACTCTGAATTGGCCTGATTTACATATTTCAAGGGCAAGTGGTAGTCCAACATATCCTAATCCAACTATGGAAACTTTGACTTTCGAATCTATTGTCATCTAGGCTCGCCAATCAATTTTACGAGTTTCGATAGCAACTTGTGTGTCCGGTGCATAAGTAAGTATGAAGTTAACAATGCTTTCAGACTCAGTCGATTTATCTAATTCTTTTAATGCCTTTGCGAGTTCAAATAAGTTTTGAAAATTCCAAGGATCATATTTTCTTATTGAAGTTCTTGCCTCTACTTCTTTCAAATAATTCATATTCCTATTTTCATAAAAAGCAATAAATCCTAATATATTTAAATCTCTTGGATTTTCATTAGATAAGTCCAGGATCTTTTGGAATCCAACCGTTTCATTCCCCATATCCATCATGCTTAAAGCAGCTTGAAATTTATAATACGGATTTGCTAACGGGTTGTTCAGTACTTTAAATGCGTATTCGTCTACAACCTGCCTAAATTCTACTTTGGAAGGATCTGAAAAAGACCTAATTTTGACCATTTCAGTTTCAGCGCGATATAACAATACAATTAGAAACAATGTGGGAATTAATATAAACAATGAGAATATCGGTGAGAAAAGGTTTAAAGAAACTGTGGATGATTTATTTTTGCTAACGCTATTAAATTGATAGTTTTTTTCCTCGCTTTCAACCTGCATTCCAAGCGCAAGGATTGCTCCTCCCAGGATCCATCCCCATATCGAAACACCGATATTGTCAATGGAAATAATTGACTGTGCTTGAAAGCCGATCCAGCTTGAGAATAGAACCAGCCCTGATTTGAACCTAGAGATGTCTTTGGATCGCATAATTCGTAAACCGCTAACAAAAATCAGCATGAGCAACAAAAGGTATCCGATGCCAGAAAATATGCCTGAAGTTGCAAAAATCTGAATTGGTACATTATGTGCGTTTGAGCTAGTGATATCAAATCCGTATTTCAAACTATATGCAATTTCTCTATATTGTTTAAAAAACATTCCATAACCGTCTTGCCCAACACCAGTAATGATGTGGTCTTTAAACATTTCAGTACCCGCACGCCAGTAATAGCCACGAACACTTACCGATTCTTTATATAAAAATCTGGTTAACGGACCAATTTGTAGCATCCCAAGTGTACCAACTGTGGATAAGCTTAAACAGAATGTTAAAGTTAACAGCCGAAACCTAGGAAATTTTCTAATTATAATGAATGTGAAACTTGTGATTGCTCCCACTAATAACACGATAATTCCCTGACGTGACTGAGAATTGATAATGGCGTAGAGCGAAAGAGCTGAGGTTAAAACTGAAAGGAGCTTAAATGTTTTACTTAATTCCATAAGTAAAAAACTTCCTGCAGAAATGATAGTTAAGACTGCTAACATTGCCGAAGCAAAGTTTGGGTTTCCAAGCGTAGAAATCATCGAGTTGTATGGATTAACCCAGTTTACAAAATCTTTTCCTTGAATTTGAGCCGTACCGTAAATAGACAAAATTAGACTAAGCACAATAATGAATTTTACTAAGGTTAATACGTTGTTAAATCTAAATATTTTTGAAACTAACAGAAGAATTATGACAAGTGAAGAGTAAAGTAAAAAACTATTTCTGCGTTGAACGTCGCCCAATAATCCGTAAACTTTATTATCAGTTGCAATAAAAGAAATAGTTAGGCCTAATATAAAAAGTGACACAATTGCTAAAACTTTTTTTTGTAGTAAATTAGAATGACCAAGATTCAATCTGTAAATATTTATCAAGTGCCCCGATGCCCAAACTGCTAGAAGTAATGTGAGAATGAATTTTGGTGAGTTAAATGGATCAAAAAATTGTGAGTTGAAAGCTAAAGTGATTATTGAGCCTATAAGCAATATTTTATTAAGTAAACTTGTAAATTCAGTTTTATCGCTGATTTTATTTTTTGATTTCATTGATTAACCTTATCAAAAACTTAGGCCCAGTCTTCAATATGAAGACTGGGCCTAAGTGGCAATTCAGTTAATTAAAGGTTTTTACGCCTTTACTTTTTTCTGAATCTTTAAGACCAAGTTTGTTAATGTTGTTATCAAGGTCTTTAGTGATGCAACGGTTGTTGCTAGAGCATTCACAGCTGCAAGAGCTGCTGCTCCATTGTCAGTAACAGTTGCTGTTGCAGTAACATCTACTTGGCCAGCGACTGGTAGCAAAGCTCCACCTTTTGCTTTTACTTCAACTGTTCCGCCAGAGACTGGCATAAACACTTGGTAAAGAGCAACTGGCTCTAGAGACTCAATTCCGTTACTTGAGGAGGATTTTTGAGCTAGAGTCAAGTTAACTGAAGTGAAACTATCTGCGCCTGTGATGGTGGTGGTTCCAGTAAAGGAAGCAGTTTGAGAAATTCCTCCTGATGCCAGCAAATTATTGTAGGTTCCTGCTGCAACCGGCTTTCCGGCTGAATCAACGGCCCAAACAGATAGAAATGCTTTCTCACCTGGTGCATATGAAGTTTTATTAAACGCCATCTTCAATGTTGCTGCTGCGTTTGATGAAACTGTAAACGCAACTGGTGAAGATTTTACGGTTTGAGCCGCATTACTAATGGTTACATTAGCGGTTCCGTTAGCAACTCCAGTTATAGTACAGGTGTGTCTTGAGTTGGCAGTATCGTATGTACATGCTGTAGCTGAGTCAGAAACAACAGTAGTTGCATCTGAAAAAGCGTAAGCTGTTGTATCGCCACCAACAACATTACCAGCTGCATCCTTTAGGACCGCAGTAACAGCCGCTGGATTTGTACCAATTTTAAGAGTGTTTACTCTCTTAGTGGCCACAGCAGTTGTAGGTGTGGTTCCATATAGAGTCACAGTCTTTGGAGTGAATACAACAGAAGTAGACGAGATATTAATCTGCGCTTGACCTGCTGTACCATCTGGACGAAGTTCAATTGTTACAGCGCTTGAATAAGCAACAGTAACTGAGCGCCCAAAGGCTCCCCCTGAAACACCAACTTGACCGATATTTGTGGTCACGGTTAGCGACTCACCAATCCCGGTAGGTGAAGTTCCATTGGCATTCTTGAAGGTAACTAAAATGGAAGCTGCTGGAGTAGCTGAGGCAGTAGCCGCGGCTGAAACAGTTGAATCTGTGGTACCTGAAGTATATGTACCTACTCCAAGAATTGCTGTTGAATTTGCTGGGTTAACAGTTAGTGAATCCGCAGCAGGAGTTGCAACAGTAATGGCGACATTGCTCTGCTTTGTTAATGCATCAACTAATGCACCACTTGAGTAGCTTTTAACAGTAACTGTATATGTATATGTACCCGCAACTGGCAAAGCAGCGACTGTTGAAGACTCCAACATCAGGGCAAATTTTCCACCAACAAGACCAGCGGTAGCTTGTGTACCTTGGAAGATTGAATAAAGTGGAGTTTCTGCAGTTACAACACGTGAATCTTGTGCAGCAACTGATGTTGTTGTCACAGTTATTCCACCTTGTGCAACTCTAGCCAAAGAGTTACTTGAGCCGGCAGATGAAGTGTCAAGGAATACAAGCCTTGCACGTTGAGTCGTAGCAGTTGTAGGACGAGCAATTTCTACAACCTGAACGGTAATTGTATCTCCGACAGCATCAACATAACCTGCCACTGTAACAGTTGCAGCTGTAGTTGAATCTGACTTGAGCGTAGTTGCAGTTCCAGCAACTACAGCAAGCGTTGTACCTGAAGTTGTAGCTTGAGAAGGTACTGAGCTAAGTACACCCAGACCCAAAGAAGCAACAGCAACAAGCGCAATGCGCTTGAAGTTTGTCTTTGTAGACATTTGTTTCCTTTCGTTAGTCGTTACCAGGAATTTCCTAGTAGCGGCTTCGAGATGAGTCGCACGTGCTGACACATCTCTTTCCCTCTGTGATATCCGGATCACAGAAGAAACCTGTTTTTAGGTGTCATTTATTTGACCCCTTTGGCGCCGATATTGATCGCCTGAGCAAGGATTGTGCTCTTGCTAGAGTTCAAAATTATACGGGTAGATATCTCATTTGGAATCGCATCGACATCTAACCCACCAGTAGCAGCCACAAATAGGGCTGAATCGATGGTGGAGTCTATATATTGAGTGGCCACTAGAAGGTAATTGCCGTTGGAAAGGCGGGTAATTGTCGAAGCAGAGCCTGTTTGGGTCAATGGGAACCATGAGCCCGCAACTGTGATTGAAGGGCTTGCAAAATATGAGATACCAGAGCCATCAACTGTGATTGATTGAGACATTAAAAGGTTAACAACACTATCTCCGTAAGACTGTAGGTACGAGACTAAAATATACCCATCTGGATTTGTAACTGTAGATTGAGTAGATAGTCCAATTGAACCAACTTCACCAGCTGAATCTGAGACTGTAAACCCTGTTGGAAGGCCATCTTTTGACAGGCCAGCAAATAATGATTTGGAGGCACGGAAGTTTATCTCGCTGTTATCCTCAATTAACTTTTGATTCACAAGACTCTCGCCGGTTGAAGATAACGAAGGAGTTGTTGATGCATCTGAATTATCTGGGACTGGAACTTCTTGAGTAAGGCTAGTAATTACACTTGCAGTGTTAAGTTCAGATCCAGTAACAGAGTTAAAGCCCAGGAATGCCACCATAACAATTAGTAATGAAAGAGCTGCCTTTGAGGATTTCTTTGCAAGCTCTGCTGCCTTCTTATAAGTTCCTGCCACAGCATCTAGTGCGGTTGAACCAGAAGTTTCATCAATTACCCACTCGGAAAGAATTCGTACAAATGAAGCGCGAGCACGTTGAATAACGTGACGAACATTTTTCTCAGAAGTTCCAATTGCTTGAGCAATCTCTTTAGTGCTACGTCCTTCAACTTCCCACATAACAAGGGCTGTTCGTTGAGTCTCTGATAAGCGAGATAGCGCTTCTCGAATTATTGAAGCATCTTCGGCTGCAGCAAGCGTTGCATCCATTGGGATGTGATTTTCTGCGGCAATCTCAGCCAGGCGCTCTTGAGTTGCATCTGAATCAATCGCAACTAGGTTAGGTCGAGATCCTGTTGCACGGATTACGTTTAGGCATAAATTGTTAACTGTGGTGCGCAGATATGCCATGGCACGATCTGCGGTATCTAGCTCTGGGGCTGCCAAGATAAATTTAAGGAAGGCATCTTGGACAACCTCTGCTGCATCAGCATCGCTTCGAAGAATTCGGCGGGCTTGAGCGATAAGTGATGAGCGGTTTTGGGTATAAAGAGCGGATAAATCAGAAACAGACCACGCAGCAACAGTTGCTGGGGCCTGGGCCTTCTTACGAAGTGACACTTTGATTTCCCGCTTTCGATGAGCCAACGTCTTGACCCCTCTATTATGTAAGACACCAAGTGGGAGCAAATGTTGTTGTCATTCAGGGCCAAATTCCAAGTGTTGGGCCGAAATTAGACCTACCATCAGAACAAATATGGCTCATTACGATGGTGGGCCCTGTCGGGATCGAACCGACGACCCACGGATTAAAAGTCCGTTGCTCTACCGACTGAGCTAAAGGCCCCAAAACTAGACCCTATGACAGGTCAAGATATGAAGTCTAATGGCAAATATTAAGACCTCTTACCTGAAGATGCCTTGCCCAATCGGTCCCTAATTGCAATTGCCAAGCCAGGACCTTCTGGCTCCACTACATAGATCTTACTCAGCCCGAGTTGATCACCCATCCTTAGGGCTCCATATAAATCTCTTGCATAATCTTCAATACTTTTTGGGGAGGCCAATCTTATGGAATCAATTGGAGTTGGAATTTGGTCCAAGGCAATAAACCCATCACCTGGCTGTGCAGATAAACCTAAAAAGACTTTTGCCTTTGGAGCATAATGAGAGTCCAATAATCCAGATGCTCTTATCTCGCTTTCATCCGCCTTCAATGAAACCGTCAAGCCAGTAACCTCTTCAATCATTTCCTTGGTAATTGCACCCGGCCTTAACACAACTGGGTTGGCTTGGGTGCAATCAATAATGCTGGATTCAACGCCAACTTCGCACTGACCATCATCAAGAATTAAATCTTCATCTCCCAGGAATTTACCTAACTCCTCTTCAACTGCCCGTGCGGTTGTAGGTGAAACTGAGCCAAATCTATTGGCGCTAGGCGCTGCAATTCCATATCCACCTAATTTCTCAAACTCCCGTAGAAGTAAAAGTGCTACTTGCTGATTTGGCACTCGAAGGCCAACGTTTTCTTGCCCGCCAGTTATAAAATCCAATGCTCGAGAACTTCTCTTCAATATTAATGTCATAGGCCCAGGCCAATAAGCATTACCCAGCCTTATTGCATACTCTGGAATTTCTCTTGCCCAATTTTCTAATTGACTAGCCGAAGAGATATGAACAATTACTGGATGATTTTTTGGCCTGCTTTTGACCACATAAATTCTGTTAACAGCCATTTCATTTGTTGCATCTGCACCGAGCCCGTATACGGTCTCGGTTGGAAATGAGACTAAATGGCCATTCTTTAATGCCCGGGCAGCAATTTTAATTTCATCTTGAATCGGGTTGCTTAATACTTGCATGCGTGAATCATCCCATTTAACTAGTTTTGACCTCTTCTATTTGACCGATACCCTTCTCCCTCAGGTCCCCATCGTCTAGTGGCCTAGGACGTCGCCCTTTCACGGCGTTAACACGGGTTCAAATCCCGTTGGGGACGCGTCAAAGTTGAATTAATCACTCATCTTTGAAGGTAAGGCCCAGTAGCGCAGTTGGTTAGCGCGCCGCCCTGTCACGGCGGAGGTCGCGGGTTCAAGTCCCGTCTGGGTCGCAAAGTGCACTAACGCACTTTAATAGGCTGAGTAGCTCAGTTGGTATGAGCGAACGACTGAAAATCGTTAGGTCGCCGGTTCGATCCCGGCCTCAGCCACCATTAATTAATCAGACCAATTAGTTAGGTGTAAATGAATCCAAGCATTACAAGACTCAAAGACAAGTACTTTGATTACTCAATGCTTCGGTGGGTAGCAGTAGGGGCTTCCACAACATTGATTGACTACCTGATCTTCATAACACTTTATGGACCTATTAATTCTGTATTTGTAGCAAACTTATTTTCAGCCTCAGTATCAACCTCAATCAATTATTACGCCCACCATCGGTGGACTTTTAAGAGCGATCAGAACCATTCTAGATCAGGCTTTAAATACATCTTGAATTTGATTTTTTGGTGGCTTGTTTCTACCTCAATTATTAAGGCGCTGATCGTGCTAGATATTGATCCTAGAATTGCTAAGTTAGTACCAATACTATTTATTGCTCCTATCAATTACTTTGTGTTAAACAAAATAGTGTTTAGGAAAAAACTTAAGAATCCCTTTGCTTAAAAAAGAGTATAAACAAAATTATCCATAGTGATAAACCCGCTGTAACCAAATAACTCTCAAACGTTGAATTGGCTTTAGATATAAAAATAGCTATCACTCCATAGAGTGCTGAAAGCATCCACAAAGATAGTGCAGCCTGTTTTCGCGATAAACCTGCTCTAATTAATCTATGGGAAAGGTGGTCTTGGCCCCCTTGAAAAGGTGAGATATGCCGGCGAAGGCGCGAGAGGACTGCAACTGTAGTGTCAAGAATTGGAACTGCTAATAGGAAGACTGGCGTTAGGTAGGAGCCCATTTGAGTTTTAGAACTAGGATCTAATCTGATTGTTAAAGTTGCTAGCAATACGCCTAAAAATAAGGCGCCGGCATCTCCCATATATATTTTTGCAGGGCTCTTATTCCAAACTAGAAAACCTAGCGTGGCTCCCGTTGTCACAATGGCAAGAGCTGCAATTAAGAATTGGTCCCCGATTAGGGCTAAATAGGCCAGCGCTGCTGAAGAAATGGCAACTGTGCCCGCAGCGCCACCATCTAAATTATCAAAGAAATTAATTGAATTACATATTCCAACAACCCAGATAACTGTAATCGCAGCATCAAATAAGCTCGAGCCAGTTGGATTTGCAACATTGTTTGTAATTATCAAAATACTCGCAGTGAAGATTCCTGCAATACTTTGAGCAATAAACCGAGGAAGTGGTGGAAGATTCTTCACATCATCCCATAATCCAATTAAGCCCAGTGCGAGTGCTGGACCAAGAACTGAGGTTGCTAGCCAAAAAGTTGTTGAGGTGAAGTTTGATACCAATGAGGTTGAATAGGAAATAGAGATAATTCCAATAATTATGGCAACGCCCCCTAGATAAGGAACGGGTTTTTTATGGGATTTATGAGATGCGTTCGGTTGATCAACAACTCTTGTAGCTATCGCGATTTTGCGCATTAGGGGAGTTAGCGCTCCTACAAGTAAATATGCGCTTACAAAAAGTAAGAAATACTCCTTATTTGTAATTCCCATTTAATTCAAACTAAACCTTTAAGCAGAACCAGATTTGCGTCGATGCATCTTTGGCGCACTGCCCCCAGTTTGACCAGAGCCAACCTTTGATCCAGAGGTTGGACCAGCACTTTTACCACTGGTATTTCCTTTCTGCTTTTTTGCTAACGCTGCAAGCATCTTTTCCTTTGAATCCGCAGCTGACTGTTTATCTTCACTCATGATTACTTACCACCATCCTTGATTGACTTACCAGTTGTTGTATTTAACAGGGCTTTAACCTCTGACTCTTTGTATCTGCGATGGCCACCAAGTGTTCTGATTGAGGTTAATTTGCCCGCCTTTGCCCAACGTGTAACAGTTTTTGGATCCACTCGAAACAAACTTGCCACCTCTGAGGGGGTCAGTAGTGTCTCTTGCTCTGTCTTCAATTTTTTACTTTCCAATCCTTTTCAACGGCTAGAAAAAATGTCCATTTCATACCTTATATGCCAAGTATCCCTTAATTCTCATACTCTGGCAACAGTTGCAGTAATCGCTGGTGCAAAGATACAGAAATAGGTACTTATCTAAAATCCCAGCTAATTGGGTTTGTAGGATTTATCCAAACGTAATTGTTAGTACCTTCTTCAAAGTCGGATGTTTTACTCATTGCCGCTTTGTTCATCGAGTCAGCAGATTTCCTACTTAGCTCAATATTTATATAACCATAACTAGCCAGAAGTTCTTGGATCTCTTGATATGACTTATGGTTTTGGATCTCTACTAAAATCACTGGACTTAACTTCTTGATTACATTAAGTGAGCCCTTTAGAACCTCTAACTCGGCTCCCTCTACATCAATCTTAATGAAAAATGGAGCTACTCCAAGATTATCTATAGTGTTAAAACTAACCACATTCACAACGGTTGAAACCTCAGTTTCAAGCAGTGCCATGTCAGAGCAGATTTGAGAGATCATCTTCTCTTTATAAAAAGAGCTGTATTGGGTAAGTTGCTTTCCGTTAACAATTGGTGTCACCAGAGATCTATTTCCTGCTTTATCACTAAGAGCTGTTTTGATTAAAGTGACATTTTTTAGCTTAAATCTAGGGGTAGTAATTGGATCAATTGCAATGATTTTAACTAAAGGAAAGTATCTCCTAAACATTCTGATAGAGGTACCATCATTTGAGCCAACATCTAAAATACAGTAATCCGCACTTAATGGGCGAATTTGTTTTGAAAAGCTAAAGCCTTCCTCAAGATCTATAAATTTACAAACAAATGGGGCTAACCTTCTTAAAAAAATATAGATAAAGAAGTTCTTACGTATTGAATTTTCAAAACTACTAAATCGCTTCATTATTTAAGTTTACTTAAAAATTGAGAACTCACATCGCCTGCTCAAAGGATGCCACTCTGCGCCAGCGGGTTACTAACCGCTCATATCCTTGCCCTGCAAGTGACCCATCACCAGCTGCTAAACCAGCCAGAGATCTGGCAACATCTTCGATTGAAGTGTCGGCATTTAAACCAGGCTCTCCATTTTCTACCAGTGATTTTTCCAAGTAAACAGCTAACCCTCCGTAATCGCATTCAACAATTGATTGCTCATTAAAGATACCCAGCCATTGGAGTAGATCAGCAATCTCTTGTTCAATAGGACCATTGCCAAATGCATTTACCACCGCTTGGTGGGCAAATAAGCACCTTTGCTTGGCATTTGATATTGAGGTTCGAAGGATTGTGTAGGCACCATCATCATTAGCCCCACGTAAGCGGTCTGATGGCTCAAATAGCGCAAACCAGCGAGGTGGAATACTCCAGGTTGCAGTAATAATGTGTGAAACCTTGTCCTCAACTACTTCGGAGTTAACACTGATTGCATCTTCAATTTTTTGAGGCAGGAAAAATTTGATTAAGGTTGTAGGCAAGGTGGATTTAAAATCATCAAGGGCTGCCCAACACCTAGTAGCAGTTGACCAGGGGGCTATATATCTTTTTCCTTCAATTTCTAACACATGAGCACCATCTGACTTTAATGCAGCAGGTGTGGTAACAATAGTTCTGCGCAATGCCTTTTTTTGTTCATCCCAACTTGTTGGAGATGTTACTGTGATTGCATTCCATCTTGATTGATCTTCAGGCTTAAAAGCTGTTACTGGTTCATAAACTCTTAAAGAAGCTACGTAAGGTGTTGGTCGCATTGAGTGAATTAGTTAAATACGGGGAGTGTTTTTATCGGAGGGATCTTCATCAAACCCTTTATCCTCTTTAATCTCACCATGTAACTCTTTTGCTAATCTCTCTAAATCCATATCCTGATTTGAGTACTTAAGATCCCTTGCAACTTTAGTCTGTTTAGCTTTTGAACGGCCACGTCCCATATCTGGCCTCCTTAAATAATCTGGTCTCTGTCAGGCCGTTAGATTACTGCCTGTTTAAGGTTAAATTCAATTTTGGATAGTTGTGGTTGCAACTTTAGATGGAAGAGTTGGACCCTCAACCAGCGCACCTGAGTTGCCTTTTAAAACCGTTTTAATTCCCACCGCCTGGAGAAAAATACTAAGGCCAAGAATTGGTAATCGCTGGCGATGATCACCTAATGTACCCATGGCAATTAGCCAGTTCAAAACAATCTGAGTTATTGCAAATAAACCAACAACTTTTTCAATACCACCAATCCGCCACAGCCGCCAAAAACCTATTGCGAGTAAGGTGAGTGATGTCAATACCCACCCCCAGCTAATAACTTTCCCTACAGATCCGTAAACTAGTTTATTTCCTTCTTCACTATTTGTTGCAATATCAACTAATGGACTGATCTTTAGCCAAGGATTTCTTGCCATTGAACCAACTGCTTCTGGTCCAAACCAAGGTGACCAGAAAAATATAGCTTTATTTGTTAACAGCTCTACAGATTTAGCTGGGTTGGATAGGTACCAAGAAATTACACACCGCACCAGATGACCATCTTGTTGAGCAGCATTTCCCCCAATTGTTGAACAAGGTACGCCAAACTTTTCTTTTGGTCGGTAAGAACCATCTGCCTCATCACCTGCACCTAAGTTCATCGTGACGCCTAAGTTAGTTGAAATTGCTGTAAAACCATTAGCATTTTGATTTCTCAACATTAATAAGGCGGGTGAAATCGCAACAATTGTGGTGGATAGGATCATAACTAGCACTGCTGTCTTAATTGGCTTTCGGATGAAAACCCAAATCGCAATACCAACTAGCCCAGATAGAAGTAGTCTTGGTTGAAAAAATGAGATAAATCCAATAGTTAATGAAGACACAACTATATTTCTCAGAAATACTTTATTTGAATAAGATACTAGATCTTGGATTAATAATCCTAGAACTAGCAGTAAACCTGATGCTGCCAAGCTTTCATAGCCAATGCATAATGAGGCAAGTGATAGCGTTGGATTGAAAAGCAAGAACAGCAAAACTAAAAATGAGTAATTTCTAATCTTAGTTTTTGATAACTGATATGCAAAGTAAAATACAGCAGCTGAATAGATTAGTGACTGCAAAATAGTTAGAGTGGCAAAAAGCCAAGTTTTGCCAAAGAAAGAAAGTATCAATAAAAATATTGGATAACCAGCCGGCCAATAATGCAATAATCTTTCAGATGAGAACAATCCATCTTTTACTAATGCTTCATATGCCGAAATATAGTTTTCACCATCTGCACCCAGCCAGGCATAACCTTGAATGTTAAAAATTGTAATCAATTTAATTATAGATATGGCAATTGCCCAGTAGGCGAATGTTTTCTTTGAATCGCGCTTTGGATTCATTGAGGCGCGCTTAGATTTGCTTGCCATACTAACTCCCAACCTCAGAGTTCATAAGTTTACTTACCTCAAAGAACATATCGGTTAAATTTGAGTTTGTGCCTGAAGCAGAAATTAATCCTAAATCACAAAATTCATGCCATTGGCTTGGATTATCCAGCAGTTTGATTAAGGTTTCTGCGCTCATCTCCACCACGTTTGGGGGTGTCCCACGTCGATGCGTAAGTCCCGCTACGCACTGAATTGCTGCATATGGAGGAATCCTTAGCTCCACAGATTTTCCTGGTGAAAACTTTTTTACTGCTGTAAGAATGTGTTTCACCTGATTTTTTATTTCTAACTCTTGCTTCATCTTAAGAAATCTAATTCAACCTTAGAAATTTTGCCATTGATCATTTTTTGTATCAAGTATTTGACTGCTTGTGATTGCTCAACGGCTAACCCAGAAAAGATTGAAGGGTCTTGAATTAATAAATTAAGATCTACAACCGATAGTGGAAAATTCTTTTCGTTTGCCAAGGCGATAAAAATATCGCCTGGCTTGGAAGTAGTAGAGTGCTTTTTAATCATCTCGTGGGCTACTTCACGGCCCATTCCAGTCTTAATGCACTCCATCAAAATCCTTGAAGTTGCAAGTATTGGAAGTTGCTCATCCAATTCTGCCTTTATTTCGTCTTCAAATGCGCCAAACTCCTGCAAGATTGTCATAAAGGTATGTAATAGACCATCTAAAACATAAAATGAATCAGGAATTACAACTCGTCTAACTACAGAGCATGAAACATCTCCTTCATTCCATTGATCCCCAGCTAAATTTGCTGCCATGGTGTTATAGCCACGAAGTAAAACCATCATGCCATTTATACGCTCAGAGGATCTTGAGTTCATCTTATGGGGCATAGCTGATGAGCCAACCTGATCTGCTTTAAAGCCCTCACTTACTAAACCGCTTCCAGCCATTAATCTAATTGTCATAGCCATTGATGATGGCGCAGATGCAATCTGTAATAACTTAGATACAACCTCAAAATCAACTGATCTTGGGTAGATCTGACCAACAGAGACCCAAGTATTTTCAAAACCAAACTCTTCAGCAATACTTTTTTCTAAATTCGCAAAATCTTTCCCCATTGCGTCCACTGCATCTTGAGATGTGCCAACCGGTCCTTTTATGCCACGAAGGGGCAAGCGAGCAATTAATTCTTGTAGTGCAGTATGAGCAAATAACAACTCCTCGGCGCATGATGCAAACCGCTTACCTAATGTAGTTACTTGGGCTGCAACATTGTGAGATCTACCCACCGTATAGGTTTTTTCATACTTTGATATTTTCTCGCCCAGTAAAAATAAGGTTTGCAACACTCGATACTCGATTAATTCAAGTCCGGCCTTAATCTGTATTAGTTCAATGTTTTCGGTTAGATCTCGACTAGTTAGACCAATATGAATTTTTTCAACTCCAGCGAGCGCGTTAAATTCCTCAATCCTGGCCTTAACATCATGACGAGTTTTAATCTCCCGTTTATCAATCGAATCTAAATCAACTTTTTCAATTACCTTCTCATACGCTTTGATATCACTATCTATTATGGGTAACCCAACTTTTTGTTGCAATTTAAGAATTGTGATCCAAAACTTACGCTCATTAACTATTTTATTGATTGGATCAAAGATAGCCACCATCTCTTTGGTGGCATACCTTGTTGCTAACACATTTGGCATGATACTCATTTGATTAAATCCCTAACTACAATTGTTTCATCTCTTCCTGGGCCAACACCAATAGCACTCATTGGAGCACCAGAAATTTTCTCTAAGAATTTCACATACTCCTGAGCATTCTTTGGTAGATCTACAACAGATCTTGCTTTTGAGATATTTTCGTTCCAGCCGGGCAGGTACTCATATATTGGTTTTGCATGGTGGAAATCAGATTGTGAAGCAGGTAACTCTTCAACTCGCTTGCCATCAATCTCATAGGCAACACAAACTGGAATCTTCTCCCAGCCAGTTAAGACATCTAACTTTGTTAAGAAAAAGTCAGTTAAGCCATTAACTCGAACTGCATATCTGGCAATTGGTGCGTCAAACCAACCACATCTTCTATTGCGTCCCGTGGTAACACCAACCTCACCACCAATTTTTCTAAGCGCCTCGCCATCTTCATTAATTAACTCAGTTGGAAATGGACCACTCCCAACTCGTGTTGTGTATGCCTTAAGAATTCCAATTACGCGTGTGATCTTTGTTGGACCAATTCCAGAACCAGTAGATGCTCCCCCTGCAGTTGGGTTAGAAGATGTAACAAAGGGATAAGTTCCATGATCAACATCTAATAAAGTTCCTTGTGATCCTTCGAGTAATACAACTTTACCTTGCTGTAAAGCTTGATCTAAAAGAAGTGAAGTATCTGTGACATATGGTTTTAAAATTTCGGCATACCCCAAATACTCAGTAATTACTTCATAAACTGTAATTCCTTTTCGATTAAATACCTTAACTAATATCTGGTTTTTATCATGCAGGGCTGCTTCAATTTTTTGCTTCAAAATTGATTGATCAAATAGATCTTGAACTCTAATTCCAATTCGATTTATCTTGTCAGCATACGCCGGTCCTATGCCACGGCCCGTTGTGCCAATCTTTGATTTTCCTAAAAATCTCTCTGAAACCTTATCGATCGTTCTATGGTATGGTGTTATCAAATGCGCATTAGTTGAAATCTTAAGTTTTGAAGTATCAATTCCTCGCTCATTTAAAACTTTAATCTCCTCCAGCAAGACAGCTGGATCAATCACAACACCATTACCAATTACCGGGACTACATTTGGAGATAAAATTCCAGAAGGAAGTAAGTGGAGTGCGTACTTTTGATCTCCGATAACAACAGTGTGTCCTGCATTATTGCCACCTTGATAGCGGACTACATAATCAACCCGATCACCTAATAAATCGGTTGCTTTTCCCTTGCCCTCATCGCCCCACTGCGCACCAAGTAAAACTATGGCAGGCATTATCTTCTAAATCTAAATCTCATAAGGATTTCAGTATATAACATGTGACCTAAATTCAATTCCGAGTAAAGAGTAAAATGCGCTTACCAGTCGATTTAGTTTATTAATCAAAATTAACCTTTTTCTTCTATTTTTTTGAAGCTTGTAAAAACTCGCCAAAGAATTTTTCAGATTTGGATGTTGGGAAAAACACTTTTCAATTAAGTCAAAACGATTATAGATATACAAAATAGATAAATACTTTTTAACATCTGTTTCAGGTAAATTCATGTTCATTACCGTTTCAGGGGCTTTTAAAAAAAGTGCATCCGCAAAAACTAGTTGGCCAAGCCCAGTTAATGAATCCCTTTCCCATCTGCAGAGATTTATGAAGTCAACAAATTCAAATCCGCGATCTTCTAAGAATTTGTGTACAGAACCAAACAAAGGTTGCCCGGCGTACAAATGCATAAATTCCACTTCTACTTCTACTCCTAGTACATTTCTTAAAGACTTATCAGCTCCTTCAAGTGCATCCAATTCGCTACCTTGGATATCTAGTTTGATAAAATCAATTTGCTTTGAAAATATCTCATCAATCGAATTGATTTCTAGTTCAATCTCTTTAATGGTATCGAATCTATCAACTTCTGGAAATCTTTCCAGGAATTCATAGTTTGGTACATACGTAGAACTCTTGCCTTCATCTTTAGTAACATACAAGTTTCTTGTGCTATTCATTTTTCCAGCTGCAAAAGGTAATAATTCATAGTGGGCAAAGCTTGTATTAGGTATAACTTCTTGAGATCTAGCATCAGGTTCAAACCCAAAATAACTAATGGTTGAGGCTATTTTTTTCCATCTAGGTTCGATACCTCCAGCTGCTCCCAAATCCAATAGGACTATGGAATCTTTACCCAAAAGATTTATAATAGTTTTTTTCTCTTTACGGGCTTGTAAAGCCAAAGGAAATTTTCTAATGCTGTTGAAGATTTGTTTCAACACGTTAGCAGTTTTTTGAAGGGAAGCACTTGACAAGAATTTATCTCCCTTACAAGTTACCCAGTTCAACAAAATATTTAATGATTTAACTCTACTTAGAGATTGGAGTTAATTCCACTGTGCCTAGGGCGAATACGATAATAATAGCCCTAGGCGGGTTTTACAGATTCCTCACTAGGCACCAAGCAGAAGCAACGCCTTTTTAAATAGCGCCGATAGGGCCATGGCTAATGTACCGGAGGCGAGTAGCCGCTCCAGCAGGGTTATTAAGGTGATCAAAGTGCCAGTTAACATAAAGCTCCATTTCTTTTTATTCAAATTGCATGGGCTTTATCAGATTCAACTAGCCTATCTAAAGGCTGGCACTAGAAGTCTTTAACTCCTTCTAGTGGGGAAAACTTATCGCTGATAACCTCATCCTTACTATGAGTAGTGAATCTTTTGAAAACCTCTCTTATGAAGATCGCACCTTTGCCCCTTCACAAACATTTATAGATAATGCAAATGCGAAAAGTGATATTTATAAAGAGGCAGATACAGATCGATTAGCCTTTTGGGAAAAACAAGCAAATAGATTGCATTGGAATCAAAAGTGGAATCAGGTAGTTGATTGGCAACTACCTTTTGCTAAATGGTTTATTGGTGGAAAATTAAATGCTGCATATAACTGCCTTGATCGACATGTAATTGAAGGCAGAGGGGACCGAGTTGCTTTCTACTTTGAAGGAGAGCCAGGAGACACCCAAACAATTACCTACGCAGATCTTTTATCAAAGGTTTGTAAAGCTGCAAATGCTTTAAAAGAGCTTGGAATTAAACAAGGCGACCGAGTTGCGATCTATATGCCAATGATTCCAGAGGCAGCGATTGCAATGCTCGCTTGTGCCAGGTTAGGTGCGATGCACTCTGTAGTTTTTGGCGGATTTTCAGCCGACTCATTGCTATCGCGAATTCAAGATGCTGATGCCTCTTTGGTAATTACCGCCGACGGTGGCTTTAGAAAAGGCGCGCCATTTGCACTAAAGCCTGCAGTAGATGAGGCACTTAAGGGTGAGACAAATGTTAAAAATGTATTAGTAGTTAAACGAACTGGACAAGAAACTAAGTTTGATTCTTCAAAAGATATTTGGTGGCATGAGCTTGTTGATAGGCAATCAGATACGCATGAGTGTGAGTTCTTTGACTCAGAAAATGGCCTATTCATTCTCTACACTTCAGGAACTACAGCAAAACCAAAGGGTATTTATCACACTACCGGTGGTTATTTAACTCAAGCGGCATTTACCCATCGTGCAGTATTTGATTTAAAACCTGAGAAAGATATCTACTGGTGCACAGCAGATATTGGTTGGATTACTGGCCACTCATATGTGGTTTATGGGCCGTTAATTAATGGTGCAACACAGCTGATGTATGAAGGAACACCTGATACCCCAAGTAAAGGGCGATTATTTGAGTTAATTGAAAAATACAAAGTCAGCATTTTATATACCGCACCAACCTTGATCAGAACTTGGATGAAATGGGGGGATGAGTTTCCAAACAAATCTAATCTTTCATCCCTGCGTTTACTTGGCTCAGTTGGTGAGCCAATAAACCCTGAAGCTTGGATGTGGTATCGAGAAATAATTGGAAAAAATAATTGCCCAATTGTTGGTACCTGGTGGCAAACAGAAACCGGTGCAATCATGATCTCACCACTACCTGGGGTAACTGCAACAAAACCAGGCAGTGCAATGCGCCCACTACCTGGAATATCAGCCGAAGTTGTTGATGATGCGGGTAAAGCGGTTGGTAATGGCAGGGGTGGCTATCTTGTATTAACAAAACCTTGGCCATCAATGATGCGCGGAGTTTGGAATGAACCAGTTCGTTATAAAGAAACTTATTGGTCACGCTTTGATGGAGTTTATTTTGCAGGAGATGGTGCAAAGTTAGATAAAGACGGCGCAATCTGGTTATTAGGCCGAGTAGATGATGTTATGAATGTTTCAGGACATCGGATTTCAACTACTGAGGTTGAATCAGCACTTGTCTCTCATGATGTGATCGCAGAGGCTGCAGTGGTTGGCGCCAATGATGAAATGACTGGACAGGGCATTGTTGCATTTGTGATTTTACGAGGTGGAATTGAATCAGCCACAGGAGATGATTTAGTTAAAGAGCTGCGAGATCATGTAGCAAAACAGATTGGCCCGATTGCAAAGCCACGTCAGATTATGGTTGTAGCAGAGTTGCCTAAAACAAGAAGTGGCAAGATTATGCGC
>Ga0247843_1004071_pt1 | contig 22445 bp, 21 predicted proteins | sample LaCruzMarch2017__FD_192420 | JGI IMG/M metagenome (GOLD analysis project Ga0247843, IMG submission 192420) | Freshwater microbial communities from meromictic Lake La Cruz, Castile-La Mancha, Spain - LaCruzMarch2017_8m | ecosystem: Environmental > Aquatic > Freshwater > Lake | place: Spain...
TTTGTTTGGATTTGTTTCCATTTTCTTTCTGTTTTTACATTAGTTAAACTTAAGAAAATGTCTCTATTCTTTTATATTAAATCAGTACACTTTGGTTTGAAACGAAACAGTTATCGAAACGTTTGAAAAAAGTATCCGTGAAGTTAAAGATGGCATGGATATCTCGTTACTGAGTATTGATTATTTAAACAAAAAGATTACTTGGAGCGGCGCAAACAATCCACTATGGTATATTCAAAACAACGAGCTAAAAGTTATAAAAGCCAATAAGCAACCTATTGGTAAGGTTGAAAAAACAATAAGCTTTATTTCTCATGAAATTGAATATTTAGATAATACTACTTTTTATTTATTTACAGATGGATTTGCAGATCAGTTTGGTGGCGAAATAGGCAAGAAATTTATGTATAAAAAATTTTCAGACTTATTACTTCTAAACAGTGAAGCTCCGCTTAATCAACAAGCAATTATTATTAATGATGTTTTTGAAAAATGGAAAAGCAATGTTGAACAAGTTGATGATGTTTGTATAATGGCTGTAAAAATTTAATGGGCTAAGCGTAGTTTTAATTAAACCCCAAACTGCGTAAAGTGATGATCGATGTGTTTGTAAAATTGATTACTCCATTCTTTAGCCTTCATTATTCCAAATGCAGGATTTTTTCTTCTTTCAAAATAAGCAGCACCTTTAGCTTCGGTTTGTTTGACGTAATCAATAAAGATAGATTTCTCTTTTACGAAATCACGTTCGTTGCTGATAATAAAATCATGGCCAGTTCGTGAGTTTTTTGGATACGGCTTTTCGCTTGTTACTATTCCTTTTACAAACAGTTTCATCATTAACTTCGAAAAAAACGAATGATGAGCTATTGTTTTACTATAAGTTAAATCATACGTCACATTTAAATGCGCTAACATCTGTGCTACATTCATTTTGCCCCATTGAGGTTTGCTCATGTAGTTTAGTTTTTCTAAACGCTCAAATGTTTTTTCTGTTGTTTTAGGGTCGAAAGTGTTTAAAAGTAGCATCGTTTAAGAGTTTTGTGGCGCAACTGCCTCGCTAGGGTTAATGTGTTTACTTTCTTGTTTAGAACGGTACATCATATAAAGGCCAACTAATATAAAAGGAATACTTAAAATTTGTCCCATATTAATTGGTAACGAAGCTTCAAACGCTTCTTGATTTTCTTTCATAAACTCCATACCAAAACGGAAGCCGAACATTAATATGCAAAATAACCCAAACATAAATCCTTTTCCAAAATCGTTTCGTTTGTTTTTCCAAAGCCAGTAAAATAACACGAACAAGAAGAAATAAAAAATGGCTTCATACAATTGTGTGGGGTGACGAGGTAATTCATCTACTTGATGAAACACAAAAGCCCAAGACACATTGGTTGGTTCACCAATAATTTCGGAGTTCATTAAATTCCCAAAACGAATCATAAATGAAGCAAAAGGAACCACCACAATTAACCGATCAAACAACCACAACCAACTTTCTTTTGTTTTTCGGCAGTATAACCACATACCAATTAAAATCCCAATACCGCCACCGTGGCTTGCTAATCCGCCTTCCCACACTTTTAATATTTCGAGTGGGTGTTGCGAATAATATCCCCAACCATAAAATAAACAATGACCAAGACGAGCGCCTAAAACAGTAGCAATTACAATGTATAACGTTAAAACGTCTAATTGAGCCTCTGTTCTGCCTTCCGCTTTATAAATGCGATTCATAAAAAAATGACAACCTATAAAGGCCATGGCCCATGATAAACCATACCAACGCACAGGCCAATCAATGCCTGGTATTGTAAAAATATCTGGACTTGGATTCCAGTTTATAAAAAGTGATAGCATCTTACAAGTTTAAGTTTTTTATTTTATAAAAGAGGTTAATTTCCTTAATTATTCTTCCTCTATATCTATTTTAAATTGATGTAAAAAGCGATGAACAATGGGTCCAAAAATTACAGCAACGCTTGTCAAAAAAGCGACACCACTGTAGATGGCGTATATTGAGGAAAACCATTTAGCGCCATCCGTTTCTGCCCTATCCACAGGCCCCATCCCTGTTAAAATCATGCTGGCATTTACCAAACTATCTAACCATGTGATATTAAAATAATAGTGATAACCAACAACACCAATAGCTAGTGATACAATTAAAAAAATGGTTCCTAAAACAATACTCTTAATGAGCTTGTTATAAAAATGGGATTTATGTGGTAATTGTTTTATTGCCATGTTAATCTAATTGAAAACAACAGTATTTAATATCTTCGCCTCTTCCTGTAAATAAAGTTTCGTAATACGTTTGAATTCGGGTTAGTTCTTCTCTGCCTTCGGGACAATTTTTATATAGATCGTTTGTAGAAAACAACAAATTTAGTTTTCGTTCTTTAATCATGTCCATAGTATATTCATAAAAAAAGGTACTGTCAGTTTTTAAATGAACTAATCCACCAGGCTTTAATATTTTTTTGTAACGGTTCAAAAAGAAATCAGGATTGGTTAAACGCTTGCGAGCTCTGTTTTTTTGTGGTTGGGGGTCAGGAAAGGTAATCCATATTTCAGACACTTCGTTTTCAGCAAAACATTGGTCTATAAAATCAATGCGAGTTCTTAAAAAAGCTACATGGCTCATTTTATTTTGCATCGCTTTTTTTGCACCCGTCCAAATACGATTGCCTTTGACATCAACTCCAATAAAATTTTTAGAAGTATTGTTTTCTGATAAACCAATAGTGTATTCGCCCTGTCCACAACCTAACTCCAACACAATAGGATTTTGGTTTTTAAACATGTCTTCATGCCACTTTCCTTTTTTAGCAAAACCGTTAGGGATGTCAAAATGGTGAAAAGCAAGGGTATTAGAAAAGGTATTTAGTTCGGCAAATTTCTCGAGTTTGTTAGGCATAATGGTAATAAAAAGGGCTAAGGTACAAAATTTGATAATGATTTAATAGGTTGTTTTATTTTTTGGGCGTGTCCCGAAGGGTCGGGCTGTCGCTTCAATCTTTTGCCGAACTTCGGCTCCGCTCAGTTACCTGCAAAAGGATTTGTGCTCGCATCCCTCACGCAGATAAGTTTTGTTTACGCAACTGCATACGTTGGTAATAGTGCGGTTGGTTTTGGCGAAAGAGTGCAAACCGCCATTCAGCTGAGCCTTTGCGGGGCAAATGGGGGTTGGTCTTTCGCCTTGAATTTTTGTTTCTTTTTGTTCAAGCAAAAAGAAAAGAAGAAAAATTCACCTAATAGATAATGATTTAATAATGCCATTTTTTGCCTCAAAATTATTACCTTCGTGTGCCAATTTTACACTATGAGCTATACTTATAACAAAACAAAGATTGTGGCCACAATGGGCCCATCAACTGAAAACATTGCCGTACTAGAAGAATTATTTAATGCAGGATTAGATATTTGTCGTATTAATTTTTCGCATGGCGATTACGAACCGATTAAACATGTGATTGATAATATTAGAATTTTAAATAAAAAATTAAATCGTCACGTTGGTATTTTAGGAGATTTACAAGGCCCTAAATTACGTATTGGTAAAGTAAAGGATAATGCCGTTGAATTAATTAATGGTCAGGAAATTATTATTACAACCAAAGAAAGCGAAGGAACGGCAGAAAGAATATTTATTACCTATCCTCAGTTTCCACAAGATGTAGCAGCTGGAGAACTAGTATTAATTGATGATGGAAAAATTACGTTAAAGGTTATTGAAACCAATCGTAAAGACGAAGTGCGTTGTACTATTATTGCAGGTGGAACCTTATCATCTAAAAAAGGAGTGAACTTGCCAAACACCAAAATATCTTTGCCATGTTTAACTTTAAAAGATTTACGTGATTTAGATTTTGCCTTAGAAAATGATTTTGAATGGATTGGTTTATCCTTTGTAAGAAGTGTAACTGATATCGTTGAACTAAAAGATATTATTCGTTCAAAGAAAAAAAATGCTCGTGTAATTGCTAAGATTGAAAAACCAGAAGCTATTAAAGAGATTGATAAAATTATTGAAGTGACTGATGGCGTGATGGTGGCTCGTGGAGATTTAGGTGTAGAGATGCCAATGGAACAAGTGCCATTATTACAAAAGATGATTGTAAATAAATGTATTGCGGCTTCAAAACCTGTTATTATTGCTACGCAAATGATGGAGAGTATGATTACAGCATACACACCAACACGCGCTGAAGTAAATGATGTGGCGAACGCCGTATTAGATGGAGCAGATGCGGTAATGTTGAGTGCTGAAACATCGGTTGGTCGTTACCCAGTAAAAGTAATTGAATACATGCGTCGTATTATAACACAAATAGAAAGCGATGATCGTATTTATTATAAAGAACACGAGCCCGAATTAAAAACGGTTACTTATATTACTGATAGTATTTGTTATAACGCCAGTGTGATGGCTAAGCAAGCCAATGTATCTGCTATTATTTCGATGACACATAGTGGTTATACGGCTTTTAAATTAAGTAGCCACCGACCAAAAGCGAACGTTTATATTTTTACAGACAATAAATCTTTATTAAACGCTTTAAGTTTAGTGTGGGGCGTTCGTGGTTTTTTTTATGATAAGTACGAAAGTACCGATCAAACCATTTCTGATTTAAAAGACTATATCAAAGATGGTGGTTTTGTGAGAGCAGATGAGTTAGTAATTAATTTAGCAAGTATGCCGATGAAGGAAAAAGGTAGAACGAATATGTTGAAGCTGAGTTATATTCAGTAATTAAAACAGCGACGATGCAAGTGTTCAAAAAAATCGATTATTATAAAACATGGTTTTCCATGTTGGATATAGATATTCAAGCTGAATTTATTGCACTTCAACAAAAAGAATTAGATCCACATAGTTTTACGTTTTATACTTCTGTTTCTGTTATGAGTTCTTCAAAAATTGAAGGAGAAGAAATGGAAGTAGATAGTTATGTGAAGCATAAAATGTTAAACGTTGAGTATCTTCCTGAATTAACTCAAAAACCAAACGATTTATATAATGCCTATTTGTTTGCAAAAGATAATACATTAAGCGAATTAAATTTTAGTAAAGCGCATGCGTTAGTTTCAGAACACTTATTGCCTTTAAACCAAAGAGGTGTTTTGCGAAATACAGAAATGTTAGTGATGGAGCATAAAACTGGTAAAATTCAGTATGAGGCTACACCAAAAATCATTTTAAAAAAAGAATACATGAACTTTTGGAAGGAAGTTGCTGCTTTAATAAAACAAGACTTAACAATAGAGCAAGTGTTTTACTATGCAGCAATTATACATTTAGTTTTTGTGAATATTCATCCTTTTAATGATGGTAATGGCAGATCGGCAAGGTTATTAGAAAAGTGGTTTTTAGCTGAAAAATTAGGTGAGCGTGCTTGGTATTTACAAACAGAAAAATACTATTACAAAAATGTAAACGAGTATTATAAAAACTTATCTAGGTTAGGTTTGTTTTACGAAGTATTAGACTACGAAAAGGCACTACCTTTTCTTTTAATGATTCCAAAATCATTGGTTTTTGATAAATAACATTAATCCCTCCTAAAATCATCCATATCTCGTTTATCCTTTTTTGTTGGACGTCCTGCGCCACGATCGCGCTGCATGTTTGGCATAATAAATACAGAGGGTTGGTGTTCTAGTTTTTCAACTGGAGGAGAATGATCTATATAATTTACTTTAGCAATTTCAAAACTTTGACGTTTATCGATAATTCCCGTTACTTCAATTATTTTTTTAACTCCCCGAGGATAAGATAAGGTATAGCGTTCTCCAATTTTTACAATATGAGCTGCTTTCACAATCTCATCATTTAGTTTTACTTTATTACCCTTAATAGCATCGCTTGCCAACGAACGTGATTTATACATTCGTATGGCCCATAAATAACTGTCTAGTCGTATACTTTTATCCATGCTAACTCAAAGATAAAAACTATTTTGAATGTTTATGAATCGTTTCCTTAGCACGTTCGCTATAAAAACCCTTATTGTTGACAATGGTTTGTAATTGTTTTATAGCCTCATCGGTTTGTTGTAAATTAAGTAAACATAGCCCCTGGTAAAACTCTGACTCTTGATGAAAAATATTATTGACGTTATCTAAGTTTTTTTGAAAATAGGTTTCTGCAATACCAAATTTATTTAATTGATAATAACACATGCCTAAATAAAACTGAGCGTTTGCATCGTCTTTATTGTATTTATAAAGAATAGCTAATTCTTCAATGCAGTTTGTAATGTGTTTCGAATTAAATAAACGCATGGCTTGGGCAATGACTTTGTGCGCTAAATAGGTATTTGAACTATTCATTACCGGTCGTTCAATATCTGCTTTACTACCATACTGTGCCGCCACGCCCGTATTAATAGATAAATCGATGGCTTCACTTTGTTTAAAATAATACATGCGGTAATTAGTTACCTTTAAATTACTGATAAAAACCACAGGCGCATTAGGAGTAAAGGCAAACACAATTTCTTCTTCTTTATCTTCGACAACCGGTAAACTCACCGGCTTGCTTGTCAACATTTCTGGCATTTCGGCAACTGGCTCTTCTTCAATTTTTTCTGCAATGGTATTGTAGTGTTCAACTACTTTATGTTCAATTATAGGAAAAACGGTATCTGTTTCGGTAACGTTGTTGTTTAATTTTTTGGCGGCTTGTTCTTCTTCTTCAATAGATTGGTATACCGAAGGATGATTTTTGCTTTTTTGAAATATCACGAAAAATATAGAGATTCCAATTAATAAGCCACATAATAAACTAATAAAAATAGTATTGAATGAAGAATTACTACTACCTGTTTTTTTATCTATTAAGCTGTTTAATTTAGTAATTTCTGAATCAGAAACTTTAAATTGTTCGAAGGCAAGAGATGATAAATAACTTAAATCATCGTGTTGCATGTCTTTTTCTAAGGCCTGCTTCTCTGATTTGCTTAGGTTATTATAGTTTGATATGTCTTTGGGGTTAAGCATTTTATGTGGTTTTATTTTTTGTCATGCTGAGCGGAGTCGAAGCACTTTCAAGTAACAGCTTCAAATTTCGTTTACCGTTTTGTATGTAACTTTTTATTTCGTTCAGTGTAAATCCAGTTTGGTTGGCAATATCTTGATAGCTTTTGTCGTTCAGGTAAAACAACTCTACACATAGACGTTGATTTTCTTTTAATTTAGGTAAGCATTGTTTCATGTTTTCTAACATCACATCATCGCTTACGGTATTTATTTTTTCTTCAGTTTCGTAATTCGCATCCTCATATTCAAATTCGTAATAAGACTTTATATTCTTGTTTTGCGATTTATTCTTTCTGATAATCGAAATACAATGGTTTCTTACCACAAAACTTAACCAGCCTTTAAAATTGTCAATCTCTCTGTTGTTTATATCTAGCATCAACTTTTCAAATAGTTGCATAGTAGCATCCTGAGCTTCATCTTTATCCTGCAAGTAAAACAAACAAGTTCCATATACAACCGACACGTGTTTTTTAAATAAGTCCGCAAACAAATCTTTGTTGCCACTTTGCTTATAGTGTTTCAACAATTCTTCGTCGCTGCTATATTCTTTTTTCATAAAAAGCCACATATCTGTTTAGTAGACGCATCACTTTAACTATTCCATAAAAATTCATTTTCATTATTTTTTATGGAAAGAATAATGCTTCACGTCTTAAAGTTAAAGAATGCATTCTGAATAAAATATAATTAACCATTAAAAATAAGAATTATGAAAAATTTAAAACACAATTTAGCCGCTATCCTGATAGGAATTAGTAGCTTTTCGGCTCTAGCGCAAGGTTCAACAGGAGCTCTTAAAGGTCAAATATTAAATACCGACCATGAGCCCGTTTTTGGCGCTACCATTAAAATATTGCAAGGCGGCTCCTTGATAGGAGGAACTAGCACAGATGTGGATGGAATGTATACCTATAAACCCTTAGATGCAGGTAGTTATGATGTATTGGTAAGTAGTGCGGAGACACAATCTAAAAAAGTGACTGATGTTAGAGTTAGTGCTGAAAGAACCACTTATCTTGATCTATCAGTATCTACAAACACACTTATTGAAGTAGAAGTGATAGCTTATAGAAAGCCTTTAGTTGATAAAACCTTTATGGATATCAAGGAAATTTCTGGAGACGATTTAATTCATTCAGCTTATGATAGAAGTGATTTAGGTAGCGTTATTGTTAATATGACCTCAGAAGCGACAAGAGACGAGAATGGTGATTTTCATGTAAGAGGGGGTAGAGGAGATGCAACAGCCTTTATTATCGATGGCGTAAAATCTCCTAACATTTCAGGAGTACCATCTTTAGCTGTAGAAAATATGGCGATAATAACGGGAGGGATTCCAGCTCAATATGGCGATAATACCAGTGGAGTGATTATTATTACGACCAAAGATTATTTTAGTATGATGCAAGGTCAACGAATGAGACATAATTATATTATACAAAACAAAGAGCGTGTGAAAAGAGAAAAAGAGGCCATTCAGCAACAAAAGCTTCGTAAAAAAGAAATAGAAGAGGAACTTCAACGCGAAGAGCAAAGTAAAAAACAGGGATAATAAAAAAGCCCTAGTAGAAATCCTACTAGGGCTTTTTGTTGTTGTATGTTGTTTATTTTTTATAAACCATCACGTTAAATACAAATGGTTGAATTTTTTTAATTTGTTCGCTACGTTTTAATCCTTTTAAATTAGAACGTTTGGTTACTAAACTTAAGTCTTTTTTCAGCGAATCGTTTTCTAATTTTTCAATAGTTTGTTTAATGAAGTTAGATTTAATAGCAAAACCTGTAGCTTCTGCCGAACTTTGTTTACCACGAATCACACCAATAATGTTCCCTTGTTCGTCCATTAAAGGTCCACCACTATTTCCTGGGTTTACAGGAATAGAAATTTGGTACATCGTTGTGTCGTTATTGAAGCCAGTCATTGCGCTTAATGCACCTTCGCCATAAACTGCATCTCTACGAGGATAACCTAATGTAAAAATTTTATCGCCAATTTCAGAAGTATTATCCTTAAATGAAAAAGGAAAAGTCAAATCTTTAATCGCATCTATATTATCTATTTTATAAATAGCAATATCTAAAGTTGGTTCGCTTGCTACTAATTTTGCAGAAGCTCTATCTAATACACTATTTGTTACAAATACAGAATCTGCATTTTTAACCATGTGGTAACTTGTAATGAAATAACCTTTGTTGTTTAAAGCAAAACCAGTTCCCTCGATATTTGCTGGAGCATAATTTTTGTTACGTTTGTTAGTAGCACCCGTGATACCTTCAATAATGGCATCCTGAGAATATTTTAATTCAGTCACATCGCGTTTTAAATCGGTGATAGCATTGCTTTGTTGTTTTAATAAATACCCACCAGTACTTAAAATCGTTACCGTGCTAATAACAGCAATTACGGCTACAGATGCAGCAACTGCAAATGTTTTACCATGCTTTTGAATGAAATTTTCCTCTTGTTTTATGGAAACGATTTTTGCGTCGCTACCAAATTCTTGTTTATGGATAGTAGATAAAATTTGTTTTAAGTTAGCGCGTTGTTCATGCTGATTGATGCTTTCAATAATTGTTTTGTGTTTATCAAACGCATTGGCAAATTCCGAATCTGTTTCGATTCGATTTTCAAACTCTTGTTTTTCTTCGGCGCTTAACCCTCCAAAAATGTAACTGTCAAATAATTCTGTTGCTCTCATGTCTCTCTCTATTAATATACTCTCTCTTTATTTCTCTTCAAAAAAATAACGTTTTAAACGTTGTAAACATTTGTACTTCTGTGTCTTTGCATTGTCTGAATTCGTATATCCAAATTTCTCTGATATATCATCCATGCTTAATTTATAGACATAGAAATCTTTTAATAGTGTTTTGCAAGGTTCTCCTAAATTTTCCATGCTTGCATTCATCTTTTCAATATCAGATTCTTTTTTCAAATGATCCGATATTTCATCTGTTACGTCAACTACTTCTCCTTCTTCATCTTCTTTAAATCGGGTGATTTGCCCATTACCTCGTAATTGTTTTAGCCAAAGACGTTTTGCAATAGAAAAGATAAAGGTTTGTAATTGGCAATTTAGCTGAAAAGCAGGCTTTTGGACATTTTCATATAAAACAATAATTGTTTCCTGATAAATGTCGGCGGCAGCTTCACTGTTACCACTATTGTTTACAACATATTTAAGAACGAGATTGTAGTACTTTTTGTATAAAGCCCGCAACACCGCATCGTTGTTATGCTTGAGCCCTTCAATAAATTCAAGGTCTGTGTACGCTACTTTAGCCATAAAGCCACTGTTTATATTAATACCCTTTTGGGCTAAAGGTAACCCTGAAGCCCTTGTAAAAATTACTAATTATTTGATTTTTAATAAGTTAGGATAATGATTTATTTAGCCATTAAAGCCTCTATTTCATCCGCTTCTAATGGTATGTTTTTCATTAAGTCATCATTTCCAGTTGCTGTAATGATGTAATTATTTTCTAAACGTATTCCTAAATTTTCTTCTGGAATGTAAATTCCAGGTTCAATTGTAAATGCCATTCCAACCTGCATTGGTTCTGCAAAAAAACCAACATCATGTACATCTAAGCCAATAAAGTGAGAAGTTCCATGCATAAAGTATTTTTTATAGACAGGCCAAGCTGGATTTTGGTTTTTAACATCTTCCTCAGTAATCAATCCTAACTGAATAAGTTCTTTAGTCATCATATCGCCAACGGCAGCATTGTATTTTTCAAATGTATTTCCTGGTTTTAAAATAGCAGCAGCGCCTTTCATTACTCTCAATACAGAATCATATACTTCACGTTGACGTTTAGTAAATTTACCACTTACTGGAATACAACGCGTCATATCACTTGCATAGTTTCCGTATTCAGCAGCTACATCTAATAATATCACATCACCATCTTTACACTCTTTATTGTTTTCTACATAATGCAATACACAGGCATTGCCACCACTTGCGATAATTGGACCGTATGCAAAACCGCGGCTTCTGTTTCTCACAAATTCATGAATTAATTCTGCTTCAATTTCGTATTCCATCACTCCGGGTTTTGTAAAACTCAATAAGCGGCGAAATCCTTTTTCTGTAATATTACAAGCTTGTTGCATCAATTCAATTTCAATTGGATGTTTAATGGAACGAATGCGGTGCATGATAGGAGCAGAGCGCTCAATATGATGTAATGGAAATTGAGCCATTATTTTTTTATTGAAACGCATTTCTGCAGTTTCCATATCAATGTATCTGCGAGTATGTTCATTGCTGTTTAAATAAAAGTGTTCCGCTTGAAAACCAATGGCCTTAAAAGTTTTTTCAAACTCATGAAACCACATAATATTGATAATTCCACTGACATCTGTTGCTTGTTGTTTGGTTAATTTAGCACCTTCCCAAATAGCAATTAACTCACTAGTTTCTTTAATAAATAATATTTCTTTTTGTTTTCCATCTTTTGCATCAGGATAAATCAGTAAAATAGTATCTTCCTGATCAACGCCTGATAAATGAAGTAAATCACTGTTTTGAATAAAACCCAATGAACCATCTCCATTTGTTGGAAGTATATCATTACTTACAAATAACGCTAATGAATTTGGTTTTAAATGCTTTGAAAAATTTTTGCGATTATCAATGTATAAGTCTTTTTTGATAGCAGAGTACTTCATATTTCTAGTTTTTTAGATAAGGACTAAGGTATAAGTTTTTATGAAGATTAGCTAAAACAGCGCAAAAAAATAGCGAGAATAAATCTCGCTATAAATAGATGGTTTTATATGAAAAAAGATTAGTCTAACGTTATATAAACTGATAAGTGGTCACTGTAACCATTATAGTATTTTTCTCCGCTATATGTACGATTTGGTCTTTCCTCACCCGTTTTATTGTTTTTAAATAACACAAAATCTTTCTTTAAAATAAAGGCATTTTTTGTATTAAACTTATAACCTTTTTTAGCGCCAATAAATCCTTGCGAAACAATAATTTGGTCCAATACTCTCCATTCTTTATCATAATAGTGCGTGCCTTGTTTAGCTGCATCTAAAGTTTGATAAGCATTGTATAATTCACTTTTATCTTTTGGCTTATTGTTTGCTTTCAACGTATTTAAAATACTATTGTTATCAGGATGGTCATTAAAATCACCCATCACAATTACTTTAGCTTTTGCATCTTTCTTTTGTATTTCGTTAATTTTTGAGCGCACTTGCTCCGCAGCATAAATACGACGAGGTTCTGATTCTTTTTCGCCTTCTCGCCTGCTTGGCCAGTGGTTTACAAACACATATATTACATCTCCATTGGTTGCTTTTAGTGTTGCGAATAACACGTTACGTGTTTTATAATCACCTAAAGAAGGATTTGTAGCATTTAATTCTTTGAATTCTACTAAACTAAAAACAGATTTATCATATAATAAGCCAACATCAATACTGCGTTCATCAGGACTATCTGTGCATAATACTCCGTATGATTTTTCTTTTAACTGAGATTTAGAGACGAGCTCTTCTAACACTTCTTTATTTTCAATTTCTACTAAACCAACTAATGCGGGTAAACCATCTCCAGCTACTGTAGAATCTAACACTTGCGCAACTTTAGTTAATTTATTCATAAAGCGAGTTTCATCCCACTTTAAAGGAGACTCAGGCAAAAACTCATCATCTTTTTTATTTGGATCATCTTTTGTATCAAAGAAGTTTTCGCAGTTATATAAGGCAACTGTGATGGGTGCTTTTGTTTGAGCAAAACTAGCAGTGATGCTTAATAACAACAAGCCAGAAGAAATTAATTTACGCATATAACGAAGGTAATTAAAATTATTTTGTGACTTTAAAGGTAAGATTTAAAAAATAACGCCATATTTACTTATTGTTATTATTTTATAATTTTTTAGAACATGAAGAAAAAGTTGACTCTCAAAAACATTGCTATTTTTTTAGTATTTCTGTTTTTAGTAATCCAATCCATTAGAATAGATAAAACTACGGAATCTGTAAATCCTACTACAGATTTTATAGCATTAACATCGGCAAATGCTGAGATAGCTAATACTTTAAAAATTGCATGTTACGATTGTCATTCCAGCCAACCAACGTATCCTTGGTACACCAATATTGCACCTGTTTCTTGGTGGATTAAACATCATATCAACGAAGGAAGCCAGCATTTGAATTTTTCAATTTGGGGCACCTATAAAGATAAGCGCAAAAATCACAAATTAGAAGAGTGCATTGAAATGATTGAAGAAGGAGAAATGCCAATAAGCTCATACACCTTGATGCATGGAGAAGCTAAATTAACAGACTCTCAAAAGTTGCAATTGGTAGAGTTTTTCAAAGCACTTAAAAACGCTATGCCTCAGCCAGAAGAAGAACAACACTAAAAATCTAACACCAAAATTTCTACTCTTCTATTTTGTTCTTGTTGATCAGCTGTTGTTGTTGCGTTCAGTTTAAATAACATTTCATGATCGCCCTTTCCATCAATTTCTATTCGTTTTTCATCAATGCCTTGTATAGCTAAATAGTTGCGAATAGTAGTTGCTCGTCCTTTTGTAAAAGCAATAATCCCTTTTTCATCTTGCATATCTCTTCCGTTGGAATGCCCAATAATTTTAATTCGTAAACTAGGATTCTTTTTTAAAAGTTTTGCTAAATTATTCATGGATGGAATTGCTCTAGGTAAATATTGTACAGAGCCTCCCACAAAATTAATAGAGCCAATAGAATATTTGTTTCCTTTTCTGAGCTTTGGTAAAACAGTTTTTAGCGCCTTTAATTGTGTGGTATCGGCAAGCGTGATACTTTTGGTAAAACTAAAACTACTATCGTTATAAAAATTTAAATTATAGGATTGATTTTTTGTGAGAGGAGCAATAAAATTGTAACTACCGTCGTCTGCTGTTTTTTCTAAAGAGATTGTATCACCTTTTTGATTAGTTAATGCAATCTCTGTTTTAATGCCTTTATTATTATCATCTGTTACGGTTCCATTAAATACAACAGGCTGTGAAATTTCAAACTCTAAGGTATGTCCATCTCCTTTTTCGTAAACATTATCTAATACCAAATAATAGATTTCTCCTTTTTTTACAGGTAGGCTTTTACAGTAGGCAGCACCAACACCCTGTTTTACCAGTTCTTTCGTTGATTTATAATTTAATCCTGTTTTGCCGTTTATTTCTTCTTTATCTCTGCTAATGCAAGCTCTAATAGGATTTATTTTGTGGGTTTGCAAACTATCACAAAAACTATTTTTTGCCGACTTAAACAGCATAAAATCATAATCATCATCTGCCTTGGTTGGAATAACATTCATGGTTAGTTCTCCACTCACATTTATGATGAGTTTATACCAAGCAGAATTGTGTTCTTTTTCGAATGCAAAATTAGTTTTTTGTTTGGTAGTACTAATTTCTTTTAAATTTCCAAAACCTTTAGGGGCAATGGTTTTACCGTAAATACTTTTACTATTAACAGGAATGACTTTAGCTTGATTACAATCACAAAAAACAGTATCCAGTTTTTTGACTTGTGAAAACAACTGTATAGATAATAATAGAAGTAAGATTAGTCGCATAGTATCATAATACAGAAGGAGATTAAAAGTAACAAAAAATTACACTTTAATGCCAATCACGGTCACATCATCAACTTGTTCTAAATTTCCTGCCCAGTTTTTAAAAGTTGAATCGAGTAATTCTTTTTGCTGAGCGATTGGCAAATGAACATTCTCAACTAATAGCTCTTTTAATTTTTTGCTCATAAACTTTTTGCCTTTATCTCCTCCAAACTGGTCAGGGAAACCATCGGTTAAAGTATAAATCGTATCGCCTTTTTGTAACTCTACAGTATGTGTGGTAAATGATTGATCTTGTTTATCGCTCTTGCCAACAGGCATTTTATCAGGTTTGATTTCGATGAGTTCAACATCCCCGCCCGCCAGCTGGCGGGCACCCTCATTAGAAGGATTAGAACGGATAATCCATACGGGATTATTAGCAGCAGCAATTAGGAGTTGCTTGTTTGTAAAATCAAACACTAATAAGCTACAATCCATTCCATCTTTCCCACCTTCTTCGCTACCATCTTTTTTTAAGCGCTCAATAATTGTTTGGCGAGTATGGTTTAAGATCTCTGCAGGATTGGTGTGATGTTCAATAGCTTTTTCTAAACTAGTGACATTCAATAAACTCATAATAGCGCCTGGCACTCCATGGCCTGTACTATCAGCAGTTGCTAAGGCAAAGTTACCGTTACTTAATTTAGCAGACCAATAGAAATCGCCACTGACTACATCTTTGGGTTTAAAGAGAACAAAATAATTACTTAGGTTTTCATTCAATTGTTTTTCTGTGGCTAAAAAACTACGTTGTATTCGTTCAGCATAATTAATACTATCTGTAATCTCTTTGTGTTTTTCTTCCATTATTTTTTTATGTTTTTCTACCACAAATTTTTGCTCTTCAATAATTTGTTTTTGTCTGCGTGTTATTTTTAAAGCGCGGAAAACAATTAATGCAAAAACAGCAACCAAAAAAAGACCTGATATAACGGAAAAAATAATTATGTTTTGTTTTCTATTTTTTTCTTCTGAAACAACATTTTGGTTATGTAGTTCACTTTTATGTTCTGCATTGGTTACTGCTTCTTTTTTTTCAAAATCATAATTCATTTGATTTTGTATTGTGTTTTTGCGAACATCTTCATTATTTAAACTATCACTATAGATATCATACATTTTGTAGTTTTGAAAAGCACCCTTAAAGTTTCCTTTAGCACTATCTATTTGCATTAGCCCCTTGTAACTTTCTTTTAAAAGCTCCTTATAGCCTATTTCTTTAGCCAATCCTGTTGCTTTTTTATAATATTTTTCAGCTTCGGCATATTTCTTTTGCTGAAGATAAATACTTCCAATATTATTATAAGAAGCACATGAAGTAAATTTATCACCAATTGCTGTGGTTATTTTTAACGAAGCCAGTTGATTTATTAATGCCTCCGAATAATTACCTTGCTGTAAATAGACAGTGCCAATATTGGTATAAACAAATGCAATGCCTTCAGTATCGCCAATTATTTCTTTTATTTTTAAAGCAAGAAAATAATTTTTTAATGCTTCTGGATAATTGCTTTGAGAGTAATAAACATTACCAATGTTCCCGTAAGAATCAGCTTTTCCATTTTCATCATTTATTTCTTCTTGTATTTTCAGAGAGGCAAAATAATTTTTTAACGCATCGGGATAATTACGTTGACTGAAATAAATATTTCCGATATTATTTAAAGTTGTTGCAATACCCGCTTTGTCATCCATTGCTTCTTTTATTTTCAAAGCCAAAAAATAATTTTTTAAGGCTTCAGAGTAATTACCCAGATCTTCAAGCACAATCCCTATGTTATTGAAAGAAGTTGAAATGCCGCCCTGATCTTCTATTTCTTGTCTTATTTTTAGGGATGTATAGTGATTTTTTAGTGCTTGCGGATAATTAGCTTGTGAACGATACGTATTACCAATAACATTATAAGATGCAGCAACACTTTTTTTGTCCGATATTTCGTTGTTTATTTTTATAGCAGCCAAATGATTTTTTACTGCTTCTGAATAATTGCTTTTATAATAATTAATGTTTCCTAAATTGTAATATGCTTTAGCCGTATATATTTTAATTGTTTTCTGTATGCTTTTATTCTTTTTATCTAATAATACATTTGAAAATGTAATTGCTTGATTGGCGTACTTTATGCCATCATCATAATTATTACTTTTTGAGAACTCACTGCTTAGTTCATAAAGATGAATGAGCTGGTTAGTGTCCGCCTTATCTGTTTTAAGGAGAATTAATAGTGAATCTGTTTTTGTTTGCTGTGCAAAGTTATTTAATACAATTAAAAATAATATGCTGCTTAACAGTAATGTTTTTTTCATAATTATATTTGACATTAAATAGCAATAATAAATATAAGGTTTAAACAACGCTTCGCAAAACAAAAAACCCTCTGAACTTCAGAGGGTTTTTTATGATGGAATATAGTATTTACTGAACAATTATTTTTTTGTTTATGATTTTATTTTCTGCTTTTATTTGTAAAAAATAAATTCCCTTCGGTTTATCGGATAAGTCAAATTCAGAAATTAATTGTGTTGATTCAAAAATTGTTTGTCCTTGTGTGTTGTAAATTTTAATAGTGGCATCTTTTAAATGCAAATCATTTCTAATTTGGAAAATACCTGAACCTGGGTTGGGGTATATTAATACAGAATCATTTTCTTTACTATTTTCGGTTACACTAATAATGGCATCATCACATTTCCAAAGTTCAGTTCCTGTTGGACCATTATCTGCTGTAAAATATAATACGCCATTATGATTGAACAATAAAGAGGGATTTGATGAGGATGATCCTGTATAGCCCGGTGGCATAATATCGTTTGTTAACATAGTGCCTGCTAAAGAGCCATCGGTTTTCCATAGTTCAAAACCTAAAGTGCCATTATGAGCTTTAAAATATACTACACCATTTATTGCCAAAAAGTCATTATAGGAATCAAAGGACGATGAACTACCGGAACGAACATCTTTAATCATTGTAGTATTAGTTGCAGACCCATCGGTTTTCCACAATTCATCGCCATTTATCCCATCATTACCAGTAAAAAACAGATACCCATTTGCAGCAGCCATTCTATCGTTAGTGTAATATAAACCAGAAGAATTACCCGTTCGAATATCTTTTACTAGTACCGTACCATTGGCGCTCCCATCGGTTTTCCACAACTCGCTACCGGTTAACCCATCATTAGCAATAAAAAACAACAGGTTGTTTGCAACAGTAAAATTTGTTGGATATGAGCCGTAATAGAGTGTGGGATTAATGTCTTTTAATAAAACGGTACCCGCATCTGTTCCATCACTTTTATAGAGTTCTGCACTGGTTGAGGTATTTCCATTTATATCCTTTGACTCTGCACTAAAATATAAATTGCCATTATATTCTGTTAAGTATTTTGGATAAGTTGCAAATTTGTAATTCATTGAAGTAGTTACTTTTGTAGTACCCATTGTAGTACCGTCTGTTTTCCATAATTCGTATGGGCTTCCAACAGCATTATCACAGGCTGTAAAATATAGCATATTATTTAACGTAGCAAATTCTAAATAGGAGGTGTTCACTCCATCATATGGGCCTACACGAATGTCTTTAACCATAACAGTTCCGGCAGTCGTGCCATCACTTTTCCATAATTCATATCCATTAACATTATCATCTGCAATAAAATACACAGCATTGTTAAAAGAATATAATCCCCAAACGCTTGTGCCGATGCCGGGAGTAATGTCTTTAACCATAGTAGTTCCAGCACTAGTACCGTCACTTTTCCACAATGCAGTACCGTTAATACCATCGTCTGCCGGAAAATAAACATTACCACCCATGGATACTACATTTTGTTTACCGGCTGTATAAAACCCCGATCCTGTTGGGTTGATGTCTTTTACAAGTACTGTTCCTGCTGTGGTGCCATCACTTTTCCATAATTCATATCCATTAACTTTATCATCTGCAACAAAAAACAGCACCCCATTATTGCTACAAAACCTAAGCGGAGCTGAGGGATTTACACCTGGCGCAATATCTTTTACCAATTGAGGCATGCAAGTTCCATTAGCGGCATTAGCTGTACTTGTAGGCACACTAATTTGTAAACTTGAAGCATTACTTATACCACAACTATTTTGAGCTACTACACTAATTACACCATTAGTTGCGCCAATTGTAACACTTATAGAATTACTAGTAGATGAACCGGTATATCCCGCAGGCAACGTCCAAACATAAGATGTAGCACCAACAACAGGAGATATGCTATAAGTTTCTATAGAACCAGAGTTAACTGTTGTGTTACCAGAAATTACGCCTGGTTGGTTAGGAACCGGACAGCCACTGGTTATTGTTATGATTAATGAATTTGTGATACTTGCTCCACAACTATTTATAGCTACCACTAACAGGGTATCTGTTATATTGCCCACATTTATACTTACCGTATTGCTTGTTGATGATGGAAAAAAACCAGAAGGTAATAATAGCCAAGCATATGATGTTGCACTTGCGACAGGCGCAACACTATAAGTTTGCATCGAATTTGCTGGTGCTAATGTATTGCCAATTATTGCTACTGGTTGGTTAGGAACAGTGCATGTGCTGGTAACTGTTACTAAAATATTTGAATAGCTGCTCCAATTACATGAATTGATAGCGCTTATAGCAATATACCCAGAGGTGTTGCCTACAGATACACTAATTGTATTGGTAGTTGAGCTGCCCGTCCAGTCTGATGGAAACTGCCAATTATAGGAAGTTGCACCGGGTACCATCAAAGTGCTATATGTTTGTACAGATCCTGCCAAAACCAAAGTATTACCAATAACGGCCGAAGGTTGATTTGGAGCGTTACAAGTATATGATGTTATAGCTAAAGTTCTGGTTGGGCTTATGCCGCAGGAATTGGTTACCGATACACTTATGAGAGTATTTGTATATGCAGTTCCCATACCAATATTAATGGAATTAGTAGTCGAGCTACCCGACCAACCATTTGGTAATGACCAATTATAAGAAGTTGCCCCGGCTATTGGAGAAATACTATATGATTGAAGTGATGCAGGAATTGAAACTAATGTGTTACCTGTAATAGCACCCGGTTGGGTGGGAACAGGCAGCACTGTTATGTTTATTGTGACAGTAGCTACGCAAGTTCCACTTGTTGCCGAAACACTATATACCGTAGTTACAGTAGGAGATACTAATAAAAAATTAGATACGATGTTGCCCGGATTCAAAGTATAACTGGTTGCCCCACTTGGTAGGAGAGGTATTTGAGTACCAGAGCAAATAGTATCAGTTGGCACTGCAACAGAAAATCCGGGAATTGTGCATTGCCCATTTGCTTTATGTAATACAACAGTTAATAATAAAACCAATATGCTTTTATTCCAATTTATAAGATTAAATACCATTTATTTAAATTAAATTTTTTTGAGGAGGGAAAAATTAAAAGGAGCTGTAATTACTGCATTATTATTTTTTTAGTATAAACTGTATTACCATCAGAGATTTTAACTATGTATATTAATGAATTTGAATCTGATAAATTAAATTCGAGATAATCAGTTGGATTTAAATCACCGCTTTTCAATATTTTTCCGTCTATCGAAATCAACTGTACGAAATACTTTGTCTTATTAGCAGAAGTAATTCTTAGCAATCCATTTTGAGAGTCTTGGGATATCGTAAAATTTTCGTTTTTAGAAATATCATTAACACCAACATCACTGCCGGATATTGTCACAAAAAGTTTATCTGTACTTTCATTTGCTGTCACGGCTGCAATAAACCCATTGTCAGCATGAATACTTTGACGGCCCATAATCTCACCAACAGCGGTGATTTTTGTTTCTAAATTATTATTAATAATATAGCAATCGGTTGAGCTGCTTTTTCCATACAGATATACTTGGTTTCCTGTCGTTAAATCAACGGTAGAGCCATATAAGTTACCGGCAGGTGAATTTTGAAGCCTAGTTGTATCAATTGCAGAATAACTTGAGCCAGTTATTGTGGTATGACAAAATTTATCATTATTTAGCCCATTGTACTCCCATAAGTAGTGAACAACTCCATCATTGCTTTTAACTATTTTAATGTTATCATTTTCGTAATTTGTACTATGGTATTCTACTATTTTTGTCATATACCATGTATTCCCTGATTTATAAGCGAATGCGGGGTCAGTATGACTAAAAATGAAGCCATGTAAATCGTTGCTTTCTTCTGCGTTTGGAAATGAGGATCCTGATGTAGTGGTGTAGCGTGAGCAACAGCCCAACAAAGTGTATTCTTTCCATTGTAATCCTCTTATCCAATTGCTTCCTGATTTTGTTGCTTTAACCGAATGGTAACATTGGAAGCAGGCTGCCCCATCCTCACCACTTCCATAATATTCTACCTCTATCCCACCGCTTGCTGTTAAATAAATGTTCGGTCGACCATTTACCCAACAATTTTCCAGACTCTTAGTATCTGTTACTGGGTTAATTGGGTTTGGTGAAACTTGTGATACTTCAAATACGCCATCTCCATTGGAATCGCCTGCGTAAATAACCGCATAATTTCCTGTTGCATTTGTCCCGGCTTTATCTCTTTTGGCAAAAAAGACAATATGAGGATTATTGTTTGCGTCTGTTATAATATAAGGAGATTGTTTGATTTGACTCATGTCGCTGATAGTAATTTGCTGTGTGCTGAAATTTTTTGTTTGGACATTAAAAAGGGTATACATTAATTGCATGTCAACGGATGTTCCAGTAGATTTAATCCATGCAATATGGACATTATGATTATTGTCCATGCAAGATGCGACTTCTGCATATACAGTTTGGTAGCCATATATAGATGCAGTCATACTATAAGTAGTAAATGACTGACTCATTAGTTTAATAGATAACAATATGAACCCAATTGATAGTATTTTTTTCATGTTTTAAATTTTATCAAACTTAGGCATAAACAATTTGCTACAATTACCTACTAGTAGGTAATTGTATGCACTTTAAGAGCCTTGTTAATATTTTTCGTCCTGTTTAGGTTTTTATTGTATATATTACTGTTAATTATAAATTACCTAAAATGAAAGGCTATATACTTATTATTGAAGATGATATTTTGGTAGCAGAAAACACAGAATTTATTTTAAATGAAGCGGGATATGATGCTGTTTATATTTCCGATAATCTGACTGACATTATTAAGTTTCAACAAAAAAATATAATAGCATTAATTATTAGTGACATTAATTTACACGGCATTAACAGCGGGTCAAAAATTGTAAAAGAGCTACAAAATAATACGCCAACACCTGTTATTTATTTAACAGCATATTCGGAAGAACAGATTGTTGACGACGCCTTAGAAACAAACCCTATTGCATTTGTTTTAAAGCCGTTTACTGATAGGCAATTATTAGTAGCTGTTCAAATAGGCTTTAAACAAATAGCGGAGAACTTAATGGCCGGATCAGTTGACAAGCCAACGCCAAGAGAAATTAATGTTATTGAGCAAATTGCGAAAGGGTTAAGTAATAAAGAAATCGCTGAATTCTTATTTTTAAGTGAACATACGATAAAAGCACATAGAAGAAATTTAATTAAGAAATATCAGTTGAGGTCATCTTCCGAATTAATTGCTATGTCGCTTAGATTAAAATGGATTAATATCAACTCTCTCTCGTCCTGAAATAGGTTGTCACCTAAACAACTTAAAAAATGGAAAAGCAAACAGAACACAAAAAGAAACGTAGTCAGCGAGATTACAGTTTATC
>Ga0247843_1004075_pt1 | contig 22424 bp, 11 predicted proteins | sample LaCruzMarch2017__FD_192420 | JGI IMG/M metagenome (GOLD analysis project Ga0247843, IMG submission 192420) | Freshwater microbial communities from meromictic Lake La Cruz, Castile-La Mancha, Spain - LaCruzMarch2017_8m | ecosystem: Environmental > Aquatic > Freshwater > Lake | place: Spain...
ACTCGTCAGCTAAACTTATGGGAATTCACGCGTCTCAACACACCCGTTAATGCTGGTTCTCCGAGTTCTTGGATGCATCCTCATTTTATTCGTGGTAATATCGATGGACTTTGTCAGATAACAAGGGTGGAAGTAAAATCAGCATCATCCACTTATGGAAGTACTATTCCTACTCCCATTGCGGCAATAAGAACGGCCGAACACCATAGCCGTAGGGCCACTTTGACTACAGAGCTGTCGACTTTAGTCCCAACATCTAATCCTTCTCACAGGACCACTTTGCCTACAGAGCTGCCATCTTTCGTCCAGTACAATAACAATATGCAGAGCACTGACACCGCACAGCAAGCACCGCCAATGTTGGCCCATACCTGTCAATTGCAGTCACATAGGGAGGCACATCAATCAAAGGAGGCACAACTTCACTTGTGTCCTACCGTTAGTTGTGTTTGTTTGGAGGCGTGTGTACAACAACAACAAAAGCATTTGAAATTACTAATCAAAATGCAACAGCAACAGCAGCAGAATCAACAAGGTGTTACTCCTACGATAGTTCAGGTGGCCCCATTATTGAACTTGCCACCGACCGTCGCAGGTACGCCGTCATTCCTCAATGCTACACAGCAGGTGAATACCGGGTATCATTCCTCCTTGGCGCCGGTAAGTCATCAACGTCAGGGGGGGAGCGTAGTCGGGATGATAGGGGGCGGTAGTAGTGCTCTTACCTTACCGCCAGTGGTACCAAATCCTGTATCTCAGAGTATGATGCAAGGTAGTACCGCTGCTGCTGCAGCTGCTGCGTCGAACAACTTTCGTTTCATATCTGCAAGTGAGACTGACGGTGGTCGTGGTGGTGATGGAGGAGGGAGGAAGCGTCCATCAAGGAAGCGTCCCGCTGCCACAACAAAGCGAAGGGATATGACCAGCAGTCATCCAACCTCGGACGATATGTCCGCCGATGGTGACGACTTCTACGGTTCTCATGCCGATGACAATACTGTCATACCTGAATTTACCACCGAGGAACAACGTATCCGGTACAATCGTGAACGCTATCGTGAACGCAATCGTGTTAATGCCAAGAATACACGTATCCGAAAGAAGGCATATGTTGAACGATTAAAAATCTCAGTTGATGAGCTTCGTCGTGAGCGTGATACATTACTTTCTGAACGAACATCAGCGAGTAGTCAAATGATTGAGAACAACCCAACGTTACAACCGAACGCTGATTTCACTCCTATCAATGATCCACCCCATCAATCAACTAATTATGAAGATGAGGAGGAACTTACTAGTTGGATTTGGAGGTCTAATGCTCATATGACAGGACATGGTGCATAAACCCAGATATTATCATTTGTTTGAATTCTACTCAAAGTAAAAAGGGCTCCATCCTACACCAACGCACGAGTCAATATTCCCTAAAAATTGGTTTATTGTATAATCTTATTATTCCAAAGCTAAATAATTACTTTTTAACCTTGCCCTTGCCACTACCACGTCTTTTCTTCAATTGATCGACTAGCAGCTGATGACTTAGTACTGTAGCAACAAGAGTATCGTCATCGCCCAAACCATACTTACGGTAAATCGATAAGGCCTTGTTCCAACTCTTCATAGCGCCAGTAAAGTCACCTTTATTGCCTCTAACCACTCCTATATTAACAACAACCTGAGCCACTGCCATACTGTCACTACCAAAGTTAGAGGAACGTATTCGAAGACAGTCAGAGTATGCCTTCATAGCTGCACCATAGTCACATCGTTTCTCGAAAACAATACCCATACCAAAGAGAGTCTCTGCAACATCTTCATGATTATTTCCTAAATGTAGCATACGTATACGTAAGGTTTCATCAAATAAAACCATTGCCTTATCAACAGATCCAGCTCGTCCTTTCATATTCGCTAGACGATTGAGGATTTTGGCAACTAGTAATGAATCTCGACCAAATAATAATTTGTACAATCGCATTGCTGTTCTGTAGTGTTTTAATGCATTCACTTCATTGCCCAATCGATCCATTACAGTCCCAAGACGGAATAATGTTTCTGCCTGATTGGAGTACATATCATCTTTCTTATTAGTTGATGACTTAATGTCTCTCTCAGATGGATGATCAGACCCGACATGAGATTGATATATTGCATTTGCTACTTCTAACTCGTTTACTGCTTGTGTAAGCTGATTTGTTTTTTCATAGATCTCGCCCATACATGAATGACATTTTGCTATTTTCATATCATTAGGGTCATGCAAATGACGTTTATAATCTTTCAGTGCATCATTAAAAAGCTGCATTGACCTTTGAGTATCTGATGTCTCCTTTATTGCGATTCCAAGGTCGAATAATGCATCTGCAACAAGAATCTTTGATGCTTTATCTTTACCTCGACTTGCCTCTCTGATTTTAAGGCAGTCAGTAAAGGTGGCTACTGCAAGATCACGTTCACCAGTCTTCAAATACACATGACCTAATCTTACAAGATTCTCCGCTACTTCGGAATCCATCTCACCAAGAGCCTCTTGCCGTCCAGAGAGTGAGTCTCGAAGGTACTGTACCGCCAAATTATATTCTCCTTTCCATTCAGAAATGCATCCGAGATAAAAGTTTGAGTTTGCAATATTGATATGTGTTCTGCCAAGCTGTTTGTATATATTATGAGCTCTTTCAAAACATGATACAGCCTCAGCATAATCAATCCATTGAAACAAAATTTTCCCTTTGCAATACTGCGAGTCTCCGGTTTTTATATCATCTTCACCGAGTAACACTTGTCGAAGGACCAGTGCTTCTTTTACGCAAGAATAGCCCCGCTCAAACTCTCTAACCTTGACAAAGTGATCTGCCATCTTCTGCAACACGTCCGCTACTGTTTGATGCTTACTTCCCAAAGCTTGTCTGTATATGGACAATGCTGAAGCATACGATGATGATGCATTTGTATCATCTCCTAACTCTGAATACAAATCTCCCATGTATGAAAGTATATCTCCACTTTCTGTCGTCGACGATGTGGGTCCATCAATTGACTTTCTAATATCAAGACTTTCAGAATAACATAGCATGGCGTCATGATAATGTTTGCCAGCACGCAAACTTCCACCCTTTCGAACTAGTGACCACGCAACATGATCATTATTCCTGTCTCCATGTACCTCAGTGTAGATTTGCGCAGCTTTGTCGTAGCAGTAAACAGATTTGTCGAAGCTCCCCATAGAGAAATGAACCAGTCCCAATGATTGAAAATTATCAGCCGTTTGAATGTCTGAGCTCACATGCTTAGATTTCCTAATTCGCAACGAGCCTTCCAAGTATTTTAGGGCATTGATGTTGTCGCCTCGGGACGTATACACACGCCCGAGATTATACATTGATTCGGCAAGCAAGGCGTCTTCACCCGCTTGCAAGGATCGTATCCGAATGGATTCTTTGAAAGCTCTTTCTGCATCATCCATTTTGGATTCTTGCTGCAAGTAGAGCAACCCCAGCTCATGTATAAGCGCTGCTGATTTTACGTCACTCGCACCGATTATTTGCATTCGTACGGAAAGAGATTTTTCGTAGTAGTTCTTTGCATCATCAAACCTCGCAAGAAGCTTGCTTGATATAGCAATTTGTTCATACGTGTCAGCAACGTCGAGGTGATCTTCCCCTAATTTGGCCTTGGAAATTCGCAGCGCCTTCTCCAAACAGCGTCTTGCTTTATCATGCGATCCTTGTGCAGTCAAAGACACACCTAGGTTAAATAGTGTATTTGCAACAGATAGATGCGAGTCACCATGCTCTCCCTTGTAAATGCGCAATACTTCCACGTATGCCTCAATTGCAAGGGAGTGCTCGTTCTTCATTCCATGCAGATTGCCCTTCTTGTGCAGAAGTCTTGCGTACTTCATGTGTCGCGTACCATGGACTTCCGCGACGGATTCCAATGCCCCATCCAAACAGTCCATCAAATTGGTGTGATCCTTCTCCAAGTCACTTTTACGGAGGAGTTTTATCTTCAACGCCTCTTCAAAGTACGCTAGAGCTTTATGACACTGATCCTTTCTCATCCATATAATACCTAGATGTCGCTGAATTTCTGCAAGATCGTCATCAGAGTCATTGTCACATTCCACGGATTTCATACGCAATGCCTCGTCAAGATAGGTGAGGGCTTGTTCGTTATGATTCATCTTCACCAAGCAAATGCCTAGACTTTGAAGGTACATTTCCGTTCTGTCAATCCGTAAAGCTTGTTTGAAACAGTTTAGTGCTTCTTCGAAGTTGCATAGCTCTTGAAGGACAGTACCAAGAGAATGCCAACAAAATGCAACATCAGTATGATCATCTCCGAGTTCCTGCCTCAAAGACTCGAGTGCTTCTGCATGATATATGTGGGACTTGTCAAACTCTTTCATCTCGAGGTATGCTATTCCAATATTATTAAAGATCTCTGCCACGACTGTCTTGGATGAGCATTTCACTTTATGAATCTGCAATGATCCAAGGTATGCATCAAGTGCAGCGGAGAACTTTCTCTGCTCTGTATTCAAAACACCCAAACTAAATAGGACGTCAGCAGTTTCAATACTATCTGGATCGGCTTGCTCAACAATTTCTAAGGCTTCTTCAAACTTCACTTGGGCCAAATCAAGGTCTCCCACCTCACGTAGAAGATTCCCGATGTAAAATAGAAGTACACCAATACTTGGATGTTGTTTGTCAAGAATTCGTCGCTTTATAGTAAGACTTTGCTCCAAACTGTCAAGAGCTCTACGATATTGACCTGACTGTTGCTGAAGCTGACCAAGCTGTATGAGGGCATCAGCGTCGTCTATGCTTGCACGCACGTTATCCAGGCGATTATTCCTTGCCTTGATTGCTCTCGTAAGGAAATGGAGGGAGTCACCAACATTTCCAAGCTTTTTGTGTGTTCTCGCTAAGCAAAGCAGAGTCTCTTCGAGGTCGGGATGATTCTCTGCAAGATGTAACGTCCGAATTCGAAATGCTTCTGTCGATAATTCAAGCGCTTCTTCTAATCTTCGCCGACTTTTTATCGAGTCGCTGATCCTTTCAAGTATGTACCCTGTATAATGGAAGTTTTCGGCTATTGTCAAGTGATCAGAGCCAAACCTAGCCTGAAAGATGATATTAGAAAACCTGAAGCACTCCAATGATTCTTCGAGTTTGTCTATATTCAATAGAATTGACCCGTAATACATTGTATTTTCGGCATAAAGGAGTAAATTCCTATCACTTGTATTTACTTTCTGCTCTCCAAATTTTGCAGTTAACTGCTGAACATCTAAGCAGTCTGAATGAGGCGGAGAGAGGCCAAGACTTTCGGCGACATGCTGACCTGCATTGATAAACATTCGCCGGGCCTTGAACCATTCGCCTCTTGATCGATAGAGTACACCGCATTCCCGTTGCAACTTTGGTTTATCGTGCGAAATGCACTTCCGGAAACACTGCATTGAGTCTTCGAAGTCCCCTTTGTCCATGTGGATACGTCCAATGCACTCGAGTGTGTTAATGGTGATAACGTTATCATCGCCTACTGCCATCTTCTGTATTTTAAGAGCTTCTTTACAATACTTCATGGCAGCACTCCATGCACCTTTCATGTAATGAATGACGGCCAAGTTATAGGAAGTAGATGCAACATTGAGATCCAATGAACCAAGCTTGTTCTTCCGGATTGTCAGAGCTCTTTCAAAGTGCAAGATCGCTTCGTCCAATTCACATCTCTTAACAAGTGTCAAACCGAGACAATGATACGAGTCCGCCACTATTTCATTCTCGTCCTCATAGTGCATTTGCAACAAAGAAAGAGACTTTGTCAAACAATCACAGCTCTTCTCAAAATCAGAAAGATCTCGGTAGCAATTTCCAAGATTATGCAGTGAGTTCGCGACACTCAGGTGTTCGGTGCCGTAAAGCTGCGACTGTATCATAATTGCTTCACGGTACATCGGGACCGCAACTGGTTCATTTCCAAATCCAAAATCATGTTCAGCTAACTCTTGAAGTGATATAAATTGACGAGAAAGTAGCTGAGACACTTACCTTCCAGTTGATTCACTTGTACATAACAGTTAGCCAGTTTGTAACACACGTCTGCTCGAGCTTCAGTGATCGGACTAGTCTCTTCGTCCTCTACCTCAAGCAGCCGAGTATAACATTCCGCCAAAATTTCTTGGTTGGTGTCTGAGCTTTGGGCGTTGTTGATGTACCATTCAAATATCGAGACAGCTTCTTGATATCGTTCAATCGCGATGTCTCGCATACCCTGTTCGAAAAAGTAGCCGGCTAAATATTTGTGTGCAATCCCGAGCTCCCAAGAGTCGCTAGAAAGACCGCCTGACTCGATGACCTCCCGATAAGACTTCACGTGAAGAAATAATCAGTAATGAGTATGCAATTAACAAACAAGTAGATGATAAATTCAGATAGTCTCACCTCCATTGCAAGACGTTTGTTGCAAGATTTCGCGTACGCTGCAGCCAAGTCAAACGTGGACATGGCATACTCCAAGTCAGTGCGTCCGTGAAGAATTTTCTTTCGATCGACAGCATCGGAAAAGTAGCTCACCGCCTCGCCGTATCTTTGTAATGCAAATAAAGAGGTGCCAATAAAATGCACAAGAACACTGATGTCTCTGTCGTCATCGTCCAGAGATGTTCTTTTGATTGCAAGTGCTCTTTCAAATGAATGAATCGCCTCTTCGTGCGAATTCAATTTCTGATGAACAATTCCAACACTTTCATACGTATTAGCACACTCAATGTGTAAGTTCCCTAACAGAGAAATTCTGATTTCGAGACACTCGTTAAAGTTTTTCAACGATTCTGGGTATTCATTCTTCTCACAGTAGCAGATCCCTAATCGGAAAAGGGCTTCTGCGACGTCCAAGTTGATATCTCGTGACGACACCTTATTTTTCAGAACGTCTTGCAGATGCTCGATTGCAGCGTCAAAATCTCCCAATTCTTGGTACGACCTTCCTAACAATAAATGTGCTTTTAACATCAATTCCTCGTCACACCCTAATTTTCGCAAGATGCGTAAACTTTCAAGTAAACATCCGAGAGCCTCATCAAATTCTTCTATTAAGTTGTGTGCCTGAGCCAGAGCATACATAGTTTCAGCTACAGCGTGATGCTCTGTTCCAAAGCATTCGACCCTAGAATTGAGAGCATTACCCAAATGAAGGCGAGAGTTGTCCGAGTAGCCCAATTTCATGTAGATGATCCCAAGCCAATGTTCAGATGAAGCTGTTTCAAAGTGACGAGCTCCTAGACAAGCAGTTTTCATATTCAATGCCTCGGTCATGCAATCCAATGCTTTTGTGTATATTTCCTGCTTCAAATAAACCGACGCAGCATTGTGTAGGCTACATGCTAGTGTCACATTCTTCTCGAAACTGCTATTGTTCTTAAATATGTGTATGCACTCAAGATAAGCATATAAAGCTCCTTCGTTGTCTAACAGTGCTTCCCTTATGAGTCCTAATTTGAACATGCACGTGGCAACGTCAAGCTGATTTACCTCAGCATTGATTTGGAATATCCTAAGACCACGTTCGCAGTATTTCTCAGCACGGGTGAACAACTTCTGGTCAAAATAAAGCTGACCCATCTGGGATAGCGTCACGTTCAAGCAAGAAAGCAAACAACAGATTGAGGATCGGTGAATGGCAAATAACATTCAAGAATCTCTTATGAACAACTCACATTTACTAAAGCCCTTCCAGTCTCAACACTGTTACAACCTAACTGTACAGTCTTGATGCGAAGCGCTTCAGCAGAAAATGCCATAGCACGGTCCAACTCTTCCAATGCCAAAAGCACAGCCCCAATATTGTTTTTGGTATTAGCGATCTTCACTTGATCTCCGAGCTCAATCCGGATAGTCAAGCTCTGGTCGTAGCAGTTCAAAGCTTGGTGAAAGTCGGTGACATTCCGCAACAAGTTACCCAATGAGTTCAAAGCATTCGATAGTTCTAAATCTTCACCCTGAACTGTCTTGAGAATTTGCACCGACTCTTGGAAGCTCGAGATAGCCTTCGCATGGTCGCCTATACTTTCATACACTGTGCCAATTTGGCGCAATGTCTTGCCCCGTGCAGCTTTGTCAAAGGCGCTTTCGTCTTCGTTATATTCTTTCGACCTCAGCACAGAGAGTGCTTGAGATAGAAACTTCAACGCACTCTCATAGTCAGAGATATTTGTCAAAGCCACGCCCATTAAGTACATGGTAGAATGAAGTTCCTTGCTGTCTTCGCCTAAAGCTAACTTAGTTATGTCATAACTCTCACCTAGACATTGACATGAAAGTTCAGGTTTTCCCTGTTCAAGATATATATTTCCCATGTTAAAAAGGAGATCCGCAATACGAAGTTCGTCCTTATTTGTCACGCGCTGAGTCTTCAGTACCTCGGCGAAACACTCCAACGCTTCATCGTATTGTGCGAATGTTGCGTGCAAATTCCCAAGTCTGTGAAGTACGTCTCCAATTTCGTCATGCAACTCAGCTTTGATTGTCCTATCTCGTTCAATATCTATCACACTCCGCAAAATAGCCAACATTTCTGAATAGTATAGCAATAATTGTTTTGACTTGTCCTCTCCCGTTACCACTTTGTTCCTTTCATTGAATTCTTCCAAAAATGAGACGCATGACCGATAATGCTCCAGTGCTTCTATCCAATGCCCGTCTGATCGCTGTATTATAATTGCAATGTCCCTGTGAAGGAGTCCCTTCTTTTCCTTGATTGCTAGTACGTCACTAAATTCATAAATTCGCATGGCCTTTTCATAGCATTGTATTGCCTTATCGTAATTCGACATCATAGAGAAAGACTTTCCCATACCTGTAAGTGTACCAGCGACGTCGACGCTATTTTTGCCGAAGTGAGTGAGGTATGTTCGAAGGGACTTTGCGTAGCAATATATTGATTTGGCATAGTCTCCGTCATCGTGAAGAGCCTTTGCCAGAGCGAGATTAATAAGGGCATTAATGATACTGTTCGATTTTGTGCATTTACATCGACTGTGAATTCGTAACGCCTCTTCATAGCAGCTTAATGATTCCTCAACTCTATCGGTAACTTGTTCGATGTGTGCCATATGGAATAAAGCTCGAGATACCCAGAGATTAATCGCATCTATCTCTATTGAGATTCTTTCGTCAAGAACAGTATCATCGTTCTCTGTCAATCTTCGTTTGCCTTCAATCTGAAACAGTCGCATGGCATCTAAGTAGTACGCTTTCGCCTCGGAATACTTGGAGCGTGTTTCTTCCACTCGACCGAGATAAAATACGCAATGTGCTTCCATAAGGACAGAGTCTTTGATCTCGTCGGAAAGTTCATTGTTGCGACATGCAAGCGTACTAGATAACGACTTTCGTATTTGAAGTGCCAAGGTTAAAGCAGTGAACGCCTTATTCGTTTCTGAATTCATCCTATCTGCACACGCCATTGCACGATAAAGATGAGCTATTCCAAGACTTTGATAGGTGGTTCCGATGCTTGCGTGATTTTGATCTAATACCAGCTTGCGAATATCGAGACTTTCTGAGAGATATGTGATAGCATCTTCGACAAATTTAAGAGTTTCACTGTCATCAAACGAGTATGCTTCAGCGATCGACAGTTTTCTCAGACATAAATCACCAAGATTCTGAAGAATGAATGCAGTCTCAAGATCATTTTGGGTGCCAAGCTCTCTTTTCCGGATGGACAAGGATTCTCTAAATGAATTGTACGCAATCTCGTCATCATTGTCGTCATTGTCTTTTGTTATAGCTAGACATAAGTTTTTTGTCGTATGGAGAACGGCCAATGCTTGAAGTGATTCGGCATAGGTCACATGGTGCTTTCCAAATAAGACTTGGGATATTCGCATAGACTCTGAATAACATGCCACAGCATCTGACTTGGCAGAATTGATGTCATTAGTCGACGAAGACGAGACAATAGCTCTAAATGCGTTGCCCAGATTATGATTAATATTCATCTGAATCGGATGGTCTCGGGTCTCCAGTCGTTTCACTGTTAGCTTATCTGCCTCCCTATAAGAACTGACGGCTTCTCTAAATTGTCCTGCTTTCATTTGAAGATTGCCTATTCGAAATAGGACGTCTTCCTTTGTCCAGATGTCATTTCCGGAATTTTGATCTGTGTTATCTGTCTCTCTTTCGTCTATGAGCTGAATCATGGCCGTAAAACAATTCATATCACACGTATCCCAAGTTAATTCATCGAAAAATTCAAACAAACTTTCTGAATCCGTAGTCAATGTTGTGCCTATAGTTGTCGTGGCGAATTTTCGAATGCCAATGGCAAGATCAAAATGACGAACACTGGTTCGATCAGATCCGCTTTTCAAACTAATACGTCCAGCATGATCGTAGACATCACTTAGAATAAACGCCGTATATATCGCCGGAATTTCTTCGAAGAAACAGCGAGATGCGATAGGGAAGACAGACAAAGACCTCCAATTTGACAAACTTGCCCTTACTTCATGACTTTCATTCAGGATATTGGCAGTATCGGTGAAGCACTTCATAGCTTTATCAGCTCTTCGTTGACGTGCATAACTTTGGCCTAGACGGTGCAACACACAGCTTAATCCATTTTTCAGGATCAACTCAAGCTTTTTGCGTTGCCATTTATGAAGCGTCGTGATCTTACTTGCAACATCGTCACTCCTTGTAACAAAATCGTCATCTCGTTTGTGTCTACTAATAGTAAAGATAGGGTGACTTGCTGCTGATTTGAAAACTTGCACTGCTTCTTTATAATTGGAGTCAGCCAACTCAGTACTTTCCGTACTTTCCTGGACGAATCCAAGTCTAATGTGTAGAAAAGCAAGATCAAGCATGAGCACAACCTCTTCGAGAGATCCTTTTGTTACATCACCAGCTTTGACGAGAGCATGGGCCTTGTGTAGTAGCTTCGAGGCTTTGTCGTAATCGCGGGTGCGTGTGTAAGTCACTCCAAGAATAAATAGTAGTTGTCCAATTTCGATCCCTGCATTAGCCGTGAATAAAGATTTGTCAACCAAATCTAGTACCACAAGGATATTGTCTGGAACTTGAAATGTCTCTCCTCCCTTGTAACTCAGACAGTTGGAAACGCTTTTCGTTGTTTCAGTATTATTCAAATTACATGACGCGAGCAATCCACGAAGAAGAAGAGATTCCCAACAGTATGCAAGAGCAGTTTTGTAATAACGAGATCGAAATTCTGCTCGACCTGCTTCAAATAAATCCTTTGCCAGAGCTTCTATCTGGGAAGGTGGTGCGTTGACATCAATTCGTATCGAACTTAAACTGCCCTGAGTATTGTCTGCATTGGAAAACATGCCACCGGACTCATTCTTCGAAGAGTAATAACATATCCTTCTCCGGGAGAGAATAGACTTCAAAATACATTCCTTCCCTATTATTTCTGCATGTAATTGACTAGTCAATGACAAATTCTCGCCTTTCTTGTCCTTACTCTCGGCGAATAGACACAAATGGCACTGCCAATTAAATGCACTGGACAATTTAAAAGCTTCCCCGAGATGGATCCTACCTAATTGAGACATCACATCTCGGGCAACTATATCGGGGACCTTTGACTCTTCATCGTTGTTCGCTTCAAATTCTGATATGATTTCTTGGAAGCATGCAACAGACGCATCATATTGTCCAAGTTCAGCGAGCGAATTTCCTAAACACTGCAAAGTGGTACACATTTGCCTCGTTTCTTCTTGACTTGGTTTCATTTTCTCATCGTGTTGACTCGAGGATGAAGTCAGTTCTCGTTCCTTAATTTGTTTCAATATGGCTAGGCATTGTCTGAAACAGCTGGTGGCCTCCTTCCACTGACCAAGCTCAACGTGAATTGCACCCATATTATGAAGAGCATTGGATACAATTTTATTAAACCTGCCCACATGCCTGATATACAATGATAATGACTCTCGATATGCCCCAAGAGACTTGTCATATTCAGATAACTTGTCATGACAGTAGCCAAGACAATTGAGAGTGTCGGCCAGGTGCAATTCTACATTGGCAGTCGCTTCCCTTATATCATGCTGTTCGTTGTTTGGTACATCTCGGACTCCGGAGATCTCTTTATCGAGCCCTCTCACCATGCCATTGTTCAACGTGCCATTCTCTACTTGAACTTCCTTTGGTACTGATTCATTCTGGACAGCGCAATTTTCGGCTTTTGTAAGAATGTATATGGCACCCTTGTATGCATCCAAGGCATTCTTGTATGACGACATTTCTAGCTTCAATGCTGAATTGACTGTATTAGGCACGTTGACGACTTCACTATCACCTCCTTTTTGTGCACATGAAATTTCGGCATCTCGTTGTCGACGACCAAGACACACACCAAGGTGGTGTTGTGCACGTCCAATTTCTAAGCAAGTCGCAACAATGTTCGGATAATTATGCAAGGTAATGTAGTCTTCGTCCTCTCCATCATTGTTGACACTAATAGGTACATTTGTGGAGTCATCAACGACGTTGTAAACACCTTGATACCCGGTATGGATCAGCGTAGTTTTAAGATGAGATTGCAGCGCTGTTACAATAAGAGTAGATAAACTTTCATAGCCTTTCTCCCCACTGTACAGCACCGTGCACTCTTTGTCAACGTTGTTACTTCTAAGGATGCTACAAGCACCATACCAATTGGATAGATGAGTTATTGTTGCGTCATATGGTCCTTGTAATTCAAATCGCTTCATAAGATATAATTCGTTAACAAGTAGATTTGATAACTCACGATATGTAACTCCATGACCTATTTCCTCAATACTGTTGGAAGGTCCAGATTGCGGTGTTGTATCAGAAACAAGATTGAGTTGTCGTTGGGATAATACAAGTGTTCTTAGTAAAATGATCGGAGAATAACGCATACAGTACAATTGAGCCATTGGCTCGTCCGTTATCCGAGATGAGGGAAGTGACAAATTTTGCGAGTATACTGACATTGATTGACAGTCCTCATGACCATCCTTTGTTGCTTTCACTATCACTGCTCCTGTGATAATAGTTTGAATACTAGAAAGCATCACTTTACTCATTAAAGCATTCGCCCAATATAGATCAACGCTCGTCCGCTCATTCTCAGATGTGAATTTGTTATTCATAATTGCCAGTACAACATTGTGACGCATACGAATTTCATATTCTCGTGTTTCTAAAACATCAAGAGCAGTGGTATTATTATTATCTGCCTCATCCTCATGCCCATCATTACACATGTTCTGTGTCATTTCTCCGTAAAGGAAATCCTCCAACTCTGCCTGAGCGTCATTTGATTTTGTTATACCATTGCTCAGTAGTTGCTTACGACGTTTCTTTTTCGTATTATGTTGCAATGATGATGTATTCATAGTAACAACTTCATACCGTCGAAAGATGTTAAGATTATCATCAACAAGTACTTTAATAACTATTTCAGTTTTTTTTATTACAGCAGCATTGGTGGCAAGTTTAATCACTTCCATAACAAGTGCACGGATTGTTGATAATGGCACGTAATTATACACCTTCGTGCATATGTCATCTCCAGCGGTCGTCGTCGGAATGTGTTGATGAAAGACCTTGACATAGGTTTCAATGCAACGAAGTAAAATCGATCTAAATGAAAGCACACCCCTCTTCTCTGTTTCATAATTATTAAGATATGTCTGCTCACATTCTTGGACGGTATGATCATCAACCTCGTCAGACGACGTATTATTATCATTATCAACAATAGGAGTACCGTTACCATTGTTTGCACTTGGTTCATCATCATCATCAAAACAAGAATCATTTTCAGTATATTGCAAATAATGAGCACGTGCAACCGCCCATAACCGTTCTTCCCAATCGTCATCAGCATCAGCATCATTATTACTTTCCATATCAACAATGGTGGATGTGTCACAAAAATCATCTATGTAGGCATTACCGATTTTGTCTTTGTTATCATCATCATCGCTGTCAGTACATAAACATATATTGCTACTTGATACCCTTGCTTTCTGCTCACTTGTACCGTCGTCAGTGTCAATAACTTGTGCAGATTTACGCATTAGTCGTTGTTGCTCAGTCGTCATAGTTGGTATTGCACTTGTATGTGTTGTTGTTGTGGCCAACTTTTTGTTTGTTGTAGAATTATATATCGAATTTGTATCATACGCAAACCATTCTTCTAAATCTTTTAACCACCATGCCGATAATGGATCATTATTATTCACATCATCATCATTGATAGCAGTAGTAGCACCAAAATCATCATCATCATCATCATCATCTGTATCGTCATGTCCTCCTACCAAATAATCATCAGCGTCAGCAGTAATATCATCAGTATTAGTATTATTAATACCATAACCAAGATTATTTAATTGTGAAATAGTTTCGCTAAAATCGGTATATATTGGTAATAAGATTGAATCCTTGTTTGTTCTTGAATGACCAACAAATGACCCCGAGGACGCATCATCATCATCATTATTGTCCTCATTCTTGTCTTCGAAAGTAGATGATGATGATGATGATGATACAGAATTGGTATCTCCTCTCCAGCGTCGGCCACTCCTCTTGGATAGTAATGAACCAATACTATATTGATCATTATCATCAATAGCAGTAGTAGCAGTAGTACTGCGATAACGCTTGGGTAGTTTAAATGATATCTCCTTGTAGGATGTTGATGATACTGATGTACCAGTACCTGATGATACAGTGGAGGTATGTGATGTACTGGAATTATGACTCGATGAACGACGTAATTTGTACCCACCACCGCCACCACCGCTGGTAACAGAGGATGATGCATTTGAGAATATACCCGACCAGTCTTCTCCTTCTTCGGAAGAGTTATTCTCATCATTATTATTATATCCCCCTCTTCCTCCTCCTCCTGGTGGTAAACGAAAATGACTACTGCTACTACTTCGAGTGGAATCACTAATTCTACGACGTCGACTATTATTACTTCTACTACTGCTCCTGTGTCTGCCGCGATGACAATTATTATTACTATTAGTATGATATGTTGAAAAGACAGATTTACTCATACTCCAATTTGTTTTACCCCCGAGACTAATAATCGAATCATCATCCTCGATAATTGACTTTTGTTGTTTACTACTACTACTACTACCACTACACTTCGAATTGTTGGATTTATTTGATTGTATTGACTTTGAACTTAAATTAAACCACCGTTCTTCGTCATCATCATCCTCTTCGTCCTCTTTATTTTTATTCTCCTCCTTTTTCTTCTTCTCATAATCATCGGTATTATTTTCATCAGTAGCAAGAAGGCCAGGAGGTAATAATGAAAATAAAGCAGAACTAAAATTATTCGCACGTACCGTCGGTCGACGTTCTTGCCTCTCTTCTTCTTCTTTCTCCTCTTCAACAATCTGTTCATTACTACGGCCGTAATTAAATCTATTATCATTATTATTACTATTCCGAGATGATGATTCCTCGGCAGCAGCAGCACTACTAACGACCTTGATCTTTCTAGCAGGAGTAAGACCACTTGTCATACTGCCAGTGCTGCGATTACTGCGCTCGCGTCTCCTCCGCACGGATGATGAATTTGAATTATCATCTTCATCATTATCATAATCTATATTGGCAATACCCTCGTACCACTCCGTATCGTCGTCTCGTCTATTAGTAGAACGACGAAGCTGCTCGGTATCCCTCTCGGGGGGGTCCATATTCTCTCTCTCTTTTTTTTCAAGACCTCGTGCCGATATTATAGCGTGGTAATATCATGATAATCATCATAAACGCCGACTCTCAAAAACTGCTCCGCTTCGTTTTCGTTCTGTCCAAATTTCCGTTCGTCCAAAATCTCTCTCCCTTTTCGGCGTCGCCTCGTATTAATACACAGTCAGGACACGGCGCCATTGCAGAGTTTAAGGTAAATTATTGGATTCCTTTCTAAATAATAATGGGCTTAAATTTAGATATCTGTTTGGGGGGCGTCTCCTCAATCGGACTTTTTTCACGCCGCTGCTTTCGTTCGCTGACCGTCGGGGAGGAATAAGCAAAAATGGTAGCGTCTCGGTTGGGACTTGGGACCCATCACGAGTATCCAGCATACACCCCCATTATGATTCTAGGCGGGAACGGCGGCAGGAAGGAGTTCAAAACATAAAGGGATGTACCTCATATGCAGAAGGGGGAGTTGTACCACACATCATGGCGCAACAAGGTAGCGATTTAGCCACAACGGGTTTACCATCACGGAGTCATTAGGGATGGAGTTTGTAAAACACATGGAGCAAAGGTGACGCGTAAACGATGCAGTATTGAGGGATGTAACAACCATGTCGTGAAAGGAGTTTGTGTCACACATGGTGCCATGCAGGCCAGCTTTGAAGGTTGTATTGTACCAAGCAAGTTAAAGAAGGGAGGCGTTTGATTACAGACATCGCTTGAAACGTATATCAACGCAAACAGCACTCCAACGTTTCAATCAAACGCCGATGTCACTCCTGCCATTCCACCCTATCACAATCAATTGATTATGAGGAGGAGGAACTTAATATAGTTGAATTTGGAGGTCTATAGTCGCGTGAAAATTTCGTGTTGGATAAAATAACAATGAACAATCCATGTTATTGCCATTTGTTTCATCTCCATGTAAACAAAAAAAAACATGTCGATGATGAAAATGGTACATGAATCACTAAAACAGGGAGGTTTACATTGGGTACACATTTGCTCTTTAAAACTAAATACATTTCCAACAACAAGAATTTCAAAACAAATTGATCTTCCCTCTCAACAAGAAGCCCCGCCTACCGAACACATAGTTTTGACAGTATGCCAAAAAGTTCTAATCATCATCATCTCCTCATTCTATACTCTAATTTAAACGACGAGGTCCCGAGGCAATGGCAAGGATGTCCTTCTCTGTCCCAACAGTGGGAGTACTGCCAATGGACAAACTGGGAGTACTGACAATGGACGCACCGTTAGTGGGCTCGTTAGTAACAATATCATCTGGTACTGGTGCAGGTGTGGGCGCTGGGGGATTGCACACGTCAATATACGTGCAATCGGTGCTGTCCATGGTTTCTTTGGCCTCTGCCTCGCAGCACTCTTGGAAGGTATCGTACATGGAGGCTCCTCCATCGATAGTGGTGGCATCATATCCGTTGGTGCATGTGGTAGATCCATCTCCTTGCCATCCGTCTGCTTCCGAGGTGATCAAGTACCACTTACGTCCCTCACACGGTGTTGGTGCAGGTGTCTCAACGGGTGTTTCAATGGGTGCAGGTGTTGGTGCGGGTATAATAACTTCAATGGGTGCAGGTGTAATAACTTCAATGGGTGCAGGTGTTGGTGCAGGTGTCTCTAGAACGGGTGTTTCAATGGGTGCAGGTGTTACTGGTGCGGGAGTGGCAAGCGCCTCGATGGGCGCGAGAGTAGGAGCGGGGGTGGGTTCATCGGTAGGGTTGCACACATCAATGTACTTGCAAGGTCCGTTTCCGTTGTCGAATCCGGCAGCATTGCAACATTCCTGCAGAGAGTCGTATTCATCGTCCATTCCATCGGTATTGTCCATCCCATTCGAACACTTCTCGACACCATCGATGTCGGTGATGATGTAATACCTGCGTCCTTCGCATGTCTAGAGAAAAGTGGTATAATGTAAAACGTCGTTTTGTTGAGAATTTTGTGTGTGTGTTATAAAAAAAAATGAGATCTCATAGTAAAGACAACATTGATGACAAAAACTTACAGTGGGAGCACAAGTTGGTTTGACGGTAGGCTCGTCGGAGACGGGCGAAGGGGTTGGCTCAGGTGTAGGCGAAGGGGTCGACTCAATCTCCACGAATGGTGCGGGCGTTGGACTGTCAGTGGGTGCCTCTGTCGGATTGCACACGTCAATGACCTTACAATAGTCATCGGCATCCAGCATATTTTCATCCGTTAGGTAATCACAGCACTCGGTGCTCGTATCGAAGAAGTCGGGAAAGTCGGTTTCAGAATCGTACCCGTTGGAGCACTTGGTAATACCATCGATGGTGACGATGTAAAAGCGACGATTACCGCATGGTGTGGGGGCGGCCGTTGGCTCGGGCGTGACCTCGACAGGAGCGGGCGTTGCTGGCTCGGGCGTGACCATTGCAGGAGTGGGAGCGATTGTCTTCTGCGTTCCTGCATTGACGCCCGACGCGGCGAGGAGGGTGAGTGCTACAAAGGTGATAGACTGCATCATGTTGTTTGTTGTTGTTGTTGTTGTTGCGCTGACGATGATGATGATATTATGAGATTTGTGGTTGAGACGGGGAAGCACTTAGCTTGATTTATGAACGATTTTGTGGTGAGAATGACGCGGAGTGTCGGTGTTGGCTTGAGTAAGCGACGTCTTGTTGTAAACGATTCGTTTTCAAAGCGAGTTTTCAAAGAGAATTTCCGTAGATAGAAATGTTTCCCAATACGACCAGATGAAGGGTCGTGTGCTCGCGTGGCGCCAAAGGGAGAAGAGGAAAGAATCGTTTACGAGAAATGAGGCTAGATTGTGGTAAGTAAGAAATCCCTCCAACCCCAACAACTTGACGCCGCGTCTCCCAAGGGGGATGAAAATGCATCATTCAAATGAGCCATTCAAAAAATACAGATAAAAGGACATCGATAATTGAACACCGAAGCACCAGCAACATGAGCACGAAAAATGCCACAGCAATACTATTATTCACAATCTCGGCAGCCTTTCTTCTTGGCGCCAGTACATCATCGTCAGACCACGATCATGAATTTGGACGACGATTACATCGTGACGACAATGGCAGCAAACACCGACAGATCAAGAACAATCCAGTTCTTCTTCATGTCATTGATACTCGTCATCGTCGTCTCGAGGCTTGGGATAGTACCTGGTCTTCTCCATTTCTGAAAGAAACCAAGGCTGGTAAAGGTACGAAGTTATATGAACCAACACATACGATTCATTCGACTCCAGACAAGCTAGTCTTAGAGGATGATGACGATGGAGATGACGATGACGACGACGACGACGACCGCATTGTCTATAACCCTAATCTTCCAGAAATGCTAAATACCATCATTGAAACTCCTCCTGTGCTAGAACAAGCAACAATGCAAATGTCTCTCCCAACAATTACTATCTCCGGCATTGGAATGAGTAGCACTCCAGCACCCACAATCGAGGTTCCCATTGAGGTATTACCAGATCCTACACCAGCACTTACCACAATTGATGTACCCAATGAAGTATTTCAAAATGAAAATGCTCCAAGTGATGCTCCTAGCGATGGTCCCAGCGATAGTCCTAGCGATGCCCCCAGTGATACTCCCAGTGATGCTCCCAGTGATAGTCCTAGCGAAAATCCGAGTGTATCTTCTGCACCAACTGTATCATCTGCACCAACAGTCTCTGCGGAACCGTCGGAAAGTCCAAGTGTATCTTCGGCACCAAGTGTGTCTTCTGAGCCAACCATGTCTTCGGCACCCACGGTTTCAGCCGAACCAACAGGCCTGCCTAGTATTTCTTCTGCACCAAGTGTATCATCTGAACCGACTGTGACATCGGCACCAACTGTTTCACATGAACCAACTGGACATCCTAGTATTTCTTCTGCTCCGACTGTATCATCTGAGCCAACAGTATCGTTGGCACCAACTGTTTCAGCAGAGCCAACAGGTCATCCTAGTGTCTCATCGGCACCAAGTGTGTCATCTGCTCCAACTGTATCATCTGCACCAACTGTGTCACTTGAGCCAACTGGACATCCAAGCATTTCTTCTGCTCCAACTGTATCATCTGAGCCAACAGTTTCGTCGGCACCAACTGTTTCAGCAGAGCCAACAGGTCATCCTAGTGTCTCATCAGCACCAAGTGTATCATCTGCTCCAACTGTATCATCTGCACCAACTGTGTCACTTGAGCCAACTGGACATCCAAGCATTTCTTCCTCACCCACTATCACGCCTGAGCCAACTGTATCATTAGCACCAACTGTTTCACATGAGCCAACAAGCAGTCCCAGTATTTCATTGGTACCAACTGTATCATCGAAACCCACCATATCATCTGCACCAACAGTAACACCTGTACCAACGGTAGAGAATCCTACAATTTCTCCGACATTGTCTCCCACCATATCATCCACAGTATCACCCACGCTGTCTCCCTCATTAGCTCCTACACTTGAGCCAACGGAAAGTCCCGAGCATTCTGAACCTAATAAGAGGAAGCCGACGAAGAAGCCAACACGTAAGCCACATCACTTTGAAAGTAAGGATGAGGCCACCTCGGACCATCCAACATTCTCGCCCACCTTCAGTCCAACATTAAGTCCCGAGGAGGAGAAGGAGCATCATGAAGCTCCTAAGTGGAAACCAATGACGAAACCAACACGAAAGCCAGCGAAGAAGCATAGGAGTAAGGGTAGTAACCCAACAATCTTACCATCCTTCTCTCCCACGTTTAGTCCAACGTTAAGTCCCGAGGAGGAGAAGAAGGGGCATCATGTTCATCATCACACCAAAAGTAAGGGTAGTAGTCGTAGTCCAACGTTATCACCATCCTTCTCTCCCACGCTTAGTCCTACACTCGAGCCAACATACGAAAGTCCTGAGTATCATCATGAAGCTGAGTGGAAAAAAACAACTGATGAGAAGACAATTATCGTCGAGACGACAGGTAAGGTAAAGAGTAGACCATGGGGATACAATCTTCGTCAAGCGGGTTATGGCAAGGCCGATAAGGGATCTGGCAAGTCTGGAAAGTATAATAAGTACTATACTACCAAGGCTGAGAAATTATCACGCGATGATCATTAATATTCTACCATGAGTAAATGAAAGATGAATAATGAAATTGAATGGCGGAATATATATGTGCCAGGTCTGGCAAAAATGTTTATTATTATGATCGTGTGATTGTTCGAAGATATTCATACTTAGACATGTTTTTATCTTATGACATTTATTTTCTCCTTATTGCACTGTCCAAACAATTTTACCGTCTTCTACATACTTAATGCTATAGTGGATTTTCCTACTTTGTCGTCCCGTCTTCCAATTTTGTCAACTCAACTCCATTCTTCTCTCCGCTACCACCCTGATTATCCACTAATGAATGCTGCTCCTGACTCACGGCTGAATATTCTACCGCATCAGTACTGCCACCACTCAACTTCTTTACCAACTCAACGACACTACTTTGTGTCGTCACAGTAATCTTACGTGCCCAGACTGCCATGGTTAAAAAGACTGTCCCACAAAGGACCATATTGGCAAATTTCAATACCGTCGAGCCGCTCTCGGCATCACTGCCCGGGATGATTACCGGTATATGTTGTACATTATGACTCATGAACAAATGGAATTGTAATACATATGTTTCTAACGTATGCCGTCCCAAAAATTCCAATAATGAACTATGACATTCGGTCAGGTAGCGCGTACAATTGCGTATCAATAACCATCCAACCAAGGCAAATATGAATACATATGGATGTACTGGATTGTAAACGAATTTGTCGCCTATATGACCAAATAATCCATACCAGAATCCAATTAGACATAGACCGACGAATAATTGTACAATAGTCGCCAATCGTCGACGTTGATCATTCTCGTACCCGTGTGCCCATTGCATGTACTCCCCGACTTTGACCCAAAGTAGGCCACATGCCATGCCCAGCCATGCCGAATACTTGTCGGATTGGAATCGGAAATGATATTCTTTCGAAAAGTATAATAAGAAGTTGACCGCGGGCGTCTCGTAGAATAGTACATGTGCCGCCAAACTTAGCGATATGGCCAATGTGCGCGATGTCCAATAGGACATACCCATCCTCTTTTCGAACGTATATCCCAAATAACAAGTGATCATGGCCACGACGAATCCCGTAGTATGTAAAGGCACGACATAGTACAATTCTAACGGTACCGATAGAAAGTACGATAGTAGTAGGGGAAAGTAATTAATGCGTAATATCATGGATATGAAACGTTCAATGGAATAATCCGCCTTTTTGTCAAAGTATAAAAAATTACCAAATCCCGTCTATACTTTGAAGAAGACGTGACAAAAAAATGATATTGTGAGATTGGTGTGTTTTAATTTGTGGAGGTTGGGAAAGACATAAATAAATATAACCCAAACGCCCTCCTCCTCTCGCGTACACTTGAGGGAGAGAGGAGAGATCCCCTCCCCCCCCCATCCCTCGTCCACTTTCCACAAACTTTTCTCCAACAATCAATCAAACAATCAAACAATCAAACACACACACACACACACACACACACACACAAACAAACACGCACGCACAACAATACACACACACGTGCGTACGTACCATCCAAACGTAGGCACTGACAAAGACGCGTATTTCATTATATACGCCATAAACGCGA
>Ga0247843_1004079_pt1 | contig 22414 bp, 21 predicted proteins | sample LaCruzMarch2017__FD_192420 | JGI IMG/M metagenome (GOLD analysis project Ga0247843, IMG submission 192420) | Freshwater microbial communities from meromictic Lake La Cruz, Castile-La Mancha, Spain - LaCruzMarch2017_8m | ecosystem: Environmental > Aquatic > Freshwater > Lake | place: Spain...
GGAGTGTTTTGGGGCGGGTCGCTCGTACCTCCAATTCGTACCTCCAATTCGTACTAAAACCTCCGAAAAAAAACGCGTTTTTTTCGGAGGTTTTAGTACGAATCGATGGTACGAATGCCCAGGTACGAAATTTTTGCCTCATTTTACGTACTAGATAGCATTCGTACTTCCATTCGTACCTCGAAAATCTTGTGACAGAACGGGCCTAAGTAGACCTCTTCTTCTGCAACACTCTCCACCATGGCGCAGCCGCCACCGCCTCCTGGTCCTCCACATTTCCCTCCTCAACAGGCCAACGCCGCTCGACCGCCACCACCTCCACCCCCAACTAATAATGCACCCCGACGTGTCCCCCTCCCCCCAACAAATTTCGATGAGAACAGTCTCCCCTCAGTCCTTCATCGTCCAGATTCCATGACCCCGGACGCAGAAAAGCAAGCACGTAGACGCACATGTCGATTCATCGAGGAGGCGGGACAGCGTTCACTTCGACTACCCCGCGTCGCGGTGTCGACCGCCACCGTATTCTTCCATCGCTTCTATGCCAAACATGCATTCCAGGAACATGACCGGTTCGAGGTGGCCATGGCGTGTTTACTCCTTGCCGGTAAGACTGAGGAAAGTCCAAAGAAATTGGAATTGGTCATACGCGAATGCTGGAAGTTACGTCGTCGTAGTCAGATGCAACAACTAAGTCAACAGGCCGGGGGAGATAGTCCAATGGCCGTGTCAAGTCCATCATCGACAATGCAAAGCCAGTCGTCATCATCGAATGAGCCTAATTTGGATCCAAATTCGGAGGAGTATGTCCGACTGAAGGAACGTGTGCTGCTCCTTGAGAGGATTATATTGCACACTATTGGTTTTGAACTTAGTATTGAGCATCCGTACAAATTCCTCGTTGATTGTGTCCAGGAGAAGAAACGTATGCTCGAATATGCCAAACCTCCAACAGCAACAACTACAACAACACCGTCGTTGGCCTCGCCATCGCAAAGCAAGAGTGCCCAATATGCACAAATGGTACAGGAATTGGCACAGAACGCCATGAATTTTGCCAATGACTCAATGCATACATCATTGTGTCTACAGTACACAGCACGTGAGATTGCCATGACGTGCGTTTACCTGTCGGGTAAATATTCCGGTATCCGACCCGTGGGGAATCGGCCATGGATTGAATTGCTCGATGGGATAACCGTTGAAGACTTGACGTCAATATCTATACAAATATTAGAATTAGTCCAACCAAGGAAGGGGATGGACAGCGAGATGGCATTGAAGATGATACGTAGGGATTTGGATGAGATGAGTAAATCGGGGGAGATGCCGGATGCCAAACGGATTAAGACTAACTGAAAGATAAGCAAACAGTTGAGCAGCAATTGATCACTTTTTTCAGCTGCGTGTACTGCAGCTTATCATTTATACTTTACACAATGTATTTATCACAAAGTCTTTGAATATCAGGTGAATTGCACATCGACTTAACGTTGGCAATCTTCCTCCCATCTCCGAGCTTAACAGACTCCTCGAGTGCCTTCTTCCAATACCATTCCGATTGCGTCTTTTGGTATGCAATTCCCGCCTCACAAAAGAGGTCATACCGTGCCTCACTATCAGCCTTATCCGTCATCCGCTCAATGTAATACATAATTTCTGCCTGACCTTGACGCTTATAAATTGCAGCCTGTGCAAATGGTTTCATCCCAATGGGTGGCTTCGCACGTGACTCTGCAAAGTTCCGCAATGCAGCCCACTGACCACTTTCAGATAAGGCTCGGACTTTGACATACCATTGCCTCTTTTCGGGAACCTTGTACTTCTTTCCAATCCGATCAAAATCAGACTGAAGTCTATGTCCTGAGCGTGGATCGACTGCGGCATATTTGATAATGGACATCATGGTCGATGTTACAGACGTTGTAGGAGGAGCTACCTCCATTGACCCGTATGACAATCGCAACTGCTCTTGATCTGCTATTAGTGTTATCTGTTCATCTGTACATGTCTTGTGGAATGCACAATCTTTTCCTGCTAATTCAAATATCTTAGATGCTTCCTTCATCATCTCAACCTTTTTAGTTTCTGGATCATTGGGTTTGGTTTGACGTAGTGCTTTTTTTGCAAAGTTCAATGCTGCATCTGCGTGCTTTTGCCTTCGCAGAAGAATATTAATATATGGTCTAGCATCACCACCAGAAAATCCCCCAAGCCGGGCATAGTACGCAGTGAACATGGAAACAGCCTCAAGCGGAAACTTATTGATAATGCCAGAGAAATATTGACTCTTACCCTCGTCGCTTTTTGGTAGACTTTGTTGATATGCGGAAATACATGTGTGAATGAGATCAGGGTCTCTCACCCGACACGACACAGCGGCTGCATCTGGGTAGGATCCGATGGCTAGGAGCGCCTGGACCTTATCGGCGGGACTCTGTTCCAACATAATCAGGAGGTCCGCAACGCCCTTTCGTCCACTACGATGTGCAGCTAGAGCCACTGAGGCATACATTCCCGTTGATGGTGGTGATGCAGTTACTGTGTAATTATTGTCCAGAAGCTTTGTAATACTCTTTTCTTCTCCACTTATTATTCGAATAACTTCCTCGGCAATTTGAGAATCGGTCATGTTCACATTCCGGGAAATAGACGAGGATACGTAAGCTGATGCTTTCATGGCCTTGGCGTAATCACTCACTCTACGACCAAGTTTGAGATAGTCAGCAATAGATGCTGCCGACGATGCCTTCCCAACAACAACTAATCTTGCCACTACGCCTTTGGGACCGACAGCATCGTATTGAGACGATGTCATACAAAACCCCGTGCTTGGTTTACGAAGTGCATTAAGAACACGAATTTTCCTAGCAGCATTGACGAATGATACAGCCTCTGGTGAAGGCCGGCCTGGAGTTTTATTCCGAAAATTCTTATCTTTACATGCAAAGTGTAACCCATAGGAAGCAGCTCGTAGCATGCGTTTTTGGTTCTTAATATCGAATTCACCCACCGCTGCCTCAACACATTGATGAATTGCCTCCTCAAGCAAGCCGTCGTGTTGTATGATTGAGCGAGCAGTCTCATCGGCGGTTGGGCTACCTGAATCGAACGATTCGGATGCGTCAAGTAGTAATGCACCAGGCTCGATGGATCCGATGCGGAGTAAATCAGCTATTATGGGTGGAACACGTTGAAGTATCTCTACCGATGACGATCTGATAACACGACAGCAATCAATTTCGGGGATGAGATGTACTTCAGCTCCGATGCCACTCATCGCACCCATCATCGCAGTTGGATCGTTTCCATTGCCACCTCCACCATCTGAACCATCGTCGTAAGGGAATCGAAGAAAATCGCCGTATGGTCCAACCATTAACACACCTAGGTTCTTCCAATGTAAAATCACACTGTCCTCACCACACCAACCCATAAATCGTGGGGGTGACGTGCTACCCGATCGTGCATCAAATTCGAGTACCTTCGATTCAAAGCTCGTTGATACGACAGTGAGGATGGAATTCGACGTGAAGCATGCCAGGAACCGTCCATTGGGGGCAAAGGCCATGGAAACGATCGTAACAAGGTCAGAACCACCCATCCTTGACCGGCAATTGATATCTGTAATCCCATCAGTTGCACTCGTTGACGGATTAAGTTCAGCTATTACCACAGACCCATCCGACGTGGATAGGAATAGTTCTGGTCGGGATGTTGGGGCATATTGTCTGGGTAATATGGCAATGCATTGGTATGATAAATGTCGTGATCGTGCAAACATACCCGTTGGTAATGGCGTAACGAGGGCATAGTGTGGGGGTGGCGCGAGTAGGAATGGTGCCGCCGCCGCCGCTGCTGCTGCTGATGTTGTTCCACTCGTTGACATCGTTGATGATACATCCTCTGCCAGTGATAGGGGGACGATACGCCTCATTGATATATCAGCTCCATCCGCATATACCGGATCATCATATTCGTCAAGCAGTTCAACGACTGCTGAATTCATATCCACTCCAAGTACTGCCACGCCCCCCGCAAAGACACGAGCTTCGAGTAAATCTATTCCATTGACAATGCCACCAGACCCCGTCGTTTTGTTGTGACTTAGTGCAAAGAATGGTGGCAATACCGCATTCCCTGCTAGATCGTAGCACAATGTCAGTGAATCACGTAGGACTACGACCAGCACACATCGGGATGTAAATCCAATTGTTAAAATATCCCCCGGAGTACGATTTAACGATATACGCGTCGTAGCATTATTGCTATTGTTCTGCTGTTGTTGTACGATTAATGCAAGATCTCGTGGTGGGAATTGTATACTTGACAATATGGCGCCAGCATTGTTCATAATCCGTATTGTTGTGTATGGTCCGAACCCTGCCCCGCCCGTGGCCAATGGGACAGTTACAGATGCAATCGGTCCACCATTCGGACATCCCGCAACGAATGTGGTGGTTGTTGTGGCGAGAAGACGTGCCACGCCAGCTCCGCCACGTAAACTATCCAATGGATTACTACTTCCATTCCCTATTACGGCCGCCTGATGTGCTCGTACAGTATCAACGTATGTTTTAGGATACCATGATAAGCCAATCTGTTCTTCAGTACTGTTGGTGGAAAGCTGTGTTGTTTTTGTTATCTCACCCCGTTTCCATCCCCATGTAATGTTATCATGCATGCGAACACGACGGTAGGGTAGATCGCCTAGGTCCTGCCAGGATGGTTCATTCGGAGTTGTACTTACTCCTCCACCGCCACCGAACGCCGACGATGATGCCGCGTCACCCAAGACCTCGGAGGAAGATCCATCACGAAGTGAATCAAAGGGATTGGTCGACCTCCCAACCGATGAGTGATCGTCGAAGGGATTTCTCATCGTCTCTACCTCTGAGAGTATGTGACTCCCAGCATAGGAGGACGACGTCCACGACGACCTACCAGACGATGATGGAAGTCACAAAGGAAGAAAGAGTGCCTAGTTACACATACCTACATACTACATAACAACCTCTATAGCCCCGCCGAACCCGCCAAAATGAGAGTCCTTTATTTTCCTTTCGTTCGTATGGTCAAGGGATGACGACAGGGGGTAAATGGCGCGCCTGACCCGCGATCGACCACTCAAGACCTTCGCACCAAAAAATCAACAACCAAACGTTCTCGTGCGAATGTTTGAACTCTGAAATCCGATCGAACGAATCTGATAGAACGTTCGATAACGTTCGATCAGATTCGTTCGATCGGATTTTTTGGTGCGAAGGTCTCGAGTGGTGATCGCGGAAAATCAAGGCAAAATGCGCGCCATTTACCCCCTGTCGTCATTCCCTTGGTATGGTGAAGTGGGATGAAGAGAATGGTGGTGTGGTGGTGGATGAGGAGAGACAGCGGTTATTACAATTTCAACATAGTACCCACGCCAGCGTGGACTCGTTGGAAGCGTTTGATATTGTTCCAGAATTGAATCCACTCAATGGTATGAATGTCAACAATTACGAATCAATGATGGGTAGTGAGCATTCGGGATACTCCGATGATGAATCAATTCGTACTATTTCTGCATTGCCAGGCATGACGATTAAATGTCACTCAATTAATGCAAATCATGCTACTGGACGACGGGGTGGATCGACTTGCATTATCCGACCAAGTACTACTCGGGTGGCATTGAAAGAAGTGCAGAAAGAAAGACGATTACGGAGGGAGTATGAGCATAGTAATCATCAAGTTCAAGTACATTCCAACGATCAAGCGTGTAGTGCTGTACCATCACTCGGTAATGTCGGTGGGATGAAAGAAAGTTATTGGATTGATATTGAAACACATCCACGTAGTACTGATGAATTGTATGAATTTTTAAAACAGCTACGTATATCACCATTCTTCCTATCGATCCTGTCAGAACCTGCAACTTGGACGACTCAGGTAATTGCATTGAAACATGCATCACTTGCCATATTCCAAATATTACCCACGCATCCCACTACGAAAGAAGTTGTACATGTAGCATTATTAACCATGCCACGTTTACTGGTCACATTTTCAACATTTCCACAAAATGTGGAGGCTGGATATATGTATCCGATGGTATCAAAATATCTCAAAGAACGTGAACGTGTACCAGAACCTACTAGTTCAGGGTTACTATTAGCTTGGATGCAATTTCATATTCGTAGGACGTCAAAGGCTATCCGGGCGTTGCGTTTGGTTGTAAGTGAAAATGATCTTATCTTTTATTTCTATCTCCGTGTTTGCATATACTAGATAGATCATTCCCTCTTACTACTCCAATATTCGCTACAGACCATAGAAATGGACGAGAATATGGATGCAGAATCTTCAACATTCGAATTTGAACACTTGATCGAGGCCAAAAACTGTTTATTGCGTGTACTACAAGTATCCGAAGAACAAGATGAAATAGTAGATGGATTAATCGCGGCAGAGTTGAGTACCGAAGGGTTGAATTTTCAACATTGCAAAGGAGCATTTTCGATGCTACAAGCAAATTCTAAATCGAATGAAAGATTGAGTGAACGAGTTGAGAAACATATGTAAGTTATTTTTTACCTTGCAAATTATACCATACCTTTCGGAAACTGTCGATGTAATTTTACTCACTATCTCTTTTCTTTTCATACCTTAAGGAATGAGTTACGTGAGCGGATAATGGCTCAACGAGAAGTCGATTTGAATCAACGTGTGTCAATGCTAACTATGATCACGGCGATATTTTTACCTCTGACGCTCTTGACTGGTATTTGGGGAATGAACTTTGAACACATGCCGGAGCTGACTGGTGAACGTGCTTACTATAAGGCATTGTTTGGCATGTTTATGTTGGCGTTGACACTGGTGTGTTGTTTTCGGCGTGCAGGATGGATGATGGTTACGTAACAGAGTCAGGGTAAACGACTACAAAATACAGGCTTTTGCTCCACTCACTCCTGTGGGAGGGGGGGAAGAAAGAAGATCCCTGTACATAGAGGAAAACCTATGGTAGACGATAATTTAGAAGATAGAACGAAGTATACAATTTGGTGTCCATTACAAATTTGTTTCATTGTTTATCCTAAACCGCAGGGAAACGAGCCAATCCAAAGCTCGTGAACAACCCCATGAACAAAATTACTAATCCAAGGCCATGTGATATTTTGCAGGCGTGAGGGATTTTCCCATAATTGAGTATAGGGATGAGATCTGCCGATTCTACTTTATATGCACACCCAACGAAACCCTCTTTTTCTTGTATGCCCATCAATATAGCTGCCATAGCGAGAATGTGAATGTACGCACCGGAAAATTTGTGAAGCTCCATCATGACTGGATTCCTCAATCTGCTACCTTTTAGCACCCCACCAAATACCAATGCACCGAAGAGAAATTGAGAGATGTAGTTAGTCAATACCGTCATCCCAACCCAGGAGTGTAAGCTGTACAAGTTGGCGATGTAACCACTGACACTATCGTTGTGCGATTTGAACACGGCAATGATGCCCACGAGTCCAAAGACGAATGAGAGTGTCCAGAGGGAAGCGTGCATTACTTTAGCTTTCCCTCTTTTTTCTGGAGCCATTCCTACACCAGCTTGATAGGAGGATGTACCCGAGATTCGAAATACCAATGCTCCGAAATTCATGATAGCGTAAGCGGTAATCATCATGACAGGGTGCCAATTAAAAACTAATTTGGACTCTCCTTCTTTCCAGGACACCCCACCTAGTGCACTTGCCCATATGCTTACAAGGATTATTGATATGGGCGAGAGGATCAGCGAAATGATAATCGCGATCGATTGGAGCCGTTGGAGGGTATTTGACTTCACTGATGACGCGCCTGTATCCGCGACTGGCGCGGAGAAGTCTTCGTTGGCAGCACTACGGGATCCAGCGGTGGTATGAAGCCAGTCGGTATCCTCAGTAGCAGACATGATATTGTGATGCGGTGGCGATAGTAGTGGCTGCTTCTCGACGGCAAGCATATATCAGATGATCGGCAAATACGATATCTAATCTAGTAGTAAGGAGCAAAATATGATGTGTAAGGTGGGATGGGTCACCTTTAAAAATACAAGAAGGCAATGGAAACTTACTTGAGTACTGAATCTCAACTGATGAGAGTGCAAAAGTTTGAGGGAGAAGGAAATCACAGTACTTCAGTATATCAAGGTGGTTAGGGTTGGTTGGAGGTAAGGGTTCTTGTTAGGTTTAATGTGGTTGGAGGTGTGGGTGTCTTCGTCGTCGTCGTCGTCGACTGAAACGTCGGATGGTGATTGTCTTTGTGTTGACGCGGTCTTTCTTTCCCGCCTTTCAGTATCGACGACCAAAATAATAGTGACGGTACGATTCTTTGAACCAAATAATGGCTTCACTGGTGTGCCAATATCAAATAAAATCATCCTATTAATATCTAGCCTTGGATTTGGTGCATTGGGCATTGTACTTTTCGGGATATTGCGTCGACGCCAATCCACTATCCACTCCGGGGGGCGAAATGCTTACGGAGAGTTACTTGATCAATCGAACGTCGCAACACTCAATCGTGCCCAGAGAAAGGCGAAGGCAAGGCTGCAGGTTAAGAGACTTCAACGTACTGTTGCGCCGGTGCAGAATAATGCCGACGAGGGGCAGGAGCTGGTTGAGGGTGCTGATCTTGAGAACGAAGATGGGAATCTTGATTTGGCAGGAGCCAATCTCAGTCGAAGAGAACGACGAAAGGCTGCAAAGGAAATGGAACGTGAGGAACGCAAAACTTACGCCGAAGAGGCAAGGCTGTGGAGAGAAAAAAATCATTCAACAAATAGTTCATCGAGACGCAAGTGTAAGAATGAATTATTGCAAAATCCTATATATGACATTGGAGAAAATGATTGAGGAGATATTTCCGCAAAGTTTGAGTGAGGACGATGATCCTTTGTCGTACGTTCTCTTCTGGGGATTGATTGTGAACAAAATTAAGCAGACTGCCAACACATACGAAGAAATGGTATCTATGGTATCTTGTGTTCAACCGATGACCATTTTTCAACTTATCGAACGACTGAAATCTAACAGATCAATTTCTATATTGTCACTTTCGGATGAATTCGGTATTGAGGTGGATCACATTATGCACGAGCTCGAAGCAATAAATAAACGTTTCGGAATTATCGGTATTGTTGACAATAACGGCAATTTTGTTTACATATCGATGGATATGATAAAGCAGGCGATACAATTTGGTGAGTCAATTGAAAGAGTACAATGCCCTAGTTCTAGGATGAACATCTCCACGCTGCGGATGGAGTCAGTTGAAGAGAAAAACTCAGACGAACACATAACATGCTCTAGCTTACTGCATAATCCATCTAGAAGAATCCAAACGTCTTCTTCTTTGGTTTCTCTGCGGCCTGTCCCTTGATCTGCGCTACAGTAGGCGGCTTATAATTCTTCTCAAATTTGCCAGGCTTTGGATTTACAGACGGACCTTCCCTGTCACGAGTGCCAGTCCAATCAAGGCCCTTGCCATAACCGAAAATCGAGACAGACTGTTCCTTCTTGTACCCACCGCTCGCATAGTCCTTATCACTATTTAGCCACTTCACCTTCTTCGCACCCTTAAGGTCGGTATTGTCCCAATTTCCACCCCGTTGCATGTATGGGATATCCTCCGGCTTGAGCTCACCCTTGGCCAATCGTTCTTTTGCATTTTCCACAGGCAAAAGATGCGTGGCCTCACCTCTCTCGAGTGCCTCCTGAAAGCTTTGAAATGATCGTGATTGAAATCCTTTGGGTCCCATCCGTCCAAGATTCTTCTTTGCGATTTCATCCTTCTTCTTCTGTTCAGCTGCCTTGAACTTCGCCCACGAGTCCTTAGTAAAGCCAGAAGGTATGTATTCGAAGAGCGAGGTGTTTGCCCTCGCATTCGTCTGTGATGCTGGGACGACGAAGGCGGAGACTCCTGTCATAGCAGTGGTAGCGGCGACTACTACCCAGGCATTGATTGCCGTCCTCATGGTTGGTGTGTAGTCCTCCGTCCTCCTCGCCTGGGGTAGTGGTGTTGTTCTACGGACCCCAACACCTGCTCATCTTCTAACGTGGCGTTGCCCTCTTCGCACTGCGAAGGAGACGTACGACGTACACGCCAGGAGGTCTGAGGTTGTGTCCAGAGGCTGGTGGTCAAAAATGTTTTTCTTAGTTTCGTACCTTTTTTTCATATGATTTGGCGTCTGTGCGTCGTAGCACTTGCCAGGGGTAAAGTTCAGCTGGCAAGAAAATTTTTCGTACCTTTTGGAATCATCCCCCTCCCCGCCAACCAGATTTTCATTTCGAACAACGGCTTTTCGTATGTAAATATACTATACGTAGGAACTAAATATGAAAAAGAAAGAAACTTCCGAGAGAAGAGAAAGGAAGTAGAAAGTTCGTTGGTTGGCCGTTGCATTTTAACCCGCCAAATTCTAAAGGTATGTCAAAAAGGTACGAATCTATGATTTGATTTTTGGCCTCGATTTTCGCCTCTGGGAAGGGTAGAGTACCAAGGTATGCAAAAAAGGTACGAAACTACGATATTGTGTTTTTGCCAATCAGCCTCTGGACACAACCTGACTCCGCCACGCTGAACTCCGCCACGATTTCTACGCAGCCCGCGATATTCAGCCCTCCTCTAGAAGCCTCTAGATATGAGAGAGCATGGTGTCGACAAATGGCGTCTTCAAAGCACATGCACAGATGACTCGCCTGCTCGTATTTCTACTTTTTGGGTGTGTCGAGTCCTTTGTCGGCGTTGTTGCAACTCGGCGGACCAGGCCGTCACTATCGTTGTATCAACAGGTGATATCAATGACTGCCCTTGAGCTAGATAGGCTCTATGCTGAATCATTTGAACTCATAGACGAATGTGCTTCATCGGGTCAACCAACGGATCAGTTGTATGATGCAGTCCGATATATTGACAAAAATGCAATCAGGTTGTATCCCAACGAGGACGCGAAGGTGCAATTGTGGGATAGAGCACACGGTTCATGGAAATTATCATTGGCGTCTGGAGGTGGAAAATCTACATCATTTAAGCCTGTTCCAATTTTTGCCTTTGCAATGATCGACGATAAATGCTTTGGTAATGGAGTTGGAATGAACAATGGAGAATCAATTATACTTTCTCTATTAGGGCCACATTACTTCAATTCGAAACGAAGACAAATGGGAATCGGAATAGAGGATGTATTTCTTTTCTCCAAGAATATCACGCAATATATTCCTCGGTTTGTGGGAGATGGCATGCTCTTGGGTAAACGTCCTGAGGATTTTGAAAAGATGGGGAAATCTCGCATGCCTGCATTTACCATGATCGGTGCCAGTGACAAGTCGTTGATTGCTAGAGGTGGTTCAGGAGGGATTGCAATTTGGACGAGGCTGAAGAAGGATATTAGACCAGCTGCATATGATATGGTACAAAAGACTTAAAATAATTGAATGCACAAGATATGAATATGGTGACTATTCTTTATCCTTCTCTCCTGGCATGCCTGCCACATCATTTCTTAGGTACTCGAGATGGGCGGGAACAACGGGTTCTTCATTTTTAGTTCGGCATTTTCATGCCACCATGGCTCGACGTTCCATCATTGCCGCCGGCATTGCCATCCACGCATTGTTTCTTGTATCATGCTGCCATCCATTCAAAGTGAATGATCACCATCAGCGTGCAACGTCAATTTCGACGACCTCCCGATCACATCTACGATCGCAGATATTGGATTTCATTGAGCCATCCACAGGAGTACGAGTAAAGCTCATTGGTGCGATGCACTACAATCCCGCATCGATCAAGTTGGCCACCGACAGTATCAACGAACTTGCAGTGGATGGTAAACTCGGTTCGATAGTTATTGAAAGCTGTGATATACGATGGAACGCTACACTCGAGAACGAACTGTTCGTACGAGAGGCATTACTTTCTGAGATGAAGGCAGCGTACGACCTTGGACTGGAGTATCGTCGACCGGTCGTACTAGGAGATCAACGTATTAATGTTACCGTCGCTCAATTGCAAAGTGGATTGAAGGAGACTGTCCTCGATCTACTTCAACCATGGAATGGGGGATGGGGACGTCTTAGCGAGAGCATAACTACGGCACGAGAGGTGGCAGTCCCTATGGGTGAGAAATATCTTGGCGCTGATTCATTCTTTGATCCAGCTCTTCTAGCATCGGCACCCGTCAGCTTCATTAAGTATCCACTATCGTACTTTGTGAAATCTCCCGCATTCGCGGTGGCTGTGGTGGCGCTGATACTTCTCGGGGGAGTCGACTCATCCGATGCCATGGTCGCTGATAGCGTGAGTGCACCGGAAATCTTTGGCAGCATCCTTATTTCAGTTCTGGAGACTGTGATTTTCGCTCGGATATTTCTAAAGGAGCTGCTTGCTGAAAGAAATGAAATTCTCGCGGCCAACATCCTTGAGCAATGCCGTAACTACGAGCTAAAAAATAACAATAATGGAATGTTTGGTAACTTCTTCCAAATGGGTAGAAATATTGACAAAGCCACAGACGCTGTGTATGCACCAGGAAGTGTGACGGGGAAATACGAGAGTGGAGAGAAAGTTGTTGTTGCGGTACTTGGGCTGGCACATTGCAATGGAATTATGAAACTACTCACTGAGGACTGCTGATCAGGGAAACTGGTTCTGAAAAATGACGCATGGATGACTACCGAAGAAATGTGGTCAATCCGTAGATATTAATAATAATAATGGCCATATCGCTAGTACACTGGATATCAGAAAACCAAACTATTTGTCGTCGTCTTTTCGTTTCTTCTTACTGTTATTCCCCTCGTTAGACTCCAACATATCATGTCCCTCATCTCGACTCTTATTGTGAATCATAGTCATCACTTCCTCCCACTGTTCACTACTCATTGGTACAACACTCAACCGAGTTTGCTTAAAGAGTGCCATATTTGCAAGTGCACCATCTGGATTGAGCGAAACTACGTCCTTTAATTCCTTCAACGTGAGAACTATTGGAAAGGTCTGCTCATATTCGACCAAAACTGAATCCCATCTACAATTTTCCTTTGTTGACTTTTCATCATAGTATTTACTCTGGGTGTCGTATGCAGTTGGATCTGGTGCTGTCGTCCTCATGATCTGTACAGTGCCCACAATTCCTGGTACTTTTGTCTGTGAATGGTAGAAGAAGGCACGATCGCCCACTTTCATGGAACGGAGGATATTCCTCGCCTGAAAGTTACGTATACCGTCCCATTCCTCTCTCCTATCGCGCTTCATATCATCAATCGAATAATCGGCCGGTTCACTTTTAAGTAGAAAGTATTGTATTCCATTGTGCTCATCGTCAGCTGCTGAAACAGCACTCCGTTTCTTCGACGATGTTGACATTCGGAATGTTGGCGTTATAGACAGTGACCTATTTCCAATGCTAAATGCACAGCTTCGATCGACACCACTCACTCTGCAAGGATGGCAAAGAAGAGGAATTCTGCTGAATGAAAACGAAGATATAAGAGAGATGTTATTAATCCTCCCCACGTTCTGTACTGCCAATAGTTCGATAATCGTAAGCGCGATTGAGGAGAGACGGTGCGGCATCCACCACAACGGGAGCGAGGACTCCCCCGCCCCCCTTTTACACGCCAAAACACAAAACACAACTTTTCCCCACAAGCAGTCCCCGTCCACTACTACAGCCGCCAAGTGGACCGAACAAGAGTTGATGCCGTCTCTAACGAAGGTGCGAGTCGGCCGCTCATCCCCCAAACTCACACACAAATCATCGAACGACGAAACCAAGAAAACTGCTGTGTCAAAACGTACTACGGGGAAGAGGAAAATAATATCTGACCCTGCCAAAGGTTATGTCGAAGACGATGATGATGAACATGTTCAACCAGCGAAGAAAAAAAGAGCAAAGAAATCCCCCAAGAAGACGGAAAAACGGAATGTGAAAGAGGATACAGATGTTGTTGAATTAGTGGTTGAAGAATTCTCTTGCCCACATTGCGATAAAAAGTTTAAATCCCAGCCAGGTTGTAAATATCATGTTGGTGAGTTTTTAACTTAACACTCTACGTTCTCTAACTGCCATTTGTATTTTCTCACCTATAAATCTATGTATATGCTGCAACTCTCAATTATCGTAAAATTAGATCACAAAGTGTGTCAATTGTCAATAAAAGAAAAACACAAAATGGCACGAGACGAAGCGAACAAGGCCAGGATGGAAGAACTTCACCAATTAACGAGAATGGAAGTTATTGCTGCTGCTGAATCTAGTCCTGCTGATGGGAGGAGACCTAAACGAAGATGTACGACATTGAGTCCAAAGAAGTCCATCTATGCAGAGGATAGTGACGATGACGATTTGGATGAAGACGAGGGGAAGGTGGGGAAGAGTAGAAAGAAGAAAAAATCTACATCCGGTAAGATGAAGAGCGGTCGAAAGTCTAAAAAGACTGATGATCTCGATGATGAGTTTAGTGGTGGGGAGAGTGGAGGGGGGGACGAATCGGACGAAGAGTTTGATGCAGTGGTAGATGAAGAGTTAGCTGACGACGATGCAAAGGAAGGTAAAAGCAAATTGAAACGGTCGTCATCCGCGTCTACTTCTGGTGATCGGCTGGAAATGGCCGTTAAGAAATTGTATAAGTTGAATGCCGGTGAACAGTTTGTCACCAAATTTGGAATAGTTGAGGTAATTGCAGATGATCGTTTCCCGGACGAGCCCGATGTGTCAACCGCCGGTGATGCTATCTCTGTACGTGCATTTCTTGGAAGACAAGAGAGGTATCATGAACGAAAGATGCTAGTAATGGATCAAATTGCTACAGGGACACGATACCGACGTGAGGAATTGAACAAACTTTACTCTGAATCCAGAGCCAGTGGTACATCCCTCCCACAGAATAAAGTGTGGGACTTGTATTGCCAATCGCTCACATGCAAGCAACTCTTGACTGAGGGATTATCCTGGGTGTGTAGCAACAATGATTCGGTGAAAGACAAACAATTTGATACAGGCGAGGAACATGATCCGCGTTATCCGAACGAATACTCTCCGAATCGAATAGTCGAATGTAAACTTATTTCTGATGGGAGAGATGTTATGTTATTCTCGTCGGATAATGATCAGGATGGTTTCAATACCACAAGAAGTGCACCATCCAATACAGATAACCCAAGTCAGATGCGCCTTTTTCTTGCACGGAGAGAGCTTACGAAAGGATACGATGCTTCAAGGACAGTTTTCAAATGCAGTCGTTCTGGGCATACTTCTACATATCGGGAGGGTGTTACACGTTATCTTGATATATGCCAGGAAAAGAAGGACAAGAAATGGGAAACTAGCCAGCAGCGTATTGAGGCAATTGAAAACATGGCGCTTACGGAATGTCGTCGTGATTCTCTTTTAACTTCCTTTCATGGTGTCGTCAAGGAAGTCAAACGTAGCGGTGAGTGTTAGTCTTTCATTACAATTTTACTCCTCAATAATACTGCGCTAATCTTGCCCGTCCTACGTATTGGAGAAGGTGGAGGGTATGTTGGAAATCCGCACAATATCAAGGAACATAAGATGCATAAAATGCCGCCATACTTGGTGTTTAATTCTAATAGATCATCCATGTATCCAGAAATTTACGTTTCACTTGGGTTCAGGAGAGGCTCGCAAAACAGAAATTGGAGCATGAAAACCAAACAAGATGACGGCTACGTACCTCCTCATGAAAGGAAGCGACTAAAGAAAAAGGAAAGAAATAGGGTGAGAATGAGTCATCCGGGTGCAAAACCAGCATCGATTATGTCGTCTAATATCACTAGTACGAAGAAACCAGTATCAAAGTCTACTTCAACGGTGACCAAGTCTATGGTCGCATCAATGACCGCATCAAACGAGACTGGCAGGAGTGCTACAAAGCAAAGATCAGCCAATACTACCAAGAAAAGTCTTGATTTAGATGATCCAACATCTTTTGATTTACCAACTTTGCCGTCTAGCTATGACATCCATGAAATGGATGTCGACTTTGAAAACTTTGACAACGTACCAGATATGATGCCTCTCGAGGAATCATTTGAACAATTGAATGGCTCCGTTGACACTGATACTGCTGTATCATCTGCTCCTCCTGAAAAGCGTAGCCGCGCGAAGAAAGCATCCGGGGGATTACAAATCCCCGCCTCAACCCGTCTTACTAATGAAAAGACATGTACTGTCATAGACACGCAGGTCTTGGCCGCCGAGTGCGAGGCTGGTAGATATCCCTCCATAAATCGCTTCCAGGGAGAGCACGATGTTCAGTGTACGATATGTCGTAAGCCTCGAAAAACAACTCTTATCAATTGCGATTTTTGTAAGAATTCATATCACCAGCTTTGTCTTGACAAATCAATGCTATTGAAGACCCCACAAGTTGTTCTACGTCAAAATGAACCTGATGATGTGCCCATGTGTAACAAATGTATCAGCACTTGTCTGTTTCGACGTGGGAGGGCAGAAAATCGACGAATGAATAAGTGGCAACATGAGCTTGCTAAGGCAGGACTAGGAAATGTCCCAGAGGCCGCTTTGTTACGAGAGGAGGTGAATCTCAATCAAGTTGATGAGGGAGCCAATGCTGATGAAAAAGTGGTGGGAGAAGGAAATGCGAAGGATGACACAACACCCACGACCTATGAGCCCTGTCCTGACGGTGGCCCTGGTGGCTTAATCTGTTGTTCCTACTGTACCGCGGCATATTCACGTTTCCTAGTGAACACCGCAAAGGAGATGGAGGCTCAATCAGTATCCAGAGTGGGTCAAGAAGTTAGTGAGATACTGGAAATGTTGGAAGATGCTAAGCAAAGACTTCAGAGGATGTCGTATGTATCGCAGTCCAATGAAGATAGGCGCAGTCTCCTTGAACAGAATCAGACAGCTCACAGTGAATCTAATCTGCTGTGATGCTGTCCAGAAGGAACAAGTGCGTGATATATAAATAGGTATATGTTACATCAAGATAATTCATAATATGATTGCTTTTATCTAGTACCATATGGTATTTGTGCGAGCGGAATTAGCAGAAAGAATCGCTCGTTAGACTTCCCTCAACGAAGAGTATTTGTTGCATCGCAATAGTCTAAAACTCTAATGTAATCCAAATCCTTTGTGTCACCCACATAAATAAATCACTCGGGAATTTCATCCTTGCTCACCGAAAAAAGAAAAATCTATTCCTACATTAGAAAGAGAGAATCTAGTACTCTTTCTGACCATTTGTATAGTACCACGATGCAATCTTAGGTAATGGTACACCAATGGCATGTCCAAAAAGAACAAATTGATTCCTAATTGTATTGCCAATGACGCCGTGTATCATCCACCGACGTGACGATGATTCGACACATGCTGGTAATGTCACAATTTTCATCATCCGACCATCTTTATTACCACTCGTGCAATACCGTAGTTTGGCAGTGTATACTAAATCTAAATCTTCGAGTAATTGTTGTTCAGGAAATTGACCAAGATGAAAGAATATTGATCGTTTAATACTTAATGTTTGATCACCATAGGGTAATTGTCGATAGTATGAACGTAAATTGGCACCATATTCCACAAGACGTATACCTAATATTCTCGGATGTAATGATAGTGTAAATGCAGTCATTAACGTTGCTGTGTTTGATAGGAAGGCAGTACGTATGGCTTGTGTGTAATTCTGTGGTAATATTGTATCAGCATGTAGGAATAGTAATATCTTTCCTTTGGATATTTGTGCACCATGATTTTGACATGTTGCACGTGTTGTTTTCCCACTTGGTGATAACGATGGTGCAGAGAGTACTACATGTGCACCAGCATCTGTAGCAACGTCACATGTTCCATCGGTAGATCCTCCATCAACGATTATAACTTCAATATTTGTATCACCACCAGTAATTGCAGCCGAGATGGTTGCACGGATATTTGTACTTTCATTATATGTCGGTATAATGATGGATATTAGTGTGGAGTCAGTTATTATATCATCGGTCTCATAATTAATGATCGTCGATACGGACAGTGGGGTGAGAGGATGCAAGCAAGTAGTGTTTGTAAAAGTCGATGCCGACTCCTCTTCGATATTATTACTGATGGATATTATTCGACGTATGCGACGTACGGCATTGCAAACTATGACGTGTGCAATGTCAGTTAAGATCGTGGCCCAGATACGCATCATTTCGAGACGCGACAAAGCGACGCAACCATCCCAACCCGCAACAAACATCTACATACTTAATTATATATCAATAAGTACGTATTTATGCAAATGAACTACGCACGAAGAAACTCTCACACGAACGAGCCAACTCCGACGTTTAAAAACAAGAGACGCGGCGAATACGACTATTGTCTCATTGTGTGCGAGGCGGCGATACATACCTTTGTCATTGTGTGAGTCGACAGCTCTAGTAGTTTGAATAATAATTGTCATTATTGGTTGGAGCGGCTAGTTCAGCATTTCTTGATTTCAAGTTGTTGAGGAACTTCAATGATGAAGAAACGATTGCTTGGTGTGCTGGTATCAGCGGCGATCGGTGACGATATTGTTGTTCGCAGTAGTACCAACAACGAGCATCGACATCGGCGGCGGCGGAGCTTAGTGAGGGCAGATGATCCGATAGTAATACCCCTCCCAGCTGAATTGTTGCCGCGCCACAATGACAACATCAACAACAACAACAACAACAACAACATCTTATATTCCATTGAAAACAAGAATTACGATAATGCAGCAGATCTACAGCCCAACAATCTTCAACTATTACGTATAATCAACGGTCAGCCGACTATACAGGAACGTCATCCCTACATAGCCTCACTCCTAGATACCTCGACCATGTCACACGTTTGCGGTGGCACACTCATTGCTCCAGATATCATACTAACCGCCGGACATTGTTCGGGTTTCTTCGACGCTATACAGGTTGGATTGCACGACCTGACGGATCAATCTGGAACGTACGATACTTATGATCATCTACTCGTCGAGGAACATCGCGTGCATCCGCGATTTGGGAATATCATCATGAATGACTTCGCATTAGCCAAGTTATATGGCTCGACGGTAAGTGGCGTATCACCGATACGTATTAATAAATCACAAACCATCCCAAATGTCGATGATACATTATCCGTATTAGGGTGGGGTGTTACCGAGGTTACGGCCGACGGGATTGCCATTGAGGGTACTAGTCCTAATGTATTACATTCTATTAATGTTACTGCCATTACCAATGACGAATGTAATGAGTCAAGTGGGATATGGAAGGGTAATAGTGTTAGCTACTCAGGACATATTACCGATAATATGATTTGCGCATGGAGTAATGATCAAGATGCATGTAAGGGTGATAGTGGTGGGCCAATGATCCGTGCTGGCGAATCGGTAATTGACGATGTACAGATTGGTATTATTAGTTGGGGTCTAGGGTGTGCCTTGGACTCTTTTCCCGGTGTGTATGGACGCATATCATTGGAGTATGATTGGATAGTACAAAATGTTTGTGAAATGTCAAAAAGTCCACCTAGTTACTTTGGTTGTTACGATGGTATGACTTCGACAAGTGACGTGGATAGTGAAGTCGAAGTGGGTGAGTTTAAGATTGTGACTAGAGATGTAGAATTGATCGATGTGACAATAGCAATCGAATTAGATTCATTCCCAGAGGAAACTAGCTTTGTTTTGGAGGTTGATCCAGACATTGCAAAAAGTGTTGCATGGTTGTCACAGCCCATTGAGGGCAAGTCACATGTACCGCTCAAGACGTACACATCACAACCACTCAAGGCAGTGGCACATTCAGTAAAGGTGGCACAAGATACACTCTACCGACTAACAATATTGGATTCAGGAAGTGATGGTATACAACAACGGTCAAGAGATGGAGATGAATCTAATTTTCGAATGTGCTATGGCACCATAAGTGCCGAGGAATGTCTGAACGCACCAGTAGATTCTTCATCGGATATTGTTATATGCTATGGTAGTGGTGACTTCGAACTTGCACGGTCATTATCTTGTCAGGTAAACAAGATTGATCGGCCCCCTACCTTTGCACCATTCGCGATAGACTTGGATATATTTCTGGATGACTATGTTCGGACAGATTCACCCACACCTATCCCAACTATTGCTACTGTGACATGGCCGCCGACGATAACGCCGGCACCATCACCAATTGATGACAATAAAAATGATTTTAGCAATGACGGATCGTTAGCACCCACTAAGGCTGTTCCGACCGATTTTCTTTCGGGTAGTACGTTCGTCACGGACGGCATAGAAAATCCGGCTCAGACACCGAGCGATGGCGACACGTCGGCGACTGATGACACAGGTGATAATACGCGATCCAACTCGTTCAAAAAAAGAATGTTTACCACTTCCCTTGCTGTCTTGGTCATATCAGCCGCATTCTTTGTCATGTAAGTGGCCTATCTCCTACGAACATTCATTGAAATTTTGATAGAATTGAGAGAAAGACAATGCTACATTTGATTGTTCATGTTGTTAAGACTCATGTAGTATAATTTATATTATAGCAGCTACCATTTGTTTTTCATTCATTCGATTTTATCCTTTTCCAATGAGCATGCAATCCTTGACCCCACCTCCTCAGCAAAAGGTGTAAGGGCCATAGTCAAGCTCACGGCTGTCAACATCAGCCTCGTCGTTTCTTCGTCCAAGATACCATGTGATCGTGCCATACGGAATGCCACGAACGCAAATTCCGACACCTCGCTTAAGAGGAAACCAGCCCGTGTCGACTCGCCAAGTGTCAATCCGAATAATTGACATAGACACGTTATTATCGTACCCTTAAGTGCCATAATCCCCAGCACGATCGATGCAATGAGACCTAATTTTGACGTTATTAGTGCTAAATCAATTTCAAAGCCAACACTGAAGAAGAATAATCCCACGAGTATGCCACGGAAAACACTTAGCTCGGCCTCAATCTTATGCTTATGTCTTGATGTCGCAAGTATCATCCCCGATACGAACGAGCCGAGTGTATTGCTTAATCCGAGTCCCTCGGTAAGGAAGGACATTCCCAGGACTGTACCTAATATCAAACCAACGAATGCCTCTTGATTACTGGCCAATACGACCCAATCGAAGAGTGGATCGAAAATGTATTTGGCACACATGCCCAGGGCAGAGATTGCCATTAGGAATGCTACGCCGGCGGATGCGAATGCCTTACCCAGACCACCTCCCCCCCCAGCCAACAACGGTGTAACAACTAATAGTGGCACTACGGCAAGGTCCTGCATAATAAGGATACCCAGTGATGACTTGCCATGTCGTGTTTCTAGTTGTTTGTTATCCTTAAGTAGCTGCAGTACGAACGCCGAGCTTGACAAAGCCAGACCACCCCCAAGCACGATCATTGCCGGACTTGACAATCCGCAAAGTTTAGCAATTAATGCAACGAAAGTTCCAGTAATAACAACCTGTGCCAATCCAAGTCCAAAGACATCTTTCTTCATACTCATTAACATATCAAAGTTGATATGTAATCCCATTTCAAATAAGAAGAAGACAATACCTAAATCTGCTAACATTTCTGTACGATGGACATTGGATATTAGTCCACCTTTGATCCCGTTCGGACCCAGTGCCATCCCTGCTATTAGAAAACCAAGTATATTGGACATACCAATACGTTTGCATATCGGTGCTACTATCGCAGTCGTAGCAAGAAGACAGAGTGTGTCAGACTTGGCACCTTGAATGTATTCATACAGTCCAGAGAGGAGGTTGGATACCATGCTTCCCGATGATGAGGTGGAGGAAGATGACGCGGCGGTGATGGAGCCGCCGCGGGGTATGCCTAGTAGGATTGACTTGGGATCATGATGATCCTCGAGGATGGAAGAAATAACCGACGATGGTGATCGCCGACCATTATTATGCAACGATACCAAAGGAGAAGACGAATGGCGAGGATGGAAAGGAGTGCGTGCACAATCAATACTTGCAGTGGATAGTAGAACGAGGCTGACTATCAAGATGCTCGACGTCATGTTGTCGATAGGCAAAAACAAAATCGGGGCTTCGCCAGGCAGGAATCAGTGTTTAATGCTCCCTTGAGCGCAGCTGAGATGATGCTTTAGAGACAAATTCTACTTTGGGAAAAGAGTTTTTAGAATTATTATTACATCTTGGAAGTTGTTGTCATGATCAACATCCACAGAATGAGGGTACGATATTGTATATCAATCACTATTTCTTATCCTTGTCTTTGTCTTCATCTTTTTCTTTCAGGACAAAACGACCGTCATTATCGAACATATCAATCGTTGGCATACGTACTTTTACAGCCTCAGATATGATGGGGATACTTCCCGGCTCCTTCCCCAATAGTGAACTTCCAG
>Ga0247843_1004082_pt1 | contig 22398 bp, 25 predicted proteins | sample LaCruzMarch2017__FD_192420 | JGI IMG/M metagenome (GOLD analysis project Ga0247843, IMG submission 192420) | Freshwater microbial communities from meromictic Lake La Cruz, Castile-La Mancha, Spain - LaCruzMarch2017_8m | ecosystem: Environmental > Aquatic > Freshwater > Lake | place: Spain...
TATTATTTTGATTATTTATTATTTTGATTATTTATTATTTTGATTATTTATTATTTTGATTATTTATTATTTTGATTATTTATTATTTTGATTATTTATTAACAGTTAGAAACACAATTACTGTTTTGAGTAGTTAGCGAATAATATTTTGTTTTATTGCCTCTTAGTGGTAATGGTTGAATGGTTTGTGTATTTTGTGTTTTTAATGTACTTGATTTTTTTTTTGCTAAATATCTTGAATATGAATTGTGTTTAACATCTACGCCTTTATTTTCTTTTTGAGATGTTTTAACATTTATCGAAACTTGGCCGTGTGGTTGTGTTCTATCGCTTGCGTTGTTCCACGGTTTTTTAGTAATACTATTATTTATATCTTTTGATATATTTAACGAACTTATTACTTGTGTGTAATTGGAACTTGAAGTATGTAATTGGTTTTGTATTGCTTTTTGTATTTGAATTGTGCTATGAGAACTTGACGCATCTATTGGACAAACAATTGGTTTTTTATATTTGAAATTAGAATTACTATTTGAAAATGGAGTATCACAATTTACTACTTGCGAAAAAGGATGTATTAAAAATGAGGCTTTCGAATTCAAGTATATTTTATTTTGTACTGTATTAGATGTATCACAAGTGAGTATATGACTATTATATAACAAATTGTTGCGCAATGTGGTTTTTAATTTGGTATTGTAATTATAAAATGTGGTATCTAGAATAGGCATCTTAATATAAATTAATATTATATTTTATTATATATTTTATTTGTTGTGCTATGTTCTTTTATTCTTTTTCTTCTTTTCTTGTTACTTGATAAAATTGAAATATTATTATTTTTTATTAACATTATAAAATTAACATATGAATAATGACTACTAAACTAGAAAATGAAAATAAATTTATATGTGTTTATTGTAATAAAATTTATGTTCGCAAAGCATCTTATAATAATCATTTAGTAAAATGTAAGTTGTGTAGATTTGCTAGTGATTGTGGAAATAATAACTTTGTTAATAGTAATTCTAAACATTTTAACTATGAGACTCTTGCTAATGACTCTATTAATATTGGGTATGTTAATAATGATAATAGCAGTGTTATTAATATTGACTTGCTAAAAAAAGATTTAAATATACATAATTTATTTGCTATGGTAATAATGTTATATAATAAATATGAAAAATTGGAAAGTGAATATAATGAGTTAAAAAAATATGTTGCTATTACTAAAAATAAGATTAATATATTAGATTATTTAAATGAAAATTTTAAGCAAGAATATACGAGCAATGGAGGAAATAATATTACAAAATTTATGGATGAATTGGTAATCGGCGAAGATCAATTACAGAAAATATTTAAATATGATTATGTTGATGGAATTTTTAATATTATTTGCGATTACATAAATGTTAAGGGATCATTGTTTCCTATTAAATGTTTTAATACTAAGGAAAATGTATTATATATATTTGATGGGCAGTTATGGTTAGTTATGGATGATGTTTATTTGCGAAAGTTTATTAAATCGTTTGATAAGAAAATTTTGACAAAATTTGTAGAATGGAAAAAGGTTGCTGAAAAAACTATTGACCCAGAGATTTTTGGAGAGATTTATATTCAAAATATGAAAAAAGTAATTGGTGGTAATTATGAAAAGAAGAATCCGGCTCAAATGATTAAAAATAAGTTGTATAAACATTTGAAGATTGATTTACAGAGTATTGTGCGTTATGATTTTGTTTAGATTTGCTTTGCTTTGCTTACCTTATGGTTGCTTTGCTTACCTTATGGTTGCTTATAATCTCTCAAATTTGTTTTTTATTTTCTAGATTTTCTAGATTTTCTAGATTTTCTAATTTTCCTAGATTTCCTAATCTTCCTAGATTTTCTAGATTTTCTAATTCTTCTATTTTTACCTCTTCCACTTGTTGGTGGGCTGTCGCTGGTTGGTGGTGGACTGTCGGGTCTATTATCCGGACCTTGATCACGACTAGTATCATAATAGGGTTCGCCAATAAACGCGACTCCACGCACAAGAGGCGGGGGGCCGGGCATTTTATATATATATATTATTAATAAATTATTAGTATTAATAAAATATTAGTATTAATAAAATTGATATAGTTTTTTTATATTTTAGAGTTAGTAAGTTTGAATAAGTATTGACTTATGTATTATTTGCTTTTACAAGAAGTGCTACAATTGCCTAATGAGATTGTGGATATTATTTATGAGTTTATGAAAGTTAATGCTGTGAATGTGATTATAAACTATTTAAATAATGCTAAAAAACGACATAGCGTGTATGTATATTTTGCTAAGTATAAAGTTGAATATATTTCTGCGTTTTCAATATATTCAATAAATTCAATAGTTAATAATAATTTGGGAAAAGATGAAATTATTGAAACAATATATAAGAATTTAGTTTGGATGTATGGTGCCCATTATTCGCGAACTTATTATACAAGAAATGGTTGGCGTTATGTGTTAAACAACATTTCACAGATTTTAATGTATTACTATAACAGATTGGCATTTAGTGATTGTTTAAAAAAGAACAATGTTAACTATAATTATTTGAAAATGTGTATTGAGTTATGGTTTAAGTTGTGTCAAAAATACAATTTCTATTTATTATTATCTTACATTGATAGCGCCAAAAAAGTTAATCGCAATATTAAGGCAATCCAATTAAGAACACGGACTATTAAAAACTTTGCGGAGTTTAGAGTTTCACCGCTAGTTACTATGAGGTTTGATGATTACAAAAGTCTTTGGTTTAATAGTAATTATATTAGTCATCATAGACTATTGGCTTTGAATCCTCAAGAGCGAAGGAATTATTAGATTGTATAAGGTGAATAAAAATTGATTTGTAATTTTTTTATTGTTTATATGAGAGAAATATTTAAAAATTTATAAAAAACTTGAATGGTGGCTATGAAATATAGATGTGCCTGTATTATGTTGAAAGGTCGCAGATGCAAAAACTCATTTAGTTTTATTTGTAATAAAGTTAGGGTTTGTTATGTTCATGCTTCCAAAACATATTTAAAATATGTTTTAACTATTCAAAAAGCGTATAAAGGGTATCGTTGTCGTAAATATGTTAGGTTGCTTGCTAGATTGCCTTGTGATATTCAAGAGAGAATTTTATTTTATATGCGTGAGCACTTATATAATGCTAGGAGAAATCAATGTATTAAAAAAATACTTTGTAAGAAAGTTGATACTTTAATAGGAATACCTAAAAATATATGTTCTAATTTTACTAGTGTATTTCTAGGACATTATAGAACGCGTGTTATTGCAATGAATAAAACACAATTTTGTAACCATGTTTTAACTATTGCGCATTTATACAAATTATATACAAAATATATGACAATTGCAGACACTAGTTATGCTAATGCTTTATATGTTATTAGTAATATTGTAAAAAAGGATATTGAAGACTGTCTTTATTATTATCATCATAGTGAGGAACCTTATTTATATACTAATGCTGAATTGTTAGTGCTTCATAAGAATGTGTTTGCATTACAAAAAAGTATTGATGTTTATAATTTTGAATATTAAGACCGCTTTTTGATTTTATAAATATTTTAACTATTTATGTAGACTATATAAAAATTGAATAACAATTTTTTTATAATTTAATGGTGTAAGAACTTAAAAAACAAAAACAGTTGCTCGATAAAAAAATGGAGTGCCTTAACAACATCAATGCGTACACTATTCAAAAAGTATATAAAGCATATCATTGTCGTAAATATGTTAAGTTGCTTGCTAATTTGCCGTGTGATGTTCAGCAAAGGATTTTGTATTATGTGCGGGAGCCTTATTATAATGCTAAGAGAAATAAGAGCATACAAAAAATACTTTGTAAAAGATTTGATGCTTTATTAGGAACACCTAAAGCTATATGTGCTGGATTTATTATGAGTAATATTAATGTATTTTTAGGACATTATAGAACACGTATTAATAGAATGACTAATACACAATTATGCGACCATGTTTTTCATATTTCGCAATTATACAGATTGTATACAAAATATGCGACTATTAGTGACGTTAATTATGAAAATGCTTTATACCATGTTAATACTATTGTTAAAAAGTATATTGATGAAATAGTTAGTTTTCTTGAAATAGTTAGTTATAGGAATACAGACATTAATAATAATGTGGTATTATTACAAAATAATATTAATGCTTTTAAATCTAAATATTTAAATCTGAATATAAACAGCTAATGTGTTAGTGCTAATTTTCATAGTCATTTGGATTGATGGAGGAGAGACTATTACAATAAAATTGAAATACTTTTTTTCTATTTTTCTAATTTATAAAATTGAAATCTTTTTTTATTTTATTTTTAATTATTATAAATATTTCTGTAAAAAATGATTTGCGGAGTATGTTGCGAAAAATACAATAAATCTACTCACTCGAAAATTACGTGCGAATTTGCCGGTTGTGGTTATGAAGCGTGTAAAATTTGTATTAGAACATATTTGCTTGGAACAACCAATGATCCGCATTGTATGAATTGTAAAAATCAATGGACGACAAAATTTCTTGTTGAAAGTTTGAACAGGAGTTATATTGATAATGATTATAAAAAACATCGCAAAAAGTTATTGGTTGAACGAGAAATTAGTAGAACACCCGAATTAATGGTTTTAGTTGAGCGAACTAAACTTGTAGAAGAAGAACAAAAAGAGTTAACTGTTATGATGAAAGAATTTGATGAAATGCGAAAAATGATTAATATAATGCGAAATAAAATTGGCGAAAAACAGATGCGCATTTATCGTATTAGAAATGGCGAACACGCCGAAAAAGATGAGCGTAAAAAATTTATTATGCCTTGTCCTGGCAATGATTGTAAAGGTTATTTGTCATCGCAATATAAATGTGAGTTGTGTAAATTATTTGTATGCCCTGATTGTTTTGAAATTATTGGTTATACTAAAGAAGATGAACATATATGTAATGAAGATAATTTAAAAAGTGCTGAATTGATTAAGAAAGAAACCAAAGGTTGTCCACAGTGTGGTGTTCGCATTTTTAAGATTTCAGGATGCGACCAAATGTGGTGTACTGAATGTAAAGTTGCTTTTAGTTGGACTAGCGGAAAAGTTATTGTTAATGCTGTTATTCACAATCCTCATTTTTATCAATATATGCAAAATAATAGTTCAGGTGGTCTTGCTCCAAGAAATCCAGGCGATGTGTTATGCGGTGGTTTATTAGCACATCATAATTTAAGATTTATTCAAAGTCTTTTGATTGGTATTAATAAAAAAATGGATATAATCTATGCTATGCCCATCAGATTAAATGAATTTGAAAATCAATTAAACTCTGATGTAGTTGTTAAAGACTTTGTTAATAATATAAAATCTTATTTTGATACTTCTTATCCTCATATTTTGACTTTTAATACTATTTTAAATAATCTTCATCGCTTTGTAAATCATATTACTAATGTTGATTTGGAACAATGTAGGCGTAGAGTTCGCGATTTATTAAATCATGATGCTTTGACCGTTCAATATATATTAAATCAAAAAACCAAGGAAGATCTTGGAAATACTATTTTTAGAAATGATAATATTAGAAAGAAAAATGTGGAATTGTTGAATGTATATGAATTATTGAGCGTTGTTGGTATTGAACGATTTAATGAATTGTTTGAATATTTTAAAACTAAGACTGGTTCAAATGACAAATTAATAGTTCAATTTTTACATCAAATTGTTGTTTTCATAAATGAGTATAATCAACTTATTAAATATTGTAATAATCAACTTATATCAATTAGTTATACATATGGTATGACTGTGACTTCAATAGTTTATGAGGATTATAGTTATTCTACGCGAAGTCATAAATTTACTCAAGCCGAGTTTATGAAGAGCAAAGAAAAGGGAGACAAGGGAGAAAAAAGTTCTGTAGGTGAGGGTTCGTGTAGTTATATTAATAATTAATTAATTTTGATTTAATTAATTGCTATTTTAGATAATAACCTTTAATATGTGTTGACGCATAGCAAGATGAAGCATAATGTCCTTTTCTGCCACAACGGAAACAAGTGTCGCAATTGTTGTCGCAATTGTTGTTTTCGTAAATTAATTTTTTTTTATATTTTGAACTACAATATTTCTCGTGGTATTCACATTTGCTTTCTTCTGTAAATTCTTGGTCGCAATAATCACAGCACCAAACTTCCTCATCTTCGCTACATGTTTCCCAACCTTCATCGCTAAGTTCATCGGTTTCACTTACTTGACAATCTTTTGAAAAATGACCACTTTTTCCACAAGTAAAACATTTATTATTTGTTCCATTGTTCATTTGTGCTAAAACGTCTAATGTTGATTTATCTAAATTTACTTTAACAAATGACCCCCCACGAACATTAGGAATTCCATATTTATCCATATATTGTCTTGTAATTTTGTCTTCATCATAAGGATCACAATTGGGTATAACTTTTAACACTTTTAATGGTTTATATAATCGCGTCCATGCCGATCCATTATCATTAAAATGACTTTCTAATCTATATTGTGGACTATCAGTTTTACCAATATAATATTTTCCTTTTTCTAATTTAAGAACATATATACAGACCATGTTTTTTATTATTTTTAAATATGAAAATAATAAAAAAATAATCAATTTTATATTAATAATTAATTAATTTTGATTTAGTCAATTGAATATTTCTCTAAGAAATCATCTAAGGTTATTATTTCTATTGTATCAATTTTTTTTGCTTTTTCGGTCTTTGTTGATTTGCTTGAGTTATTTCCTGTTACTAAAATATTTGTATTTTTATTAATATTTGTTTCTATATGCACTCCGTATTTTAAAAGTAAATTTTCTAATTCTTTTTTTGTATATTTTGATGTTTTCTCAAAATCCGAAAATACAATTATTTTATTGTTTAAAACATGTTCTTGTTTTAAAACTTCTTCTTCTTTGTCTTCGTTGGTTTCTTTGGTTTCTGTTTTGGTTTCTGTTTTGTCGGGTTGAAGCATTTCGGGTTTTATGGACATTAGAAATTCATTGAATTCCGGTATTGCTTTTACAAATTGTGTTGCGGTTTTTTCGGCAAATCCTTCTATTGCTTTTACTTTGTCTATTTTTTCTTGTGTAGTGTCGGTGGATGTGAAAATTGTCGGTTCTACTTTTAAAATTTGACTTATGGATTTTTCCCCGAAGCCGCGTCCAAATATATTGGATGCGCCTGCTATTTTAGCCAAACTTGCTTTTGCTAATTGTTTAGCAATTGATGTATGAATCTTGGTTGCCATTTTTTCTTTAAAACCTTCTACTTTCAATAGATCTTCTATTGATGCGTTAATTATTTTTGGGATTGAATTTGCCCCACTAGCAATTATTTTTTCAATATTTGCTTCGCCTAGTCCATCTACTTCTAACTCCTTAAAGAATTTAGTTAGCGCCTTAACTTCTACTCTTGGATCTGCTTTTACATTTGTTAATACAAAGTCTACATTTGTTTCGTTCCATACATATTCATATTCATCAACATTTGGCAATATTGGTTTTTGTGCTGGGACTATTACTTCTGTAATTTTTGGTATTACATTTCCACTTCGTGTTAGACGAACTAAAGCACCTAATCCAATATTGTTGTCTACAATATATCTTGCGTTAATACCCGTAGCATATGTAATAGTTACACCTCCTATTTGGACTGGTTCAAATTGAACGCGTGGTTTTAATAGTCCGTCTTTTGATGCTGCCCATAGCACATCTAATACTTTGGCTTCTAAAACTTGGTCTGTTAATACCATTTTAAAAGCAAATGCGTGTTCTGGGTTTTTGCTTTCGCGTGGATGTAAATTATCATCAATACAAATTATACCATCAATTGTATATTCATAATTGGATCTGAAGTCAAGTAATTTATTAGACAAATATTCGTTTGTTAATTCTGAATATGTGATTGATTGAATATTTTTAACTGTTATTGTATTTAGTTCTACTAATTTGTTATATTGTTCTGATGGTTTTAAGTTTTGAGGCATTATTACTTCATAGGCTACAAAATCTATGTCTTTTAATATTTCTTTTTCTACTTGTGTTAGTTTTTTACGATTCACTATTCCAGATATGAAATTACGTGAATTTGCGAACTGAGTTTTATATTTTTGCTCAAATGTTTCTTCTTTTATTATTAATTCACCTCTTAATGTAATGTTTTTTTCTGTTGGTAATTTTAAATATGGGATAATATGATTAATTAAGAATCCGTATTTTCCATCGCCTTTTTTATATAAATTTGGTGTTCCTGACTCGGTGCTGTATAGGGCACTTACGCCATCTACTTTTGCCGAAATTACATATGGACCTTTGAACTTTTCTTTGAATTTAGTTAATGCGTTTGTGTCTGGTTTTATTTTATCCATTGACCACATTTCATATGGAAGTTTTACTTTTGAAGTATTGTCTTTAATTTGTGTTTGTTGAATGTTGGCGAGAACATTTGTGGGGTCCTTTTTTAATATATGTTCGCGTAATATATCGTATTCGTTATCTGTTAATAGACTATTTTCTTTTAGATCTGAGATGTAGTAATTGTCTATTGCTTCTTGTAACATTGATGTTAATTCTTCTAACGATAGCATTTCTAAAGATGATATGCCTTGTGTTTTGAATTTATTTAGATTTTCTAAAATTGTGCTCTTGATTTTTTTTGTATATTTTTTTAATGTTTTTGCTGTTGCTATAGGTATTTTGATTTTTAAGGTTTCTTTTTGTTTGGGTTTTTTTTGTTTGGGTTCTGGTTCTTGTAATGGTTCTGGGGCTGGTTCTGGTTCTGGGACTGGTTCTGGTTCTTTTACTGGTTCTGGTTCTGGTTCTGGTTCTGGTTCTGGTTCTGGTTCTGGTTCTGGGGCTGGTTCTAGTTCTGGTTCTAGTTTAGTTTTAATTTCTTCTAATGGCAAAGTTAAAATGACCGATTGTTCGTTAATACGGTCTTGTGGTTCTTTATATTCCATATGTAAGAAATCAAATATGTCTTTTTCTGTTTTAAATACTATATTTTCTACTTTTTCTTGTTTTATTTTTGTCTCTTTTGTTTGATTTGCTTTTTTTAATAATTTATAGAATCCGTGTTCGCTTAATGTTAAATCTACATTTAATGCGTGTTGTCTCATTGCTGTATTAAATTCTTTTGATCCTGTGAAATATAATATTGCGAAGGGATAATCTTCGGGAGGTGCGTATAGGAAATCAATACGACGAGGAGTTGCTGATGCGTTTGCTAATTTGCCTATTGTCAAACTTTTGGTTTCCCCTTTTGATAAAATTTCTAGCAAAACTTTTTTTGTTTGTAATTTTTTTATGAAATTTTCGAATACTATTTTGTTATTGTTATAGGAAGTGATTATTAAGTCAATGTCTCCTGATTCTTCTTTAGCGCGCCTATAACTTCCAACTATTTCAAATTTATGATTTTTTTGTACTTCGTTATTTTCTAGTATTGTTTCTTTGAAATTGGATTCCAATAATATTTTGAATTCTTCTATTTCTTCGCGTGGAATTCTTTTTAGTAAATCATTATAATATTTGAGACCTATTTGTTGCTTACTATTTAATAATGGTAGTTTATTTTCTTGTAATTCGTTTTGTCTTAATACGAGTTCTTCTAATGTTGAGATATTTTTTGACTCTACTAATTCTTTTGCTTTTACTGGGCCAATTCCATATATATTAGCAAATGTGTTTATTGGATTATTTTTTTCTTTTTCAACTTCTTCAAGCGTTCCGCTAATTAAGAATTCTTCAAATTTTTTTATGATTTTCTCTCCTATTTTGGGTAATTTTAAACTCTTTAGTTCTTGTGCCGAAGTTATTTCTTTGCTATCTGGCAATGCCATATATTTTTTTAATTCATTTATTGCCTTGTTATATGCTGCTACTTTAAAGACGTCTTCTTTATTTCCTTTATTTTTCACAATTTTTGAAAGTTGCTCAAGAACTTTAATAAAATTTATAAGGTTGCTTCCGCCTAACATATTATTATGTTTATAATAATTATCTTTATAATTGTTATAATTAATCTTTGTTTTATTATTATAAATCTTTGCTTTATTATTATAAATCTTTGATTTCTTATTATTAATAGTCAATTTTTTTTTTATAACTTTTGATCTATTATTTTTTAGTGTTTGCGTCATTATATATATTTGCTAGTTTTTATTATTATGTAAAATTGTAAATATTATATAATATTATATAATATAATATTATAGTAAGCAATGCCTTTAAAATTTATGACTAAAAAAACATATTTAGAAAATGTTAATGGATCAAAGAAATTTAAGGAGTTTAATATAAATTATGATTCTACACGAGATAAAAAAAAGCAAATAAGAGCAAGTTTTAATAGCAATGGTAAAAAATATGAAGTTGAAAACTCTTTACAAAAATTTATGAATAATATGCGTCATAGTCATAATTCTATATTTGATTTGTTGAAAACAGACTTGCGCGAATCAAAAAAAAATGGTATTGAAAATCGGAATATGAACTTTAAAAATGACAATGTAAGTGGAACTAGAAAAAATTATAAAGGAAAATATAGAGTTAGCAGCGGAATTACTTCGAAGTTGTTTAGTTATGATATGGGTGCGGTGCCACGAGATCATAAACAGGTTAAAAAACAAACACGAAGATTACATAATAAAATAAAATAAAATAAAATGAAATGAAATAAAATGAAACAAAATAAAATAAAATAACATAACATAAAATGAAATTATTTTAATAATTTGTATAGTTTAAGGGTTTTATATAGATTACTATAATTGGTATTTTTTCTATTGTCTTCTAATTTTTTTATTAGCGTATCTTTGTTGTGTAAATTTTTATTTAAATTATTTAAATATTTTTTTGAGCAATATAGAATATTATTGTCATTATAAATATATTCTATTTGTAATTCTTTAATTGGTATTATTAACTCTATAATAGAGATTATAGAGTTAATGGCTATATTAGTTGGTGCGTCTATTTCTATTATTGTGCTAGTAGTATTTGTTTTAATATATTTATTAGTTCCACTTACTTCATAATCAGTATATATTAGCGAGTCTGGAATATTTGAAGCTATATTTTGTAATAATTCGTTATTATATGTAATAGAGTTATTATGTTTATAATTGCTTATTAATGATAATGAAAAGCACATTTATTATAAAGTAATAAATTTATTATGATTCTAGATTTTATTAATTGTATTATTAATATTTAAATAATTATTACTAATATTACTAATATTAATCAATATTTACAATTATGATTATGTTTTATGGATTTAATTTTATGATTGATGATTTTGATAATTTAAACCAAACTTGTGATTATTATGAATATGAATATAAATATGAATTGAGTAATTATAGTGCTTTACGTGATGAAAAATTTAAACATAGTGATTATATAGATACGTGTGTCGATGTATTGATCGTTTTTTTTGTGACTTCTACTTCTTTATTGTTTTCTATTTTAATTGTTTCAATATGTGTGTATGAAAAAATGATTAATCAATTTGTTGAAAAATATAATGCAAATAGGGAATGTTATGATTATGATACGTATTTTTTTGAATATTTAGATGAGTTTAATGAATTAAATAATGTAAAATTAGATGATACTTATTTAGATTTATTAGAATACAAATATGTTAAGCAAAAAACTCCGAAAGGGGAGGTTTTAATGAATTATAACAATTCGACTTCCTCTTTTGATTATTATTGTAAGAAATCTAATAGCATTGATTTTTTGTATTTAGATGTTGTATCTAGAATTTATGTTGTTAAGTATAATTGTAAAAATATATATGTAGACAATTATGATAATTTTGAACTTATTAAAACTTATTATGCTAATATAACCAATGATCTTTCTAGTTTTGATGAGTTAAAAGAAAACACTATTTTCTATAATAACATTAAAAAAAATAAAACTAAACAGTCTATTGAATATGTTTCAAATAAATATAAATATAGAGGAACCTTTGATGATTTCAATAGTTATTGTAAAAAAAATAACCATAAAATACATACTCATGATTTATTAGAAAATGATGTATTTGTTTTAGAAAAAACTATTGAGCAAACTTGTGGGCAAGATTGCGTTGAAGATTATTGGGAAAATTGTGGGGAAATTTGTGAGCAAGATGCTAATGATTATAATAATATTAGTTTTAAAAGTTTTAAAAACAAGGTTGCTATGTCTTCTAAAAATTAATAAATTATATTTTCATAATGTAATAATTACATTATGAAAAACAGTTATTTAAAGGTTGATATTTATTTTTACTTGTATTTATTTTTAATTACTTTTTTCTCTATTGTCTCTCAATATTTATTTAAACAAATTGACAAAAATGGAAAAAATGGGGCATATAATAATATTTACTTGGCAATTGGACTAGCAATGTATACATTGCTTGGGTTCACTATATATAAGTTGTTGCCATATGGCAGTTTAATAGTTTTAAATATAATATGGCATTTAGTGTATTTTATTGTTTTATTTATTATGGGATACTTGATATATAATGAAAAATATAATTTTCAGAAAATTATTGCTTTAATATTAGGATTTATTAGTTTAAGTATTTTTATGGTTTATGGAATTGAGTGAATTAATATATCCAATTGATTTTTCTAAGGAAAATGATGATTCCAGTTCTCTAATAGAAATTTGTAATGCTTTGTATTGTAATGGATTTAAAGACTCAATATAATCTTTGATAGTATTTTTTTTTGATTTTAGATCTTGAATAATGCTTTCTATTGATTCATCTTCCATAATAACTATATTAATAAATATTATTAAATATTAATAATTATTATTAAATAATTAATAATCAATTTTTATTATAATGTAATTTTGAATATATATAGTAATTTTTTTGAATTAATATTAATATTGGTATTAGTATTTTTATATATTTTTGTTATAGAGTTGTCTATTGTGTAGTTATTGTTTATTAAAAATTCTGTGAGGTCATTTAAATCTTCTAACACTAATAAATTACTATATTTACTATATTTATTGTTGCTACTATGATTATTGAATATACTGTTTAAAATAGCAATTGTGCATTGTTTATTATATGTTTGGTTTGTTGATGGTATAGTTATGTTTATAGTTTTTGTATGTTCTTTTAATGGTCCTTCTGGTTGTTTATTTAATGTTAATATATTATAGTACTCTTTACATAAAGAATCATAATTGATTTCATTATATAACATATATAAAAATGTTTTTGGTGTGTTTGGTATGTTTGGTGATGACATAAATATATGTAATAACACTACATTTTAGATTAATTAATTAATCAATTAATCAATTATGTATTTTTTATGTATTTTTTATGTATTTTAAATTATATTATATTATAGTAATTTCTTATTATAATATAGCATACAATGGATTTATTAACTGATGCTCAAAATGCTAGTGATTTTTTAGGTGAAGGAAGTTATGGATGTGTTTATTATCCTGGCATTGATTGTAAAGGGAAGAAAAATACAAAAAAAACAGTTACAAAAGTTCAAGAAATTAATTTTTATAGTAAAAATGAAAAAAAAATTGGACTTTATATAAAAAAACATATTAAAAATTTTAAACATTTTTATGGTTCAATTATAAAAGCATGCATTATTACCTTTGATATTGTGGAAAAATCAAATTTAGATTTGAAAAAATGTAGTGTTCTTTTTGAAGACTATAATAGTAGTTCTGCTAATGCTAATGCTAATGCTAATGCTAATGCTAATGCTAATGCTAATGCTTTGTATTATACAGAAGATATAGAAGATACACAAACTATAGAAGATACACAAACTAAAGAAGATACATTAAAATCACACGTTAATAATGAATATTTTTTGATGTATAGTTATTATATTAAAAACAAAACATTGAAAGACTATTATAGTGCTAGTTCTGTTGGTATTGGTACTAGTGTTGGTATTGGCACTAGTGTTGGTATTGGCACTAGTATTAGTACTAGTAATATTAATTTTGTTATTGGTGTGTTAAATAATTTTTCATATTTATTAACTGCTTTATCTTTATTAAATAAATATAAAATTATTCATAATGACTTACATGTTAATAATATATTAATAAACTTGAAAACCAATAAACCTGTTATTATAGATTTTGGGTTGTCTTTTTTAATACATAATTGCTATAAATTAAATAAAACTACTATAGATTTTTATTATTTAAAAAAGTTTATTTTTGATTTTAGATTAGATCATTATCATATAAATATTGAAAAAAGATTTTTGTGTTTTTGTGTTTATAATGTTTCTGACGATTTTTATTCTATTGTTGATACCAATGATGCTGAAAACTTATTGACTAAAACCAATATTGATTTCTTTATTGATGATGCGTATTATTCTATTGTTAATAATAAGGAAATTAGAGAATTTTTTACCGACGATGAATTAAGCAAATATAAGAAAGCATTACAGCAATTTTATTATCAGTTTTATAATAAAACGGATTACCCAACATATACTAGTATTGTTAAGTATTTGTTGGATTTTGTTTATGCGTATAATGATTTATATAGTTTAACTATTGATCTATTATATATATATTTTAACAGTAGTTTTTTTTTAGAAAATATTGACACAACTGAGAATAAAAATTTGAAACTATTTTTTGAATTTTTTATACAATTATATAAAAAAGTTTTATATCCCGATCCATATATGCGTTTAAAAATCAATGAAGTATATAATATTTATATGTTTATAATAAATTATATTAAAACTGTTGAAATAAATACTGATGATGATTCTAAATATCGCGCTGATTTTGTTATTGCTTTTACTAAATTTTTGAAGTCTAAATCAATTAGTATTGAAGTTGTATTTAATACGAAATTTGCTTTTTTGAATTTTAATTTGTTGCTTAATAAAACGATGTTTGAATTTGTTAAATTACACATTTGAATTTGAATAAGTGTTTAATAAAATTTCTTGCATTAATATTTCTTCATTGCTAAATAAGTTATGAAAACTTGTAGTTTCTACATTTTGGGTGCTTGAACCTTCTTGTTCTTGTTCTTGTTCTTGTTCTTGTCTTTTATTATCAATATTTATTTCTTTATAATCAAATTCATGCCTACAAACAGGACATGTGTTTGATTCTTCTGATAACCACTTTAAAATAGCATAACAGTTATAGTTATGATTACACGGTAATTTTATTATTTCTTCATTTTCTTCAAAATTATAACATAATATAGGACATTCAATATTTGTTGTGGTTTCATTAATTTTATTGAACTTTTGCGGTTTTAATTTTTCTAATTCATTATCTGAAATTACTTTTTTGAATTTTGCTTTGGTTTCAAATGTGCTGTTAATAAAAGTTTCTACAAATGTATTGTTTTCGTCTTCTTCATTATAATTCATAAATAAAGTTCTTAATAGATCTCTCACTGAAACTGCTCTTGGGTAATACACATTATTATAATTGTTATTGGTTGATACTATTGTTATATATGATGAATCGTTTATTATGTTATTTAATGTTGTGCTGTTAAAAATACTATTTTGTAAATAACTTGAGGAATATGGCGAGGAATATGACTCCTCAGTATTGTTGAGTGATGTATCTTCTAATATATAATCATTATTGATTGGTCTAAACATATTTGATGCTAGCATGACTAATGATGGATAATATGGATAATTTAATGTGGAAAATGAAATATCAATTATATGACTTGATATATTATTAAGGCATATGTCATTGTTTTGATATATTGAATTATTTATTGAATTATTTATTGAATTATTTACAAAATTTGTGATAAAATTTTGATCCATATATTATTTATAATAATAGTATAATTTTTATATTTATTTAACTATATTTTGTTTTGTTTTGTTTTGTTTTGTTTTGTTTTGTTTTGTTATTTTTTTGCTATTATAATTAATGTGTTACTATTTGTAAATAATTGATTTGCTTCATTTGCTTCATTTGTTTGATTTATTGTAATATTTAAAGACTTAATATTTGTTATTGGTTTAAGTTGATAAGTATTAGATTTAAACAATATGTTGTTGTTATATAATTGTTCAAGTTCATCTATAGATTTTTCAATTGTAAAGTTTAATAAATATTTAATTTTATAGTTGTTTGTGTTTAGTTCTTTTATATTTTGTATATATTGAATTAATTCTTTGTTTGATAAATAGTTGTTTTTTATATTTATATTTTTTTTTACAATACTTGTTAGGTTATCATTTTCAACAAATAATATTAATAATTTGAATTTACAAAAATTATTGGTAAAATAGTTAATATCGTTTTCAAACGATTGTAAGTCTGTTGTCATATGTGTATTATAGTAAAAAATAATTAAAAAAAATACTTTTATCATAAATATTTGTTGAAATATTTGTTGAAATAATTTTTAATATAATAAATATTTTGGGTCCTCGTTTTCAGAAGCATATTCACTATCATTATCGTTTGTATTATCAAAAATTTGTTTGTGTTTTTGCTTATGTAATTCTTCTAAAATATAATTGTCTTCGTCTATCATTTTTTGTAATGTTTCTTTATAATTAGTATAAGGTGAAATGTCTCCTAAAAGATTATTTAATTCATCTCTATAATTGTTCCAATTGTTAATCATTGATGCTAATACTTTGTTATAGTTTTGATGTTCTAATTCTTTTTTTTTTGATTCATAGTTATTTGAGTATGTGATTTCTACTTTTTTTGTAATTGGATTTCTTTTAATTAATGAATATCCATTCTTTAAATAACTATTCAATGATTTTAATTTTTCATTAGCATTAGCATTAGTATTGGTTTTAGTATTATACATATTTAGCGTTGTTGCCGCATATGATTGGTTATTGTTAATTTGTGCCATATAATATAAAAGTGGTTTTTATAACTTAACAAAATAATTTTTGTTAATAAATTATTTCAATTTTTTTTATTTGTTTTTTATTTGTTTTTTATTTGTTTTTTATTTGTTTTTTATTTGTTTTTTATTTGTTTTTTATTTGTTTTTTATTTGTTTTTTATTTTTTTTTTATTTGTTTTTTATTTGTTTTTTATTTGTTTTTTATTTGTTTTTTATTTGTTTTTTATTTGTTTTTTATTTGTTTATTATATATAATATGTCTTATTGTGCCAAAAATAATTGTACTACAACAAATTACAATTACTATGCTGGTTCGGGGGGAGCAATGTTAAAAAAAAAATATGCCAATAAATTTAATAAGGTATCGTCTAATAAACAATTTTCAATAAATGGCAATACTAATCATAGTTATATAGGAAATCCAAATAGTATAATTTCGAATGATCCGTTTAGTAGTGTTGTTGAAAATAGTTCATATAATGCTAGAAAAATTAACGTGAGTGTAAAGAGTACTAAAGGTTATTTAAATAGTATATGTAGTGTCAATAATTCTGCTGCGTGCTATAAGAATGTTAATCGTGAATTATTGGACGTTTCGCTTAACAAACATTTGAGGGGTGAAAATCGTGTTCAGTCTCTATATATTAATAATTTAAGAAGTCAATGTGGTTTAACTACTGATTATGCTACAGAAATAAGTAATAATTTAGTCAAAGAAGTATGTAGTTGTGTTAATACAATAAATAGAAATGCGAGTTCTTCTTCTAGAATCGAGCGTTTAATCACTTATAACAATACTGTTAAAACTAGTAGTATTTTAAATGGATTTACGCCTGATTATAGTTTATATTATAATGATAGTTCACTTTATAAAAAAATAGCGGCATGTAATTTGTACAATCCTCCGGATGCTAAAGTTATCGCATGCTAATTTGTTTTGTTTTTAGTTGTTTTGTTTTTAGTTGTTTTGTTTAGACTTGTATTGTTTTTAGTTGTTTTGTTTTTAGTTGTTTTGTTTAGACTTGTATTGTTTAGACTTGTATTGTTTAGACTTGTAGGTGTGTTATTTGTTTGTAGTCTTTTAATAAAATTATTTCCCGCACTAATATGATTTATTGTTAATTCTTTTGGATTACAACTAACAAATGTATTGTCTTTATAACTGAAAACAATACGTTTGATGTTGAGTTCTAATATTGTATTTAAACAATTTTGACAAGGTGCCGAATCTTGTAGTTTTGAATTATTATCGCAACGCACAACATATATTGTTGTTTTTTTATATAATTTTTTTATATTGTCTAGATCCCTTGAATTCTCATGATTTGAAGATTTACTGGTCGACTTTTATCGAATTACTTTGTTTTCCATATGTATTTGTTCCACAGCTATGAAACATATTTCTTAATGACGCAATTTCTGCGTGACAAGTACAACTATTATCGATAAAGTTGTCTTTTGAATGAGTTCTATAATGATTATGACCACGACCCATAATCTTTCCGTGTGCTACTGCTACAGCACCATGTCTCATAAGAACAGGAGACTTTAATGCCTCATTAAAAGCGCTATTAATAAATGCTCCGTCATTATTTGATAATGTATGAGAATAAATCATTGTTAGGTAAAGCATTTTATTTTTGTTTTATATCAATTTTATGATTTATTTTATGATTTATTTTATGATTTATTTAAAAAAAAATTGATTAACATTTAAATAATTACAAATAATTATTATTAATTGCTATGGGGTCTGTTATTTCGAATTTTATTTATTCGAATTTTATACGTAATATTCAAACTATTGATAATAAATGTGTTTCTGATGTTTCTGATGATGATTTAGGTGAAAATAATGCTATTTCTGATTACTATAACTTATATATGTATATTCATAATAGTTCTGAAGATGAAGTTAATTTTGATTTAAAAAATATGTATAAAGAATCTTCAAAAAACAATAATGAACTAGTTGATAAATATTTAGAGTGTTGTGCTAATGATGCTGATGCTGATGCTGATGCTGATGCTGATGCTGGTTGTGCTAATGCTAATAGTGATGATATTACTTATTGTTATAATTCTGGGTTTGATTTATTTTGTCCGTCAAATATTGACTGCACACATATTAATAAATATATGTTAGACCATAATATTTCCTGTTCCATGACATATGAAGGAAGATTTGTTGGATATTATTTATATGTAAGATCTAGTACGCCTATTAAAACGCCTTTACGACTTGCTAATAATGTTGGAATTATTGATTCTGGTTATAGGGGTAATATTAAAGGGTGCTTTGATATTATTGATACAAAAAGTAATTTTAATTTTGAAAAAGGAAATAGATATATGCAATTATGTCCGCCTGATATTGGGAAACCTATGAAAGTTCATATTGTTGATGCTTTTCATAATCTTGGTAAAAAAAATAATAGGGGTTGCGGTGGTTTTGGTTCTACTGGAAATTAATTATAATATTGTTTAATATTAATGTTAAATTATGATGAAATTATATGGCAAACTTTTTAATTTTTTTTATCAAGATCTAAGTAGTAATAATAATAATAATAATAATAATAATAATAATAATAATAATAGTAGTGGTTGTGTTTTAAATATTGTAGATGATGATGCTATTAATCAGACTAGTAATGATGCTAGTAATGATTCTAGACAATTAGTTATAATTAGTGATAAAAATGAATATGTTACTTGTGAAGATGATAATGATATAAAAAATTATACACCTACTAAAAAAAAATTATTATTTAATGATAGTTTTAATACTGTTATAAATGTTGAAAATATTGAAAATGTTGAAAATGTTGAAAAAAATGTTGAAAATATTGAAAATGTTGAAAAAAATGTTGAAAATGATGCTACAAAAGAACTACCTAAAAAAAAGATATTTGATTGTATTATTAGCGAACCTAGTGATTCATCATTCAGTATTGATGGAGATGGAGATGGTGATAGAGATAATAATGATGATGATAGTAATATATATAATTCTTATAGTAGTAAAATTTCTTGGATATATAAAGATAGTATTTTGGAAAATAATGTGCATAAAATACACTATAAAAAATTATCTTATAATGATGTTAAAAGACATGTAAATAAATATTATGATTTGGATTTTACTCAGCGTTATTCGTCGGCACTCGATATATTATCTAGTTATTTGCGTGGACAAAAAATAATTTATAATCAAGCCCGAAATTATACAATTAATATGCTTTATTGTTTTACTATACCCTCTATTGTAATTACTGCTTTTTGTAGTGTTGCGCAATCGCCTTTGGAACAACTAATATATGGTAAATATATTTTAGCTAGTTTAAATGGATTCTTAACATTTATATTATCATTATTGAGTTTTATGAAATTAGATGCTGCCGCGCAAGCATATAAAATTACTGCTCATCAATATGATAAACTACAATCTTATGTTGAATTTCAGTCGGGTAAGATGCTTTTATTTACTAATGATTACAAGAAGATTTATAAAAAAAATTATAAATCTAAGTTACAAATGCGTAAAAATTATTTATTTAAATCACAATCAATGGCATATGATAAAGAAATACCTATTAGCAATACTAGAAGTTATACAAACATTATTAATTCTAATAGTTCTGAGCATGACGATTCTGACTCTAGTTCTGATAAAGATTTAAATAGTACTAGAAACTATAGATTTAATGGAAATAATCAACTAGAACAAAGTGATTCGGATGATGAACATTTGTTGACATCTAAATATAATAAACTTGAAATAAAAATTTTGAAATCGTTGCGGAAAAAAATAAAAACTATTGAAGAAAAAATTATTGAAATAAAGGAAACCAATCCTTTTTTAATACCCAAGCAGATATCTAAGTCTTATCCTATTATTTGTAATACAAATGTGTTTACTATAATAAAGAAAATCAAAGATTATAAAGTTAAAACTATAACTAATTTAAAGAATATAAAAAATCAATTACGACTATTAAATGCTATTATTAAATCAAATTTGTTTATTGAAAAAGAGAGAATGGCAGATTATAGAAAACGTATAGTTGAATTGAATTTGTTAAAAAAAAAATTCATAAATGATATTATTTATTTGAAAACTGCGTTTGTTATGATAGATAAACTTTTTAATCAAGAAATTTTAAATGTTGAATTGCGTAGAAAATATGGGTTAAGTTTTTTTATATATGATAATTTTCCTAATATTTTTGAAGTATTATTGGGGAAATGTAATAAAAATATGACTATTAAATCATTTTTACCGAGAGATTATGTAGCCAACCCTATTGAATGTTCGTTATTAGATGAAATAATGAGATATGACTCTTGATGTTTGTTTATGTTATACTTATTTTCGTTATACTTATTTTCGTTATACTTATTTTCGTTATACTTATTTTCGTTATACTTATTTATGTTATACTTTAATAAAATTGATTTGATATATTTTATTATTGTGTTATATTCTACAATAAAATATATAAGAGCGCTCGAAAAAATGTTCTGCAAAGTTTGCTTTGATGCTTCCAAGTCTGGATACAACACCCACAATGTTCGCGATTACGCGTCCAATGTTGTTTGTCCTTTGTTGTTGAACACAAAGTGCAGTGGGTGTGGTTATTATGGGCATACAACCAAGTATTGTAAGTTTGGTGGTGGGGGTCCTGCTAAGAAAGCAACAGTGGTATTTGCTAAGTCTGTTGCTAAAGTTGGAACTGGAACTGGAACTGGAACTGGAAATGTCGGTTTTAAGAGCAAAAATATGTTTGCTGGCATGATTTGTTCAGATGTTGAGGAGAAGGAGGATCACTATGATGTAAGTGTTATGGATTTTGAAAATGATACGATTATTTGGGGTGTTGGATTGACATCGATGGTTGGAAAACGTTGGGCAGATGTTGTTGGGTGCTGAAGGTTGAAGGTTGAAGTTATGTAAAAAAATTAATATATATGCGAACATATATTAATTTTTTTTAATTTTATCCCTGACGGGACTCGAACCCGCAATTTCCAGATTAGAAGTCTGGCACGTTATCCAATTACGTCACAGGGACTTTAATTACGTCACGAGGACTTTAAAAAAGAGAATAACACCGAAATGTGTTATTACGTAAGTATATGTTATTGTCTTTAAATCCTTTTTTATTAAAAATAATATGTAAAAATAATTTACATATTATTTTTATTTTAAAAAACGCTCCGTACTGGGATCGAACCAGTGACCTCACGGTTAACAGCCGTATGCTCTAACCAACTGAGCTAACGGAGCAGTAAAAATATGCTGGGAGTGGGGTTCGAACCCACGCATCTTTCGATAGACGATCTTAAGTCGCCCCCCTTAGACCACTCGGGCATCCCAGCATAAAAATAGCTCTTGCCCAGATTCGAACTGGGCT
>Ga0247843_1004087_pt1 | contig 22385 bp, 17 predicted proteins | sample LaCruzMarch2017__FD_192420 | JGI IMG/M metagenome (GOLD analysis project Ga0247843, IMG submission 192420) | Freshwater microbial communities from meromictic Lake La Cruz, Castile-La Mancha, Spain - LaCruzMarch2017_8m | ecosystem: Environmental > Aquatic > Freshwater > Lake | place: Spain...
TCAAAAAAGCGTAAAATTTCTCAATCGTGGTCTTTCGATATTAACAATGTAACTAATAGAAAAAATATTTTTGCTGAACGTTACAACGCAAGTTCAAATAGTGTAAACGTTGCTTATCAAATAGGATTTTTCCCAAATTTCGTTTATCGAATTCAGTTTTAAGTGAAAGTGCTGATTGCTGATTGCAGATTGCTGATTGCGGATTTCACTTTCATTTTTTTGTCATTTCTCATTCCCTCATTCCCTCATTTTTCATTCCCACATCAAGTCTTAACATCCTAACGTCTTAAAATCCTAAAGTCCTAACGTCCTAACGTCTTTTTGTCCTAACGTCTTAACATCCTAAATCCCTAGTCCAAATATCTTTCTTACTTTTGCATTTCAAAAAAAAAATAGTATAAATGTCAGATTTACTGTCAAAATTAGAAGCCATACATTATCGTTTCGTGGAAGTTGGGAAAATGATTACCGACCCGGATATTATTTCCAATATGGAACGCTACGTTAAGCTGAACAAGGAATATCGAGAATTGGAATCTTTAGATACAGTTTATAAAGAATATGGAAATTTATTAGCAAACATAAAAAGTTCACGTGAATTATTGGAAACGGAAACCGATCCTGATATGCGTGAAATGGCCAAAATGGAAATTGATGAATTGGAAACACGTCGCCCGATTTTGGAAGAAGAAATAAAAATGATGCTGATTCCCAAAGATCCTGAGGACGACAAAAATGCCATTATGGAGTTACGTGCTGGAACTGGAGGAGATGAAGCGTGTATTTTCGTGGAAGATATTTTTAGAATGTACACGATGTTTTTCAAGGAAATGGGTTGGCAATACGAAATCGTCAATTCATCTGAAGGAACAGTGAAAGGATACAAAGAGATTTCAATGGAAATTATTGGTTTGGGATTGTATGGAATGTTGAAATTTGAATCAGGTGTTCACCGCGTTCAACGAGTTCCGGAAACAGAATCACAAGGTCGAGTTCATACATCAGCAATTACAGTTGCTGTGTTACCTGAAGCAGAAGAAGTTGATTTTAATTTGGATATGAACGACGTTCGGAAAGATACATTTAGAGCTTCTGGAGCGGGTGGTCAGCACATTAACAAAACAGAATCTGCTATTCGTTTGACGCATATTCCTACTGGAACGGTAGTTGAATGTCAAGATGGACGTTCGCAACATAAAAACTTAGAAAAAGCAATTTCCGTTTTACGTTCTCGATTGTATCAAGCTGAATTAGATCGTGTTCACAACGAACGTGCTGCACACCGTAAAACCTTGGTTTCAACTGGTGACCGTTCAGCGAAAATCAGAACTTACAATTATCCACAAGGACGAATTACCGATCACCGAATCAATAAAACAATTTACAACTTAAGTGCATTTATGAATGGCGATATGCGCGAAATGATTGATGCCTTGAAAGTGGCAGAAAATGCAGAGAAATTAAAAGGCGAGGAGGTATGACAAAAGCTGAGTTGATTCAACAAATTCGATTAAAAAAATCGTTTTTATGTGTAGGATTAGATCCTGATTTAGATAAACTTCCACCGCATTTATTGGAAACAGAAGATCCAATTTTTGAATTCAATAAAGCGATTATCGACGCTACGAAAGATGTGTGTGTGGCCTATAAACCGAACACTGCTTTTTATGAATGTCACGGCGTAAAAGGGTGGGAATCTTTAGAGAAAACGATAAATTACATTCCTAAGGATTGTTTCATTATTGCAGATGCGAAACGTGGCGATATTGGAAATACTTCGAGCTATTATGCTAAAACGTTTTTCGAAACTTTACCTTGTGATGCGGTGACTGTTGCGCCTTATATGGGTTCAGATAGTGTGAAGCCTTTCTTGGATTTTGAAGGAAAATGGGTGATTTTATTGGCATTAACTTCTAATCAAGGTTCTTTGGATTTTCAGTTTACTGAAAGCGAAGGAACAAAATTATACGAAAAAGTACTGAAAAAAGCCCAAGAATGGGGAACAGATGAACAGTTAATGTTTGTGGTTGGTGCAACTCGTGCAGAGGAAATTGCGAAAGTGAGGGCTTTAGCTCCAAATAATTTCTTCTTAGTTCCAGGTGTTGGTGCGCAAGGCGGTTCCTTGGATGAGGTTGTTAAATACGGCGCAAACGACGAATGTGGTTTGTTAGTTAATTCTTCTCGTGGAATTATCTACGCAAGTAGGGGAGAAGACTTTGCAATTGCTGCAAATGGCGAAGCGCTGAAGATACAATCCGATATGGAGTTGCACATTCAGCGCTTCAAGTGGTAAATTAAATCTTTTTTATTTCGAAGCTAAATCGCTAGATTCAGTTTGTTGAACGCTTCCATAAGCATCACAACTTGCTGTTCTTCCTGATCCGCAAGAAGCTAGTACTAAAGCAACTACTGCTACTGTAAGTACAAGGGTAAAATTTCTTTTCATAATTAGTTGTTTTTTGTTGTTTGTGGTTACCTTAACGGAACTACTTGTCTTAAAGTTACAATTTTTTTTAAAATAATTTGTTATCATTGATAGAATGTTGAAAATTAAAATCGAAAATTGCTGGCGAATCATTAGTTTGATGATGTTGTTTTGTTTGCAATTTTTCTTTTCAACTATTGATGCACAAACGATTTCCGTAAATTTCAATGTCTTAGATTCTAACGAATTATCAACCTCAAAATATTTTAAAAAAGAACAACTAAAATCGTTCTTTGAAATAGAGAATTTAATTCGCAAGAAAAAAATTGAATGGATTGATAAAGGATTTTTTCTCGTTTCATTTGAAGCTAAAAAGCAAACTAAAAGTCAATTTACGGTGCAAGTTGAATTGGGTAGAAAGTTTAAAAAAATCAATGTTGAATTAGAAGAAAAAGATCGATGGCAATTACGAAAATTCAATGTTCCGCTTGCAAAAAACAAATCAAACTATTCAGCAAGTGAATTTTCACTCCTACTTAAAAACAGTTTAAATGCTTTTTTAAACAATGGCTATCCATTTATGGCAATTTCATTTCAAAACGTAGTGATTTTTGAGGATGAAATTTCAGTGCAACTTTCTTTCAATCGCGGGATGATCTACAAATGGACAGCAATAAATGTCAAAGGAGATTCAAGTATTTCGGTAAATGCGATTGAAAATATCATAGGAATCAAAAAAGGCGATTATTTCAACGAATCTTTGCTCGAACAGGTTGATAAACGTATTGAACAAGTCTCTTTCTTGAAAAAGATTAAAGCTTCAGAATTGCTTTTTACCGAAAAAGGCGTGGAACTTTTTGTTTATTTACAAAGTCAAAAAATCAGTTCCATTCAAGGCGCAATCGGACTTCAACCTAATCCTATCACACAAACACTTGTGCTCACAGGTGACTTACAGATGAAGTTGGCGAACGTTTTCAAAAAAGCAGAATTGATTGATTTAAGTTGGCGAAGTATTCAACCGCAAACGCAAGCCTTGAATTTTAAGTTCTTTTATCCTTATCTTTTTAAATCTCCTTTCGGAATCGATGCCCGATTTAATCTATACAAGCGCGACTCTACTTTTCTCGACTTGAAATCATCAATTGGCGTTGTTTACACCTTAAAAAATGGTAGTCAATTCAAAGTTTCCTATCAATTGTTAGCGTCCAATTTATTGTTTGCTTCGGCAAGTTCGAGCCAATTTACCAACTTAGCGACCGTTCGAACCAATGCTTATGGACTTTCTTACACACTTCGAAAATTAGACTATGTTCCCAATCCAAGCAAAGGAAGATTTTTAAACATTGAAACGTACATCGGTTCGCGTGTTGCAACTAAAGATTCCATTTCAGATAAAAAAACCGTTGCCAGAGCGAGTATTCAATTTGATAATTACTTTTCATTGGCAAAGCGCCACGTGTTGAAGTTTAGTACTGCTTTTGAAACGTATTATGCGCCACAAATTTTCCAAAATGAACTATACCGATTTGGTGGTTTAAATTCATTGCGCGGTTTTAATGAAGACGAATTATTTGCTTCCACCAAGTTAAGCTACACCTTGGAATATCGTTTTTTAGTCGATCGAAATTCAAACGCTTTTCTATTTTTTGAGCAAGCAGTTTACGAAAATAATTCCAAAAACTATTCAAAAGACAATCCATTCGGCGTTGGAACAGGTTTTTCGTTTGGAACGAAACTCGGAATTTTCACAATTTCTTATGCCGTTGGAAAACAGTTGACGAATCCCTTTGATTTTAGATTAAGCAAGATTCATTTTGGATATACAGCTTATTTTTGAATTTCCTTGGTGAATTGGTTCTTGATTTATAGTTCAATTTATTACTAACCTAAATAAATTAAGTTATCGTCTTCAAAAAAAAACTCAAACGCCCATCAAGTTGCACCCCAAACGGTGAATAATCAGCTATGTTTCGTATAGGAACTGATTTTGGGAATGGAGAGATTTTTAGTTGAATTTATGATATTTAAACTTTAGAAGGTTTATTCATTTTTCTTTTCAAATATGGCTTTTGAAGGTTTAATTTATCAATATTCTTTTCCTTATCCTTACGAATAAAATCTTTGATTTCTATTAATTCCTCTGATGTTAACTCCCTTGAATCTATTTCTAATTCAAAGTCATTCGTTTTGTTTTTAGTAATCATAGTCTTTATTTAAAATATTTATTTGTCAATTCTAATGCTGCTTTTGTGTTGATTATCATTTTGTGATTTCCAATATGAATTGCACCAAGATTTACTTCGTAATGTTTTAATAGTTTAGATTTTGCCAAAAATAAAACATAACCCTCTCCTCCACGTTGAAAAGATAGTCTGCAAGCAAACGCAACCAAATTGCCAGCAACACCCAAATATACTTTGTGTTTACCTTTGTTATAGGGGGCATTTTCAATTAAATGCATAACAACAAAGTTTTCTTGCACTTCTAAACTAACTAACCCTTGAATAATTGAGGAATTATTTACTATAGTTAATTTATAAACTTCTCGTGATGGAATTTGTAATTCCTTGAACCAATCAAATTGCCAACTTTTTAATCCTTTAATTGCTTTTAAATCTTCTTTGCCACTTAAAAGTGAAACTTCTGTCCGAAAACTGTCACCAGTTAATGCGTTTTCAATTGAGTTTGTCAATTTATCAATCAAAAACTCTAAAGCAATTTTTGGTTCTTTTCTCATCACAAGTCTAATTTACAAAAAAAAATAAAAATTAAGATCTATTCTTTAAATTTGATTTTGATAAAAGTCAAGTTTGGATAAAAATATTTTTTTTTGGAATAAATCATTATGGACGTATAAATCTGTTTAAACATTACCCAAGATTTCACTTTGACTTTCGATATTTTTATTTTTTTTTTCAATACTTAAGTTCCATCTTCCTATTAAAACCTAACAAATATCGTAAGTTTTATCAGAATTTTCATTTACTATCCTAAATTTTGTAATATATTACGTTGAATGTATTGGGACAAGTTTAGTTTTTTAAAATATTAGACAACCCATTCGGAATTGGAACAGGTTTTTCGTTCGGAACAAAACTCGGAATTTTCACAATTTCTTATGCCGTTGGAAAACAGTTGACGAATCAGTTTGATTTTAGATTAAGCAAGATTCATTTTGGATATATAGCTTATTTTTGATATTTTGTTTGGATTTTCTTAGAACGCCTAAAGTGTTTTTTTCAATCAAAAATAGCAGCCTACAGTTCATGTATAGTTTCTCAAGTTCACACAAACAAATTTAGCCAATTGATAAAGTCCAAATCTTGTCTTGGATTGTTGAAATGAATTTAATGTACAAAAATCTGCTCAAAAAGTTCATAAGAGAACTTGATTCCATTTTTTTGATGCTGACAAGCTATTATAAGCAGCTCAGACGAACAAACTTTTTTACAAATTCATTAGATAATATTTTGACAAACCAACTACAAGTTGCCTAAAAACGCTTATTTTTAGCTAAAAATTGGTTCGTAAAATAACTTAAAAATGTTTTTAGACGAACTGCCGTTATTAGATATATTATCCAAAAAACCGTAAAAATCAATGAAACAAGAAAATATTTTAAACGGAATTAGATTAAGAAGCTTATTTGATTCTTTTGGTCACGAATTTAAATCATCAACAATTGACGATAAAATTGTGACATTATCATCTTTAAATTATTCAGGATTATTAAAGAATGTAATCCAGGAATATCAGAAAGAATATAAAGTAAAAGGAAGAGCAGATATTGCTAACGATATTGGATCGACTTTAAATATTTTCGTAAAAAAATTAAATCAGAAAAAAGATTTAAAAATTTACGGAGAAAATAAAGTAAGTCTGAATAATATAATTGAAACACTTGAAACTGAATTGAAAATATTTTCTAATGCAAATTACTCAAAAGACAAATTCATCAAATCATTTTTAGAAAATAATGAAGAAGAATACAAAACTCAAAAGAAATTTTTCAAAATAGACTTAAAAGAGGATATAAATCCAAAACTAAAACAACGAGATGAAATCGAAAATAAAGACTTTCAAGAGCAATACATTCATCTATACAAATTCCTTAAACATAATCTAATTCCAAATTATCTTGAGAATAATTTTGTTGGGTTTATGATTGATAAGGGTTTTGACTATCAAAGTGAATATATTGTAAAATACTTTCTTCAAGAGCCAAACAAAGAAAACTATTTTGATGCAATAAAATATGCAATTGATATTTTGTTTTTCGGAAAAGACCCATATCACAAGTTTATTCTTTTCAGAAATAATTTTGGAAATTCTGAACAAATTTTAAAGTTCTATAACAAAGATGAAACTGCAATTCATTTAGATACGGACAAAGATTTTGAAGATTGGGAAAAATATGTAAATAGTGAAAATCCAAAACAGCAATATTTGCAACGCTGGAAATCATTAACGGATTTAATTGCTAAACAAGATGTTATAATTATTGCGAGTTACAAAGGAATTGGATACAAGATTGGAAAAATAAAACAAGGAACATCTTTTGATAAAGCAGTTAATGGAAAGTCTGTGTTTTATATTTTCAAATTAGAAAATGCGATGCCTATAAATTTGGATTTGCATCAATTCGTTCAGACAATATTACCTGCAAACGTTACTTTAAGTAATGTGAATAGAAAAAATTATTCTTTGAGAAAGATTTTTCCAAGAATTGCTTGTCAAACTACAAATTTTGAAATGGACGATATTGCAATTGAAATCCTTGTTGCTGAATGGTTACGAAGTAAATACGCACCAAAAGAATTCAAAATAAAATATCAAATTCTAAAAACTGGAGGAAGCAAAAAAGACATTGACATTTCGGGTATTACAGAAAGTGACGAAAATTTAATTGCTCAAGTTTCTAACACTGAAAATTTAGGGGCGATAAAGAAAAAAATAGCACAATTAGACAAGTACGAAGATTGTAAGAAAATTTTCTTTTTCAACATACCAAACCAAGAAATTGACGGACACAAAATAATCGACATTAAAAATGTAATTGGAGATTTTAGAAAAGACAATTATTATAAAAAATTACTGACTGAATTGAGCTGAAAAAAACACATCAACTAAAATACAAGGACTAAATCCCCTTTGGCTAGCACCAAAGTTTCGGTTCGCCGTGGCGAATAGTCAGTAGAGCCTGTCCGACTTTTGGCGGAACCTTAGCTTTCGCTAGCCTTTTTACTTTTTGGGGTAATAAAATTTGGTTTTGATAGAGTTTTGAAATGAGTTTTTAGACGAACTTACATAGTGAAAAATTATTTTCAAAGTCTTAAAAACACGGTGTTCTCGAATCATTTTTTGTAATTTAGCTTTTGAAATGAAATTAATAGAAGATTATAGAAAAGACATAGCCGAATTGTGTAAAACACATTATGTCAAATCGTTATATGCTTTTGGATCTATTCTAACTGACAAATTCAATTCTGAAAGTGATATAGACTTAATTGTAGATTTTCAACAATTAGACGTGCTCGACTATGGCGATAATTATTACAATTTGAAATTCTCGTTAGAGGATATTTTAAAAAGGAAAATTGACTTACTGGAACTGAAAGCTATTAAAAATCCATACTTCTTAAATGTTTTAAATCAAAAAAAACAATTAATTTATGGATAACGATATCAAAACTTGGCTTTATGATATTTTAAGCTCTATTAATGAAATAGAAAGTTATTATGTTGAAACTCCTAAAATGTTTGAAAACTATCAAAATGACATAAGAACCAAAAGAGCTATTGAGCGAAATATTGAAATAATAGGTGAAGCGATGAGCCGAATATTAAAAGTAGAAACCGAAATTAAAATTTCAAATTCTAGAAAAATAGTTGATGTAAGAAACAGAATAATACATGGTTATGATTCAGTTTCAGATGATACGATTTGGGGAATAGTTATCAAAAACTTGCCTATTTTACAAAAAGAAGTAGAAGAATTACTCAATGAAGAAAGAACAATTTAGTGCGCTATGCTCCTAAGCTGAACAGAGTTACGAAGCAACGAATAGTCTATTGTTAAGATTAACTCTCAAAAGCCAATCTAAAATCAGATCTTTTCCTTAATCGCTCCTTCAAACAACATTTTAAGCTTCAAAACCTAAGTTCTCATAAAATTTAAAAATTAAACAACCATACTTCCTTTGGATGTATTAATTTTGCCACCCGTAGTTACAAATTTTTTATGTCCAATTCAACTAAGTATGTTTTTGTAACCGGAGGTGTCACATCTTCTCTGGGAAAAGGAATCATTTCAGCATCGTTAGCAACACTTCTTCAAGCGAGAGGATACACAACGACCATTCAAAAACTAGATCCGTATATCAATATTGATCCTGGAACTTTAAATCCGTATGAACACGGCGAATGTTTCGTAACAGACGATGGCGCTGAAACAGACTTGGATTTAGGACATTACGAACGCTTTTTAAATGTCCCTACTTCGCAAGCAAATAACGTGACAACTGGGAGAATTTATCAATCCGTTATTGAGAAAGAAAGACGCGGCGAATACCTGGGGAAAACCGTTCAAGTAATTCCGCACATCACCGACGAAATCAAAAATAGAATACAATTAGTGGCGCAAAAAGGACAATACGACATTGTGATTACAGAAATTGGTGGAACAGTTGGCGATATTGAGTCTTTACCCTACGTTGAAGCGGTTCGTCAAATGATGTGGGAATATGAAAATGATTGCATCGTAATACACTTAACACTTGTTCCATACTTGGCTGCGGCTGGTGAATTAAAAACAAAACCAACACAACATTCTGTTAAACAAATGATGGAATTGGGCGTTCAACCTGATATTTTGTGTTGCAGAACAGAACACGAATTAGATTTAAACTTGCGCCGAAAAATTGCAAAATTCTGTAATGTTTCTATGAATGCAGTTATCGAATCGCGCGATGCAGATTCTATTTACGACGTTCCTTTATTGATGCAAGCAGAAGAATTAGATAAAGTTGTGCTTGAAAAATTGGGTTTACCTAAAAAATCAACTCCTGATTTGACGCAATGGAAATCGTTTTTAGACCGATTAAAAAATCCAGATAAGGAAGTAAACATCGGTTTGATAGGTAAGTATGTTGAATTGAAAGATTCGTATAAATCAATCAGTGAATCGTTTATCCACGCTGGAGTTGCCAATAATACTAAAGTGAATGTAAAATGGATTCATTCCGATAAACTAAGCAAAGAAAATATTGAAGAATTGAGTGAATTGGATGGGATTTTAGTTGCGCCAGGTTTTGGTTCACGTGGAATTTCAGGAAAAATTGAAGCCGTTCAATACGCTAGAGAAAATAATATTCCTTTCCTTGGCATTTGTTTAGGAATGCAATGTGCAGTGATTGAATTTGCACGCAACGTTCTCGGTATGGAAGATGCACATACCACTGAAATTTCAGAAGACACAAAATTCCCAGTGATTTCAATGATGGAAGAACAAAAAAGCATTTCAAATTATGGAGGAACAATGCGTTTGGGCGCTTACAAATGTCAATTGAAACCAAAATCAAAAATTGCTCAAGCTTACAAAACAGAAAATATTTCAGAACGTCACCGTCACCGTTATGAATTTAACTCTGCTTATTTAGAACAATTTGAAAATGCCGGAATGATTGCAACTGGAAAAAATCCAGAAACAGGATTAGTTGAAGTGGTCGAAATCCCAACACATCCTTGGTTTGTTGGTGTTCAATTTCACCCTGAATACAAAAGTACAGTTGCCAACCCTCACCCTTTATTCGTTGCATTTGTGGATGCAGCACTAACATTTAATTCTACAAAATAATGGATCGTAACACCCTCACCGGTTTGGTTTTAATCGGTTTAATTCTTACTGTTTTTTCTATTTTCAACCAGCCGTCAGATGAAGACATAAAGAAAAAAGCGAAAACAGAACAAGTAAATGCAAAAGAAAAAGAAGCAGCTAAAAAAGAAACAGCTAAATCAAGCGAAACTAAAACAGACACCAAAGCAAAAAAACAAGTAAAAGAATACTTGGACGAAAGCGTTAAAGGTGAAATCATTACGTTAGAAAACGATAAACTAATCATTGATTTCAATACAAAAGGTGGTTTAGTTGCTGCTGTTTACTTGAAAAACTATAAATCGTACTTTGATTTCGCTAAGAAAAATGACAAACCTTTGTGTCTTTTTAAAAATGGTGATGCTGTCAATCAATTAGTTTTAACTTCTAAAAAAGGAAAAATTTACACAAGTAAATACTTGTTTGACGTTAAATCAAAATCGAAAAATGCTATCACTTTTGAATTAGAATTAGCAAAAGGAAAAATCACTCAAAGTTATTACTTGAACAAAGGGAAATTTGATTTAGATTACGATATCGAATTAGATGGATTTGAGAATGTTACAAGAAATAATATTCAATTCAATTGGCAAGCTGCATTTAGAAAATCAGAGCGTTTATTCAGTGAGCAAAGAAGAGTTACAACCATTTGTTACGAACAAAAAAATGATGGATTTTCTTACTTATCTGAAACTTCTTCTGATTACCTTGAACATGAAGACGATTTGAATTGGGTAGCTTATAAACAAAGTTATTTCTCTTCCTTTCTAAAACCAAAAGAAGGTTTTTCAAAAGAAGGATCAAAGATGATGGTAAAAGTTTATGAAGAAGGCGCTGCAAAAAATGGTACACACCTAAAAGACTTTAGTTCCACACTTTCATTGAATTTCAAAAACGATAAAGCAAGTTTCAATTGGTACTTTGGCCCAAACGATTACGAATTGTTAAAATCGTATGATTCCAACTATGATGATATCTTAAACTTTGGTTGGGGACTATTCCGATGGATTAACATTTATGCTGTTCAACCTATCTTTAATTTGTTGGTAAGTAGCGGAATTGGTATTGGAATCGCAATCTTAATTCTAACAATTATCTTGAAAACAATCTTAATGCCTGTTCAATGGAAAATGTTTTTGTCCTCTGTTAAAATGCGTATTTTGAAACCTGAAGTTGATGAGTTAAATGCAAAGTATCCGAAACCTGAGGATGCTATGAAAAAACAAACGGAAATGATGACTTTATACCGCGAATCGGGTGCGAGTCCGCTTGCTGGTTGTGTTCCAATGTTGATTCAAATGCCGATTCTACTTGCCGTTTTCCGTTTTTTTCCAGCAGCTTTTGAATTGCGTCAACAACCTTTCTTATGGGCTGAAGATTTGTCTTCGTACGATTCAATTTGGGATTTTGGTATAAATATTTGGCCGTATGGTGACCACGTTAGTTTGTTTACTTTATTGATGTCTGCAACTACATTATTGTACACATGGATGAACAGTGGCAACATGCAACAACCACAACAACCTGGAATGCCGAACATGAAAGTGATCATGTACATTTTCCCAGTGATGATGATTTTCTTCTTCAATAATTATTCAGCAGGTTTGAGTTACTATTACTTTATTTCAACTTTGATTTCGATTTTAATTATGGTTATTATCAAACAATTCTTTGCAGATGAAGATAAGTTGCGTGCAAAAATGGCAGAACGAAAAGCTAAAGCAGTAGCCAATCCGAAAGCGAAAAAGAAATCGAGTTTCCAAGAAAGATTAGAGGAAATGCAGAAAAAACAATTAGAAATGAAAAACAAAAAATAAGGAAATTATGAAGTTTTTTATAGATACAGCAAATTTGGCTGAAATTCGCGAAGCAAACGAACTAGGGATTTTAGACGGTGTTACTACGAATCCATCTTTGATGGCAAAAGAAGGAATTACTGGAGCAAACAATATTTTAAAACATTACGTTGACATTTGCAACATTGTTGACGGTCCTGTAAGTGCTGAAGTGATTGCAACCGACATAGAAGGAATGATTCGAGAAGGTGAGCAACTAGCTGAATTACACAAAAATATCGTTGTTAAGATTCCAATGATTCCAGAAGGAATTAAAGCGATTAAATACTTCGATCAAAAAGGTATCAAAACCAATTGTACTTTGATTTTCTCAGCTGGACAAGCACTTTTAGCTGCAAAAGCGGGTGCTACATACATTTCTCCATTTCTAGGAAGATTAGACGATGTTTCAACAGACGGTTTGGCTTTGATAGAGCAAATCCGATTGATTTATGATAATTACGCTTTTGATACTCAGATTCTTGCAGCTTCTGTTCGTCATCCAATGCATATTATTCATTGTGCTGAATTTGGTTCAGATGTAATGACTGGACCGTTGAGTGCAATCAAAGCGTTGGCTAAACATCCATTAACTGATTTGGGTTTACAGCAATTTTTAGCGGACCACGCGAAGGGAAATAAATAAGTATGTTATCGAAAGAAGCGCGAAAAGAACGTAACGAAAAGTTCTGGTCAGGTTTCAAAGAATACATGCGAGGAACACTTTCTTCGAATGGAAAAAGAGTCAATTGGCTGAATTACAAGACTGAAGTTAAAGATACCTACTTGCGTTTAGTTTGCGATGGTAAAACAACAGCTGTTTGTTACGATATTCAATTCAAAGACGCTGGTATCAAAGCGATTTTCTGGGAGCAACTTGGAGAACTGAAGAAAGTATTAGAAGCTTCAATGAATCATGAAACAAGTTGGGAAGAAAACGTAACAACCAAGGAAGAACTTTCAATTTGTAGAATTTCGTGGACAATTGAAAATCTCAATTTTTACAACGATGAAGATTGGGATAAAATCTATGCTTTTTTCAAGATACGTTTAGTAGAGTTTGATGAATTTTATCAAGAGTTTAAGGATATTTTGATTGCTTTGGTGGAGTGAAAAATTCTAAAAAACGAAATCATAATAAATGTCTAAATTAGACTTTTTTTGAGTCTCAAAAAAAAAAGAGGCTGTCCTTTTGAGACAACCTCTTTTAATTATTTTTGAAAATTATTCAACGATTAATCTTTTGGTCACCTTTGTACCATCAATTGTTAGTTCAACAAGGTAAATTCCTGAGCTGAAAGATGTTGTATTTAAGTTAGTTGACCAAGCACCGTTCAAAGAACCGTAATTTTTAGTAGCCATTACTTTTCCTGAAACATCAATCAATTTCATTTCAACATTTGCTTCGTTTTCTAAAACCATGCTAATAGTTGTGTTTGAATTAGCAGGATTAGGATACAATTGAACAGAAGCAATAGTTTTTGATAACTCATTGATGCTATTTAAACCATCTAAATTAGTAGCTCTAACAATTCTTCTACAGAAATAACCTAAAGTTGAATCAATATAAGCCATTGATTTTGCCATACTCATGTCTGGGTTTTGTTGAAGTCCAGATACATGTGCTTGTGTTCCTTGAGCTGCTGGTAAACCTAAAGCTAGTGCAGTATTTACAGTTGTAGTAGAATCCCAAAAATCCCAAGGAGAACCTTCAAAAGGATTACCTGTTAAAAACGGGAAAACGTTGTCTGCTGGTGATCCAATTACAGTCCCACCAATATCAGAAAGTCCTTCAGCGTTAAGTGATGCTGCATTGGCAGCAAGTGTATAAGGATCATTTCCATTATTAACAGCATCAAAAACGGTATTGTTTCCTAATAAATTTGCCTTAGTCATTACATCATAACTACCACTGATATCTGTTGTTACAACACCAATAGAAGCGATAGCAACGTCACCAGTTGTATAAGTTGCAACAGGATCTGTTGGACAATGTACAGCAACCATGGGAACATCACCAGCTTCCAACCATACTAAATCTCCCATTCCACCACCCATGCTACAAACCATGTGGATATCATTTGAATAACCTAAATTAGATTCAATATTAAATTCTCCACCAATTCCGTCCCAATCACCGATAACTGTTGTATCTACTAAAGGATTTGCGCTTGCATCTAAAAATTTAGGCAATTGAATTTCTGATAATTTATCAACAGTAGCATAACCTAATGCAATCCAACCACCTGAACCTTGTCCACAAAGAATGATTTTTGAAGTGTCAATTCCCCATTGATTACCATTTTCGTAATCTTTTCTGAAAAAACGAACAGCACTTTTCGTGTCTTGAATAGCTCTGTATACAGCTTTCATCAAATCACCTGCTCTGTCTGCTTGTGTTGGAGCAGCAGGATTCCAACCTAAACGGTATTCCAAATTTGCAACAGTATATCCTCTTTTGGCATAACTTTGACAAATTCTTGTAGTTGCAAAATCTTGGCGTGCTCCAGTTGGATTACCATTGTAAATTATCGGCAAGAAAGTACCTGTATGCAACATGATTATTAATGGTCTTTCAGCTACAGTATCATTTTCTGGTTCATATAAGTCAAAAACCAAAGCTGGAGCCTGAGGAATAGTGCCTGTTTGTACATAAGGAACACCTTGAGATGCAGCAATAACTGAATTATTTACACTGTAAACAACGTTGTTTTGAACAGTAAAATTTGTGAACACTTCATTAATATACCTTTGATTTTGAGCAAAAACCGAGGTAAAAGTTAGAAGCGTTACAATTAAGGGTAAAAATGTTTTTTTCATATTTTGTTTTTTAAATTATCACTAAAACTACTTTTTTATTTCCAATTATCAAATTATTTTTTGCTATTCGTATCAAATGCAAGAGAAACATAAACCATTCTTCCAACGTAAGGTCCACCAAAAACTTGTAAAACTTTATTATTTAATAGATTAGAAGCTCCTAATTTTACAGTTAATTTAGCTTTTTCAATGAATTTATTAACTTGTGCGTCCATCAAACCATACGATGGAATAGTACCTGTAAATTGTGGAGAACCTTCTGATAAAAATCCTTGAATCCATTTGTAATTTATATTAAAACCTAAACCTTTAATTTTTTTAATTGCTAAATCCTTACCTTGAAAACCTAAATTAAATTTATTCTCAGGTGTATTGTAAGCTGGAATAATTGGATCTTCTGATTGTTTATTTAATGTATTCCAAGAATAGTTTCCATTTAAAGCTAAATGATCACCGATGTAATAATTTAGTCCAACTGTTATTCCTTGTGTAGTGATTCGTTCCTTTGAATTTGTTGCAATTCGATAAACATCTTGAATTATTAATGTATTATTAGGTGTTACAAAAACATCAACACCATTAACAAATCCAATGAAATTGGTGTAACTATTAAAATAATAACTTACATCAACGAACAATTTATTAAAAAACATTCCTTTGTAACCCAATTCAAATGATTTCACGCTTTCAGGTCGAATTGGATCTAAATTAAAATAGTCTAAAGTATCAATATTTGGAACCAATGTAGAGTAACAATTTCTTATCGATTCAACCGTTACCAAAGAGTCGTAACCACTGATATTTCCTACCAATTTTGCTCTACCAACATTATAATACATATATTGATTTAACAAAGTTGGGTTACGAATTGCAGAAGTAACCGTTCCTTTTATGGTGTGTTGTTTATTTGGTTGCCAGATTAAAGATGCTGCAGGAGAAGGCAAAAAGTCGAAATTTTGATTTTTATCAACGCGAATACTAGCTCTAAAAATCAATTTGTCATCTATAAATTTCTTATCCATACCAGCATAAAATCCAAATTCTTTATTTATAATTCGTACACCGTTGGTATCACTGAAAAGAGATCCTCCTGACTTAGGTGTATAAATTCTACCGTTTCCACCAATGGTAAACTTGGCAAATGAAGTGTTAAAAATTTTCTCTACGTGAAGGTGATAAAGCGCTGATTTATCTACTATTCTCGAGCCTCCTTCAAGGAAAGAAGTTTTTGTTGTTATGTCCGCTAATAATGAATCAAAACGTTGGGAACCTGGTTCAAAATAATCTTGCATTTCCAAATTACTGAATTCACTATCAGCAAATTCTCTCGCTTCTTGGTGCCAAACAAACATAGAATCTGGATTAGCATCAATCACAGCATTAATTGCATCGTAATCTGCAGGAGAACCAACAATAGGAGTCCATTGTACACTTGGATCTAAGTCTCTTACACGGTCAGTTATTTGATTCGACCAATATTGACGATATCTATTTTGCCAATTAGCATCGCTTGCAGCAGCATCTTGTAATAAAAAAGCAGTTAAAACAGCATCATAGGAATTTCCTGCGTCTTCATTTGTTGCATAAACACGCACGAAGAAATCATCCTTTTTCTGAATTTCAATACGATTTTGAAAAAATAAAATATCCTTTAAACTAAATCGATTGTCACCTTGGTAAACCGTTGTACCTGTTCCAAAATTAGATGCAAAAATTAATTCCACTTTCGGACTTAGCATAAAATGTAAAGCTGCATTTGTCTTAAGATTTTCTGTTTTATAGTCAACGATATCTTTTTCCCAATAACCCGTTCTATGCCAGCGTCTTAAACCAGGTGTTTGCCAAACGGCACTTAAATCTAATGCATTATTGATATTGGGAGAAAGATTTTCATCACCATAACGGTTTACGGCGTCATATCCTCCAGGATTATTTTGATCAGTATCAAGTCCTTCAACAGAATTACTATTGTTTGCTTCCCAATCGTTTGCTCGCATATAAGCGACATTTATCTTAAATGCAAAAATATCTCTACCTTTCTTGAATTGATAGGCCTTTGCATAGCGAACAGCATACTCATTTAAAAAGCGCTCACCTCCTTTAACACTTGCACTAAATCCTTGAAATTTAAACGGATTTTTAGTGTTCATACTGATAACTCCGTTGAAAGCATTTGGGCCATAAAAGGCAGAACTTGCACCCGAAATTATGTCCACTTGCATTAAATCCAATTCTGATGCACCTAAAAAATTACCCAATGAAAAACTAAGTCCAGGTGATGCATTGTCAACTCCATCAATTAACTGTAAAGTTCGAACAGGTGAAGTAGAATTAAAACCACGCGTATTAATCACTTTAAAACCAATACTAGCAGAAGTTAAATCGACACCTTTCATGTGACTCAGTCCTTCGTAAAAATCCAATGCTGGTGTAGCTTTTATTTCAGCTAAAGACATTGTTTCAACCGACAAAGCTGAAACTTTTTCCTTTTCACTTGCAAAACTTCTAATATTGACAACTCCCAAATTCTTTTCTTTTTCAGGTTTCATCCTAACTATAACACTATCATTTTGATTTTTCACTACAATTTCTAATTGGTTATAACCTAAAGCGGTACAAACTAAACTAATCGGAAATTTTGAGCTTAAATTAGAAATTTTAAATTTTCCAGAAATATCTGAAATCGCTCCATTGTTGGTGTCAGCCACTTTAATTTTGACGTTTTCTAGTGGTTTATTAGAAAAATCATCAAAAACAACTCCTGAAATTGAATTTTGAGCAGATAAACTAATTGTACAAAGTACAAAAAGTAAAAGAAAAACTATTTTTTTTTTTATCACGGTATAAAAATTTGTAATTATTTCGTTCAGATATGAATCAAAACTATCTATTTTTTAAGTGTAAACAAAATAATGGTTAAAAAAATCTATTTCTAAAAGACTTTAAAACTTAATTTTTTTCATTTAAAAAATTTTGATTAAAAAAGGCTATCTCAATTGAAATAGCCTAAAAATTAAAAAAGTATTTTTAAAAATTACTCAACAATCAATCGTTTCGTAACTTTCGTACCATCAATCGTTAATTCAACAAGATAAATTCCTGCATTGAAAGTTGACGTGTTTAAGTTAACTGACCAAGTTCCATTCAATGAACCATAGTTTTTAGCTGCCATTACTTTTCCTGAAACATCGAATAATTTCATTTCAACCTTTGCTTCGCTTTCTAAATTCAAGCTAATAGTTGTGTTAGAACTAGTTGGATTTGGATAAATTTTAACCGAAGCATCTAATTGATTTGCTAAAGCTTCATATAAACCAGCATTACTTCCATCTACATAACCATTAGTTACAGCCTCAGCGATTGTCGCTTTCCCCGCGTTGTCAATTCTTCCAGCTGGATCAATTAATAAACCAACTATGTGCATTTCATTTGCTTCCCATGTTGCAGGTAATTCAAAAGTAAAATTTAAAGTATGTGATTCACCAGCACTTACTGTTGCTGGAAAACTATTTGTAAATCCTGCAAAACTTGGAGCAATTGCTCTTGCAACGTGGTCATAAACCATTTGTGCAGCCGGTACTGGGTTAGGTTTAGTTTCAAAACCACCCATTACTCCATTTCCACCACCTGCGTAAGAATTTGATTGATTATATCCAGAACTTGTTCCTGTAACACCATCCTCTGTTAAAACACATGCTAATTTGTAGCTACTTGTTGCACTTGATACAAAATTTGCAGTAACTGAAACATTTAACATTCTTGAAGTTTCATCCCAAACAGCACCATTAATAATTGTAGCTTTTGGTGCAACCTGCAAACGTTCAAAAAATTGAGGTCCCATTGCTGAAGGATCAACGTCACTTCCTCTATCTACTAATGAACTAGGGTATCCAGAAATTAAATTTCCAAATGCGGCATCGTATTCGGTTATTGTCATCGGATCTCCATTATGAACAGCAATTCCAACCCAATAATCATCATATTTCTGTGTGAATAAATCCATATATACAGCACCACGAGGACACCATTGGCACCAAGTTCCAGTTCCTTCTTCGCTAACAACTAATTTCCCAAGGGCTGGTACAACAGGGTTTATTGCTTTTGTTAAAGTGTCATCTGAACCGATATCATCTATTCCACCATTTACATTAGAAACTATTGCTCTATATAATTCATTTCCAGGAACAAGCGTTATATTCGGTAAAGTAGCTTCGTAAGTTGCTAAACTTGCTATATTTTGTCCTGTAACATTAGCAGTATAAGTTGCGCCACTGTATTCAAAATCAACATCAAAAGAATTGATTGCTGTTGTTCCTCCATTTAAAACGCGCACTTTTGGAGCGAATGTTTGACCAGAAATTTCTCCTGTTGTGATGATTTGTGTTGTCAAAGCATTTAATGCAGGTAAAGTATAAATTTCGTGATCAAAACTTACATCGTCTACATAAAATTGACTATTTTGAATTGGGAAATAATCCACTGAAGCTACAGCATTTACTCCATTCGTCCAAGTTGAAATGAGCACATCATTCACATAAGCTTTCCAAACTTTAAGCGTAAGATTCGCTACTATTTTAAGATTGAACCAAGTTGCAGGAGTATAAGTTCCTACTGCTAAATCAGCTGTTGTACCATCGTCAATACGGATTTCACCACCATCCATATTTACATTTAAAGTATAAGTTGTTCCTGCTGTTAATGCACCTTGAATATTGAAATATCCATTTTTACCACTATTGATATAGAAATTATTTTCAAGAGTAAATATTCCGCTGTTGTAAACTTGACCAAATTTCAAGAGTACATCTTGCGGTCCACCATTCGCTGCAGTTGAAGAAAAGTAAATCGATTGTACACCGCTTAAAGATTGAACGTCAGTTGTTTTTACATCTTCGGTATTTCCCTCCGTTCCTGACCATGTTGACCAATTTGTTGATTGTGGGCCGATGTAAGAAGCAAGAGCATAAGATTCAAAATCATCTGAAAATAATTGTCCAAAAGAAAAGTTGGAAGCAACTAAAACAGAGGCAAGTAAAGTAAATTTTCTCATTTTGTAATTTTTTAGTTTTAATTATTTAGAGAATGAAATTAACATTTTTTTAAATAATAATCAATTATTAATGATTAATATAAATTTTAGTTATCATTTAAAAGTGTTATTCTTAAAATAAAAAACACACATCTTTTTGCTAAAAACACTATTAACATTTGATTATTAAATTAATAATGAAACTGGTCGAGATTTTTTAGTTATCAGTGTTTTTTACGAAATTTTTAGACAATAGAAGCTTTTTTGTGCGAATTGAGTGAATTCAAATGTTAATATAAATTTAAAACAAAAACCAAGTAATAAATAATAGCAATTCTTATTTTGTGATTTCTAAAATAAATGAACATGAGTGAAATCGTATTATCAATAATAGCAGGTTTGGTTTTATTTTTATTTGCTGTAAATAATCTATCTGAAACACTACAAACTTCCATTGGAGATAATTCAAAAAAATGGATTCAACGCTTTACTTCCAATACATTTAGTAGTTTGATGGTTGGAACTTTCATAACAATTTTATTAGACTCTTCTTCGGCTGTAATCATCATTACAATTGTGTTAGTAAATTCTAAAATTGTCACTTTCAGACAAGCAATGGGAATCGTGCTTGGAGCAAATATTGGTACAACTGTAAGCAGTCAAATAATCGCAATGGATGTCGGAAAATATTCTCCTATTCTACTTTTGATTGGTTTTGTATTGTTAATTGTATCAAAATCAGATAGATTGAATAGTACTGGTAAAGTTATATTATATTTTGGAGTCTTGTTTTTTGGTTTGTACACCATGGAAAATGCAGTTGAACCCTTAAGAGACGAAACCTTTTTTACAGAATGGATGAAAAAAACAGAGCAACCCATTTTTGGAGCTTCAATTGGTGCTTTTGTAACTTTAATTATTCAATCTTCCTCTGCCACAGTTGGTATGGCATTAATTCTTGCCAAAAAAGGATTCCTAACTTTAGCCGGAGGACTTGCTGTAATGATTGGTGCTGAATTAGGAACGTGTAGCGACACTTTATTTGCAACAATAAAAGGAAGTCGTGCAGCAATCAAAACAGGATTATTCCATTTAACTTTCAATCTCATTTCAATTATCATTGGATTAATCTTGTTCTATCCTTTTGTAGAATTAGTAAAATTTATTAGTGGCAATGCTCCCATTGAAAGAAGTGTTGCAAACGGTCACATGCTATTTAATATTTTAGGAGTTGTTCTTTTTGTTTGGACAATTCCTTTATTTGAAAGAGTTCTCAATAAATTGTTACCAGATAAAGTATAGTTATTATTAGAAAATTGATTAAATTATTTTCTCATAATCTTTGACTTTTTTGGGAAATTCATAGCTTTCAAAACCTTAACTTTGCATCTTTCTAAAAATTATGAATTTCAGTCCTTTAACAGCAATTTCACCGATCGACGGTCGTTATTTTTCAAAAACAAAATCGTTAAGTCCATTTTTTTCTGAATTTGGATTAATTCGTTACCGCGTTCAAGTCGAAGTGGAGTACTTTATCGCTCTAACAAAAATGCCAATTCAAGCCTTGAGTACTTTTCCAATATCAAAAATTGATGAACTGAAAGCTATTTATCAAAACTTCACAGAAGCTGATGCTCAATGGATTAAGGATTCAGAAAAAATCACTAATCACGATGTGAAAGCAGTTGAATATTTCTTAAAAGATCGCATGAAATCTTTAGGATTAGGAGAATATTTAGAATTTATTCATTTCGGTTTGACTTCCCAAGACATCAATAACACATCCATTCCATTGTCCTTGAAAGAAGGAATTTTACGTGTTTATTTACCAATGCTCGACGAAATCATTGCCAAATTGGTTGATTTCCAAAATGAATGGAAAGATATTCCAATGCTTGCAAAAACACACGGTCAACCTGCTTCTCCAACACGTTTAGGAAAAGAAATTCAAGTTTTTTCAGAACGTTTATCCGTTCAACGCAAGCAACTTTTAGCAATACCTTTTTCTGCAAAATTTGGTGGAGCAACTGGAAATTTCAATGCGCATCACATTGCTTTTCCCGAAATCAACTGGGTGGATTTTGCAAACAATTTCGTGAATAAAAATCTTGGTTTAGATAGAAGTCAAACTACAACACAAATCGAACATTACGATAACTTAGCAGCACTTTTTGACTGTCTAAAACGAATCAATACTATTCTGTTGGATTTAGATCGCGATATGTGGACCTACATTTCAATGGATTATTTCAAGCAAAAACTGAAAGAAGGAGAAATTGGTTCTTCCGCAATGCCTCATAAAGTAAATCCGATTGATTTTGAAAACTCAGAAGGAAATATTGGAATTGCGAACGCACTTTTTGAACATTTAGCAGCCAAATTGCCTGTTTCAAGATTACA
>Ga0247843_1004088_pt1 | contig 22383 bp, 20 predicted proteins | sample LaCruzMarch2017__FD_192420 | JGI IMG/M metagenome (GOLD analysis project Ga0247843, IMG submission 192420) | Freshwater microbial communities from meromictic Lake La Cruz, Castile-La Mancha, Spain - LaCruzMarch2017_8m | ecosystem: Environmental > Aquatic > Freshwater > Lake | place: Spain...
CTCCTGCAAACGCAATGGCAGTATCTATTGATGGTGCACAAGAGTTCACAGTACGTTTCCGTGCTGAGAAAGCTGGCAAGTTGAGCGAGATGCTCGGCGTATCTGGCTCGATCACCCGCGCTGAGGCTTATGGTGACGCAGGTCGCTTGGGAGTAGCTTTCCGTTTCGGCGGCAAGACGATCTCTGGAGTTGGCTTCGAACTGTACCAGAACCAGCCTAACCCGTTTGTGAACAAGACGTTCATCGGCTTCTTCCTTCCAGAAGCAGCAGAAGCAACGCTTTCGATCTACGACGAGACAGGCCGCGTAGTTTACCAGCAGAAAGGCCAGTTTGCTAAAGGTGAGAACACGATCGCGCTGGATCGCGCTCTGATCAACACCACAGGCATGCTGTACTACAAGTTGGAGACCGCTACGGACTCTGCTACGAAGAAAATGATCCAAGCGAAATAAACCAGATAGAGAAAGGCCGACCCAGTCAATGGCTGGGTCGGCCCTCTCGAAAAGGTTATTTTGATTGTTTTATTTTTTCATAAGCTCGCCCTTGGCAAGCTTATAGCGACTAAAACAAATTAGGCGGTACGCGAGCCAAAAGATTTCAAGCCTGCCTACCGGCAGGCAGGCCTGCCGCCGAAGCATACCAGACATCGATTTTACAAGATCATACTTTAAAATCGGTTTTTGGGATGGCCTCTCTCCTGTACGAGGAGGGGGGCTTTTTTTATTGGTCATTGGGTCATTAATCGTCATTGGGGTCATTAATCGTCATTAATGACCCAATGACAATAAATGACCCAATGACAATAAATGACCCAATGACGATTAATGACCCAATGACAATAAATGACCCAATGACGATTAATGACCCTAATGACGATTAATGACCCTAATGACGATTAATGACCCCAATGACGATTAATGACCCCAATGACGATTAATGACCCCAATGACGATTAATGACCCAATGACGATTAATGACCAAATGACGTATCTTCGCCCACTTTTTACAAAAACGGGTGAGAAATCCCAGTTGATTATGCGTGATATTACTGACTTGATCGGGAGGATATTTCTTTCCGCAATTTTTATTTTTGAGGCGGTTGACACGATTTTGTATTTCGGGAAAACAAAGGAGATAATGACTGAATACGGGCTTACCTGGAATCAGGATTTGCTGCTTTGCGGGGCCATTTTTTTGCTTACAATGGGTGGGCTGATGGTGCTTTTAGGCTACCGTTCCACTTTAGGAGCCATTATGCTGCTCCTCTATTGGGTTCCTGTTACATTTATCGTGCATGATTTTTGGACTACCGACACGAATCCAGACCTGCGCTACCACAGCATCCTCTTTATGAAAAACTTTGCCATTATCGGAGGCCTGCTGATGCTGGTAGGAAAAGGCAGTGGCCGATATAGTATTCGTAGTTTGTTCGCTACGACGCGGGTGCATTGAATTTACGATTTACGATTTACGATTGTTTTGATACGAAGAAAGAAACGAATCATACCTTCTTCGAATCAAAACAATCGTAAATCCAAAATCGTACATTCTTTACCGCACCTTAGCCTTGCGAAGCATTTTAGAAAAATAATGTGGGAAAAATCGCTTCAGATACACTCCCAGCACTTCTTTTCCCCCAAAATAGGCCTCTTCTTTCCCTTTTTCTATGGCTTGCAGCATCTTGTGGGCCAAATGTTCCGGGGCCATCCCTTTTTCGGTGGCCTCGTCCATGGTGCCGAGTTTAGCACCATCGCCGGTGAGTGCGTTTTTGCTGACATTGGTATGTACGAAGCCAGGGCAAATGAGTGTGATTTTAATGTGAGCATCGTTCATTTCAGCGCGAAGGCTGTCAAAAAAACCATGTAAAGCATGTTTGGAGGCAGCATAAGAAGAGCGATAAGGGGAACCGAATTTCCCCGTCAGGCTTGTGATGGTGACGATATGGCCGAGTTGATGCATCAGCATATTGGGCAAAAGGGCTTTGGTAAGTGCTACTGTGCCGAAGTAGTTGACAGCCATTAGTTTTTTGTCCACCTCGAGCGTAGTGTCTTTGGCAAGTGCGCGTTGTGAGATACCGCCATTGTTGACCAGAATATCCACTTTTCCCACTTTTTTCAAGATGTTTTCGACAATAAGGGGAATACTTTCGTGCTGTTCCAGGTCGAGCGGTTGCACCAGCACTGCTGCTGCACCCGCTTTTGAGCAGATTGCACTCACTCGATTGATTTCAACTTCATTTCGGCCAGAAAGTATGAGTTGTGCCCCATGTTCTGCAAAGGCCACGGCCAGGGCTTCCCCAATTCCAGAGGATGCACCCGTGACCCATATTCGTTTGTTTTTAAAAAAATTGGACATGTAGGAATGTGGTCAATGGGAGTAATTGGTGACTTGTGACTTGTAACTTGTCCGCAAAGATAAAAATGCCGGGGCATCCTTGCGCCAGCGCGGTACCTAGGACGTTAATATAGGGTGTTTTCTTCAAAATTGAATTTTTTCGACACAAAACAAGTGTTTCTTTGTGAGCAATTTTAGAAGGTTGTTTAGGGCTTAGTTCAGAGCGTGTTCAAGCAAAAAATTTATGTCAACAAAAATCGTCACCCTTACCCTCAATCCCGCACTGGACAAAAGTACGGAGCTTAGCCACTTGGTGCCAGAGCAAAAACTCCGGTGCGGGCCGCTCCAGCTCGACGCCGGTGGCGGCGGCATCAATGTTTCCAAAGCCATTCGGCGGCTGGGCGGCCAGAGTGTGGCTGTTTTTCCGGCAGGGGGACACAACGGCGAGCTGCTGAACGAGCTATTGGAAAAAGAAGGAGTCAAAGTCAAAAGTTTGTCGGTCTTGGGAGAGACACGCGAGAATCTTTCCGTACTGGAAACAAGCAGCAATGCCCAATACCGTTTTACGCTCCCGGGGCTACAAATCTCTGAAAGCCAGGCAGATGAATGCCTTGATATCATCAAAAAATTGAACCCGGACTATTTAGTTGCAAGCGGAAGCCTGGCTCCTGGGCTGCCTGAAACCTACTTTGAGAAGGTAGCCGCTTTTGCCAAAGACATCGGCGTGCGCTTTGTACTCGATACTTCAGGTGCGGCACTGAAGGCTGCTGCAGACGAGGGGGTGTTTTTATTGAAACCCAATCTGGCGGAGCTCAGCGACTTGGCGGGGGTAGAAAAATTGGAAATAAGCGAAGTGGACGATGCGGCCTTGAAAATTATACAGGAAGGGAAATGTGAGGTCGTTGTCGTTTCTCTTGGGCCACAAGGTGCGTTGCTTGTGACACGCGACGGTTTTGAGCACATACCGGCACCGATGGTGAAAAAACAAAGTACCGTTGGAGCAGGTGACAGCATGGTGGCAGGTATGATATGGGCGCTCCATGAAGGCAAAAATTTTCGCGAAATGGCACAAATAGGCGTGGCCTGCGGCACGGCTGCCACGATGAATCGCGGCACCGAACTATTCCATGCCGAGGATGTGTGGCGGCTGTTGGAGTGGATTCGAAAATATGGAGAACGGTATCGGCTGCGGGATTTTTGAGATTGATTTTAAAAAAGCAGTTCCAAATTTATACTGAACGAGAAAGCCCTTTCTAACTTTGCGGCTTCCATCAATTTGAATCGCGCTGTTGCAAGAACACAACTGGACAATGATCAATCTCGTACTCTTCGGCCCGCCCGGCTCCGGCAAAGGAACACAGGCGGCTTTTTTAATTGAAAAATATAGCCTCATCCACATCAGCACGGGTGATCTGTTCCGCTATGAAATGAGCCATCACACAAAACTCGGCCAGGAAGCCAAGGCTTTTATGGCTAAAGGTGAACTTGTGCCTGACAGTGTGACCATTGGGATGTTGCGCAACAAGGTGGAAAAGCACCCTGAAGCCCAAGGTTTTATATTCGATGGCTTCCCGCGCACTATTCCGCAAGCGGAGGCATTGGATGCCCTCCTGATCAGCAAAGGCACCGAAGTGGCAGGTCTCATCTCTTTAGAGGTGGGCGAAGAGGAAATTGTGCAACGGATACTCCTGCGCGGTCAAACTTCAGGCCGTGCCGACGACAACGATGAGGCCACCGTGCGCAAGCGCATTGCTGTGTACAAGAGCGAAACGGCACCAGTGTTTGACTACTACGCTGCAAAAGGTAAAGGCCACATTATCAATGGTTTGGGCACGATTGACGAAATTGCTGAACGACTCAAGGCAGTGGTAGAATCGCTTGATAAAGATTGAGATTTGACAACTTGATAAAAGTTGTCAAATCTTAGGCAGGAACCAAATGGGGAAGTGCTACTTTTGAGCCAAAATAGGTACACCGGAACACTGTTCCGGGCTAATGCGGAGCAGCGTTCCGCCGTACTTTCACCAAACCGCAGTTTGCATGGCACTCTCCTCCACACCGTGGCAGGCCCTTTGGAACCGCTTGCCAGCTCCTTTACAAAACCGATACTACCTCACGCTGGTAGTGTTTCTGTTTATCATGGTATTTCTGGACAGGCACAGCTTGTGGACGCAGTGGAAACTCCTGCGAGCACAAAAGCAGTTGGACGCTGACCGCACTTATTACCAGGAAAAAATCAAAGAAGCGCGGGAAGAAGCCGAAGATTTTGAACTGACCAAAGAGAAGTTTGCCCGTGAACATTACTACATGAAACGCGCCGACGAAGACGTGTTCATTATACAAGAAGAAAAATAAAAGTATTAAGTTTAAACTTGATACTTTAAACTTGATACTTTAAACTTGATACTTCAAGAATGTCCATACTAGTCAATAAACACTCCAGAATCATCGTGCAGGGCTTTACCGGCAAAGAAGGCACCTTTCACGCAGAGCAAATGATCGCCTACAAAACCAATGTAGTGGGCGGCGTGACCCCTGGGAAAGGGGGGCAAACACACCTCGAACGTCCAGTTTTTAATACCGTAGAAGATGCGGTGCGCCAATCAGGAGCCGACACAAGCATCATTTTTGTGCCACCTGGTTTTGCCGCCGATGCTATCATTGAGGCCGCCATGTCAGGCATCAAGGTCATTGTAGCCATCACGGAAGGGATTCCAGTTCAAGATATGGTACGTGCCAAAGCCTATATCGCTGACAAAGGGGTGCGGCTCATTGGCCCCAACTGTCCCGGTATCATCACACCCGACGAAGCTAAAGTGGGCATCATGCCCGGTTTCGTGTTCAAGCGCGGCCCAATCGGGTTGGTGTCAAAGTCTGGCACCCTCACCTACGAAGCTGCCGACCAGATTGCCAAAGCGGGTCTTGGTATCACCACGGCCATCGGTATCGGTGGCGACCCGATCATTGGCACGAGCACCCGCGAAGCGATTGAACTTTTCATGCAAGACCCTGAAACAGAAGGGATTGTGATGATCGGCGAAATCGGCGGCGGACTTGAGGCAGAAGCCGCCCGCTGGATTCGTGCCAACGGCAACAAAAAACCCGTGGTTGGATTCATTGCTGGCCAAACAGCCCCAAAAGGCCGCAAAATGGGTCACGCTGGCGCCATCGTTGGTGGTGCCGATGACACGGCGGCTGCCAAAATGCGCATCCTGGCAGAAAATGGGATTCATGTAGTGGAGTCGCCTGCACAGATTGGTGCGATGATGGCGCGGGTTATGAAGGGGTAGTTTCGTATTATTTCGCTAACTTTGTAAGCAAAAGCATCAAGTTTATGTCCAAAGTTCAAGCCCAAACGGTGATTGATACAAAGGTGTTTCTGTCAATAGCAGAACGTATAAAGACTGACGAATTAGAGATGTTCGTGCGAGCGTTAAACAGTATAATTGCCAGCAGGAAGACGAAAGATGCATCCTATAGGCAACGGGAGTTGCTGCGGTTGATTAACCAAACGGCTCTACCCAAAGAAAATTGGGAACGTTATTTGGAACTCGCCGAAAAATTGGATTCAGAAACTATCAGTGAATCAGAGCGGCTGGAATTTCTTCAACTGGTAGCGGAAGAAGAAGCACTTCGCAACGAAAGGGTTGGGTTGCTTATAGAATTGTCTCAACTCAAGGGTATTACCTTGTCAGCACTAATGGAAGAACTGGGACTTTACCCTCCTGGCCGTGCCTAAATCTAATATTCCATCAGCTATTCAAGCCTTGGTCAAACTCCGGGCAAGGGGGCATTGCGAATATTGCCTCGTTCCATTTGGGTTCTCTCCGGATACGTTTCATTTTGAACATATTCTCCCTTTAAGTTTGGGCGGCACTTCTGAGGCTGAAAATTTGGCTTGGGCCGACGGTGGCTGCAATGGTCACAAACACGTTAAAACAGAGCATTTGGATCCTCTGACCAAGCAACCTTCGCGTCTATTTCATCCTCGTCTTGACAATTGGAAAGAACATTTCCAATGGAGCGAAGATGAAACCCTGATTATTGGCCTTACAGCTGTCGGAAGAGCGACTGTTGACTTATTGCAGGTGAATCGAGAAGGCGACGTCAATCTGCGCCGGTTGCTTATTTTGGTGGGGTTGCATCCACCTAAGGTTTATCCGGGAGAATAAAAAACTACGAGCCAAATTCCCCCTCACTCATTCCCCAAATCTTTATTATCCTTGCCTCGAAAATCGTTCGACTTCGAGCCATGCCTACACCTATTGAACGTATTCCGTCCTTTATCGCTACAACTCCCCTGCAAGACCCGCTTTTGCCTTACGAGCCATCGCCGGCCAAACCCTGGAATGCCCGTCGGGTAGCCCACTTGTATCGCCGAATGGGGTTTGGCGCATCTTTGGCCCAAATCCAGCAGGGACTACAGAGGTCGCCCGGCGATTTGATTGATCAATTGCTCGAAACCGCCGCCGACCTCGGCCCGCCCGATCCACCTTACTGGGGCGGCTGGACGATGAACGAGTACGCCAACAATCCAGACCCAAATCTTGTATTCATCCACCGCGATGAACTGCGCCGCCGTTGGCTCAGCGAAATGCTGGAGGAGGGCATTCGGGCAAAAATGGCGCTCTTTTGGCACAATCACTTTGTGACCGAACTGGACGTATATGGTTGCAACGCCTATCTCTGGAGTTATTTCTCCATGATTCACGATAACGCTTTTGGGAACTTCCGAATCTTTGCCCGCGAGATGGGCAAAACGGGGGCTATGCTGGTGTACCTCAATGGAAACCTGAGCGTGGCAGGCGAACCGAACGAAAACTACGCCCGCGAACTCATGGAACTTTTTACCATGGGCGAAAGCAATGGCTACACCCAAGCCGACATCGTGGCCATGTCGCGTGCGCTCACAGGGTGGCGTGCGAGCGACTACCTCTGCGAACCCTCTTTTTTTGAGCCGGCGCTGCATGATGATACGCCGAAAACCATCTTTGGTCAAACGAGTAACTTCGGCTATACCACGGCGCACAACCTCATCTTCACGGCCCGCGCCGACCAGGTTTCACATTATATCGCGGGCAAACTCTACAAGCATTTTGTCTATCAAAATATTGACAATCAAGTAATTGCAGGGCTGGCCCAAACTTTTCGCGACAACAACTGGGAGTTGCTTCCTGTGTTGAAACAACTCTTCAAAAGCGCGCACTTTTTTGAGGAAGACTTTATGAATGTGCGGCACAAAAACCCGCTTGAATCCATGTTGAATATTTACAAGGCGGCAGGGACACCGGCTGCTTTGGTCGCGAATGACCGTTGGGATGCCATGGGCTACTGGTCCTATCAATTGGGCCAAGAGCTGTTCAACCCGCCGAATGTGGCAGGTTGGACGGGGCATCGCCATTGGATCAACGAAAGCACGCTCACGGCCCGATGGAATTACAGTTCAGCAGTGGCTTATTGGCTTACTACGGAAGAGCCGACGCGGGAAAACCTCCGGGCTTTGGCGCAAACATTGACCAATGACAGCAACGATCCGACACTCATTACTGTAGCGCTTGTAGAGTTTTTTACGGGACAAACGTTGGATCCGGTACACCTGCAAGCGGCCATCATCAATTTTAAAGCGGGCATTCCTGAGAATTATTATCAAGACGGTTCCTGGAACCTTTACTGGGACGAAGCCCCGTATCAGGTGGTGAACCTGCTTTATTACCTAGTAAAATTACCAGAATTTCAATTGACTTAATGCGTCATTTTTCAAAACAAACACATACCATGACAAGAAGAAAAGAATTTTTACCCAGCGCGCCCAACAAGGGCATTTGGATTGCAGCAATCATCCTGGGCGTTTTGGCCATTTTGGCGCGTTTTGTCCCCATCCGGGAATTGTCAGAATACCATTATTGGATGTTGTTGATTGCCTTTTTGCTATTGGCTATCGGAACGGCTTATCGAAAAGTGTAGGTATTATCGCTGCGCTTGATGTTTTTTTTGGAATTCATCAAGCGCAGCACCCTATTGTTGTTCAAATTTTATCGTCAAGGGCCATTGTCAACCGTCAAAGATCATGAGCAAAGCACAAAACCCTCGCCACGGCGCCAGCCTCGAACACGGGGAGGCGCACACCCGCGATCACCAATTATGGAGTCGCCGCGATTTCCTTTCCGCATCGGGTATTCTCGGTGCAGGCAGTTTGTTAATGGGTAATATCGGACTCCGTGCGTTCCAGCCAACCCCACTCATGGCCTCCTTGACCAATGGCTCTAATGACCGCATTCTCGTGCTGATCCGTTTTAATGGTGGCAACGACGGACTCAACACCATCATCGAGCGCGGAAATCAATATTATTATAATCTCCGTCCTACTATTGCAGTGCAGGATTCGAACCTTTGGGCCATGAGCAACGAGTACGGAATGCCACTGGTTACCAACGCTTTGCAACCTATGTGGGACGAGGGCAGGATGAAGGCCATTTTCAATGTGGGCTACCCGCAGCCAAATTACAGTCACTTCCGTTCTTACGATATTGTCGCAACCGGGAGTGAAGCGGAGGTGGTGCTGGACACAGGCTGGATGGGCCGATTCCTGGACAACGAATACGCAGCATTTCTCGAAACGCCCCCCACGGTGCCGCCCGCCTTGCAAATTGGGGTGCAAACCGATCTTGTTTTCCGCGCTGATTCGGCCAACATGGCGCTCGCCGTGAGCAGTCCACAGGAATTTTATCAGATCGCCCAAACGGGCCAGTTGTACGATACTTCGCTGTTGGGCAACACGCCGCGTGAACTAGAATTGGCTTACGTCCGGCAAACAGCCAACGCCGCTTTCCGCTACGCACAAACCATCAAAGAAGCTTATTCTAAGGGGAAAAATCAGGTCAATTATCCGACGGGCAATTACCTCGCAGAACAATTGGCCATCGTGGCCAAACTTATCAAAGGCAATCTGGGGACCCGCGTTTTTATGGTAGAGATTGGCGGTTTTGATACACACGCGGAGCAGTACGACTACCATTTGAGTCTCCTGAAAAACGTTGCAGACGGCGTAAAAGCTTTTTACGATGACCTCGCTTTTGGCGGCAACACGGAACTGCCCAACAAGGTGCTGGGCATGACTTTCAGTGAGTTTGGCCGTACCATCTATGAAAACGCCTCGCTCGGCACCGACCATGGCTGGGGCACGCCTATGATGCTTTTTGGCGGGGGCATCGGCAATGGCTTTACAGGTCAATATCAGGATTTGAGCAGTCCTGATCCTTATGGCGACCCGGCGTTTAGTGTGGATTTTCGCTCCATATACAGCACGATTTTGCAGGATTGGATGGGCAATTCGCCCGAACTGGTCAACTTTGTGATGGGTCAATCCAATCCAATCATCCCGGGTCTTGTCCCACCGGCCACGCCGCTCCAGGGCGACAACGGAAAGTGTGTTTTACTGGGCCACAATCCGCATCCGAGCGAGCCAACCACCATTGAAATTAAATATGCCATGATGCAAAATGGCCCGGTCCGGCTACAAATCCTGGACTCAGCGGGCCATGTGTTGCGCACGTTGTTGAATGAATACAAAGACCGGGGCGCCTACACCTTTCATTTCAAAGCACCGGAATGGTACATTGCGCCAGGGGTATATCAGTATCGTTTGCAATCAGGAGGGCAAGTATTTCAGCGGGATTTGAAGGTGTAGTACCGGCGGCTTTAGCCGCAGGATGATTTGAGGCTGTACAGATTTTGCACATTCATACATCCTGCGGCTAAAGCCGCTGGTACATACATCCTGCGGCTAAAGCCGCTGGTACATACATCCTGCGGCTAAAGCCGCCGGTACAATTACTTTTTCTTCACCTTAATCTCCACCCGCCGGTTTTTGGCTCTTCCTGCCTCCGTATCGTTTTCGCCAATGGGCACAGTCGGGCCATAGCCTATGAAGGAGATTTTTGCGGCCGGGTATCCTAGTTCCACCAGATAGTCGCGTACTGATTGTGCTCGACGGGTGGAAAGTTGCAGGTTGCTTTGGTCATTGCCGACATTATCGGTGTGGCCTCCGATTTCAATGGCCCAATTGAAACCTTTGATGTCTGCGTAAATGCGCTGAAGTTCGGTTTGATCTTCTGAGCGCAAATCAGATTTGGCAAAATCAAAGAACAGGCTGAGTTCTATGGCTTTGCCTTCCCGCTCAGCCTCACGAACGGTCACAATGGCAACTTTTTCTTCTGCCACCTCGCTTTTATAACTGGCGGCATCTACAAAGGTTTTTTTGGTAGAGACCAGACTGTCGCCCGTTGCGTAATAGTTGATTTTGGCCGTTTTGGACACAGAAAACGCATACTTGCCGTCAGGACGAGTAGCTACTTTTTGCAAGAGTTTTTTAGAATCGGCATCTTCGACCGTGATTTCTCCACTGACAGTTTTTCCACTGCCATCCATCAGGGTACCCGTGATCACAACCTGCGCTTCGGGCCGAGCAGCAGAGTCAAGCGGGATGCGCATGATGTCCTGATCTTGATACCCGGTAGTCCGGGTGGCCAAATAAGCCACATTTCCAGCAGGCGGTATACAAAAACCATATTCATCCTTGGAAGTATTGACGCCAGCACCCAGATTTTCGGGTGTTGACCAGGATTTCCAGGTTTCATCCAATCGGGTTGTTTTAAAAACATCAAAACTGCCCTGCCCTCCGAGGCCATTGGAACTAAAATAAAGGGTTTTGAAGTCACTGTGCAAGAAGGGAGTGCGATCGTCGGAAGATGTATTCACCGGGCTGCCAAGTTCAAAAGGAATATCCCAATCGCCGTTCTTTTTGCGCAGTGCGATGTAAATATCAATATCGCTGTTTTGGTCTTCTTTCGCTTCAAAGATCAAGGCTTCCCCATTGCGCGTAATGCTGGCCATGCCAATCCAAGCAAAAACCTTTTGCATCATGATCGGTAAAGGTTCTGACCAACCCGTGCTTGTACGGGTCGAAAGGTGTGGTTTCCCGGCAATAAAAAGTACCAGGTTGTTGCCATCGGCTGACATGGAGACGACGGCTTCATTGGTAGGGCCGCTCAGAAATGTTTCCATTTTTGGTTCTGCCCAGGAGCCATCTTCCATGCGTTCTGTGTAAAAAACATCCTCCCCGGCATAGTTATCAACCCGCCCTGAACCAACAAAATACATGAGTTTCCCATCGGAGGAAAGCACCGGGATGTACTCCGATCCTTCGGTGTTGAAACCTTTCACAAACTCAAGCCGAGATCCAGCCGGGGCTTTTCGGTCTACAGCAACAGGTTTTGTTTTGCTTACTTTACTGGGGTCTATCCTTTCCCGTTTGCTGACAGGGTTGGTTTTTTGAAGGATCATCAATTTGTTGAAGCGGCCTTTGTATTGTTTGGGGATAAAAGTTGCCACTTCCACAAAGGAATCGCGGATTACTTCGGGGCTTTTGCTTTTTTCTATAAAAACCAGTGTTTTACTAAAGAGGATATTGTAAGCCTGTTCAATAGCATTTTTGGTGATTTTGTACTCACTGGTCAATTTCTTTTGTGTCTTTTTATCGGCAGCATTAAAGTCGCTGAGCGTTTTTTCATATCCGCCCAAAGCCGCCATCCAAGTGCTCCTTTCGTCCATTCCGGCAGCCGCTTTCAGGATGCCATACCCTGCAGGGATGCTTTTTTCGGGGGTGTTGGCATCTTTTTGAAAACAAGCAAGGGCTTTATCATATTGCTTTTTGTCGAGCAATTTGAAGCCCTTTTTGACTTGTGCAGAAAGTGAAAAAGTGCTGAAAAGAAGTAGAGAAAGCAGGAGGCGGGTAAGTTGGATCATCGTTGAAGTTTTTAAAGTTGTGCGTCAAAAATATTCTTTCGATAGGGCACTTTTACAAAGTCGAGTGTGCCAGGTTTTACGCCGAGGAAGAACTCGTAAGTGCCCCGATCTGGTTGCCAGCGGAAACTCAGTGACCAGCAGTGCAGGTCGCGTGTGAACCCAAAAGAAGGGTAGACGAGGCTTTTGGAAATGAAATTGTAGCTGATATTGTCCACATCGAGGCTCCACTTGGAAGAGAGTGGTACGCTACCCGAAAAATTAAGGCTGTTGGTACCAATGGTAAAAGTGTCGCGTGCCGTGCCATACCCTGTGGGAATGAGTTGGCGGGCAAAAGAGATGCGGTGATCCACCCGGAAATTGTCGAAAATACTCAACAGGTCGTCTTTCGGGAGTTTTGGGCCGCTCGACTTGGCCGCAGAAGGATCGTTCTTTTTGCCTTTATTGGCAAACATTTCGCGCAGTTGTTTTACTTGAAAACCCGTGTTGAGGGCAATGCCAAACTGGGTGGTACGCACCAGTTTCTTTTTTTCATTAATCGTGAACTTGTTGATCCTGTTGCCTTTAGCATCAGCGATGTAAGGGTCGAAGGTCACGTTCCAGGTTAGGTTGGAGATGCCCTTAAACAGGCGAAAAAGACCGCCTGTGCTCACCGTGCTCCATTTCAGGGAGTCGCGGGTGGGGGTGTAGGAGCCTGAAAAGTTAAGCCCGTCGAAGATCCGTTTTTTGAAAACAGAGTCTCGTTTGGCCGAATAGTATTTGAACTCCAGCACATTGGTGATGCCGTAACCGATGCTGATCTCCCGTTTTGCGAGTGTAGGTTTGTTGTAATAACCGTCGTCAAAAATCCCGTAAAGGAGTGTATCACCCCTGCCAGGGCGGTTGTCGGTGTAATAAGATTTGAAGTATCGGTCTTGCTGTTTGCTGAAATCGGGCCCAAAGCCGGTGCTTACCGTGGGGCTCATTTTGTGCCGAATGCCTTGAAACCAGGCTTTTTTACGCTTGGCTTTGTGCGTAAGGAACAAGGAGGTGCTGGCCGAAATACCCGCGTCGTATTTTCGGAAGGCGTAAAAACCCCAGTCGCGGGTGGTTTCCAGCACACCATACTTCGATTTTGACTCGTTTACTGTTCGTGCTATGAATTCTCCGTTTTGAAAGGTAGAATCCCAGAACAGAATGGTTGTGTCAATCAACTGTTTGTCAATGATATAGGGATACCAGTTCTCCTCGTATCGGAGGCTGGGCGTAATGTTGATGTACTTGAAAAGTTTGAAAACGTAATCGGTACTTGCTTGGTGCTGAATGCCCATTCGAGCGCTTTCGAGGGTTTCTTTTTCGAACAACAAGGTATCTACGGTGCGGATGGAGTTGTCGAGTTTGCTGTTGTAGTTGACGGATAGTTTTTCGTACCAGCGTTCTTTGCCGACCTGGATTTTTCGTTTGAACGGAAAAACGCGCTGCATGGTGAACTGTGCGCTGGGCAAAGTGATGTCCATCTGGCGGGTTTGGGTATTCTGTGAGTGCCGCAGGCCGATGGTGTACTGGTAAGGTTTGCCAGGAAAGGTTTTGGAGTACGAAAGGTTGGAACTCAGGGAGTTTTCGAATACGCTGGCGTAGTCATTTTGGTTGCGCTGTTGGTCTCGGTTGGTCTGAATGTTCACAGAACCGCTGAAACGTCTGGAGGGGTGGGCTTTAGGGTCTTGGGTATGGGTCCATTGCAGGCCGAAAGATTTAGCTGATTCTTTTTCAGCCTTGGCGTTTTCGGTCACCCGGTTGTTGTAATTCAGGTTGAAATTACCGTTGTTTCGATAGCGATAATTGTAGCGTGAGTTGGCCGTCACGCCCCAGGTACCCCCTGTGAATGCGCGCAGTAGCAGCGTGACATCCATGTGTTCTGAGATGGGCTGATAGTATCCAAGTCCCTCAATACCAAAACCTTCCACGGAACGGAAATCAAAATCTTTGGGGATGATTAAGCCCGCTTTTCGCGTTTTAGTGATAGGGAAAAAGCCGAACGGGATAATGAGTGGGGTGGGGATGCCACCAACTTCAAGATTTGACAAACCTGTGACCACAATTTTGTCTTGAATGACCTTTAGTTTTTTAGTGCGGATGCCAAAATGTGGGTGCGGATCGTCGCAGGTGGTGAGCAGCGCATCTTGGTTGTAGATGGTATTTCGGGCCTTTATGGTAGTGTCAACTGACACGCCACTGATAAATTTGGCGCGTTCGCCGAGCACATAAAGGTCTTCCTGTTGGGTACGCGCTTCGTAGATAATTCCTTTTTTGGTCTTAAAGTTGTATCGAAGTCGGGTAGCGATGAAGGCCTGCTCGCCATCTTTGAAATCAGGCAACCCGGTCAATTGGCCTGTACTGTCCGCTAATTGTTGCGCAGAGATTTCGCTGTTGGCGTAGTCCAAAAGGATGTAACCGGCCTTGATATTCAAGGAAGTATATTTTACTGTAGCCCCACCATAAAGATGCACTTGTTTGCTTTTTACGTCAAACCACATGGAGTCCTCGGCGGCATATTCCACTACATCGTCGAGTCCATCGTTGCTGATTTTTATTTTGGACAGGTCTACAGAGACCGAATCGCTGAAAGTGGCAGGGGGCAAGGTATCAACCACTCCACGAATGGAGGAGGAGTCGGGAATGGGGTTTGTTTGCGCCAGTGCAGGGGCGCACAAGAGCAGGCAAGCTATTTGTAAGAAATGCCGATATTTGCCGGGTAATTTTTGCACTGGTCTTTTTTAGTTACTGGAATATGAAGTCAAACTTCGCATTACGAACGCTCGTACTCCTCGCAGCGTGGCTTGTTTTTGAAAATTTTAACCTTCACCATGAGGAGGAGGGCTCTGGTTATAGGGTTGAGCTTTTAAATCTCGGCAAAAGTATGGAATCTGCCGGGTATCCTCAACGCTCAATCCACCACCCCGCCGCCCCTCCTTACCGAATCAAAACCATCGTACTGGATGCCGGGCACGGCGGCAAAGACCCCGGCTGTATCGGCGCATCGGCGCATGAAAAAGAAAATTGTCTGGCCATCGTGCTCCGCTTGGGGGCCTATATCGAAGCGAATTATCCCGAAATCAAGGTGATTTATACCCGAGATGCCGATTTTTTTGTGGAGCTTAACGAGCGTGCCGCCATCGCCAACCGAAACAAGGCCGACCTTTTTGTCAGCGTTCATTGTAACTCCATTCCTTCTAAGTCCGTCCATGGCGCCGAGACCTATGTTCTGGGTCTCCACCGAAGCAAAGACAACCTGGACGTGGCAAAGCGTGAAAACTCCTCTATTTACCTGGAGAAAGATTATCAGAAAAATTACGAAGGATATGATCCTGCCAGCCCGGAAGCAGAGATATTTGCCAGTGTTTGGCAGAGCGCGTATTTGGAACAAAGTATTTTGATGGCCAGTTATGTGCAACAATTCGCCAATGCGGTGGCTTTTCGGGAAGACCGGGGGGTAAAACAAGCGGGTTTTCTCGTGCTGCGTGAAACGGCGATGCCCTCTGTACTGGTCGAAACAGGATACCTCACCAATGCAACGGAGGAAGAATTTCTGGCCTCGGAGGAGGGCCGTGAGCAAATGGCGTTGGCCATTTTTCAATCCTTCGAAGCGTACAAACGACACATAGAAACGGGCAAATCCATCCAAAATGTAGTGGATGCGCCGATGCCCAAAAAACCAGTTCCTGCTAAAACCGTAGCTCAAAAAACACCTGCCACCACGGCTTCCTCCAAATCTTCTGTGGACAAACCAAAAACAACGCTTGGAAAACCCATAGCCGGAGCTAAATCCGCCACCCCGGTCCCCCCGAAAGATTTTACTATTTATCTCCTTGCATGGCCGAACAAACTAGACCCGAACGCGGGGCAACTGAGCCTGCTTGCCAATGTCAGGGAATTGAATAAGGACGGAAAATACCATTACTATTCAGGCGTTTACGCCACAAAAGCCGAGGCCGAAAAAGTGTTGCCCGAAATACAAAACATGGGGTTCAAAACGGCCACCATTGTCCAGCGTTGATGCAATGTCCAAAGTCCAATATCCAACGTCCAACGTCCAACGTCCATCTAAATAACCGAATATCTCAACAAAAATGTTCAAAATCAGAAACGAAGTCAAAATCGCCCTCCTCGCTTTGGTTGCGCTCGGGCTTGGTTTTTGGGGTTTTAAATTCCTCAAGGGCCAAAACGTTCTCACTACCGCCAAGACGTTTTATGTCAAATACGATAATGTGGACCAATTGCGCCCCTCCAGTCCGGTATTCATCCAGGGTTATCAGGTGGGCATGGTCAAAAAGATGTATATTGACCCAGTGGACGACAAGACCATTATTGCGGTGCTAAGCATTGATGGAGGCGTAGATATTCCGAAAAATGCCATTGCAAGTATTATTGGCCTGAGTTTAATGGGGGGCAAAGCCGTGGAGATTATTATCCTGAACCCTTGCGACGGTGATTGCGCCAAAAGTGGCGATTATCTGATTGGTGGGTCTAAGTCGCTCATACAGAGCCTTTTGGGCGACCCGTCTGGTTTTGATGCGTACACTGACCGCTTGAAAAGAGGGCTTTCCATCAATATTGATTCACTGGCGAAGGCCAACCCCGAAGGTATGGCCAGTGCCTTGAGTGCCTTGGACCATTCGCTTATGAACATCGAGGTGATGACCAACCGGCTCAACCGTATCCTCGAGCTCAACGAGCAGAGCATCCAAACCATCACGGGCAATTTTGCTGCCATTAGTGGCACCTTCAAAGCCAACGACAAGAATATCAGCGAAGCCATCGCCAATCTTTCGGCCCTCAGCCTGCAACTCAAAAATGCCGGCCTGGACGAGACTTCTAAAAAGGCTTCCAGTGCGATAGACTCAGTGACCCTTTCGCTCCGAGCGCTGCGCGGTACGCTCGCCACTACCACCGGAACACTCAGCCGGGTAGATACACTGGCTCAAAATCTTGTGCGGGGTAAGGGCCTCGTCGGCAAAACCCTCACGGATGAAGAACTTTACAACAACCTGGTCAGCAGCACACACCATCTCCAACTGTTGCTTCAGGACCTTCGGATGCACCCAAGCCGCTACAACACCGTAAGACTCAAACTCTTTGGCAAAAACAAAACAAAGTATGAGAACCCGATTGATGACCCTGCTTATCAAGTGCTGATTGACAGTCTGGAACGAGATTATAGCAAGAAATTGAAAAATTGAATCACGCCATCCGACCCCTTTACGACGAACACGGCGCTGAAGGCTATTACCGCGAATTTGCCGACGCGTATGAAAACCCTCACCAGCCAGAAATTCGCGCCCTGTTGGAGCGCAACTTCCATCGCTTAGACTGCTCGGAGACTGTGCTGGATTTTGCAGCGGGTGGGGGTGAAGTAGCCAGCGCGCTTCAAAGCTTGGGGGCAAAAGATATTGTCGGCTGCGACCCATTTACCCATGCTTTGTTCGTGCGAAAAACTGGATTGCCTTGCCTCCAGTATTCTTTCAAAGACGTGATACGCGAAGGCCTACCGGGACATTACTCTTTGATTGTCAGTTCATTCGCGATGCACCTTTGTCCGCTGAAAGATTTGTTTTCGCTTACTTGGAATCTGTTACAAACCGCACCTTTACTCGTCATCATTACCCCGCACAAACGTCCAGAACTGGAAAAACTCCAAGGCATCGAACTGCTTTGGGAAGATTCGGTCGAGACGGAACGTGGGAAAAAAGTGCGCATGAAAGCCTATGGGAATTTCTGTTCTCCACCTTTTTGATCTCTACCTGCCGCCTACCATGAACTGGGCCTGGCGGCTTATGCGGGCAACGCCCGGTGTGGAGCAATGGGTGGCCGCCCCCTGGATACTGAGCAATGAATACTATAGCCCTGAATTTCGCTTTTTTACTCGGCCACTCCAGCAAAAGACGGGTTGGCTGCCCAAAAATGAATGGCAAGCCGAGTGGTTTTCCCGCAACCTGATCCGCGCCGAAAGACGGTGGCCGATTTATCAAAACTGGCTGTTTCATGCGTTGAAAAACAATCCCCCGATGTGCTTCACGCACATTTTGCGCCTGTTGGGTGTCATCATCTGCAAATGGCGCAAAGACTGAATATTCCCTTGGTTACTTCGTTTTACGGGTTTGATTACGAGCGGCTTCCCTTTGAAAAACCAGCTTACCGGGAACATTACCGACAACTTTTTGAAGGTGCGGCCGCCATTACCTGTGCAGGCCCACATGGGCGCGAGGTGCTGATTGGGCAGGCTTGTCCAGCAGAAAAAATCAAGGTGCTTCCAATGAGTTTTCGCCCCGATGAGTTTCAATTTTTGGAGAGAAAAAAAGTGGCTGGGCAATTGCGCCTGGTCCAGGTGGCCACCCTCACGGAAAAAAAAGGATACCTCGACACGCTCGCGGCACTCTCCATCGCCAGGACAAGTTGTCCAAACCTTCACCTGACCATTGCGGGTGAACAACAAGATCAGAAATTGGTGCACGAGATGCGCAACTATATAAAATCCAAGGGTTTAGAGTCTTTGGTGACTTGGTTGGACTTTCTGCCGCATGATCAGTTGGATGATTTTTTAGCCCCTTTTGATGTGTTCATTCATCCAAGTTGTTACGCCGCCCATCGGGATTGTGAAGGCGGTCCGGTGGCCATTCTGGAAGCCCAGGCAAGTGGATTGCCGGTCATTTCTACTACCCATTTCGATATCCCCACCGAGGTATTGCACGACAAAACCGGGTTGCTCGCACCGGAGCGCAGTCCTGAACACCTGGCGCGGCATATCGAGCGTTTTTACCACATGGGATCGGTTGAATATCAAGAATTTAGCCACAATGCCCGTCTTCATGTTGAGACAAATTTCGATGTGCGGATCCGGGCTGTTCAGCTACGGAAAATATACGACGAACTTTTAACGTGTTGACCATGGACGAAATCAATTTTTACCATCGGCATCGCTTTCTTCAAGGGCTGGAAAATCTGAACTTCAAGGGCAGCTTCAGGCTAGTGAACTTGTTGTCCTGGTTTTTGCTTCCGAAGCCTTCTGCCTATCGTTTTTTCATGCTCAGGAAAGGTAAGGGGAGAATTTCAAGCCTGATAGAATTGCAAGAGACTACTCCAATTCCGCCTTTTAACAACATTTTCTGCCTGTTGGAGGAGCATATTGAATCATTGCCCGCTCAACTACTCAACCCTTGAAAATCCTCATTATCACGGCTTGGTACGCCCCCTTTATCCACCCACGCGCACATCGTTGGACGGCAGTAGCGGAGCATTGGGTAGGGGAAGGGCATGAAGTTCATGTACTGACAGCAAGGCTGCGGGAAGCGGACAAAAACGAGTTTTTGCAGGGTGTTAGCGTCCATCGTGTCGGGTTTGATTCGCTTAAAGAATGGGTCTACTTCCGGCTCGGTAGTCGCGGGGCGCGGGGTAGGGTAGGGGTAAAACCGAGCAAACCGAGCCTGTCCATAAAACTGGTGTCGTGGGTGTACAAAACCGTTTGGAAGAACCTGTTTTTTCCGGACGATGCATGCGTGTGGTATTTTCCAGCCAAGCGGAAACTACGTCAGTTGCTTGAAAATGAACATTTTGATGCAGTAATTTCGGTCTCTTTGCCGTTTACGGGACATTTGTTGGGACTGCTAACTTTCCGAAAGTTTCAAACTTTCGGAAAGTTGAAACCCATCTGGCTTGCCGATATAGGTGACCCATTTTCCTTCCAGGCAAAGCCGCCCAACAACTCATTTTTATACGGCAATATTAACCGACGTTTGGAACGCAAAGTCCTCGAAACCGCGGATGCTGTCACCGTCACCACGGAGGCTACCCTCAACAAATACCGGGAGCAATTCGGAGCAAACGCCGTCAAAAATATGCACGTCACACCACCCTTATTAACCACCTCACCACACACCCCTAATCCACCAATCACCCATCCACCAATCACCCATCCACCCATCACCCAACTCGGCTATTTCGGCGCCCTCTATGCCCCTACGCGAACCCCCGACGCATTTTTAGATTTATTGGCACAAACTTTTTGGTTGCGCCCTGAATTACGTGGACACTTAGAAATCCATTTTTATGGAGAAATCTTCCCTGAGTTTTATGAACCGTTAAATGCCGAGCCAAGTATCCGGCTTCATGGACTTTGTTCCAGGGAAGCAACAAGAGCGGCCATGCAAGCGATGGATATATTGCTCAATATTGGCAATTCCACAGATTTTCAATTGCCCAGCAAGGTGGCGGACTATCTTGCAGCGGGCAAACCCATATTGAACTTGTCGTATGTGGAAAATGACCCGGTTGCCGGGTTTTTCAAGGGAAATCCCATGTTTTTCAGTTTAAAAATAGAAAATGGAAGGGTAAATAACCCTGAATTACAACGCTGGCTTGAATGGTTGGAATGTGAAAAACCAAACTTGAGCGAAGTGGAAATTGAAGCGCTTGTTGCACCTTTTTTGGTGGATAGAATTGCCAAACAGTATCTTGCTTTAATAACATAACTACGAATGAAAAAACAATTCATCCTCACCTCCTTTTTTGTCGCCGGCATCGCCTTGATCGAGGCTTGCTCTTGTTTCACCTCTTGCGGTTGCAAGGGCGCCCCCGAGGTTTCGGCCTACTTTGACTTTGAAAAACTTTCTGTTGAAACCAAACAAGGCATTGGTACAGAATCGTTGCGGATCCAAATACTTCCAGACAGCATAAGTTATTTGGCCATGCAAATCCCAGAATTACCCGGTTTTGGGTTCACGACCGCAGCGTATGGCTGTAGTCCACTTGACCCTGGTCACGAAGGCCTGAAATTTCCGCTGACGGAAATCAATATTACCGCCGACCAAGCTTTCAACGACACCTTACCCGCCGGAGCATCCCTCAATGCGCTGTTTTTGATGACTACGGAGCCTTACATTGACCAGCCAGACAGGGAATTTGGTTCGGCACAAGTGGCTCCATTGAATGCTTTGGAAACCTTCCCGCCATTTAGGGGTGGCTATGGCAGCGTGTTTTTCCTGGTCACCAAAGAGCAGCCAACTGATCCGGCATTGCCTTTCAAATTTACCATCACGATGTCAAAAAGTGACAGCAGTTCGGTGGCCGTAACGACTGGGGAAGTTTTCTTTTGAGATTAGTGCTCTGCCAGCACATCTTGAATAACTGCCAGGTATTTCGGCAACACCAACTGGTCGCCAAATTCTTTTTCGGCTACTTTCCGGCTCATACGGCCCATTTCGCTGCGTTGCGCGGGAGAAAGTGCCAGGACTTTTTCAATCGCTTCTACGAGTGCAGAGACATTGCGGGAAGGGACGAGGAATCCGTTTATGCCCTCCACTACGGTGTCTCGGCAACCTACGTTGTCCGTCGTGATGATCGGTTTTTCCATGCCCATTGCTTCCAGTACGGAGCGCGGCACCCCTTCGCGATAATAAGAGGGCAATACCAGCACATCGGCTTCCGCAATAGCAGGGCGCACATCGTCCAGAAAGCCAAGGTGCTGTAAGATGCCCTCACTTACCCAACCTTTCAGTTCATTGTCTGAAATCGTAGTTGGGTTGCCAGAATCGGTGCTGCCCAAGACCCAGAACTCTGCCGCATAACCTTTGCTTTTAAAGTGCCGGGCGGCTTCGGCAAACTCCCGTATACCTTTCTCAGAAAGCAGTCGGGCGACAAATAAAAACACGGTATTTTCTGAAGAATATGCTTTGATACGGGGAGAGAAGTGGTTCAAATCAACGCCAGGGCCGTGAATAAGCAGGGCTTTTTGGGTTGTAACGATCCGCTGGCCCAAAAAATCCTGGAGGTCGTCGTTGTTCAAAAAGATCACTTTGCTGGCGTGTTGGAAAGCCAATCGGTAGAGGGAAAGCGTGAGCCGACGCAGCCAGCCGCGCGAGCTGCCCGAGATGCCCATGCCTTCCACCGTTGAAATGCTTGGAATGCCAGCGACCGCAGCAGCTAAGTTGCCCAGGGTATTGGGGCGAACGGTGAAAAACAAGGCCAAATCAGGTCGGCGTCGGCGAAGCACAAAGAAAATTTCCAACAGGAATTTCAGGTTTTGATAGGGGGAAAGGCTTCGACGCGAGAGTTGGCGGAGCGGAAAAAACTTGGCGTAAGTGTGGTGTTCCATGAAGATAACGCACCATACTGACCCACCTTTAACGGTCTAAGTTGACCCACCTATAACGGCGCAAAGTGACCCACCTATAACGGTTCAAAGTGACCCACCTTTTGATGCGGATTTGATGCAAACAG
>Ga0247843_1004090_pt1 | contig 22376 bp, 27 predicted proteins | sample LaCruzMarch2017__FD_192420 | JGI IMG/M metagenome (GOLD analysis project Ga0247843, IMG submission 192420) | Freshwater microbial communities from meromictic Lake La Cruz, Castile-La Mancha, Spain - LaCruzMarch2017_8m | ecosystem: Environmental > Aquatic > Freshwater > Lake | place: Spain...
CTGCGCCCGAAGCTGTGTGGATAAACAAACCCAAGTTGCAGGAGAAAAATATGGTGGGTTAATCTAAACTTCTATCCGGCAGTGTCCCAAATCATTGACACGTTCCGGTTCTTGCGACGGTTTCTCTGAGTTTAATATCTCTGCCATGAACCAAAAAAACTGAGGTAGTTTCAGCGGACAATTTGTTCGGGCGTTTTACCTTTCTTTGAGGTCGAGATTGCTCGATTTGTAGAAGCTGTCTCTTTAGTTTGCCATCAATCCGTTCCATCTCTTCTATGGCCAAAGTCAGTGCGCCAAACACAATTTTTTGATTGGTTGGTGTAATGGTTTGCAAAGCGGTCTCAAAAATCGGCATTACACAACCATATTGAGTAAAGTGTCTAGAAACGCCTAGTTCCAATAGGTCATCGTAAACTTGGCCAAGGAGAACATTAGCTCTCGACCTGATTGCTTTTGATTGCTCGCTTTGTCTGGCTTTGTGATCGATTAAACTACAACGGTACTGAATTAAAGTTGCCAACAATGCCGCAACCAGCTTCGAAGTTTCAATTTTGTCAGACACAGCTGTTCCTTTGGCTTTTCAAAGCAGAATCGTTGAACACAATCATCAAATGTTCATCTGCGTCATCTGCGAATCAATTTCAAAAGATACTTCCCATACTGCGAATTTTTCATCCCGCGCGCCGTTTCTTCCACCTTCTCTGCGTTAATCCACCCTTTGTGAAATGCGATTTCTTCAGGGCAGCAGATCTTCAGGCCTTGGCGGTTTTCCACTGTTTCAATGAAGGTTGAGGCCTGCAGCAAGCTCTCGTGTGTGCCCATGTCGAGCCAGGCAATTCCGCGGCCGAGCACTTCCACCTGCAGGCGTTCGCGCTTTAGGTACTCTTTGTTCACATCGGTGATTTCGAGTTCACCGCGTGGGCTGGGTTTGAGGTTTTTGGCGATCTGGAGAACGTCGTTGTCGTAGAAGTAGAGCCCTGGCACAGCGTAGTTGCTTTTGGGCTGTGTGGGTTTTTCAACAATTTCAATCGCGCGGCCGTGGGTGTCGAAGGAAACAACGCCGTAACGTTCCGGGTCGTTCACATGGTAGCCAAACACGGTGGCTCCCTGGGTGCGGGCTGTGGCACTCGCGAGGCTGTCGGTAAAGCCGTGGCCATAGAACACGTTGTCGCCCAAAATAAGGCAGCTGTTGGCATTGCCTACAAAGGGAGCGCCGATGGTGAAGGCTTGTGCAAGGCCATCGGGGCTTGGTTGCTCTGCGTAGCTAAGGTTCATTCCCCACTGCGAGCCATCGCCGAGCAGGCGTTGGAAGAGTGGGAGATCATGAGGTGTGGAGATAATAAGTACGTTGCGCATGCCTGCGAGCATGAGTGTGCTGAGTGGGTAGTAGATCATTGGTTTGTCGTACACGGGAAGGATCTGCTTGGAGATGGCTTTGGTGAGCGGGTGCAGGCGTGTGCCTGAGCCGCCTGCGAGGACAATGCCTTTCCATTGGGTCATGAGCGGGGTCCTTCCTGTGGGGGGATCGCGACTCGCGTGTTGCAGCGGAGCTGCAGGGTGCGAGGCTGGTGCGGGCCCGGGGAAACATGTCTGTTTAGAAAGGGTGTGTAGCACGGTTGTGGGGAGAAGGGGAGGGGCTGGGATTTTGGGATGTGGCAAAGGGAACGGGGAATCCCAGCCCGCCTACGGCGGTGGTGAGGCTGTGCTCAGAGCGTGAGGGGGTCGGGGAATTGGGCAAATCCAAGCCCGCCTGCGGCGGGCTTGGATGGGTGTTTTGTTTAGGTGCTGTGGGGATGGTGCGATTTTTGCCCTGGGTCGGCAACTCTCTTCGTCTAAGAAAGGCAGAAGCAATCCGGGTGAACAGAATTCACCCGGATTCTACTTCTTGGTTCAAATGAGACCGAACAACGCTTCTATTGGCCACATAGAGCTTGGCCTTCATAAGTAAACTGGTCAATATAAGTGTCTGTAAATTTTGGCTTTTATCTGAAACAGAGGTCGTTTCTATTGGCCACTACGTTTCCCGTGGTCATTAGGATCCTTGAGGCGGTACCGACGCCAGCGTTTTTCACCCAATGCCAAGACGTCACCAGACTTAACGAGGTCTTCGAGGGTTCGCCGAAGCGTTCGTTCCGGAATCTCCGTGCCTACCCTGCGGTAGATCTCTGGTCGCGAGGAGTCAGGAAAGCGTTCCAAAGAGACAGTATGGGTGAGTAGCAACCTAGGTGGTGCTTGTCCGCAAAACCTTCACTTTTTCGGATATTTCACATTTTTATTATTTCAATTAGATATTTACATATTTGCAAACTAAATTTACAAAATTAAAAATTTAGATTGTAAAAACGTAGATAGCTGATATTATGTACTATATATGAAAGAATCAAAATTGAACGACCACATAGCTGCTCTACATCGTCTGTACCCTCAGCAGCTGGGGAATGTGGCTCAGACTTTGCCTAAAAGTGCCTTAATTGGCTTGCCAGTATGGATTAAAGGCTCTGTTAAGATTTTTCAGCTCGACCGCCTCGGGGAACCGACTGAAGCATTTATCTATCTCGTTCAACCTGAGCCCGAACTGACTTTTGAGCAACTGATGCGAATTTACCGACAACTCGTTGAAAGGTTCGCAGCACCCATTCTTATTATCGCGGACAACCTTCCAGCCAAGCATCGGCCGCTGCTGGTTAAGTTTAACATCGCGTTTATCTACAAAAGCGAATCGATTTATGCTCCGGCACTCGGATTGATGTTTAATCATCTAAAGCGTTTTCAGGAAGATCGAAAAAATCGGGTTGAGTTCAAAAGAGAAGCGCTCACGCCTTTTGCGCTTAAACTCATTTCCGGCCTACTGACAAATCGAATTCCACCAGAATTTACACTCAAGGCTTTGCACGAGTTCCTTCGTCAAGAGGGCGTCGAAGTGTCGGCGGCGAAACTGAGCCTCACTTTGAGGGACTTGGTCAATCATGGTCTCTTGCATGCTTCGGGGGCGGGACCAACCCGTTGCTTTGGGAAATTGAATGTTGAGAAAACGTGGGAAAAAATCTTGCTTGCACCGATAGCACCATTTTTTCGGCAGGTAGAGATTAATTTCGTTCAAAAAGAAAATACAGAAGCATTTTGCCTTGCTGGGGAAAGTGCGTTGGCGCAGTATTCAAATCTGGCTGTTACCGGAACAGCGACTCACGCAATGAGTGTGAGAGAGTTTCGTGCAAGCTACGAAGGCATAAGAAGCAAAGTGCCATCGAGTTATTTCAATATTCCAACTGTCATTCAAATTTGGAAAGAGCCACCGCATCTTTTCGCTGTGGAGGGAGTTTTGAATCCTGTTGAGCTATTTTTTTCTATGAGAAATAACCCTGACGAGCGCGTGCAATTAGCCCTCGACGAAATGCTTAAGGATTATGGTTTGGTCAGAAAGGAAAAATAAGTGGCATATCCACATGGCTTTAATCATTTTTGCGCTTATCTGAAAGGGCTCGAGGAATATTATGTTATTATCGGTGGCGGTGCCGCATCCATTTTAATGGACGAGGAAGGGCTTGAATTCAGAGCCACGAAAGATGTCGATCTCGTTGTGCTTGTCCGCTCTAAAGATTTAAACGCTCGAGTTCTCGCCTACGTGCGGGAAGGCGGATACAAATCAAAAGAAGCAACTGAAAATCTGCCAAGATATTATCGCTTCAGTCATCCAGTGAAGGCTGAGTGTCCCAAGATGATTGAGATCTTTGCGCGCAATGAATTGGGGCTAGAGCTCGAGGAGGGTCAACACATCATCCCAATGGCCGATTCTGCGGCAGAGAAACTTTCGGCTATCTTGCTCGATGATGAATATTTCGAGCTTATTCGAAAAAACATACAGACTTCCTCGTCGGGGATTCCGCTTATTAATGTTCTTGCAAATATCTGTCTCAAAGCACGGGCACACCGCGAACTTTATGAGCGTAAATTGGCCGGAGACGAATCCGTAGATGAGAAGGTCGTGCAAAAACACTTGAAAGACATTTGGCGCCTCGCCGTTGTTTTAAGCGGAGAAGAAACAATCTCGCTCGCTGGGATGCCTGCGAAAGATATCAGCAATGCGATCGGAAAACTCGAAAAATTACCTGAAACCCAATTTAAGCAAGTCATGGAAAAGATTCCTGCAAAACTTTCAGATGTGATGACTGTTTTAAAAAAGGTTTTTTTGACACAGTCGCGAAACGACCACGAGGCAATTCGAGCCAACGAGTAGAGGAGGAGTTCCAGAGTTGTCTGAAATAAATGAGTGCTGTCGGCGATTGGTGCTTTCAACGGTAAAAATGAGCGAGCTCAAAATCACTCTGTCTGCAGTTTAGCCAATGACCTTCCGAATTGATTTGCGGTTGAAGTGCTGATTCTCAAGATGATCAGTGATTCTTCACCACTGAAAAATATCGATCCAGTTGATGGCTTAAATCTGTGCTGTCTAGAAAATTCGAACAGTCGAAAGTGAGCTGAAATTCAACAAAGCTTTCACTGTGTGAGGCCCCCCGCTTCGACCGGCACTCAATCTTTCCGCCATGTGCTTCGACAAACTGCTTCGAGATGTGCAATCCCAAGCCGGTTCCACTTGCTTTTCCGGATGTGTGAAACTTATCGAAAATCTTATGGAGATCCCTGCTTTCAATAAAACTTCCGGTGTTCCTCAAGAATACATTCAATTTGGATTCCGTTTCAGAAGTCTGAACGACTAATCCCGCTCGATGAGGCATTGCTTCAAGTGCGTTTTGGAGAATGTTCACGAAGACCCGTTCAATTTTACTGGAATCAATTTCAAGCTGATGTTTGTGATTGAGAGTCAGCATTAAATTGACTTGCTTTCCTTTTGCAGCTTGACCAACCAAAAGAAGAGACTTCTCAATGACTGATGTCATAGAAGTTAGCGTGGTCTCAAGCTGAATGGGTTTTCCAAGGTTGAGCAGTTCTTGAATGAGCGATTCAGCAGAAGATGTTGCTTGTTCAATTTCTGGTTTTGCAATCATGAGCAACTGCTTTTGTTCTTGAGCATCCTTAACGCTCTGAGCCGTATCAATAAGCATCTTAATGAATGTGAATGGACGCCTGACATCGTGCGCTACGGTTTGAATGGTATCCACAGCAGCGGAAAGTTGCGCACTTTCGAGTTCCCACTTTTTTGTAAGTTCTTTCTTTTGTTCTGTCCAAATGATCGTCGAATATGTCATGGCGATTGAAAACCCGACAAATCCCAAAGGTAGCAACAATGGGTTTTCGGGCCATATCCAAAGGCCAACGAGAAGATCATTGACGCCAAAAATAATAATACAAAACAGCCCGATGAAGAGTGCGATGATCTCTTTTCGAGAACGCGATACTTTGCGCAAAATTTCAAAGACAATGAGAAGGATAGTGAATGGAACGATTAAATTAAAAACGAAATTCGTTTGGTGAAATTTCGCAAATCCACTTCCAATGGCCAGTGCGGAGGCAAGGGCGAAAATCGCATGCACGTATTTTAGGTATTTTGTAATTCTTAGGATCGAACCGTTCGTGAGGAATTCCAAAATTCCAATGAGAGTGCTCGGAAATAGCATGATTGACATCTGGTCAACCCAAAGCCATGCGGCCACATCGGAGACAAAGAATTCCTTGAAATTGTTATTTGGTAGCGAGAATGTCCAAGTTCCCAAAAGAAATGCGGTCAATGAAGTTGAGAGAAATCCCTTTGGCGGAAGATCAATTCTGCTCAAGAAAAATAGAAAAATCGAGAGAAAAAGACACACAAGTGCGCTGGTAAAGGGAACGAACGACTCGCGGATTAGTTTTTCTTTGAGCGTTGACTCGGTTCCTAAAAAAACGCCTTTGCAAAATCCGATATGGTTTTTTGCATCTGATCGGGTGCGAAACTGAATTTCAGATTGGCTTCCAATGTTGACGATGAAATCTTTGTATCCACCCAGATAAACTTTTCTGCCGTTTGGATAGTTTGTGACGACGTTGCTGTCGTTTCTAATCTCGAAAGAAAAGCTTTGATCTTTTATGAGAATATTATTTGCTTCTGTATGAGTTCTTATCAGTTTTAAAAAAAGCAGGTCTCTGTCTTCCCTATTGGGAGGAGAGCAGGGTGAGGATACTTCTTTCCATGATTCACTCTCGGACCAACGGTATTGCCAGCGTTGGTCGGCTTGTTCATTGGCTGAGGCAGATTTGAACTGAGCGAACATGAAAAAAACGAAAATGCTGATTAATTTAAACATCAGCAAAAGTCCCGCAATGCTTTTTCAAAGTGTCTTTGAAGTCTTCATGCTCTGATAGGAATTGCCTTTCAGTCGTTCCGTCACGGATTTCGTGCGTTAAATGTGTGCATAGTTCGATTGAAGTTTTTTGTTGTTCAAGGATTTGAGCGATCTGTTTGATCTTCTCATGAGGATTATCTCGGTAATGTTCCAGAGAGTAGAAAAACTCAGTCGTTCTAGTTGAGTGTTTTTCTCTCATTTCTTTGTGTTTTAAAGAAATATTTTCAAATAATTTAATATTTTCTTTTTGGTCGAAAAGTTTTCGCGCAAGCTCGTTCGTGTTTTTTCCCAGAGGATTCCGAACAGGGAGCGAGAAATGCTTTGCCAGTTCGTAGACTACTTCAAATTTATCACACTCCCAGTAGAGTTCATCACGGTGATTGTCTAAATGGGAAATTTGAATTCCTGCGTTTAGAGCCCTTTGAATTTGCGCTTCGAATTCGGATTTGATTTGACTCTTGGTGAGTATCTTTGCTGATCTTTCTGGGAATTTATCTTGCCCGATTGCATGCGAAATGGGCTTTCCAAAGCTCAGGTCCAAGTGTACGCCGAAGATGTTAATTCCTGCCTCGAAGGCTTTGCGAATTTCTTCATCAAAAAATGGTGATGTGGAAAAACATGATGAAGACGATATGAGTCCTTCTGAAAATGAAGCACGAATGGCTGCGCTTATGGTTTCATTCATGGCGTAGTCGTCTGCGTTCACTATTAGGAGTGGGCGTTTCATCATTGAGTGCCATAAGTTGAGGTGAATTATATAGAAAGATTTCTAATGATTCAGAGATTTTTAATCAGCTTCAGCAAATACTTCCCATACTGCGAATTCTTCATCCCTCGCGCCGTTTCTTCCACCTTCTCCGCGCTAATCCACCCTTTGTGAAATGCGATTTCCTCGGGGCAGCAGATCTTCAGGCCTTGGCGATTTTCCACTGTTTCAATGAAGGTTGAGGCTTGCAGCAAGCTTTCATGTGTGCCCATGTCGAGCCACGCAATCCCGCGGCCGAGCACTTCCACCTGCAGGCGTTCGCGCTTTAGGTACTCTTTGTTCACATCGGTGATTTCGAGCTCGCCGCGCGGGCTGGGTTTGAGGTTTTTGGCAATCTGCAGAACGTCGTTGTCGTAAAAGTAAAGCCCGGGCACAGCGTAGTTGCTTTTGGGCTGTGTGGGTTTTTCTACAATCTCAATCGCTCGGCCGTGGCTGTCGAAGGAAACAACGCCATAACGTTCTGGGTCGTTCACATGGTAGCCAAACACGGTGGCTCCTTGGGTACGGGCTGTGGCACTCGCGAGGCTGTCGGTGAAGCCGTGGCCATAGAACACGTTGTCGCCCAAAATAAGGCAGCTGCTCGCGTTGCCTACAAAGGGAGCGCCGATGGTGAAGGCTTGTGCAAGGCCATCGGGGCTGGGTTGCTCGGCATAGCTAAGGTTCATGCCCCACTGCGAGCCATCGCCGAGCAGGCGTTGGAACAGCGGGAGGTCGTGTGGTGTGGAGATAATCAGCACGTCGCGCATGCCTGCGAGCATGAGAGTGCTGAGTGGGTAGTAGATCATCGGTTTGTCGTACACAGGAAGGATCTGCTTGGAGATGGCTTTGGTGAGCGGGTGAAGGCGTGTGCCCGAGCCGCCTGCGAGGATGATGCCTTTCCATTGGGTCATGAGCGGGGTCCTTCCTGTGGGGGGATCGCTGCTCGCGTGTTGCAGTGATGCTGCAGGGTGCGAGGCTGGTGCGGGCCCGGGGAAACATGTCTGTTTAGGAAGGGTGTGTAGCACGGTTGTGGGGAGAAGGGGAGGGGTTGGGATTTTGGGATGTGGGAAAGGGAAAGGGGAATCCAAGCCCGCCTGCGGCGGGCTTGGGTGAGTGGATGGCTTAGGGTTTTGGATTTTGGTGCGATTTCTCCCATGCCTCGAGGTCGGCGGGGGAGGTGAATTTTTGGGGCTGAGGGATGTTCAGGATAATATTTTTAGTGGCTTATTGCAGATTGTAGAGTTTTCGATCACGCCATTTGTTAGCTTGGACAACAGTTCGGCCGTGAAGTAGGTTCCGCTGGTAGATTGCCTTTTGTGGGCAGCCCTCGGAATTTTGTATGGAAATGATATGCTCCACGAAATGAACCAAGTTCAAACAATTCCACAAAGATCAGGCGATTTTTCCAAGTACTTGGAAGAATTCAATGTGGGTATTGTGCCTGAGCTGGAGCTGGCACGTGAGCTAGGCGGCTACGCATCCGAATATTGTCCCCTGTTCTACCGCGGCAATTTAGACATCTTGTTCAGCCTGCCTCGTGTTGCGGTCGTGGGAACTCGAAAGCCGAGCGAACTTGGAATTGCCCGCACAAGAAAACTTGTCCGTGAATTGAGTGCGCTCAATGTTGTCATCGTCTCTGGGCTGGCGAAGGGAGTCGATGCTGTCGCTCACACCTCTGCGTTGGAGCTCGATGCGAAGACGATCGCTGTTCTCGGAACCCCTGTCCATCGTCCTTATCCAGCAGAGAACAAAGAGCTGTATTCAAGAATTTTGGAGCGTGGGCTGGTTCTTTCTCCGTCCAAACCACACGAGCAAACGGGTAAATATCTCTTTCCGCGCCGCAACAGACTCATGGCGCTCCTCTGCGATGCAACCATAATTGTAGAGGCAGGTGCTACATCAGGAGTCATTCATCAGGCTGCAGAATGTTTGAGACAAAAGAAGCGCCTTTTCATTCTGAAATCCTTGGCGGAAAATTCCGCGATTGGCTGGGTCTCTGATTTTTTGAAATCAGGTGCTGAAGTGCTCGAGCATCCGTCTCAACTTGTTGAGCTCTCAAAATGAAAAAATTGCATATTGAAGATTTTCCTGAGGCTGTTTTTGACCCTCAGACAATGACGGGATATTTGTGTTCATACTATTTGCACAAAACAATGGAGGATGATCAGTGGCGTAGCACTTATTCGCCACAAATTCTCGACTTTAAAGAGGGTAGCGACTCGGCGATTGGTTATTTTGTCAAACCCTTCGTTGAATTGATTAAACAAGCGCTTCTCATGATTGGGCATACACGGGCCGTTCTGATTCCAGTGCCCAGTTCAATTGCCAAGAGTGATCCGAATTTTTCAAGTGTACCATACAACAAAGCAAAAATGCCGAAGCGGAAAAACAGGGACAACCGGTGTCAGTTGTTCGTTGAAAAGATTGTCCTCAGTTTTGCGGCAGCAAATTCGATAACCTCCAGTGAGCTTGTGGTGAGAACGAAAACGAAAGCTGAAAAGAGGAATCGGAGTGTTAAAGAACAACTCGATACACTCGCACTCGTCTTGGATGAAGTTGCAAAAATTGATACTCAGAATGACATTGTCTTCATTTTAATTGATGACGTGCAGACGAGCGGTGGAACTTTAAAGGCAGTTGAAGAATTACTGCGCAAGGAATTTTCGAACTCCACACTCCTGAGCTTGTCTATTGCAAAATCGATGGAAGTTTCTCAGTACAAGCCGCTCTGCCGGGGCTAATTTTAAATCTGTTTACAAATTTCATCCCCACTGCGAGCCATCGCCGAGCAGCCGTTGGAAGAGTGGGAGATCATGAGGTGTAGAGATAATAAGTACGTCGCGCATGCCTGCGAGCATAAGTGTACTGAGTGGGTAGTAGATCATCGGTTTGTCGTACACGGGAAGGATCTGCTTGGAGATGGCTTTGGTGAGCGGGTGAAGGCGTGTGCCCGAGCCGCCTGCGAGGATAATGCCTTTCCATTGGGTAGAGCTCATGGGGGATGGGATCCTTCCTGTGGGGGGATCGCTGCTCGCGTGTTGCAGCGAGGCTACAGGGTGCGAGGCTGGTGCGGGCCCGGGGAATCCCAGCCCGCCTGCGGCGGGCTGGGATGAGTGGGGCGATTAGGGAGGCGGATTTTGGTGCGATTTCTCCCAGGCCTCGAGGTCGGCTGGGGAGATCGAACATCGGAAGATGCTGAGCGTGATCCACCCCACCTTGCAGTGTGATGAGCACAAACGTGTGTTTGGGTCTTTTCACTTGTTCACTTGGGCGCCGGCGTTATTCGTTAAAGTCGTTTAAGAGCTGCCGAGAATCTGTCGATCAATATTGAATTGAGCGGAAATTTACTACCCGTGCTTGGTTTCAGGACAGGGTTTTCTTTGCTCTAGATTGATATACTTTTGGATGTTAGGTTCCGGACTCGAAGTTCAGTGTGCAGGAGTATCGGGAGACTCACATGACAACAATCCACCTCGTTGCAGATTATTTCATACGACGCGCGAGCGAGTCGGGCTCCGTTTTGACCAATTTGAAATTACAAAAACTCTGTTATTACGCTCAAGCATGGTTCCTCGCGCTGCAGGGCGAACGTTTATTTTCTGATCGCTTTGAGGCTTGGGTTCACGGTCCTGTGAATCGTGAACTCTACGACCGATTTAGATCCTACCGTTGGAACCCAATTACTGAGGAGGTCGCTGCGCCTTATTTCCCCGAGAATATCCAACAGCATCTTGAGACGATTGTAGTGAACTTCTTGGCATGCGACGCATATGAGTTGGAGCGAATGACTCACGAAGAGAAGCCGTGGATCGAAGCGAGGAACGGTTTACCTGAGGATGCGACCTGCTCGACGTTCATCAACGAGGAAACAATGAAGTCCTTTTATAAGGAAATGCTCTCACGTGTCGCCTAAGCATCTGCCGAAAACGCCGATCAAGAAAGCCTATGCTCGTCAGCCCCTCAACGAGGCTGTACGTTTTTCCTTCAAGTACCTCATGCGCGAGAATGCGAAATTTAAATATCGCAATCAGGGCGCCGAGTATTTTTGAAGACTTCTTGAAAATCTTGCCGACTACTCGACCTTAACGCCGGACGAGCTGAGGCGAAAAGTCATCCGTACTCACAAAATCGATTGGCAGGGGTCAACAGAGGTTGCCTTTGGCATTCCGAACGAGGAAGAGATTGCTGATACGCCTTGGCAATTAGGAATTGAGCAAAACAAATACGGGCGCATCCATGGTTTTTTTATCGAGCACACGTTTTACGTTGTGTGGCTGGATCCCTCACATGCACTTTATGCCTGACAGAGTGAATTAATTTCATTGATAGTCTGAAGGCAGTCAGCTTTTCAAAATTGACGTTCAGTTCTGAATCAACTTCAAAAGATACTTCCCATACTGCGAATTCTTCATCCCTCTCGCCGTTTCTTCCACCTTCCCTGCGTTGGTTCAAATCAGTCGGAGCAAAGGTTCTATTGCTCACTGTGTCACCCGTGGCCGATAGGATTCTTAAGGCGATATTGACAAAGCTTGTGGTGGAAAATGACATTTCAATTTGAAAAATGTCATTTTCCACCATACCATTCAAAAATGGATATCAAAATAGACGCAAAACTTAAGAAACTTGGAATTTTCTCGATAGAGCAGGCGTTAGGGCTTGGGCTCACTCAACAAGGTCTTTCACGGCTCGTTGCCGCGCAAAAGCTCACGCGTGTTGGCCGTGGTCTTTACCTTCATCCGGATGCTGATCTGAGGGGTGATATTGGATTTCAAGTGGCATGCGCAAAATTCGGTCCGAAGTCAGCTATTGCCGGCTTGTCTGCCTTGTTTCACTACAACCTTGTAGAGCAGGTTCCAGGGCACATTTGGATTGTAGTACCACCAGAAAAGCGATCGAGCGAAGCTGGCTACAAACTTATTCGGACAAAAATCAGCATGGAAAAATGTATCGTCTCCACAAATGGCTTTCGAATTGTCTCATTGGAGCGTGCTGTGCTTGAGGGGCTCAAGCTCATCACAAAAATTGGCGAACGAAATGCAATCAAGGCTGCACGTGATGCACTCGCCAATCGAAGAACAACTGTTTTGAAACTTGGAAAATGTGCGCAGGAATTAGGACTCGAGAAAGTCCTTCAAAAATACATCGAGGTCATTTCTCCGTGACTTCAAAATCCAAAGGCTCCTCGATTCGTCAAAAGTTGATTGCTCTGAGTCGCTCGCTCAGGATTCCCTACCAAAATCTTGAGACGTCCTTCTTGATCGAAAGACTGGTTGCGCGGCTTACTGCTCAGGCTTACTTAAATAAAAATCTGGTTTTCAAAGGCGGATTTGTGGGACTTAGAGTTTATCATTCAAGCCGCTACACTGTTGATCTCGATGCCCTGATCTTCAACTCAGATTCCCAGACAACACTGAAGCAAGCACGCCAGTTGGCAGAGTTCGACTTAAATGATGGGGTTTGGTTTAGGTTCGAAGAACAGGTCGACCTTGTCACTCAGGGAGAGTATGGCGGAATTCGCCAGGTCTATCGTGCTGGCATTGGTGAAATAATGAAAGATCTGAGCAAAGCTCAGATTGTCAATTTTGATTTGGGCATAGGCGACCCCGTAACTCCATCACCAATCCAAGTTGAGTTGAAATCGTTGCTTTCAACTCAAGAAAGTTTGAATTGGTTGGTGTATCCGATAGAAACAATAGTCGCAGAGAAACTTCATGCGTTGATTACTCTTGGGAACTTCAATTCGCGATCAAAAGATGTTTTTGATTTGTCTGTTTTTCTTCCAAGAGTCGATGCATTGATTTTATATGATGCTCTCAAGGAGTGCTTTGAATTCAGAAAGACACCATTACCAAAATGTTTTTCCGCAGAGATTCAAAGCATCGATACGGTCATCTTAAAAAGGGGTTGGCTGAGCGCCATGGTGTCTATGACTGAAGCTATCAAATTTGAAGAAGCATATGAAAAAATTCTATTTCATATGAGAAATTTGGAGAGAGCATTTCCGGAGAGATCCTGATTTTATTTCCAATTCGCGTGAGGTCATAAAGTATTTTCCTCAGCGGTTCTGAATCAACTTCAAAAGATACTTCCCATACTGCGAATTCTTCATCCCCCTGGCCGTTTCTTCCACTTTTTCGTCGTTGGTTCAATTCCGTCAGAGCAAAGGTTCTATTGCTCACTGTGTCGCCCGTGGCCGATAGGATTCTTTAGGCGATATCGACAAAGCTTGTGGTGGAAAATGACATTTTTCAAATTGAAATGTCATTTTCCACCATACCATTCACAAATGGATATCAAAATATCAGCATGGAAAAATGTATAGTCTGCACAAATGGCTTTCGAATTGTCTCATTGGAGCGTGCTGTGCTTGAGGGGCTCAAGCTCAGCACAAAAATTGGCGAACGAAATGCAATCAAGGCTGCACGTGATGCACTCGCCAATCGAAGAACAACCGTTTTGAAACTTGGAAAATGCGCGCAAGAGTTAGGACTGGAGAAAGTCCTTCAAAAATACATCGAGGTCATTGCTCCGTGACTTAAAAATCTCAAGGATCTTCGATTCGTCAAAAGTTAATTGCTCTCAGTCGGTCACTCGAGATTCCCTACCAAAATCTTGAGACGTCATTCCGGTGGATCTTGATGCTCTGATCTTCAACTTAGATTCCCTGACAACATTGAACCAAGCGCGGCAGTTGGCATTTACATGGAGAAAGAAAAAATAGGATTCAATGAATTAACGCGCAGGTTGGATACAAGCAGTCGCCAAACATCAAGGCTCCTCAAAGGAGAGGCAAATCTCACCATGGCCAGCATCGCTGAACTTGCGGCGGTGATGGGGAAAAAGGCCAGGGTCGTCTTCGAATGATGAGTTTTGGATTGCGGCTCCCGAGCCCTTAGATCTCAATCAAGATACGGGTTCAGATGAGCCATGAGGTCCCTGAGATCGGGTATGCCGCGAAGTTGCTTTAAAATGCCTTCGCTGCGAATCCATTTTGCAAGATTGGGAAGGTCAACCTTCTGCATCCCGTTTTGCATTGCGATGTTCACCTTGATCGCCGACTGCATGTCATTCCAGTAAACTGTGGCAACAAGTCTGTCGAAGACCATGGCACTCGCCGACAGGAGCGGGAAGGAGCGTCCGGTGCTTGATTCACCGAGCACGAGTTCATCAACCATTTGAAGGCTGCCTATCTCTGGCGACGTCTGGAAGATTTCTATTGTGTACCAGAGATCGTCCTTCTTCCAGCACTTGCCTTGGGGGTAGAACCCCAGCGCTTCCACGGCCTGCGTGAGCTGAATCTTGGCCCCACTGACGGGAGCTACCAAACACATGTCGGCATCAAAAGAAGCATGCGCATTCGGGAAGTGGTACATGAAGGCGCTACCCCCAACAAGCACGATGCGCGCCTGACTGGCCGTCATGCCCCGAATCGACTCGTCGAGGTAACCGACGAGGTCGTAGAGGTCCGAGATTGCGAGAGGCTGAGCGGTCATGAGCAGTCTCCTTCATTATGGTTTATCGGGGAGCGTCCTGTTTTAGCTGCCGCAGGTTGCATTCAACCTCCGACGACCACCTTACCTGTAGAGCGCGGGCGGCGACGGAACGTGAAGCGCAGGCGCTCCTCGGCGGCCATCTGCATGAGGACGTTCGTGACCAGTCCCTTGAGCAACGCCGCGGTTTTGCCACGCGGGTTGAAAGTGTAGAGAGCCGTGCGCCCGACGTTGCGTCGAACGAGGAACTCGGCATCCTCGAACCTGCGAAGCTGCGCGAGAACGGCACTCGGCGGCAAATCGAGGGATTGCGCGATTTCGGCCGGGTAGGCCTCCGTGTTGGCTGCAAGGACAAGGAGAACGCCCTCAGCCACGCGAGAGCCGGTCAAGGCCGCGAGGGAAGAGACTCCCATGCCGTCCAGGGAACCGCGGGGACGGCCCCGTTTTGTCGGTGCAAGGGTGGTGCCTTTCGTGGCGCCAATCGATGGCTCGTTCATCGTGTGTTACCTCCTTCGACCTTCAATCCCTCTATCGGTATTTTATCAAGTTGGTAAAGTCTTTTTTAGAGTTCATAGAGTATTGAGTCGAATCTTTTCTGTCAACTGAAAAATACATGTAAGATTAATTAGATGTCGCCAAATATCGACCGTTTTGGTTTCGTACGGTGAGGCCGAATGGCTCAGGCATTCGGCTCGAGCGAATTTTAGATTGCCATTCCCGTCACACAATGGCCTCCGAGAATTCGTCACGTGAGATCGGTGCGAATGCGAAATCTGAATCTGGGTCGTACAATCTTAAAATTGGGTGAATGGGGCACTCCAATTTTCGAAGATGAGATTTCTCTTTTTGTGTATCCGGCAGAGTCGATTCTTGCTGAAAAACTTCAAGCAGTCGTTTTTCGTGCTGATAAAAACAGTCGAATGAAAGATTATTATGACATTTTTAGATTGTTGAATTCGAGTGTGCTCAGCAAGGAGAAGGTAACTTCCGCAATTCTCGTAACGTTTGAACATAGACAACCGAATATTGGCTTGCTTCCGCTTCGCTTCTCTGAAGCTGAATTTGATCAGCTTCAGAAATACTGGTCAGCTTTTCATCGAGGGCTGCGGAGCAAAGAAGATATTCCAAAGCAAATATGCGCAGTCGTTGATTTCATTAATCTTGAACTCAAAAAATTAGGATTGGGCTGAGCCATCGCCGAGCAGGCGTTGGAAGAGCGGGCGCGAGGCGGGTGCGAGGCTGGTGCGAGGCGGGTGCGGGGCCGGGGAATCCCAGCCCGCCTGCGGCGGGCTGGGATGAGTGTTTTGATTACGAGCCGCGGGGCAGGTGCGCTTTTTCCCATGCTTCAAGATCGGCGGGGGAGGTGAAGTCGAGTGCTTCAGCCAGCAGGGATTCGAGCTCGGAGAGGGAGTGGTGGCTAAGGCGGCTCGATAGGCTCTCGCGTGTGATGGTCATCTTTCGGAAAAGAATGATGTGAATGCTGTTGAGCAGGGCTTGGCGGGTACCTGCAGCTCTGCCCTCAGCCTCGCCTACAGCCTTGCCCTCGGCCCTGCCTTCAACTCTGCCCTCAGCCTTGCCCTCGGCCTTGCCCTCGGCTTTGGCATCTCTCAGCGCTTCGGCGTTGGCACGTTGGGCGATGACTCTGTCGACTTCGTTTTTGTTGAGCAGGTCGATAAATTCTTTGTCTGCCGACATTTTATTTAACTCCCCTACGAGTTGATTGATTTCAGGAACCGATTGGGCTGAGACTGACATTTCTTCAGCGGATTTTGCCGCCAGAAACTGAACCCACGCAGAGAATAGTGGGTTTTGTTCCGGTTTCAAGTTCGAAATTTTCGGTAGTTCAATAAAATCGAGACGCAGTGGTCTTGGTTGCAGATAAAACCCATCATCCGGAACGGCCCGCCGGAGTTGGAAGCTTGAATGGACTTCCGGGAGCGTCGGAAAAACCACGTCATCGAAAATGTAAATTCCAGCTAGGCTTGGCAGGTTTTCGTATGGGTCACCCCTATTGAGTGCGCTTCCGAGCACCTGAGCTGTGTAGTAGAGCGAACGTTTCACGAAGTGGGCTTCGCGGCATGATTGCATTTCGATATCGATGAGCGTTCCATCGTGTAGCCTCACAAGTAGATCAAGCCGCGACACCTTGCTCTCTGCGTGAGGCCCTTGCAGTTCGGTCGGCAGCAGGGTGATCGAACCAATGGGGCTTTTCGGTTGAAGCACTGCGGTGAGAAGGCTTTTCAGGGCATCAAGATTATTTTGCATGAGCCGCTTGAACACGAGATCGTTGGTCGGTCTTGGCAGACGTGTACCGGGGATGCAGGCGGACGGAAGTATTTCTGGAAAATTGTTTTGCATTTTGCGTGAGCTCCTCTTTCAGTGAGCCGCGCAGAATGCGGGTGTGCATGTGCGAATTCGATAGACATTTTTTCGGACGAAAATTTCTGGTCAAAGTGATCGGAATTTGGTGAGTGTTGCCTTGTTTCGAAAAGTGCTCCATGAACGTTTCGGGAAGAATCTGAGGGTGGAAGTTCGGCCTGGATTTTATTTTCGCGAGAGACGACCATGATCACATACGTCCAAGGTAATCTTTTTGAATCATCTGCCCAAGTTCTCACTAATGCCGTGAACTGTGTTGGGGTCATGGGTAAAGGTATCGCTTTGGAATTCAAAAAGCGGTACCCCGCTATGTATTGCGAATACGTTGCCAAGTGCAGTGCTGGTCAAATGAAGATTGGTGAGCCGTGGTTGTGGGAAGATGACGGCACGCAGATTCTTAATTTTCCAACCAAACAGCATTGGCGGAAGCCGTCGGCACTCGCGGACATTGAAGCAGGATTGAAATGGCTTGCTTTGAACTATGGCGAGCTGGGAATTTACACCATTGCAATGCCTGCCCTTGGATGCGGAAGTGGTGGCTTGGCATGGAGCGAAGTGCAGCTTCTGATGGAAAAGCATCTTGGTTCGGTTCCAGATCTCGAAGTTTTTGTCTACCCCGATCGAACTGGAGCGACTCGTTCAATGACAGACGATGTTCATCTCACCGAGCAAAAGTCTGGAAAATTCGATTGGTCTGCTGCGCCAACCGCAGAGCAAGATCTTTTCGGCGAATTCGATTCCCTTTAAAAAAGCCCGTCAGCTCAATATTCAGCCAACAAAACCAGAGTTCAATCTCCACTGCGAACCATCGCCGAGCAGGCGTTGGAACAGCGGAATGTCGTATGGGATGAGTGGGGGGATTAGGGGATTGGATTTTGGTGAGACTTCTCCCATGCCTCGAGGTCGGCGGGGGAGGGAGCCAATTCACTGGTGCCATGTGCGAGAACAAAGGCCCAAAGTACGGTGTCAGAGTGTGTAAAAATATTGACCAATTTCGTTAAAAAAATGTCAATAATTCAATATTATGAAAGTTTATTGAAGATTCATCCGAAAGGAATTACAGGTTGGTTCGGGAACTTTTAAGCAGTGAGGTATTTTCATGGGAGCAGGCAACCATTCGGAACCGAGCGGGCGGGGCCAGATCAAGGATTCGCTGGGGTGGTTCATTCCCGACAGGACCTTCTCCAAGCTTAATGTAGATAACTTTAAAAAGTACACCAAAATCACCAACAGATCAGTTTCCTCTTTGGCTCAAGACATCAAAGTCTCACGACCTAAACTTTATCAACATGAAGCGTTAATTTCAGACAAGGAGATTCGAGATCGACTCATCCCGCTTGTGATCATAAGTGACCTTGCTTTTGAGGCCTTTGAGAACGACGAGACAAAAACAGTTGATTGGATCATGTCGCCGAATCATCTCTTTTTTGGTCGATCCCCTTACGAAATGGCATTGGCTGGAAAGGCTGAGAGTGTCATTCAGACTCTGCGTGAGTGGTTGGGACAATAAGAAGAATTGCCTCGCGGGAGTGAGTCATTGAAAAATTTTCTTCAAATTGTCATTCGGGGTCGGCATGGCGTTCACGTTTTCAAAAATCTGCAAGCGTTAAAGTGGTCAATACTTAGGTACAGTGCTGAGTTTCGGAGTCGAGATTCATTCAATCAAACGACGAGCAAATTTCTTTATGAACAGCTTCGGAAATGCGAATTTAAAAGTGATTGGATTGTTAAAGTCGATACGCCAAGATATTTTCGACGCGTCGGTTTTACTCGAGACGTGTTGGATACTGCCGGCAGTCTGAGTGATGGTGGACGGTTCAATATTGGCGGTGCGCAATCATCATCGATTGTAACTAATTTATTTCGACCGATTGGCGAGAAGCGTTGCGCGCTATATGTGAGTGAGGATGCCTCAATTGCTCGTAAGGAGTTTGGTGATGCAAAAATTCCTCGATCAACAGCTCTGACTTACTTAATTACGTTACGTCGAAAAAAGTCGCTCGCGCTTATCGATGTGAAACGAGCTCTGAGTGATCTCTCGCGAAACATTCCTGAAATAAGAGACCTGGTCGGTAGTTCAAGCATGAATGGCAAGTGGGTTGATTTGAAACGACCCGCTCCCTGCCAAGTCTTTGGTCATTGGTTGATTCATCATGCACCAAAAAACACAGACGGAATTCGCTTTCCGAGTTCTCATGACGATACGGTGTCGAATGTTTGTATTTTCGTCGCTGATACAGTCGAGTGCAAACGCATTCTGAATGCTTCAAAAATGGGATAGGGTTCGTTCGCGCAGGACAGTATTCCACGTTCCAAAAAAGCACGGGAAAGCATGTCTTCTGCAGATTTCACACTCCTGGAGATTCTGATTATCCAAACATGATAGAGCTTTTTTCCCGAGCTCCAATCAAGCTCGAAGACGATACTCCAGGTCTTCTGACCCCGATACCCACACAGGACGAATCCATCTCAAGTCTATCGGCGATCCTGCTTGATGAGGACTACTACGCTCTCCTTCACTCCGGCACAGAGATTCTACTCGATCTGCCCGTTCTCAATCCCGAGTACATCCTCCTATTCAAAGCAAAGGCGTGGATTGATCTAACCGAAAGGCAGAGAGTAGGTGAGACCGTAGATTCAAAAACGATCAAAAAGCACCGAAATGACGTCCTAAGAATTTCACAAATAATCGCAGCCACGCCATCAATTCAGCTTCCAGATCACGTTGCGAATGATCTCAAGTTCTTCCTTCAAGAAATTGAAAAAGAGAGCCAGACCCTTTCAGATCTTGGAATAAAGAACATGACGATAGAGGAAATCATTTCAATACTGTGCAAAAAATTCGAGGTGGACTAAATAAAGTATGTGCGTCATTTTTTGGACGACAATGATTATGGCTTGGTGAGGATGTTTGGCACTTTCTGGTGTCGAATTTTTGCCCTTAAGGTCTTGGTGTCCTCTAAGTGTTATCTTCCACACTATCTTGTGCTGAAGAAGGGCTTTGCCCGACGCGTTGATGTTCACGTCGATGCGCGCGTCAGACGCAACATCACAGGCGCAAGCAAGAACGAGCGAGAAACGGATAGGGTCGACCTTGAAGTGCAGCCAACCTTCAGCGGCGGCCAGGCACAAACATCAAGTCGTTACACCGGAACACGTCCGCCTGGCTCAATCCGAAACAATCTGAGGATTAAAAAATGGACCCCGACTATGAAAGGTTCTCAAAGCACGAAGTGCGGGAGCTCGATGCCCTGCTGACAAAGCTGATGCTTTATCTGCAATCAGTAACCGATTCCGAGCCCGACGAAAAAGTTGTTCCAAGGTTCGCTCTCGAACTCACAAATCTGCCTTCGGTAGAGGAGCTGCTCAGGAGATTCTGAGCAGCTCCTCTTTGCACAAGGAACACTCCCTGCCAAGCTGTTCTAATGCTGAGAACACTTCAAAGAACTGTAAAAAAATCACTTCAAAAGAGCGTGGTAAATCACAGCAGCCAAAGAGTTTGATCGCCTTCGTTGAATAGCGAATACTAGGTTTAGGGTGAAGAGAAAAATTTTCTGCCAAACGTTCAGCGGCGAGTTGTTCCGGTTCGGGGCAAAGCGACACGCATTAGCGCCAATGTTCTAGTTGCCGCCACGGTTCGCCTCCCCTTTTACACCGTAAAAATCGTCATTCACACTACCCCGTGCGACAATACTCTTTGAGATGTCATTGACTCACAACACTGTTTCAGTATCTTTATTTCTTAAGAGCTTGAACCTATCAGAGGGATTCTTATATGTCGCAACCCAACGTGAACGATATGACCTATTTGCTGCGCTCTGAAAAACTGGCTGAATTGTTGTGCACGAATGTAGCGAAAAATATTGTGAGACTCATTTCGGTTTGTTATTTCGCATACATCTTCTACAAGATAAAATATCTCTATCCGCAGATACAATTGAATTTTTCATTCGCAATAAGATGTGTAATTCTTTCGGGCATAGCGAGTGGCGGACTTTTTCTCTCCACTTTTCGCTTTTTTCAGAGTCACCGTTTGATTGGATTTTCCTTACTTCTCCCAATTTTTCCGAGCATCTTAATTGTGACTCCGGGAATCGGTTTGATTTCTTTAGTTTTTGCTATTGTTTTGGCATATTCATATTATGTTTTTTTTGCGAAACGCAAGGTAAGGAGTCATGATAACTGATATTTTTGACCTCAAAAGCGATGCGGAGCAAGAAGTTTATCAGCTTATAGATAAAAAGTATCGAAAATTACCTAGGACAAAAGATGGCTCCATAAACTTCGCTGCGTCTGGTTTTCAAGATAACGATGTCGATGCGCTGCGGCACGCGTATGTCAGCGGCGTTTATGCGCAGGAATTTGGATCAATCACAGCGGAGCTTTTGGGTACTATTTACGAATTTTTTCCCGGTCATGGCACATCCTCTCCAAACAACGAGCGTTCTATGAATATGGATTTGTGGAACAATGCCGTAGGTAGGAAATACGGGAAGAAGCTAAAAGGTCGAGAAGAGCTCTTTGATGCATTGATCAATGCACTTAAAAATAGAGAGCTCATAAAAAACCCTGAAGACATTCGTGAATACAGCGGGCTGCCGCTTAGAAGCGCAACACAAACGACTCGAGGAACTGTGGTTGTTATAGGGAAAGATAAAAAAAGAAGAAATATTCTGTTTTACGATCTGCATGAAAAAACCATAATGTCACGCTTAGATTTCGTATCCCTTATTCGAGCGGGTAAGTATTCTCGATATTGTGTGCGATTTTCTAATGGTCAGTCGATTCCTGTTGCTCGACGAGATTCCAGCATTCTAAATAATTTAAGTTTGATCTGATCGGGTTTTCCCGGACAGTGTTAAGCAACATCCCTCTCGCACATCACCGGGCTCTGATAGCCAAGCGATGAATGCATTCGTGTTCGATTGTAGAACACTTCGATATGATCAAAGATTGCGGCAGTGTTGTCGACAGCGCCAGTGGCTCGAGCATAGCCGAGCACTTTCGCCTCATCGGCAGTTACTGAATGTCCGGCAAAGCGTTGCAACCATTTGTGATCATCCTCGGACAAAAAATGATGCAAAAATAAAATGATTTTGAACTCATTTGACCGGCGATCCGAATATATTTCAGGGATCGGCAGACAGCCGTCGCATGGCCCGAATGCCAGTTCCTTTGGCTTCAGCCAGATGCAGGTCATGAAGCACCGCCGCAATGGCCTCTGCCTGAGGCAATGCGATCAGATCAGGCTTTGGAATATCGACTGACTGCTTGGGCTTTGCTCTCGCTCCGAGGAAGTATTTCTTTTCTCGAGGGGCTTAGCTCTTTCAGTTTCTCAACGACCAGCTTGTCGAAGTCGCTGAAAGGTTCCGTTGCCTCTACAAGACGGTATAATGGCCCCGAAAAATTGGACGAGCGATCATTTAAGTTCTTTGGTATAGGACAGGGTCAGAGCGACCCCTGAACAAAGGACAATGGGATGCAGAG
>Ga0247843_1004092_pt1 | contig 22359 bp, 24 predicted proteins | sample LaCruzMarch2017__FD_192420 | JGI IMG/M metagenome (GOLD analysis project Ga0247843, IMG submission 192420) | Freshwater microbial communities from meromictic Lake La Cruz, Castile-La Mancha, Spain - LaCruzMarch2017_8m | ecosystem: Environmental > Aquatic > Freshwater > Lake | place: Spain...
TGTATTGGCGGGGGTCTCATTCATGGCGATAGGCGGAAGCCGGCGGAAAATCTGTCTTTAAGTTTTGGCGACACTTGTACGGTAGAAGCCACCTTTCCACCATGCCGGCCCTCAGGAGAAAAAGCAGCAACGTATCATCATCATCGGCGACGAATCCGGCAGCAGATTTACTAAACTCAATTACGTCGTCAATAAATAGCAGCTTGTTATCGTCGTCCACCAATAGCAACAACAACAATGACTTGGCATCGTCAATTACCGGTCTATCATCGTCAATCCGTGGATTCTCATCGTCCGCTACCACAAACAATATCAACGGCGTCCCGAGTTCCGCATCAGATCCATCATCATCAGTACCGCCACCTTCGGAACTAGCAACAATTGGTATATACATAATCGGTGGATTAATCGCCGCACGATGTCTAGCAGTTATTTCTCGTATGGCTACGGTACTAGCAGCACCTGCCATGGCATTTTATTTATTGACTACTTGTCCATCGACTGATAGCTTTGATGGGAAGAGAGAATTAAAGAGAGTATTAAGAGGGTGAGTATTGTTCATATTCTCAATAATAGTATCCCATTCATTATTATTACTGTTTTCTCACGTCCGACTGATTGTTACATAACTAACATCATTTTTTGGCCGGCAGTGAGAAACTACCGGATGACGACCCAAGGAAACCAAAGGTAAGGAATTTGGTTTCATAAGCATGTAAAAATCTTTATTCCCCTCTTTTTATCCTCAGAATCTCCGTGTTTGGCGCATACTTTATATGGTGTGCATGGCTTTTGATGATAAAAACAAAACAAACAGGGATTCTTGGAAAAGGCATTGGCTAAAGTAGGTGCATCAATTGAGGCCGAGGCCGCCGCATTGGCAGGGTGTCAAGTAGAAATAATGGATTTGGGGGGGATAATAAAAATTGCGACCATACAACATCCTGTTACCAAGACGGCATATGTTTGGTTAGGCGCGATGAATAAATGGCGGTTTATAATGGCAAAGGAATTTCCTATCGAACGTACAAAAATGGATTAGAGTAGTGAAAAAAATATAATGTTCTCCTCTGTGAAATGGTTGGAAAAATACATGGGTTTTTGGTTGGCAAATGTACTGTACGAATCGGATTTCACTACATGTAATGTAGATGCAAAAGAAAAAGTTTGAAAGGATGTTGCTGCTGCTGTACGTTTGATTTTGGTCAAAAGATGTCATAATCCTTGACTCTGCAAAACAGGCACGTGTTATTAGAAAGATGCACACGTAGAGCGAACGATATTCTGATATAATTCACCGTTTCTATTGACCAATTCATACCTCTTGTTGTTAGATATTCGTTCCTTGAAATCTAATAGTATTGTTAAATGATCATCAAACCAATCATCACCTATATACTTGACACCAATTTCATCTAACGGAATTGAAATAACTTCCTTAGCATCATCGCCTGCTTTGGGTATACCACTATCATTCGTCGTTTTCATTATATTTGGTTTGAATTCTAATGCATAAGCCACACTGACAATATGTCGTCGATTATCACGCCGTGGGTCAGAGTATACCCCTATCAAATTCATAACTGTATTCGCTATATTAGATGGGATGATAATACCAGTTTCTTCTTCTACCTCCCGCACGACGGCGTGTTCAGTTGTTTCACCAACCTCGACAAATCCACCAATGGTGGCAAGTTGACCCGTATCACCTCGTCTTACAACCCAAACACTATAAGTATTATAGTCGTCCATTATTTCATCACTCTTTGATGATTTCGAATATAACACAATGTCAATGGCCACGCTCGGGGTGCACATACAATACTCATCGTTGGAACACCAACATGATCCACGTCGATCATCCGCTGGATGACCTCCGTGCCATTTGGATGACTTTTGCTTTTGTATCCCACCATTGCGCTTCACAAAGTTAACGATGAAAAAGAAGAAGATTGAAATGAATAAACCAATCCCAACTAATACAGCAGTACTGCGGCGGTTGGTTGTCGTAGTCTGCCGCGTTCGTATCGCGTTTGTCATGGCACTAGATACCATAATATCACTAATCGCATCATCATCACTTGAACAGGCTTGAACCCGCCAAGGGAATAACAAAACCCGCCACAAAATTCTGACCAAACACAAACAACAAACAACACCACCTCGACGCGTGTTTGCCAATGACGGTGTTGCTCACCCACGAGAAGAATATGGCAGTTGTCCGTCGAACATCTATCCTAAAAAGCAGTGATAGTGGCATACGATCATCACCACCACCTCTGGATAATCCATCATTACCGCCTAGTCGGTACGCTCGCTCTGTCGCAGCAGCTGCTGCTTCGGACGACTCCTCTCAAAACACCCTTTCTTCATTGTCACATCGACAACGTCGAAAACGTTGCATATCATGTTGTCTATCATCGATACGTCCAATAAACTTGTTTACGAATCATTGGCGTACTATACTCCCATCGACTAAATTAATACATCAATTAATCAAACGTCATCCAGTCTTATTTGGGATACTGGTACTAATAGTGCTGTATAGAACAATTATAGTACTCTTCGGACCACGCGGATCGATTAAGGGTGGCAGTATTGGGATTATGTATGATCAGATAATACGTGACTATACGCGATATGAAACAGTATCTAAATGGCGAAATGAGGTACGATCAGAGCTTCATATACCAATTATATATAAAGACACGGATGATGGTGCATTACTAGAACCAACATTCTGGCCGCTGGATGTTATCATTACGACGCGACCTAATAATGCCATCGTTGAAATGCTCCTGCGAGAGAAACGCCGCGTTCGAATTTTGAACACGTTGAGTGACATCGTGAATAATACAACCACACAATGTTTACATGATATGTCGATTCCGATCTTTATTCCAACGTCGGTGTTACAAATACTACCACACCACGAGCAACCGGAATTGCCTCCATATTGGATTGCTAGATCAGATGTCATAGATCTTCAGTTTGTTGCCGTACACAATTCGGATGTTGACAATATTATATTCTCCTCATCTAAGGACATGAAAGATTGTCAGAATATCAACATATATTCAGATTTGGATTGTCTGTCCTATACATTAGGTGGAATACGATTGGGTGATTCTATTTCGTTGTACAAATCTCGATCCCAAATCGAAGCTATATTCGATTTGATGAGACAATCCAAAATCGATCCGCCTATGGCTATGTTGTTAGGGGGAGGTAACTGTAACTCGAGAGCAGGCTACGCAATATTTTCAAATATCCCAACCCCTGAGGATCAATTGAGAAAGTCTGCAATTTCAAGCCGTGTAGGAACAACATTTGCGGCATTCCCTCCCAATCATATTGGAAACTTATGCATCCCTCCCTTTGTGAAAACGGTTGGGATATCTCCGTACAATGAGATTAACAAGGTACTTAGCTATCAATCAATCTTTATTAGCAAGCTCATTACTGAAATTGAAAGTAAGGACTTTAGGGGCACAACTTCAGTATGGGGAATTGCTACGTTGACATGTGACTTTGGAGACGGCAGTGCAGATGTAATTGCAGATTGTTGTGATCGTGTTTCTGTATCGGTCCTTGATTCTATCGATGGTGGTGATATTGTTCGTCATATAGAGAATGAACAAGAAATTCTTCGAAAGAATAACGAACAATCGCATTATATAATCTTTACATCGTCAAAGGTAATCGCACCAGAGAAAGAAATCAATGTTTTGAATCCACTGGGAATGGTATCAGTGAAAATTAATGAGCACACCGACCACGACGCTGAACCAAACCATCACCCCAAAATGCCGATTCAAATTGCACTTAGGAATGAACATCGATGTGAGCCTAGTTGGTTTTGCAATCGTTGTCTCCAATCCTCGAGGAAAGGATCCTTTTCGAAATGTGCTTCTACTTGTGGTGATTGTGCCATCAATGCAATTTGTGGCGAAGGGGAAAGAGAAAGTTCTCGTGTTGTCAAAATCAATGTCGAAGTAGCTGACCATGCTTATCCTCGAGCTACTACCGGCGAGGACTTGGCGTCATTTTTTGCTGCACGACAGAGACGTATTCCACGGATAATTCATCAAACTTATTTTGAAGAACTCACGATTGACAAGTATCCTCAGCTTGTACGATTACAGAATACGTGGAAAGCTTCTGGTTGGGAGTACAGATTTTACAACGATGATTCAGCGCGGCAGTACATTGAGACAAACTACCCTCCTCGTTTTGTGTCTGCATTTGACACTCTATTGCCAGGTGCATATAAGGCCGATCTCTTTAGATATCTAGTCTTATTCCAAGAAGGTGGTGTATACGTGGATGTGGATGTGATGCTCAGTACAAACTTGGACACATTTTTTACACCGGACTTAGCTTTTTTCGCTCCAATTGATGCAGTTGGATCATTTGCCGACGAACAGTTCTGTTTATGGAACGGCCTTCTTGGTTCGGCACCTGCTCACCCTATCTTGGCCAAAGTTATTGAGTGGATGGTCAATCTTGTATCCACTAGGGCCGATATGTACGATATGGAAAGGACTGTGTGTGAATTGTCTGGCGTAGATCACATCGAGAATTGGAAAGTTCGAACGGAACCGTTGCTTATGCTGAGTGGGCCGTGCGCTCTTGGATTAGCCTTGAATTATGCCGTTGGAAATGAGCCATTGGCCAAATTTTCCCCAGGAATATTGACTCGCGACGGATATAACAGGAAGAAATTTAAAGACTTGGATAGCGATGCTATTGGAAATGTCATGATCTTATCGGTATGTGATTTGTGATTTAATTCATGCTTTGTGTCGTTGTTCATTCTTCCATCCTCTCAGTTTTGTTGATTTTGTAGGTTGATAAAAATGACATGGGAGCATTTAGATTCAGTGACTCCGAACGAAACGTAATAATCGCATCAACTGATCTACCAGGTCTGTCGAAGGTACCCTTGGCATACGAGAGTGGCGGTAATGCTCCAAGAGGCAGAAGCATACGGAAGGCAACAAGAACTCTTAAAGCGAAGCGGCCTCACTATAGCATTTCAAACGAAGGGCAAAGGCTGTGGGGTACACATGACGTCTACGCTGATGATATCGTTGAGAATGAGATTATTACACTAGTTGTTTCGCACACGCAAACGCCTAACGTTGGATAGAGATGTAGATGATGTAAATTTCTAGAGTCTTACAATACAGATGTATGATACGCAGTACAAGCATTTTCTATACAATCTTTTACAACGCCGTCATCTGCTTCTTTGTCGGTCCACCATCATCCCCATCGCCCCCAACGTTCACATCATCCATACTTCGCTTAGTCCCAGAAGTTATATTGTTATCGCCTTGAGCCACATCTGGTACTTCAGTCTGATTCTTCATCGCTCCATCATCGGGTGCTCCAGCCTGATTATTATTCGCCCCACCAACGTTCCTTTGCTGCTGAGCCGCAATAAGCTGTTGAATTAATGCCACAGTGTTTTGTTGGTTTCCAGGGACAAAGTTTGATCCAAAGTTATTAAAGTTGTTGCCACCCAACGCTTGGCCAAACTGTCCAAGGGGGATATTATTGTTCATCCCACCACCAAGGCCATTGAATCCAACCGATTGGGCGAGGAGATTGGCCACATTGTTACCACCTCCACCAGCCCCTGCCTGAGCAAGAAGTTGTAACATTGGATTTTGATTTAACCCCAGCTGCTGCGTATATGGGTTGAAATGCTGCTGCTGCTGAGGTTGAGGGAAGTTGTTCATGGACTGAGAAGACTGATTAAGCATGCTCAACAAATCGCTTCCACCCATGTTTTGATTGACATTGTTCATATTTCCGGATGCCATGTTTTGGAGGATATTGCTATAGTTCGAATTGTTCACCTGCTGCTGATTCTGCTGCTGTTGGGTCAAACTTTGGATATACTTGGCAATATCATTTGTCGGGCCCCCTGCTAGATTGTTGTTGCCCTGCTTGGTTGCTTGGATGAAATTACCGAAGTTGGTGGAATTGGCAAGGTTGTTGGAATTATTGGCAGCGTTGTTATTGTTATTCCCCATCCCTCTCGACAGTGCATTAACCAGGTTGTCAATAGATCTTTTATTGTTCCCTCCTCCTACTCCATTTAAGGAAGAGAGTCCAGGTGCTGGAGCTCCGTTACCCCCGCCCCATTGATTCCCCCACTCCATATTCTTCATCTGAGCCGTAGGAAGGAGGCTGGCGTTCCCCTGAATCAGATTAGCTATATTGTCAAGGCTTTGCATGCTTTGAAAGTCGAGACTCATAAGTTGATCAAATGATCCATTCTTCCCCAGCACATTGGCTAGTGATGTACTCGATGACATACCCTTATTTGTCATCATGGAAATTTGATTGCGTGATATTCCTGCTTGGAGTAAGAGATTCGTGATGGAATTAGCTGACATGTTTCCTGATGATAAGTAGGAAGATGTTAATGTGTGAGTGAATATTGATGCAGTTAAAGATAAATTATTCGACAACTTCTAATCTTACCAAGACTTGCATTACTCATGAATGATGATCGCTGTAAACTATGGTCAAACATGCCAGGGTACTCTGCCTGCAATTGTGCCAGTAATCCGCCTGTCCCATCCATAGACGCCTGTGGTGCTTTATTCCCCTGTAGTAGTGCTCTGCCCACGGCAGCGGCAGACTTGTTGTTATTCCCACCACCACCTCCACCATCAGACGAGGACATGCCCAACGTAGCAGCAGCTTTGGCAGCACTCTTGGACGTGGAGTGGTCACCGCCCCCACCTCTATTACTACTCTTGCTATGTGATACACGGTCCAAAAACTTTTTCTCCAATTCACTTAGTTCATATCGAGTACGTTCAATTTCATCTGGAGTAAGTTTGTTAACATCGGCACCCCGTCGTCGAAAGACTTGTTTTCCTATACAGTTCGATCCAACGAATTTCTTGGATATACGCATAGGATCACAGTTCAGTAATTTCGAAAGGAAGGTACGAAGTGTGGTACCATCGGTTAATGGGAGTAAACCTGCCTTGAATTCTTGGATTAGTCGATTGGCATATGCCTCTTCCTCGGCTGTCCACTTTCCCCGACGTAGTGGTAACATCTTGGGTTCTTGGGCAGAGACAATTTCTGACGGGTGTAACTGGGCAGCTGCAGCAGCCACGGCCATTAATGATGGATTGATCGCACCAACAAGTGGTGCATTAAGGAGACTATTCCCCAGAAGTTGATTTAGATTTATCGACATGGGAGGTGGTAATTGTTGCTGTTGTTGTGCTGCTGCAACTGCCGATAGCCCTTCCACAGCAGCACTGCCATCCTTTGAGTTGCTATTATTACCGGAGGATGGCAAACATCCTTCTTCATCATTCTTGACACCGCCGCCAGTGGGAATGACTGCATCGGCTACTGCAGCCGATACGGCTGCCTCCATAAGGAGGGATGGAAGACTTCATATATCATTTTTACATATTGTGAGAGGGTGCACCGTTGTTGCAACAACAGAAATAATTGAGGAGATACCGACACGCAAGAAAAGAGAAGGAGGACGAGCCGCCACAGCGCCTACGGAGCCTCTTTGTTGTGTCCCCCCGAGGATTGAACATCTTCGTACTCCTCCACAAGCTCAACATCCCTCATCATGTCAAGCTCAACTTGAACTTCAAGGGAAAGAAAGGTCGAAGTCGAAACGATTGGTATCCCCCCACACGCGATCCAATCACAATACAACACATACACTTACCCCGATTTAACCATTGCCAATTTATAATTAGTATTCGTAGTCCGAGGAAGGTGGTGAGTCTATTAAGCCGCTCTTGGTGGTGGTACTATAGTACTAGACGGTGCACTTTACGGCGGCGGCGAAATGGTGATGTGCGAGGAGACGGTTTTCTGTTTCTATGAACTGATCAACGTAGTACTTAATTATACTAAAAAAGATTCCCCACACACACACACAGTTAAGATTTTTTGACGACGGCGTTGGGTGGTAAGTGAACTTCTGTGTAGGGAGGACGGCAACGCAACCCAGTCTGTGAGGGGGGAGGACGAGGAGTGGTGGTTTGGCATGTTGAGGATGTGATGGTGTGGAATTTAGGATAAAGAAACAATGTCTCTTTTATCGAACTTCGGTCTTCTCATTATTGGAGCACTGCGTTTCAAAATTGCAAAAGGAGAGAGGACTTATGTGGCGTAATGCAATGTATTTTGTTCGTCGCGACTAAGTTGCACTTTCATACCTTCGCTCAATGTTCCATGCCTCTCCCACAATTTCTTATCCTCGGTTCAATCAGTCTACATTTCCTAACAACCAACAAAAACCTTTTGCAACCATGGGAAAGCCTGACATTGAAACATACAAGCTGAACAAAATGTTCTCGGAACCACTACCGGAACTTAGCGCCGAGAAACAGGAGCTACTGAACGAAGTCAAGGCAGTCCGGACAACCCCCCGTGATGCACGCTTCCCCACTCAGAATCAAGCCAATCATTGTTGGAATAGGTACAATGAGTGGCTCGTGTGTATGAAGTCAACCGGTGATGAGGAGGGGTGCAGGAATATGAGGTACATGGCATTGAAGATCTGTCCATACATTTGGTATGAGAAGTGGGATGAGGAACGAGAGGAGGGGAAATTTACTGGTATCAAGGTTGATAACTAAAGCAAATCTGTTAAATGGAGTAATGTGTAATCCGGTGAAGAAGTAGTATTTGAAGGGGGAGGGTGATTGATTGAAGAAGTTCCATTTTGTTGAATGTAGATAGTGACAGTGATGTCACTTCCACAAATAAACTTCTCTTGTTGTAAGATGGAAATAGATACCTTACCGTATATATATTTAGAACACGGTTAGCATTACTGACCTTCGGAGTGATGCTGTTGACTGAAATTTCAATGACGATCTCTTCCAAGTCCTCTACCTCACTATCCTCGTACTTATTTTGTACCAAATTTGAATAGAAACCATACTCAATATTTGTATCCAGCCTTAATGCGAGCACCATTGGTTTATTTAACTCGACTGTTTGGCAAATCAGGGTTGAGGGGGGGGGAGGGAGCTCCCACTGCTAAAGTAACTGAGATGAGAGGAAAAAGAGATATTGTTGCGTGCACATCTGATGTAGAGAAAATTACAACGTAACAAATCAGTGCAAAATTGCATGAAGGTTCTATTTCATTAGTGGGGAATAACAGGAATAACAGAGTTGTAGTGTTCCCCAAGAGCATAATAATGTCGATGAAATGAAAGAAGTAATGCACTATTCACATCCCAATCATCGTCATCATTATCAACACTAGCACTAACACCACTCTCCTGTATTCGGGTTGATGCAAGATATTCCGCACCCATGATCAAAGGTGGACCCTCAGCCGAGAAGACAACGATTGGACGTTTCAAGCCTTCGCTCAATGCTCGTAATTCTAATTGTCCACCCCATACCGAAGTTGAGCGTACATTATGTGCATACTCCTCAAACGTTGCAGGATGTTCCACTCCACCGCCACCACCTACATCACTTCCATGTCCCTCACCATACTCTGCGAATGGTTCGTACTCTACACGATTCGACCCAAGAAGCACATTGGCACATATCTCTCGTATCTTGGTATAATGTACACATTCACCAATATTTTTACTAGTATCGAATATGTCGTCTAATCCCAGTCGTTGACATTGCACTCCTACTGCTCTATATAAACAATTACCATCTGCCTCAACTTCTTGTACCTTCAATGCACGTGGGTGTAGATAGAGTGTTTGTAATCCCTCCATTTCCATTTGTTTACGACTTGGACCGGCCAATGAATTTTCTTCATTGATACGTCTATCACGATTAACTTCCGTTTCACGCTGTGCATTCTTTTTCTTTAGTTTTTTCTGAAGTACCTTTTGTCGTTTGTTTTCCTCAATTTGTTCAGGTGTGAGTTGTTGCTCCGCTATTACATCATTATTTACTTGTATTTTCTGAGTAGCATTCGTCGTGGAAGACGTCATTACACCATCATCTACTTGTATATTTTCTGAATGCTCAAATCCATCTTCACCTGCATAGTTGCTAGTCAATTGATCCATTTCCATTCGATGCTTCTCCGTCAAGTCCCGTCCCAATGCTTCGTACTTGAACTCGACCTCTTTTATCGCAGCCTTGGCTTTTTTTCCCATAGACTTGGCTCTTTTCATCGCGGCCAACTTATCGCCCTCGAAGGATTTTATCTCCCTCCTATGTCTGGCTTTTGTCTCATCGATGGATTCATTCATGTGAACTCTAGAAGTACAACGGTTCACACAATTATTGTCATGTCGCCCTTACGTGTTTGTTTGGAGCCGACGTCGCCCTGATTGGAGCCGGGACGGAAGGAAAGTTCTCTGCGAAGGGCTCAGCTCGCCAAGACTTCCCTCCCACTCCACGAGAGGAACTTAATTCATTCTCTATTCATCTTAAGTTCGCGGCGACACAGCATGGCTCATCAAGCCCCTCATCCCACTAGATCGGACGGCGAAAACGTCCGATCCTACGGCGGTGGCGCGACGCCACAGCCCACCACGCGATTCAACGACATGGCATCGTGGATCACAGAAACATCCTCCATTACCAATCCCGTCGAGCTATCTTCTGGTGTGTACGATGTAGATGATGACGTATCCCTATTTGACAGTACCGTTAGTGCATTGACGGGATTTACTGAACATTTTGCATGTGATGGTGGATTCGCGACGTCAATTATTAAGAATACTACGAGGAAGATCGGTGCCTCCTCGGTGGGAGGAAGTTCAGGATTTGGTAGTGAACAGATCTCGGCAATCACTTTTGACATCAATGGTGGAAGCATTGAAGTTGGATCGGAGGATAATGACGACATTTATTCCAAAAATCAAGGCCATGATGCGAAGAGGCACCCATTAACTCCTATCTCTCCTCAAGGAGGAGGAAAGGCAGTGCAATTCTTGTCGCCTAAAAGTACCGGCTCTGGTGGCTCTAACAAGGCCAAATCAAAGTCAATGGCACATGGAGGCTCATCGGCGGAACTTGATCCCATCTCATCTTCTTCTTCAGTGCACAGTGGTGGGTCCAACAACTCTAAGAAACGTGCTCCAGTACCACCCTTACGCGACCCAAACATGGAGGACAGCGAAGAGGATCAAATGTGGGAAGAGGAGTGCAATTATGACATCAACCCTACGTTGCTATTTCTAGTGATGGAAAGTCGTGATTGGAACGAGGCCATTCGCTTACTTGATGGGAAAGGACTTGAGAATAAGAATGATGTATGGAACTTGGGTCAGCTCTTTGGCCGACTACGGAATGGGCAATTGGTGTCCGAAGAGCTTGCAAAGAAACGACAGTTGGAGCTACGTCAGCAGGCCCGTACTTGGATTGTCCGTCGAGAACGTACTGGCATGCTCCGTTGGAGGATGTTACCATTACATGCGGCATTGGTCTTTCATGCTCCGTTTGAAGTCGTGTTGCGATTGTATCATCTATATCCCGGTGCGATTCGCTGTCGGAATGATCAGGGGATGTTACCCTTGCATCACTGTTTCTTGTATGCCAGTGAAGACAAGATATTGGAATTCTTACTTGATGTATTCCCCGAAGCTTTGTCGGTTATGGATGACAAGGGTAGGCTCCCATTGGGATGCACGCCCAAAGACGGGGGCGAGAATGAACGAAGGAGTAACATACTAGTGATGTTCAGCAATTTTCAAGTTGAGATGGCAAAGAAAGTGGATGCTACTCCAGTTGGCGCTGATGCTGGTGCCACTTCATCAAAATCACATCAGCCGCAAAGAACTAGTAACACAGAAGCAGATGTGGACAATGCACTAATTGGTGCAGCTCCGAGGTATACCTCAGACACTGACTTTAATCAGGTCCTTTTCAATCCAACCATCATCAAGCCCTCTCGTACCAAAGAGAAGGAGGATGTCACGCCTACTTTGAAACTTCAACCAATAACGGAGGAGGTAGATGACAGCGTATATGATCGCTATGCTACTGAAGAGAGTGAAAATATTTGTCTGAATGGCAGATTATCGGCTATTCCCGAGGATTGTGAAATAATGTCACCAAAGGAGAGAGCAAGCAATCTAATTCTTAAGTCGGAGTTGTTGGCACTTAGCGAAAAGAATAAGAGGAAGGGGTTGAAGAAATTATTTGGTGGCAAGAAGAGGTCTTGAGGATATCGTAGTATATAATTAGATTGTCAGTGAAGTTGAATGACTCTCAAAGGAAACCATTCACGTTAGTATCAACTTCATAAGTATTAAGATGTCGGGAGTATGATTTAAGATATTAACATAGCTCTTCCTTTTTCAAATAGTAAACTTTTGCGTTGGCGTTTCATCTATGATGAATGTTTTTACGACATTCTCGCCAACTTTTACATTCCACTGATGAGATTTAAATGTGTTAACATTCAGCGGAGGATCACCAAAACCAAGTTTGCCCCAGAATGTATCCTGAAAGAAAAGCTCAGCATTCTTCATCGTTTCATCTGTTTGCATATTTGCGAACGATGCTTTTATCTGCTTAGTTTCTGATGCTACACCGGCTGCCTTGTTCTTGTCCACAATATGCTGATTCACAGGACTGCCTGGGAAACCCCCTCTTGGACCATTCCACACCCAAAGATTGGCAGCCCACTTGGGAGCATCTGTAATGACCGGGCAACCACCATGTAAAGAATTTTGGTCAGGTGTACCATCCGGATTCTGTGAATAGAAGAGGACGGCACGACTTGAGTGTGGTCGTATGGCCAGGCGAGAACGACAACGTGCAACCATATTCTCCTGCCATGAATCCTCCTCGAGGATGCCGACTACGTCACCAGACTCGCGTAATGCCTTCTTCGCATCATCAAATTCTATCCGTTCGTTTACAGGCACGTTTGGTGGCCAACCCTTAGCAAATACGGTTTCACCACCATCACCTTCATTCAAATCCGTCATGTATAGTAGGATAGTAGCAAAACGGTTCGTACCCAAATGCTCAGAATCAAAATCATGTTCATTGAGTTTGCTGTAATCATCAATCCAATCTAAATGTGGCACGTACGCCGTCGTTTTGTTATATCGTAAGACCTGGAGTCCATCGGTCAAACTTTCTTCATACTCATCAAATCCAAGTACATTCATACACCGTCGTTTTACAGCCTGCGCCTGTTTCCCATGTGTATCGAACCCGTTCTCACTCGTGCGTTGTGAATTCACAGTATACCCACTGGCACCCGTACTAGAACGTTTCATTTTATGTGTTTCACTCGTCTCTTTTAATGCCTTATCGACAATGGCTTGACTTTCGGCCCTGTCAAAGAAGTTGTACACATCAAAGACACGTGGCGAAAGGGATATAACCTCTAAACTTACGGGTAAGTCATGTACTGATCGGATGTGGGGTAAGTGAAATATCTCACCAATGTACTTGGGTGCAAACATGAATACACGTCCAGCCGGAACAGCATACAGATGTAATTCTTTCGAGGATAGCGTCGCATCATTATTCGAGCATGATGTGTTCCCATTATTATTGTTGTTCTCGTTATTCGCACCATTCTCACACTGTCCATCCTCCATGGCCTTGCTGGCCTCTTTGGCAAGATTTGCAAGCTGTTCCAAATTGGTTACTCGCACACCCTCCCGTGTATGGAAGTGACATGGATTCAATCCCACACCTGGTACTTGGATCAGATATGCATGATCTAATTGTCTCGTCGTCCTTTTTTCGCCCATATCACAAAATTGTAACATTGACGATACATCCATATTATGTGACATTTTATCATTGTATTGATCGTTCTTCCACGTTGGACCACAATTCATACCACCATCACTAAGCATTGCTGTTGTTTTCGTTATTCCACCCGTCAATGCACGCGTGAGCATGGCATCGAATGAATACTTCGTATACATTTCCAAAGGCACCTGCTCTCCGGTGGGTAAGATGATTGCCGAATGAAGGAGGGCACGTGATGTCGCACTCAATCCGTCAACATTCTCCTTGGAGGGCGTTGTTCGTTGACGGGAGCATGGATCTGATTCACCATTGCGATGGATCACGAATTCTACACCCGCGAAGGGATCTTTGCCACCATCGGTCGCCGCACCAAGGATCAATGATCTGTACGACTCCTCAAGCGTCGTCGTCGATAATATTGTCGTCTTCGAGGAGGAATCGTCGCGTGGACCTCGAGGATTGGTAGCACTCGCAGCTGGAGTTGCCACACCACGACGAGTATCGGTAGGAGGAGGATATTGCGCGATGGACTTTGCGCCATCATAATATTGGAAAACGTATGGAGAGAGCGCGATGCCAATGGCATACGCAATGACACAGACGATCGCTGTCTTTATCGTGAGGGTCGTACCGCGTGAGGAGCCCCCGGCACCATCAACGTTCTTCGACATCGACATCGTCGATTTATGAAGTATGTACTACGTAAGTAACTACCACCTTAAATTTTGTTTGGAGTCTCTTGCTCCGATACTATGAACGTGAATGCAGTGCTCTTTCTGATCTGGAAGATGGCATCGACAAAGACTAGTACTCCTAACAACAAGAACAATGGTGGGGGCACGGCAGGAGATATTAATCCGTCACCGGAATGGTCCGCGGTTGCACCATTAATATTTCTTATCCTAGGAGCCATGGTACTATCGCGTTACATGGAATCAATCAAATCATTTCTCACCATCGTAGTGCCACTAGTAGCAGCCGCCGCGGTTGGGTACTATTTGTATACTATTGCCTCGTCACAACCAACAACAACAGCAGCAGCAGCAGCAGCTAAGAGCGTTGATGTGAAGAACGACAAATCGATGGTGAGAAAAGGATTTCATTGATTGTTTCTGTTGTTATTATAAATTAGTTAAAGCTCTAAACAACGCTGTTCTTGCATCTCCAATCTCCGGCTTTTCATTTTGCAAAGAGTGTCTTGGGGAAGGCAATAGCTAAAGTCAGTGCATCCATAGATAAAGTGAGTATATCAATGGATGCAAAGAAGAAATGATGCAGTATCTCCCGTCAATCTAGCAACAAAAAGAAGGGGAAAAAAGTTTGATTATACATTACATGTGTATTGTTAGAATGAAAGAATTGAGTGTAAAAGAATGAAAATGAATTTGTTTGGTGTGGAAAGCAATCAATTGCATTAAATGTGGATTTCCAGGCATGCACAGTCATGGTGGGATGGGCGGATGAGGTGTGCAAAGCAATCAAAAACAAAATGTATCATTAGTGTCAGTAGGAGGATAAGTCTTGCCGTTACTGTCGCTGTCAAATTAATCACCGTATATGTTCGTCTGTTGTGACCAATTACAGAGCCACACCATCATTTCAAACTCTTAGTGTAAGTACCATACTATAGAGCTTAATCTCATGGTTATACGGGTCGTCCGTATGATGATCTATCGTAATTTAATCCATAGTCCAAGTAAAGCTCTTGTCCTGCATCAACGTCTCTTGTTATTTCAAACACCACCTCCCTCTTAAGTAAATCCTCACGTGCAGTTACTGAACATCCTCCCACACCGAGTGGTGGTTCATTAATCCGACACAATTCAGTACTCACAGTCCATGAATGAAATAATGTACCATAGATAAAAGTTGATATTGCATCACTCCCACCATAACACACATCATGCAGCTCACCATATGAATCAGTTGGGTCAATTACATATTCATTATCTGTAAATCGCCATGAATATCCAATCGCATGAGGATATAGACGACATTTACCATCATAGAATTGACGTGCTGGACGTAGTACACCAGGATATGTCCCAAGGATTGTACCACTGGTCATGCTTCGTGTGGTGAATAAGCCAAGTCCACCATTAGGGACATTACTTGGTTGGATGGACAGTGACAGTTTAGGTTGAGAGATGGCTAATGAACCACGTGGTCGATCATAGTACGCAATGAGAGAAAGGTATGTTATGATGGATGATGACGATGCAGCTAAGATTTGTGGAGAGAGGAATATAGTTTCATGCGATGCTGATGATGATGATGAAGATGGTGCGAGAAGAGATGATACTTCGATAGCAAATAACTTTGTCCGTATAGCTCTATTATCGCTTCGTCTTCCATCTGAGGTGATCACATGATCGAAATAATGACAAGGAAATCTTCGTCTTCTATTCCTGGTGAATGATGCAGTTTCAAATGCGGTCGTCATCACCGCGAATGCAATGGTCAGGACGGTGGCTGTGACGATGGTCATTGTTATTCCTCTTTTCACTCATCTCTCTTCCCCGCCCCCTATTCTTCCTCCATGAATTCCCGCTCGCGGGAACAGAAATAAAAAAACATCGGACCGGCCTCTCGCTCGGCTCGATTCTTTTTGCCCACATTACCTTCTCGACATTGTTGATGTGGTGATATCATTCGCTTATTCGTCGTAGTCTTCGCGTAATCGTCGTCGTCGTCGTCTTTGCTCATTGATACTGGGGAAACAATGACAATAATGTCGGAGGAGAAGGACTCATCGGTTACGAAATATTATTTAGAGTACTCGAATATTGAACCACAATTTCGACACCTTCTACAACGCAGAATTGAACGAGGCAATGGGACAATATCATCACCATCATCATTGGCAGAAAGACTTGAATATTTTCAATCTCCAATTCCAAATATATTACCACCCACTCTTCAAAATCAAATATCACATATTCTTGATAGTAAACTCAACGATGCATTAATGAACGGACTACACAACGTAGGTATACTACTGATTTGGTGGTTCTGCATCATGTCTGTTATTGGTATAAGCATGCGTTGTTATCTTTGCTGTAATAAGGTTCGGTCTGGTGTGTACCATCCAAGAATGTTGTATGATGCATTTGCGGATGGAGATTGGTCATCTGAAGATCCATTATCATCAAATAATGAAGAAGAGGAGGATGAAGAGGAGCAGGGGATTGCATTAAATATCACCAGATAATAAAAACAAAGGTGTTTGTCCAAGCAGAGATGTCTATCGATATCGATTGTTGTGCTCTCTCATCACCACAGCGGATCCCCTATCGGCTTGTGACCCAGCCCTCTCAAACCTTCACTTCTGCATGAAGCGTCGTCGTCGAGATATTGCCCGTCTCGCACTGGCATCGCGCATCATTGTCCTTGTCGCAATGTCCTTGTCTAACGTTATCCTACCGGACTTTAACCCCGGTGATGACGTTTTGCGATTCGATCTTCGGCTCCTCCTCGTCGAGAATGAAGATGGTACTTTATCGTCACTTACTAGTCGGTTCTGCCTTCGGGGTCACGCGTGTGATCCCGAATGGAAGGTGAACGAACAAAAAGTAATCAGTAGAGAAAGTATCGATAACGTCGATGAAGCTTTACCTACATCATCATTGTCATCAACATGCACGTCGTCGGTTATTAACGAAGACGAAGTTTTGTCATCGTCTTGCTCATCCTCGAAAATCAACAATAGCAACTCAAAATGGAGGCGCATTACGTGGATAGATGAGGGATATAAAATTATACTACCTTCAGTGACAAAATGGGATGCGGCACGATTTCTATCACTGAGCGTTGATCCTCACATGAGACATCCTCGTCGTCGTCGTCATCATCATCGTAATACGAAGAAAAGTGATATCGAGGAGGAAGATCCGGAGCAGGACTATGTTACGTCAGAAATGTCACACGCTTTCCTACCACTGTGGCCACTCGTTTTACGAACAGTGACAAATCTATTGATTACGATACTGCCTGATGATTCCGTGGTATTACCCCCAACGTACGAGGCGACTACAGCCTTGGTAGCAATAATTATGAACATATTCGCGTTCGTCATTGCGGCGGTAGCATTGTACGATATGACATATTACATGTCGAAGAGGTGGGAGTTGGAGCAACGGATATCAGTCATCGACAATGGTGAAAGGAAGAGGAATTATGACGTCAAACTGCGGGAGGAGGACGTGAGTGACGCGATAAGGCAATGCGAGGATGATTGTGATGATGATGATGACCTTGAAGCACTGTATGCGGCACGTCTCTTCTGTGTCAATCCCGCGTCAGTCTTCTTCACGGCCGCATATAGCGAATCGCTCTTCGCTATGCTAACGTTTGTAGGACACTCGGTCGTTGCCAGAAGATATTACTACGCTTATAGTTACCAATGCGAGCTGAAAAATGCAAATGGAGAACAACGGAGAGTGAGGAGGCGTTTGTGGAGGCGATATAATTGGACATCATTTTACTGGGCCCAATCCACGGTTTTATGGATGCTGGCAACCCTAACTCGATCGAATGGAACTTTCATGTCCATCTGGTGGATGCTGATCGGATTGTCAAAGTGCTGCTTTTGCATTCGACGTGCGAGGATCAAAGGTATTGACAATATTGTGAATGCGGTGTTTTCCCTCCCATTTCACTTCGCCCTGGCATGTTGCGTGGCATATCCGGTATTATATCACGATCGTTGGGGGTACAACTTTCATTGCGTGGGTCAGACGATATGCCAATCAACTCCTCCTGCGTGGTGCGAAGGTGACAGTACAAAAAGTCGCTTCTCACTCTATGCATATGTCCAACGAAAGTATTGGAATGTAGGACTCTTTCGATACTATGAAATGAAGCAAATACCGAATTTCATCCTTGCCTTGCCGGTGTTGGCGATTGGTTATGCTGCAGTCTTCATGTGGATTTATCATAGCTACGTTCGCCACGGTGTCGCGAGTCAAGCATTAACGAATGATAAAAAGAAGAACACGAGCTTCTGTGCCGTCGCTCACAATGTCCTCTCATGGGCATTCGTTGCATTGGATGCGTCTTGTGAAGATGAATTTCTTTTGGGGAGTGTCACGAACGGATCATCATCGTCGTCGTATGAAACGAGACCGCTCCTTGGTCCCAAACTTCTTTCACACTATGCCATCCTTGCCGGTTTCGCACTTGTTGGATCATTCGTCGCACATGTGCAGGTATCAACCAGATTGATTTTCTCCTCATGTCCGGCGATATATTGGTTCCTCTCTGATCTACTGCTTGTACAAACTGACAACCAAAACGCCATCAACGTTCGAAAAGGCAGCTTTTGGTATTCTGCAGCAATATCTCCCCCCTTGCTTATCTACTCATACTTCGCACTGTACAATATTCTCGGCGTTATCATGCATGTGAATTGGCTTCCATGGACGTAGCCTTGCGACAAATGATATGCTCATTAGTTCATACCTTCTTAACACATAAACTTATTTTAATCTTAGAACACTATCTCATACAGTATGAACATCACATCATTGGTCGTATGCGGATCCTTTCCAAAAGGATCCAGAGGCAGCCTGGAAAGTAATGTCATTAATAGTTCAATATATCTCCCCATAAGCTCTCGGGATCAGTTCCCGACAAACACCTTTCCTCGGCTGGATCAAAAGTGCCACCATCCTCTTCCTCCCATGGTAATTTACTCTCCAGCAAATCATTCATTGCGTACAACCCAAGTGTACCTTCCCCAAAATCATCATCTAGATGCACACTACACATCATCTCCAAACAGTGCTTCTCATGCCGGTCAAGGACCAGTCGATCACGTTCATCATCTTCTTTCTTCCGTAGATCTACCGCCTCATCACGAAGCTTTGTCACCATGAACAATTCATCCTTAGGTATGCCTGTTGATACAAAGGGCGATCTGATTTCGGTGCATACGTCCACCTCATCGGACCATCGTGTCGTAACAGGGATTGGTTCGACTACATTTGCTTTAATGATCGTCTCACTTCCTCCAAGTCGAGTCCTGCTGGTACCACTCTTGCCCTCGGCGAATGGCGTCTTGGGCAAAACAATACCCTTTTTACTGTTACCCCCGCCCAACTTGGACGTTGGTTTCAATGCAACCGTCGCATCGCCTCCTCCCTTACTAACGCCAACATCCCCTCCTCCTCCTCCACCACCGATTTGACCACGATTGGCACGACTCTTGGCTTCGTGATCAGAAATATCACGACCAAAGGCACGACGGCGTCGTTGGGAGGGTTGCTGCTGCTGTTGTCCACCACCGCCACCAATTTTGCCAATCGTGGCTTCCCTATTGCTCCGATGCGGAGTTTTCGCGGCATTATTTTCGTCATGGAATGTCGCCTTCTTTGTCGTTAGCCCACCACCACCCTTTGAATGATGATGTACCGTTGCCGATGCGTTCTCATTATTCCCGAGGGAGAATACGCCAATCGATGACGACATCGTCCGCTCTCCCTAAAGTCGTTGAAAAAATGAAAAACTTGATGCCAAAAAAAATGGCTCCAATTGATCTCAAACACAGGCGCGCCCGATCATCTTCAAAGCCGTAGCCGTCGTTACTATTTCACTACTATCCACCTATCCTCCTTCGCCTCCTCCCTCCTAGACTCCTATCCTAAGTCATGTCACATCCCTACGCAGTCGAGGTGACGCCAGATTTGGCTCTGCAATTTACCATCACTCGAGATCCCACCGCCGATCCTGAGGGATCACGATGTGTCATGACGATTCGCCACCCAGGATTAACTAATCAGCATTTAGCGTTCAAGGTGCGTGCGTGCGGTTTATGCCGTGATATCTTTGTATTATTTGTTGCTGCGTTGCGTTGAATTATTTTACAACTCACACCCCCTATATTTGCATTCTCCGCCCACCACTCAGGTGAAAACCACACAACCTCGCAGATATTTGGTCCGCCCGAACCAGGGTATAGTTGCTCCAGGATGTACAGAGACTGTATCAATCCTACTCGTTGACAAGGATAGGCAGGTCCTATGGTCAACATTTGAACGTCTCGGCCAATCAGCACTCGATCATTCGAAGGATAAATTCCTCGTACAAAGCTGTGAGGTTGATGACAAATTCTCATCTCAATTCTGTAATGAACAAAGGGGAGAGGGTGGACAATATAAGAAGGAACTGGCCGAGGCGCTTACGGGTATGTGGAATTCGGTCACATCAGTCACAAATGTCCAACTCTTCAACAAGAAGCTTCATGTACGACACGTGGTAGAACCAACAGATGCTCAGGGGGTGGTAACGGGAGGAGCATCATCGGCTGGCGTTGGAGTGGCAGTGGGTTCCTCTCCTCCCCTACCCTCTACACTTCAGGCTGGTGGTAAGACGAGTAACACTGAAAATATGAGTTCGGAGCAATTGTTTGATGAGGTAGCATCACTACGGCGCAAATATGACGAATTGGTAGCATTCTCCGTCAATTTGACTGCCGAGCGGGATATTCTAAACAATACGTTAGAACAAACAAAACGCGATTTGAATAGGGAGATGGCAACACGTACGGCATTGGAAAAGCAAGGGTTGAGGGGGGGATCGCGGTCACTTGATGCCAAGTCGAGTAAATCGGGAAGTAGTGGGACAATGTCAACGAAAACTCTTTTGGTTGTCGTGGTCCTTACGTTTCTTTTGGCAGTGCGTGCTACCAACTCTGGATCTGTCAATATGTTAAAGAACGTACCGTTGGTGGGTGGTCTACTAGGGTTTAAATGTTGTCCAAAGCACAATAAGAAACATGGGACAAAGGATGCTGTGAACAGTGAAGAATTGTAAATGTATACATAAAAGTTCAAGAGGATTATACCCGTTAGGAATCAGAGAAAATTCATCTGTTGAGATTGTCCCTAATCACACACAGTAACGAAACGCGGGGAGAAGGGATTTGAATTTCAGCATCTGTTGATGAAAAGAAAAATGATTGTCAATATTATTCTCTATTATACAGTAAAAAATCATTATATGGTATCAGGTATCAGGTTGTGTTCGTCTTCTTCACTCGGAAAATCAATTAGATATCGCTCCAACGCAGCTTCTGAAGCAACAATTGCCTTCTCGGCGCGGATCTCAATTTCATCGGCTAGTCGAGTAACTCTTTTTACTCTATCTAGTAGCGCTCCCAAGAGTGATAAATTTTGAGAAGAGACTATTGCTTCCTCTAGTTTAGATTCGGAGACCGAAAGTTGAATTGCCTCCGTTGCAATTACTGCGATAGATTCAGCTTCTCGTCCGAGAGATTCTGCTTGCATTGATAGATCTTTAGCTTCGCTGCGTAATTTTTCCATCTTGGACCAGAGTTCTTCAGCATTATCAACGAGCGTATTCACATCTTCCTCGGTCACCAGCTGCAGTAATGAACTAGTGTAAGCGGAGGGCCGAAGATGAGCATCACGTAGTTGCGGCGGACAAAACGCCGTCGACGACGTCGCTGCAACAACCATCATGCAGAGTACCGGTAGGCACGCCATGGGTCTGTTGATGGTGTTGTTGTTTGAGTGTTTCGTCTTCACGATGATCGTCGCTGTTGGACCACTCGAGGGAGGTACGACTTTGTCTCCATGCTGTTAACATGATCCTCCCAACTCACTAGAGAGTTAGGAAGAG